>Ga0307515_10000329_pt1 | contig 116792 bp, 110 predicted proteins | sample 17_EM_MG_FD_194513 | JGI IMG/M metagenome (GOLD analysis project Ga0307515, IMG submission 194513) | Populus trichocarpa ectomycorrhiza microbial communities from riparian zone in the Pacific Northwest, United States - 17_EM | ecosystem: Host-associated > Plants > Roots > Unclassified...
TCTTCTGAGTCACTGAATAGACTCATAAACAATAGCTCACTTGCTATCGCCAGTCACCACTCTCCACCACTTACCACTTGCTGTTGCCACGGGATTTGGCCCGATGGCTTGAGTGGCGTTCGGGGGCTTACAGACCCCGACGGCCTAAGGCTGCGGGCATGTGGCCGGTGCCTTGCGGCCCCCATGCCGAAGAGTAGGGCTAGCCCCAGCAGTGATGCCCAGCTGTTACGGGGGTAACAACACTTAACAAATCTATTCTCGACACCTCATGCGTAAGTATATGCTAAGGCGTACGGCCATAGATCCTAATCAATACTATCTTTGGAATCTGAACTATTCCCTGAATTACTATCGTCTGAAGATTTAGGTTTCTTCTGATAGTTCCTAGCCTTCGGAGACGTAGCAGTTCCCTTATCTAACCTGATTACATGTATGCAATCCTTGACCGGATGGCTTCCCTTCCTATCGGAGGGCCAGGCGCAACGCAAGCACTCGTCTGCTACTTTCCTTCTCTTTAGCTCGCTTTCTTCAATTCCTTCTGTTTTGCTATAATCCTTTTGCGTATTGGTTGCAACGTTCTTGGATATTGTCTAGGCTTTCCATAAGGATTTCCTAGTATCCTTTATCAGGTTTATCCGTCCAGTTGACGTCCTCCCAGAAACCCTCAAAGCTACTGTCTCTCTTGATCGCTTGGACTCTCTTAAGTACTGTTCGGTGTCGTCTAGCACTTGATTGGTTCGTCGATCCTCAGTAAGGTCCTTCGCGATAACCAAAACTTCTCAGGGAAGTTCCTCTCGTAAAGTTATATCTTCTGGGCCTTGAAGCTTATCGATATGGGGGACCAATTCTTGCTCAAGTCCAACAACCGATGCTAACCACCACACACACTGTGCTACGAAGATTCGCTGGGTCCATCTTGCGTAAGAAATAATACACTCCAAAACATATATAATAACGTCGTTGTTGTTCTCAAAGGTAATAGGCATTCGTCGAAGGATGCTAAATAAAGGTGCGGGGCTGCCGCTTACACAAAGCTAATAGATTCTAGGTATAAGGATAATAGATATAGGTATCATAAAAACGCAATAATAAATAAGGATCTTTCTTCGCTGGTAGGTATCACTAATCTTTTTCTCTCTCCGGTTGTTCTTCTCATTGCCGGAACAATGTGGTCTCTTTATAGTCCTCGGGCTCTTCATTGCCCCCGATGATCCCCTATCAGGACTATGATTAAATCCCTCAAAATGATAGCTACTTATCTGTGGGACTTAGTGACGTCGCCCATTAGATATCCTTGCGTCTTACTTCCTCGCGCCTTATCGGAAGAGCTCGCGCATCCGGAGGACACGTATCATCCTTGTTCATTAATCAGACCATAACCTTTACCTTAAACATCTTGCAGTCCGTTGTTATCCTTATCGGTAGTTGGAACGTCCCACCAACTGGTAAACACGTCTCACAATATTTAATAACTCATAGCTGTTATGTGAGTGGGATATTCACTCTATGCCAACGTAGAATATGAGCGCGTAATCTATCCTCATAGATTATCTTGCAGAACCCTCTTCCCGGGTCAAGGGGTAGCATCCACTATTGGCTGTTGGCAACGCTATTATTCCCTCAGTTATTTGTGCTTAGGTCGTCATAAGAACCCGGACATGCCCCACTACTGAAGAGGGTTCAGTGACTGGAGAGCCGTTTACTAACACGACTGCCTTCCACATAGTATGCAAGAAATGAATCTGGTTGAGAACAACACGCTCGGCAGGACCGAAGTCCTTTCGATCTGGCGTGCTGCTGCATCATCAAATCAGCTGACCTAGTTGTATGCTTTCGATGGATCCGCCAAGCCTCGTGCTTGCTCAATCGTGACGTGATTAATATAGAACCCCCGCTAAAGGGCATACCGCGTGGTTCAAGCATGTTTTACCGAACCACTACACTGCTAGGCGAGAACCCTTAACACTGGCATCGGTCTCCGGATATGATACTCGGCTTCACCGAGTAGGCCCTCCTTGCCCATATATATTTTCCTGTCTTTCTCTCTCTCTTTGCTCGGTAGACAATTGCTTTTATACGATAGTCAATTCAATATCTCTATTCGTACTCGATTGATCCCAACACTTGCCATTCCGAATTTCACTACCTTATCTTGTTGACGAAACATTTGGCCTGAAAGGCCTACCACTTTCTAGAAGGCCAGCGAAGCTGCCGGAAAGCACTGGAGAGTGGTTACTGATGGTCTCAGTCGCCAAGTAGACTCATACAAGATGAGTCACACGCCACCGGCATAGCCATTGACCATTTGTAATGCATCTTCGCAATGGTTTCTCCGTAGAACCTTAGTTTTCCTTGTGTATATAAAGCATAGATTTGTCCTGCACTGAGAGAGAATGGAGAGACTGATTAGATCTTCTCCTCCTACCCTCCATATCGTCTCAACTCATCGCTGTGGGACCCTTAGATTCAAACTGCATATATAGCATGGTCTCTACCGAGAAATTGTAGTGGGTGGGTTCATTGTGATTGCTCTCAGCGGGTGGTGGTGGTGGTGAAGTGACGTTGTGTCTGGGTTCAGGTTGAAGGGATTGCTGCCTCACTTCTTTAGGTTTGGTTCTACTTTCAAATCGATCAAGATTTTCCCGTTTGGACTGGTCCAGACCAAGCCTGTCCAGTCCAAGACTGGCAGTCTGGGGCCCGGTCCAGTCCGACCTTCCGGTGAGACCGGACCGGATGAAGCCCTACCCCAGACCGGGTCCGTCCGGACTGGTGGAATCATTGCTTTGTACCCTTGGAGATAATTTCTTTCCATGCTTTCATTTGTGATACAGTACATGGATAGAACATTCTCTGCCGGAGAGTTGAAGGTGCTGGATTGATGGCTTCGAGCCATGAAAAGCCTCATAAGGAGTTAGATCCTTTAATTTCGAATGATGTTGATGATTTTTCAAATATATTGAGGTTCACACTGCCTCAGCCCAAAACTTCTTATCGTAGGTAACTGCACTTTCAACCATAGCTCTTACTGCTTCTGCTATAGTTCGATTGAGACGTTCTGCAACTCCGTTTGATTCAGGGGAATAAGGAGGAGTAAACTCATGTATAATTCCCTTTGACTCAAAGAACCTTTGCAAGTCCTTGGTAACATATTCCCCACCATTATCTGTTCGAAACGCCTTCGGAGTTTTGTGGTGTTGAAGTTCCATTTCTGCAACAAAATCTATGATGATTTTAGTAGTCTCTGATTTTTCTTTCATAAATCGAACCCACACAACCCTTGTAGCATCATTGATTAGAGTACTATAGTAAAGGGAATGACCATATGACGGAACCGGAAAAGGTCCACTCAGGTTACAAGGACCAAGATCAAGCTTACTACTATCTTTCCGAGACATAGATAGTCGCAGTTCCCTTGTCATTTTGCTTGGAACACAGGAGGAGCAGATGAAGTCATTTGGTTTTGCTGGGATATCGGCATCGGAATATAACTTCAGTGCTTTGTCCATTGAGTATGGTGCAAAATGTCCGAGAGCCTGATGCCAGAAGTTACAAGTAATATGGGCCGAGTGTGAAACTTCAGGAATTTTAAACAAATTTCCATCAAAAACAGCTTCAAACATAACTTTTGTTCCTTTATTAATAGAAATGAGATCCCCCTCTCCAAACTCAGAATACCCTTTTGTTCATACCTTTCTCCAAGAAATCAGAGGATGTCCTAACTCAGGAACATGTAAAATATCGCAAACACGGAAAGAAGAAACTGATCCATCCCTAAAAACAGATTCCATAATCAGATCTCCCTTGCCGACTATCTCCATACTTTCCTGCGAACTGGATTTCCCAAATCCGGAACACTTTGAATAGTTGAGGAGACGTGCTGCATATGGGGTCATGTGTGAGGTACCGGCCGTGTCAACGTAGAAGAATTTGTTTCTTACCTTAGTCTCCGTTGTAATGTTTGCCTCTTCATCTTTCTCTTTCTCTTTCTTCTCCTGATTCAATTTCTGCAGGCAAAAACATTCGTTCCAAGTATGTCGCTCAGACTTTCCGGGATTGTGTTTCTTTCACCAAGTGCAAGTTTTGCACTTTGGTGAGGAAGAGTCGGAATTCCCCTTTGGTTTCTTACCCTTCAACTTATTGCCCGAAGGTTTAGAATGATGTAGGGCAGTGTTGTCCTCAGGTTCGGAGGTGTCGATATCCATCAGTGGTTGCTTGACATCAGCGTGCGACAAACTATCTGTTGTAGTAAGATTATCGACCAAATTTTCATGGTGTTTAACCAAAAAACCCAATAAAAAATTTCTCTTGGCCTTATCTTCATTTAGAAAAGCCGCAAAGGTCGTTCGATACGAATCGGTAGATCCTTTCGAAAGTTTTGTGAGGCGGACCCACTGGGACTCAAACTTGTATATAAAATCCAACAGACCGCTGCCGGAGTACTGAGTAGGTAGGGAGACAAGTTTCATTATCTGGGAAACTCGTGCATAAGCCGAATCTCTGGAATATTCAGTGCAAAGTCAGGTCCACATCAGGTGGGGTTTCTCAAGTTCGACAATCTTCTCCATGATGACTTGGGAGACTACCTGTATGAATACGGTCGACGCGGTATGGCAAAGGTGATCATAAGCGTTAACCTCTGTTGTATCAGCATCTTCTGCTGGAGACATTCCATCCACCACTATTTCGTAGGCCTTGATTCCTTTCAGGATTATCGTCATTGAAGCACTCCATATCTGGTAGTTGTCTTGACCACTAAGTTTGCCAATATTTTCGAGCTTAACATTTAGTGGTGTCTTCTTGTCTACTCTGGCAGGAAAAGAGAACATCGGAGACTTGCCAGAGGAGGATTCTTTGGGAGTCATTTCTGGAGTTTTGATGGAGGTGAAATTGGTGGTGGTGTAGAAAGCCCTTCAGGAACTACTAATTCATGATATTCAATCGGAGTATCAAAAAGGTTTACAGGTAACTGAGGATATGCAGGATCTGAATCAGTATCGCTCATCCAAGCTCATGACCTAATAGAATAAATAGCGAATGTCTGTAGAGATTTATTAGAATCTCCAAAGCAGTATATGAAGGAGGAGTATTGCAAGAATAACGAAGTTGAAAAGTGTTCGAAAAGCAAGCATATACTGAGGAGAGGATTTCGAGAGGAGATATTATTATATTCCTAATCGATGTCTGAGCAAGTCTACAGAACTGTTCTCTAACCGGAGAAACAGTTTCTATATATACATACAATAAGCAGTGATTGTATGTTACCACGGTCGCAGATCAATATCCCAAAACAGTACAGAAAAACTCTTCAACTGTACATAAATACATAAAAACCGTGAAGAAAACAACAGAAACATCTAGACTCGTTCTATAAAGATAAGCACTGATAAATTCTTTCTAACAGAACCAAAGAAGATTCTAGACAAGTTCTAACCGGAACTTTCTAGATACCCAAAGATCACAGATAACCAAAGTATTAACACACCACATTATTCTTATCAGCAAAGACCTTCCATAATATGGAGAATAAAAAGAAAGGTACAAATATTAGTAGGAGAAATGTAGATACTTCCGTATTTTCAATAACTGGAACTTGCCACGCTTTCCATCCGAGGGAAAACGGCCTCAGGGTATATTCCACAGGCCATGTTTTGTTGTTCAATCATACTGTATTGACTCTAATTAGGGTATGACAGGACCCTGATATCCCCTCCGCCTCTGGGTGAGCTGGCTAGATGGCGGAGCTACCCCCCCGCTACCCTTCGTCCCCGCTGACAAATGAAAGATAAGAGCAAGACAAAAAGGACAAGAAAGAAAGAAAGAAAGAAAGAATATTATAATCCTGTTGCTGCCAGCGCCGCCCCCGAGCCTCCAAGCCCTGAGCCCGCTCCATACCGCTCCTTCATTTGAGCGGAAATTTCCCGACCTCAGTGGTCGCCAAACAGTCCATCACCGCCTGGTTGCACTCCTCTATGGTGAAAAGCTCAGAGATCTGCCCGTGCCGGCATCTGCCCACTTTCCAGCCTGTTGTCTGTCCCACTGTTTTCCAGAGTGTCTTCTGCTGGTCTTTCCATCTGCTGCAGTGGCGGAAGAGGTGCTCCCGCGTCTGGGCCACAGTCCTTCCACACCACCAGCATTTGTCGTAGTCTCGGTGGCCGAGCCGCTTGAGGTAGACTCCAGTGGGCGCATGCCCGGACTTCAGTCGGTAGAACCTGGTGGCCAGCGATTTCACACTTGTCATCGGGGTAGGTCTCTTGGTCCCCGCCTTGCCCTTGAGTCTGTAGCTGAAGTTCTTGCTGCACATGTCGGCCTCCCACCCCGCCTTCGCTGCGGACCTTCTCTCGGAGATTCGTCTAGCCCAGTTTGAGGCCGAGGTGTATCGCCGCTTTATCACTGTGCTTCCGCTTGCGTCTCAGGCCAAATTGGACTGGTGGTCTGGTTCTTCGTTTCCGGGGATGCCGGAGTGTCCCGGGACCCAGTGGATCTCGGTTGCGATGCCATGGGCGAGGAGACTCCGAGCCCTTCTGTTGATACGCGTCGCCAGTCGCTGCCCGGCGCCCAGCTCCAGGTGTGCCGCTCGTCCAATTGCGGCCTGTGAGTCGCTGAACACTGCCACCGTCTTCACTCCATCCACCGGCAATGTTGCTCTCTTCTCTATCGCCACATCAAGCGCAAGCCCGATCGCCCACAGTTCGGTTTCGAAGACTTCCATACGTCCGGTTCCCAGAAAGCTGCGGCGAAACCTCCATTCATTTCTCTGTTCACGCACCGCTGGAGCTCCCACTTGGCCATCATCTGAGCGCAATCCATCTCTCCCCCACATCCTGACCCCTGCTCCAATTTTGGCTTCTTTCTCCCTTGCCCAGCACTGCGCAGCGCATTTGGCTGCAGCGGTGTCGTCCAGTATGGTGGTCCTGATCGCTGGTTCTTCGCCCGGGGCCGGCCAGTTCATGCCTTTGGTTGTCCGGCCATGCTCATGCTCTTTCCTGACTACTCTGCATATCGGCACCCCGCAGGAGGGGTTGCTGTGTAGCTCCTTTAGCTTGCTGCTGCATGCGTTTTCTAGTCTCGCTGCAAATCGCTGTTGTCTGGAGTCTAAGGTCACCGGCGCCGGTGTAAGCCCTGACTCTCTCATTAGTGCGCCTCGCGGGGTCGTGGGCAGCGCGCCCAGGATGGACCTGGCTCGTCGATTGAGGAGGAGTTGGAGGTCGTCTCGCCTGCCTACTTCCCTGGGGTCCCACCAGAGCTTGCTCCCATATAGTGTGTCTGCTTGGACGCACGCCACTTGGACGGCCCGTACGCTCTCAGGGACAACGCTGTATGTCTTGGTAAGCGATCGGAGTCTGGCCTCTGCTGCCCTGGCGTTCTTCATGCATCGGTTATGGTGCTCCTTAAACGTCAGATGCGCATACATCCAGACCCCCAGCCAGCGTGTCGCCTACGCGTTGAATCGTATGGATCCGTTTCCGACTCATATCTTCGCTGTCAGTTTTGGCCCGAGGTGTTTCCTGTGGCCCCGTCTGCATGTGAACAGCGCCGCCTCCGTCTTTGCAGTGTCGAACTGTAGCCCTCCTCTGCTTGCCCACTCGATGCTCTTTTCTGCGCATCTCTCGACTATTGAGACAACATGGTGGACATCGTTTCCGGTCACCTCCCAGCCGAGGTCGTCTACAATGCATAGCCCCTCGGCCTCTGATACATACTCTTCGACCCACTTGATGAATCCTGATGTGTAGATTGCAAAGAGGATCGGTGACACAGGTGAGCCCTGCGGGACCCCTGCCTCCACTGGGTGTCTTTCCATGGCGTTGCCCTCGATTATCATCTCCACCGTTCTCTCCGATAGGAAGCTCTCCGTCCATCATACAAGGTGTCCGTCCATTTGCCTGACCATGATCAAGTTGACTAGCCTTCCATTTGCCACGCTCGGGAAGGCTGCCTTGATGTCCCTGAGAAGCACGCCTGTTATGTGGCCGTTTGTCCACGCTGCGTGAGCTCTGTTGACCATGATGGCCGCTGCATCGATGGCTGACCGTCCATTCCTGCTCCCGAATTGTCCGTCGCTCAGTAGCCCCCTGCTTTCCGCCTCCTCTGACAGCAGCTCCGCGGCTACTTTCTTGACCACTTTTCCCATGCAGCTAAGCAGCAATATCGAGCAGTAGGCCTTCAGCTGTGTATAGTCATCTTTGCCAGGCTTGCGAATCACCACGCCACTAGCCCGCTTCCACACCGCTGGGTGTCTCCCCATGCGAATTGCCGCCCTCGTCAGCCTCATGATCTTCTCTTTGTCCCACTTCCAGAGCAGCCGTATAGCGCCAAAAGACAGCTTGTCTGGTCCCGGTGCTTTCTTGACCAACTGAGAAAACAAGGCTGGTTCGACGGCTTGCTCAGGGACGCGTGTGTGTGCGCTTCCCGCTGGAGGTAGTTCGTAGTACTGGTCGCCGTCGTTCGGAGGAAAAGATTTGTACCTCAGCATCTCCTACTTCTCCAATGATGTGTTTGCTTGTTTGCCATCTCTGTCTGTTAAGGCCTCCACGGTCGTGCCCGCTCGAGGGTTCGCGTATCGCGCCCCACTCCACACCTCAGCTCTTTTAAGGTTCTGCAGGTAATCGTCCCACATTCTTCTCTTGGAATGCCGGATCGACTTCTGAAGCTCTGCCTTCGCCCGGGCAGCCTCCTCCGAGTGCCGCCTTCTCTTTCTCTCTCTCCCGACCGTCATTCTTCTTTCTTCGATGTCGGCGTTCCTCCACCACCTGTTTGACCTGGCACAGATACTGATTTTCTTTGCCGTGGCGTCGAGAACGCTGCTCATTGCTTCCTGACACCATGCGGCCTCCTGCTCCACCTCGTCTGCTGTGCACTCTGCATCTAGTTGAGTCCTCTCCTTCGCCAATTCCATCCATAGCGTCTCCGCTGCTTCCGTGTCCTCCTCTGTCATTGCCGCTAAATTCCACCCTACTACCCTCTCATGATCCGCCTCCTCCTGCTTGTCTACTCCCACCCCCCATTGTATGACCTCATGGTCGGATCCAGTGGCGTGATCATCGGCCAGTATGTTCCACCTTACTATTGGTCAACTTGCCAACGTCAGGTCGATGACCGACTCGCCTTCCCAGTCCTCTCTTGTCCAATGGTGGGTGGGCCTGCTGTCATTCCCAATCTCCAGTGTGTTCTCGTCAATCACGCCTTCCCAGAGAGTAGCATCCCACTACACTTGGCATCTTGAGTCCCATCGTTTGCTGTGGGAGTTGAAGTCTCCTGCGAGGACAGTGCCGCCCTGGCGAATGACTCTCTGCCAGTTCAACTTTCGCGCTGGTCTCTCTCCCGACCGTGTGTCTTTTTGATCGTAAATATTGACAATCCTCGTGATCTTTTCACCTCTCCTCCTGACATCGGTAGCGATAACATTGTCATTGGCCCCTGTGCTCTGATCCGTCCACTCATCAACCACCAAGCCACTCCCCTTCCGTATCGCCGTCCAAACTCTGTTTCTTTTTCTCATTTCGTATGCCAAATTGCTGATCCCAATCTCTCCTCTTTCTATCGGTGGCTCTTGCAAGCAAACTACATCTGCCCTGCGTTCGACTCCCGTCTCCAGCGAGGCAATGGTCCACTCGTATGACATTGCGCAGTTGAGCTGGATCACTCTAATCATCGGTAGCACGGGCTCCCGTTCCAATCTCAGTTTTGGTATCAGTCACGGTCCTAGTCGCAGTCTCAGTTGCGGTCTCGGCCATCGTGACGTCTCTTGCCTCCCCCGCTGCCTCCTCTTCTTCTTCGTCCACATCCGCCATCTCTTCTTCCTTATCTCCCCCTCCTTCCGTGACCCCCTGGGGCCTAGGGCCAAGCACCACTCTGTTCGAGCCCGTTACCATGTCCCGAGCTGCACTCATGGGCGCTCGTCCTGCTAGCCCTATTATTCTGCTCTGCCCCGCCGCTTCGGTGGCTTCCCTCTTCTTCACGCACCTGCTGCTGAATGCGATGTGATTTCCATTGCAATTAGGGCACTTCTCCAGCGTGTGGCCGCAGAGTGATCCCTGCTTTGCAGTGCATCCCACCACAATGCACTTGTGGTCGCTTGTCTGGTGATGGCCTGAGCAGTAGCCACGTTTGGGCTTGCTGCCGCACCTGTGCTCGATGTGGCCCCATCCGCGGCAGAGCTCTCACCTGCTGTCAGGTCCTTCTTTCGTGTACGTTTCGACTTGGTACCACACCCCCGCCGCCTTGATTCCTTTCCTGACTACGCTCCGTGCCACCTTGCTCCCCTTTACGACGAAGACTTCCGACGACGCGGCAATTTCTCCGGTCTGACTCCTCTCCCTGATAGTACGAGGGTTCGCCAGCCCCCGTACTTGGGTGGGGATCACTATTCCCTTGTTCTCCGCTTTGAATTCTTCTCGCATCTTCTGCAGACCTTCCGTGCCCTTCCCCATGTACCGTATGAGATGTACTGCGTGGATCATTACCGTTTCCCAGGAATCATTCTCTTCGACGTCTACAACTCCTTTGTCAACCGTCCTTGCTGCGGTGATGATGATGTCGTGGTACTGCAGAGCCATCTCGGCTGTCGCATTCGGGTGCGTGATTGCAGTAATCGCGCCCTTGGCATTCCTTTTGGCGTCCATGATCCTAATGTGGGCCGGTGCCTTCTGGTGGAAGAGCGCTCTGTTGATCGCTGACGCAATTTCCTGGTCCATTTTATTGGAGAGCGGTACACTCTCGTCTGTTCTTAGTATCAGGCGTCTCTCTGCCATGCTTGATCCCGCCGTCGGGGCGGGGCCTGGGCCTGGGCCTGGGCTTGGGCCGACGGGTCCCCTCTGACTCTTGGCTCGGGATGGGACGGTCTCCCACCCTCTCGCAGGTGTGGGTGTGAGTGCGGACTTTGGCTTGGGCATGGGCTACCGTTTTGGCTGCAGTTTGAGCTGCAGTTTGGGCCTGGGCTTCGGTTGCTGCTGCTGCTGCGGCTGCTGGCGCTCATTTCGTCCCTCTTGTCGCGTCGTGTCTGCATGTTGGGAGGCCTCCAGCCTTCCACCGTCTGTCCTCGCAGTCACTTCTCTTTCTCTCTCTCTCTCTCCTGCTGGCCTTGTGCCACCCCTTTCTTGGTCTTTGCGATCGTGTTCGTGATCCCCGCCCCCCACACCGTGTCGTCCTCGTAGTGGGCGTCCCACTTCTGCTCTCTCTCTTGCATCCATGTCATCATTGCCAGCCGCTGTGCCTCCTTGCAGGCTGCCCGGGCTTCACCCAAGTTTGCGAGATGTCCAACTGCTCAGTGCAGCTGCGTCAGTTCCTGTGCCTGCTGTCGTATCGTCCTCTCCATGTGGCTCCTCCAGTCGCTGGGGGCCACCGGGGCTTCGCTCCTCCTTGTCCATTTTCCGTTCTCGTTTCTCTCCATCAGCTCAAATATGGTTGCGCCCGCAGTCTCCACGGCAATGTATGTCACTGCCATCGCCATCTCCATCGCCATGTCCATAGGCGCGTCACTCCTCCCATGTCCAGCTTCTCCCACGTCCAGGTCACTCCTCCCGCTCACTTTGAATTCGGTCATCACTCCTGTGAGGCAAGCCACTTAGTCCTCGTTGTCGCTTGCTCGTTGGCCGACCCGTCGCGTCTGTCGCGTTCTCTGCCAAGCCTTTACGCGAACCCACTCCGTTGTGTGGATTCCTGTGCACGCCCTCCTCCTGTGGTCTCGCTGGTGCTGGGACGCTCGCTCCGGGGTCAATTCGACGTCTAGAATCGATTGCCGCCGTCCGTTTTTCAATTGCTATCGTTGTTGTCGACTTATCGCGCTGTTTCTGTTTCGCCAAGACTTCGCAGGTGGTTATTCCACAGGCCATTACCACTTACTCAAAACGTCAGAGGACTTTAGATGGTTAGATAGGAAGCCCAGAATGGTTTGGGACATATAGGGTGGGACGAGCTAAGCGAGGGACGAGAGGTGTAAGTTTTTTCTTGTGGCGCGGTGGTGGTTGCCACATACCCCTAGAAAAGAGTTTTGTCGGTCAGTTCTTAAAGTACTGCCGTCGAGTTGCTTATAAAGTGGCCTACCTCATCCGGGACTTACGACCTGAATTCTCGCAGAAAGCATGTCTGGACCGCGCTGCTCTTGATGGTAACAATCGGTGTCTGGATTGTGATAGTATACTTTACGATCATGATTTACGTGGCTGCAAGGGTAAATTGTCGGAATGTGAACTCCATACGTTTATATGCGGCTCAATTGGGTTACCACAACTTTTTGCAACGGTCCCAACCAATTTTGTATTTCTTACAACCCACCACGGAGTCACCTGAAGAATGCCACTACTTTCTTAGACTCAGCTTAATTTGTTGTCGTTGCGAGAACTTGCAGCTTATGCCTACAATTTATGGACCCCCGCAACTTCCTTCCTATACATAACTCCGCTATATTGGCCCATTTAATATACACCATAGACTCATCTCGTATCCCTTGTGATTATAAGGTTTCACTTGCCTTACACTAACGCAAGCTGAACTAGAGCAAACTAAACGAAGCCGACAACCCCCGATCCCACGAAATGCAACGTCTCTACCGTGCTGGGCAAATATGGGTTACACTTCACGATCGGCTTGGGAACTTTTTCTTTCTAGCAAATTGAGGGTGACATGCAAAGCATATGATACTTCGTACCATAACTTTGGCCGTACAATACACTGAAGTATAACTAGAATCTTACAGAAGCCGGTTGGTCTCTTTACAGCGTGTGTTTTACTGTCATGCGCAGTGTAATTCGGCAGTGTGCGCGCAATTCCAGTTGAGGTCCCGTAGAACCAATGCTCGCAGCAATAACAATCACCCGGCTTAGAACGGCTCGCCAAAATTCATGGTGACATAACCAAAAGACTCTAAATACAACTACGTTACTTTGTGGTAGAACATTAAATTCAACGGGGCACTGGAGCCTACCCTTAGTCCGTTTCCAGATCACCGGATCCTCTCGGCAGTTCCCTCCACATAAGGAGCAAAAATAGCTAATGGCTACCTAGGGCGGTATCTCAACCATCTGCGGTAGCAGAAACAAGGTGCCACAACACCCACGTCGATAGATGGGACGTGTCATGGTCGAGAGTCCAGCTAGCAGTCGTGCTCGCTACAATCATATTCTCACCCCTTGCTCGTCTAAATCACACTCTGAAGAACACTTTCCATCAGAATATAATCTATAGCTAGGAATGACGAGGCACCTTAAGGGCCAGGCTGGGTTCAGAGTTCACTGAGAGATACCCTCATGATCAATGGTTGACTCCCACCTGAACTGCCATACCTATAACTCATTCTGCATTGCCTTGAATCACTACGACTACCTTCGGAAACCGTCATGGTTCTATTGATCTCCGTTTCGGGGGTCTTGACGCTTTCACATCGACAATGGGCCTCCTACAAAACCCAGAGACTTGAATGCTCTTCTGGTGGGTTATTAATTGAGACCGCTCGATGACAATATGATCGAACTTGTCGGACTCATCATGACTGGCCCTGAACCGTTTATAGAAGGCAGGACATTCGCACTGCGCATTGATCCCCAATCGGTAGCTCTACTACACTTGCGACAATATCTATACCGCAATGTCAAAACTATATACAAATCAGACTGTTAAAGCCCATTATCCGCTTTTCAAAATGTCTGAATCTCGACCAAGAAAGTCTTGAAGAAGTGAGGTAGAACTTAATCCTGATAATATTGGACCCTTCGAAAAGGGTTCAAGTCCCAAACGACGATATGTTCTCATCTACCTTTCCAGCAACGTTATAACTATTCTTTTTACACTAGAGGTGATACAGCATTACTTATTGCACTGTCCATGAGGGTAAGAAATGGGAGGGTTGGGTCCAAGGTTCATCGGAGAAAGAAGCAGCAATTGTATAACTATTTAATATAAACCGATACAAATATACATCACAACTCAACTCTATAACTAACCGTGAGTCTCAGAATACGATGAACAGATTCAAAAGATAGCTAAACGACTTAGCTAGGAACTCTAGTGATTCGGTTTACAGAATACTTAGCTCGCCGAGAAAGCCAAATCTACCGGGACGACTGTCTCTCACCTAACTGCCAAATAACGTCCTAAGTCGCAAGTTCTTTTTAGTGGTAATTGCGATCCGGCCCTCGAAGAGCACTCTGGAGCCTGTGTCTTGCCACTCCTCAAGTATTTTCATCGATTTATTTGTCAAGGTGGCCCTCGCCGAGTTTATGTACTCGAGTAGCTACTAATCGTATCATTGTGTCAACAGCCTCCTTGGTTCGGGCTTGTGACATGAAGACAAAGGCTAGGTTATCCAAGCTGGCAAGAGAAGCGAGACCGTCACCGAAAGCCTTGTTCTGGGTTTCTAGTAGCTAAATACTCAACTCCTCCGCCTCTCTCAACCGCCCTCGACTACAACATATGGACGCAACGTTAGCCATGTTAGTTATAGTGTCTAGATAGTCCTAGCCCAGCACTCGAGTACTCCTCAACGACCCATTCTCCCAGTTCCTGAGATTCTTTTAAACGGTGTAAGTATGTGTATGTTCTACCCCACCGGCCAAGTCGTCCCCTTGACTACGGGGGATCCTACCCACCAAGTAAACACCAAACCACCGGGGCTGGCCCCATGGCGCAGTGGTATAGCTCCTGAAAGTATAGGCGGGGTATACGGTCACAATGCTATGGGTTCGAATCCCAGTGCCAGCCCGGTGTGAAGGGGACAAAGGGTAGCGGGTGGGGAACTCCGCCATTTAACCGGCTTGCCCGGAGGCGGAGGGGATATGGGGCTCTGTCATACTCTAATTAGAGTGCATACAGTATGAATAAAACAAACAAAAACACCAAACCATCACAATCCGGGGTCAGATCTCGCTCAGAATTTCCAGTCACTCTCATTTGGATACCCGTAGGAAACTCCTAGAGTTTATTTAGGAACGGGCCATATTGGGGGCTGCTATGCTCACTGGCGCGTTCTCAAGCATGACTCTGGCAACGACACCAGCCACCATAGCACCAAAATATCTTCTAGGTTCTTCATGCTTTCATATGTATTTTCAGAACACCTCAAGAAGATTTTCTGCAAATTCGAGGGCGCTGTGTAGTCAGAAACTCGACAAAACGTCGTCATATCACAATTTACTTGGTGGCTGGGACACATGTTGGTGGTGTAGAACATGTATTTTAATGCAAGGTTGAAATTCTGGTAAGTGTCAAGGGTGTTCGTAGCCGAGAACCTTGATCGCCATCTCCGTGGCGGATATTTGCAACTTGTCGACCTCCTTCCACCGACCTTGGCAGCAGTATAGTGACGCGAGGTTGGCCAAGCTGATGATATGCGAATGCTCACGATCAAGTATCCTTTTTCTCACCTGTATCACTTGCTTCTCTAATATCTCGGCCCCATTTATCGTCTTGGTTGCCCCGCCATGTACTCGGTATTAACGCTAGCTACACAACTACCATCCCCCTCAGTTGGCCAGTAAGTCTATCTATGCCCACCAACATCATGACTCGCTTACACATCGCCTGAAAATTTCTCTACATCCTTCCTCTCGGTTACCAGGCTTCTTCTTCCTCAATGCCAATTCCCCAACAAAGATCATCACACTCGGACTCTGTACATTTCCGCAGTTTATTTCCTAGCCCTTCCAACGCTTCGCTGCGGACAGCTCGTAATCTGATGTCACGTCTTAGCTATCAATTAATAACATCAGTTATGACTGGAATAGCCTACCTGCTACCTCGAATATTCTTTTTTTAATCAACCAATGTCCTCTTGGTCATTATCGTCCTCCATTGACATAATTAGTACACGCTGAGGCAGTTCCTCGTCTGTTTCATTATCCTCATCCGACAAGCGCCGTGGTGCCTCACGGTTCTTATGTAATGAAGCCAAGTTGGCGATAGCAACAACTGTGGAGGGATGATCCTTGCCCAATGTTGTCCGCATTCTATTAATCACTTGAATCTGTAGTTCCTCAGCCTCCCCCCACCGCCCCTGGTTCATATATATCAACGCAAGATTACTCATGCTGGCCAAGGTATCCGGATGCTCCTGGCCGAGTACTCTCTTGGATGCCTCCATGACCTGCACGAATAGCTTCTCAGCTTCCGTCCACCGCCCCTGGTTTTCAAATGTCGATGCAAGGTTGCTCATGCTAATCAAGGTATGTGGATGCTCCTGGCCGAGTACTCTCTTGCGTGTCTCAATGACCTGCATGACTAGCTTCTCAGCCTCCGTCCACCGCCCCTGGTTTTTGAATGTCGATGCAAGGTTGTTCATGTAAATCAAGGTATCTGAATGCTCCTGGCCGAGTACTCTCTTGGATGTCTCCATAACCTGCATGAATAGCTTCTGAGCCTCCGTCCACCGCCCCTGGTTTTCAAATGTCGATGCAAGGTTGCTCATGCTGATCAAGGTATGTGGATGCTCCTGGCCGAGTACTCTCTTGCGTGTCTCAATGACCTGCACAAATAGCTTCTCAGCCTCCGTCCACCGCCCCTGGTTTTTGAATGTCGATGCAAGGTTGTTCATGCAAATCAAGGTATCTGGATGCTCCTGGCCTAGTACTCCCTTGGATGTCTCTATCACCTGCACGAACAGCTTCTCGGCCTCCTTCCACCGCCCCTGGCTGATGTATGTCAAGGCGAGGTTGCCCATGGAAATTAATGTATGTGGATGCTCCTGACCGAGTACCTTCTTTCTCATCACCATGACCTGCACCAACAGCTCCTCGGACTCCCTCCATCGCCCCAGGTTTTCGAATGTCAAGGCGAGGTTGGCCTTGCAGGTTAAGGTATCTGGATGCTCCTGGCCGAGTGCACTATTGGACGTCTCCATAACCTGCACGAACAGCTTCTCGGCCTCCTTCCACCGCCCTTGGCCCCTGTATGTCAAGGCGAGGTTGCACATGGACGCTAACGTGTGTGGATGCTCCTGACCGAGTACCTTCTTTCTCATCTCCATGACCTGCACAAACAGCTTCTCGGACTCCCTCCATCGCCCCTGGTTTTCGAATGTCAAAGCGAGGTTGTCCATGTAAGTTAAGGTGTCTAGACGCTGTTTGTCAAGTGACCTCGCTGCCGCCTCCGTGATCTGCTTCTGGAAGAGCTCAGACTCCATCCAATTCCCTTGCGTGTTACACATCAACGCGAGCTTGCCCTTGCTGGCTAACACGTCTGAGTGATCTTTACCGAGTTCCTCATTCTTCATCTGTATATCCTGCATCAACGGCATCGAGGCATATAAACACCGCTCTTGGTTTGCGTACGTTGATGCCTGGTTGGATATTTCGGTTAAGGTATCTAGATGTTCTTGGTTGAATTCTACACTCATAATGTCCGTTCCGAGCTGCTACCGGTAAAGCACTTTGTCTTAGCTTGCGTAGACGGGTCCTATTTGGAGAATTAAACATACCGGTGTAACAGATGCCATTTTATTTGCTTGCTCTTCAACGACTCGAACTCCTGGGGAGAGTTCAATCGGAAGTGGTTGGTGTCGTGGCATTGATTGCCATACAGCATCCAAAGCGGACGACAAACCATACAACGAATCGAGAATGTCGTGGAGTTCCTCAGCCACTGATCCTTGGCTGTCGTCGCTTGTATAACCCCCTTGAGCCGTTTCAATCTCCGCGGCATTACCAAGCGTATTGTGTAATTCAGCTCGAGCATCATCAGAGACACCTAGCAATCAGAGCGAATCAATGACTTGCGTTAGCTATAACCATCGGATTTGGCAAACCTTGATTAAATCCAGTGAGAAGGCATTCCGCAATATCGGCAAGGAGCAAGAACGTAGGTTCCTTCAAATACTTGGAATGGTCCAAGACGTTATCCAACTCCGCGCTGTCAGTGCCGAAGTCGTTCGCCCATATCTTTAACCGCCCGTGTGCTCGGTATAAGGATGATCTCTTCTCGGAACTGGTGTGATTTGCCTGTAGGTACTTCAACATATACCGCAAACATGAACGGACAAGGTAGCTAGCTTCCCGGCTTTCCATATTTGGGAAAGAAGGAGGTTGTAATTGTGGGGAAGCTGAAAGAATTTGAAGCTCGACTTTGACTGAGCATGAGGAGTGAGGCCAGCAAGCGTTGCGGCTGAATGTGGAGGAGCGGGGTATGTAGCACAACTCGCTGCTCTCGTGCCCGGAGTTTTCGAGTCTGCAGACTGAATTGCGAAGGAGGCAGATGCTGGTTTGTGAGCGCAGCACAACCCCGCTTTTCCAAGTTTATGCGATCAAGTCCCAGTAATTGCAACGTCCCACAACCAACGATAAAGTTTCTCAACGACTTCTGCAATTACCTGATAGCGCTTGACCAAAGACCAATCTTACCTCAAAAGCTCGGGAGACTCGCGTCGCGACCATAGGGTTGGTGGTCAATTAGCCCGTTTGTTTGAACTGTTCAGTCTTGACATGAGAGCGTTAGAGTGTGATCCAGATATCCAAGTTTCCCCTCGCTCAACAAATGTTAGAAGTCACAGGAGTGGTACTCGGGGCCCTGCCGCTCATTTCTATGGCCTTCCGCTTATTTCGGGATGTTCAAACACTTCTAGTCGAATACAAGCACCTGGATCGCCATATGCAATCCGCGCTTAGAGATATCTACAGCGCAAAATGCTTATTTATGCGCGCAATGGATGAATTTCTCAAGGATATTGTCGAAGAAGAGAAGCTAAAGCATATGTTGGACGATCTTGACGACGATGGATGGAATTTGGAAGATTTGGACCTCAAACTCTGCATCGAATTGGGTCCGTTATCTGAAGCGGTGACGAACTCACTACGTGGAATGATAGAGACGATGCAAGATGTGAAATCGGTCTTAAATTTAACCAGTGAAGCTGAACAGGCCGTACCTCATCTAGTTACTGCAGCGGTATGTTATTCGGTTGCTCACCAGAGCTAGCTTTTCTAACGCCACCACAGAGCAACACTGCCAATAGTCCTGCTACCACTAGCCCTGCAAGTCGCCTTTCTCCGCAACGTTACTTGACCCGGTTCCTAAGACGGGGGAGAGAAGTTGAAAGCATGCAATTCACCCCCGGTGAAAAGTGCAAACACGTTTCGAAAGGAGCTTTACAGGAGCTTCGTAAGCTACGGGAGGCGATGAGATCGCACAACGGAGAAATCCAGCTTGCATTAATCATCCACCGGAAGCCAGGTCCATCAGTTCAGTTGATACCTGCGGGTCCTGTACAACCAGTCCCGGGTACCAGCGCGGCGTCAGTCGCCGGGGTCAATACCAGACACTTGGACCCACGTAAAATACAGATAGCTTCGAAGCAACTTCACCGGATTGTGTGCAACGCGCCATCCATTTCTTGTCCTTGCCATCTACTCCATTTGCGACTGGGCAACAAGAAGGGTGAAACTCCCATTGTTAACCCCGTCGGCGAAGCCAGGATCGAGTTTTCATTCGTAATGACAAACGATTACCACACCTGTTCTAATACCGAGATTCCTGCTCTTGATCTCGCTTTCACCAGTCAGGACCTCTCCAGAGCGAATAATATTCATATGGAGACTCAGTTGCGGCCAGACACTATGTTATGTAAGGAGCTCCTGACCTCCGATGACGCATACGAGAGATATTTTTGCGACCCTGGTAGCAACCAAGGATGCAACCCCGGGTTTTTACTAAGGCGGAAGATCCCGCAACCTATTTCTAGTACCGTTATCTCCCTTGATGACGTGATTACAACAACAAAACTCTACCCTTTCGATCAATACCTCATTGCCGCAAACCTCGCGAACTCAGTATTATATCATTACTCCTCCCCTTGGATACGAAATTGGACAACTAAAACGATCCTTTTCTTCGACCGACATGCTGAAACTGCACCACTATGGATGCCGCATATACCTGTCCACTTTACATCCAATCAAGACCAACTCGACTTCTCGGACCGGAACAAAGAACTATACGTTTTGGGTCTTATTTTGCTTCAGCTTGGGCATGGAGAGTGTGCGGAGCCTATCCACGACGAAAGTATGATGCAACGAGCTTTGTCGGGTCTCTGTATGACCTTGGGAAGAAGATATAAACAAGTGGTGGAAAATTTCCTTCGGAAAGGGAGTGATCGAAGTGTGGATCTCATGGAGGTAGATAATTTGGAGGAGTTTCAGGCCGCTATTGATATGCTTAAGAATTTGGTGGATGATCATACTCCTGATATAGAATCATCAAGTGTTTTGGTGAGGGGTAATTAGTATCTCGGCTTCGCCTGAGGACAGGTTTATTGAGCTGCCTACATGAGTGGAGGATAATTTTGGGATTCTCTATGTTTTAGTTAATAGTTATTTGAAAGTGGATATGTAGCATGGAGTAGAACAATCGTTATTTCGTCCTGGGTAAATGATCTTTCCGTTTGCATATGTGAGTGTGTGTTAGTTTCCTTCTACATCACACTGTATCGCGGTATGTACCCATTCTTCAGTACATAGCCTAGTCTCATTTCTGTGCCACTTTGCATTATTGATGGGAACATTCTAGGTAGCTATTTCATTTCCCACTGTTCGACGGGTCAAGGTATACATGTATAAAGGATCTCGTCCGCACTCAGTTTTAGCTCAACGCAGCCGTCCTCCCGGCACTTGCCGGTGCTTTGCTTTCGGTAGTGCTTGCCCGTTTTTTCATTCTAATTTGTTGAGAATTTATTCAGTTTAGGTAAAGGTGGCGGTTGCGGGGAGATTATATAATGCGAATTCCCCTTCAAAGTTGTCCATGTAGTGATATCGTAGGTGGGGAAGGGTTAAGGGTTTGACTTCTTTATAGAGTTAAGGTCTTGCAACTTTACTTTCTTCATATATACATAAGACCCCATAAAGACTCCTCGCAAGGGGATGTTATGCATAGCCAAAACACTATATATTCATACTCACAATTTTCTAATCCAACTTAGATTTCCAAATCAACAGGAGATAAGCGCTTCCATGGTTTAGTTTTATTAATAGCATGCAAGAAGGCCAAACATGGATTACATACTCAAATCAATAACAAACGACACCCGAGGTTGGGATAAGCTTTTGCCAATCGACCCCCCATGATCACCAACTAACTTAAACTGGTCAAATGATGACGCTATGTTGTTGTTTTGTTTAATCATACTGTATTGACTCTAATTAGAGTATGACAGGACCCTGATATCCCCTCCGCCTCCGGGCGAGCCGGCTAGATGGCGGAGCTCCCCCCCCGCTACCCTTCGTCCCCGCTGACAAATGAAAGATAAGAGAAGGACAGAAAGCAAGAAGAAAAGAAAGTAAGAAAGAATGGTATAACCCCATTGCCGCCAATGCCGCTCCTGAGCCCCAAGCCCTGAGCCCGCTCCATACCGCTACTTCATTTGGGCGGAAACTTCCTGACGAGTCAGTGGCCGCCAGGAAGTCCATCACCGCTTGGTCGCACTCTTCTATGGAAAAAGCTCAGAGATCTGCACGTGCCGGCATCTGCCCGCTTTCCAGCCTGTCGCCTTTCCCACCGCCTTCCATAGTCCTCTCTGGTGGTCTCTCCACTGGCTGCAGTGGCGGAAGAGGTGCTCCCGCGTCTGGGACACTGTCCCTCCACACCACCAGCATTTGTCATCATCTCGGTGGCCGAACTGTTTTAGGTAGACTCCAGTGGGCGCATGCCCGGACTTTAGTAGGTAGAACCTGGCGGCCAGCGACTTTACGCTTGTCATCGGGATAGGTCTTTTGGTCCCCGCCTTGCCCTTGAGTCTGTAGCTGATGTGCTTGCTGCACTTGTCAGCCTCCCACTCCGCCTTAGCTGCTGATCTTCCCTCGGATATTCCTCTAGCCCTATTCGAGGCCGAGGTGTATGGCCGCTCTATCACTGTGCTTCCGCTTGCGTCTCGAGCCAAGTTCGCCTGAAGGTCTGCTTCTTCGTTTCCAGGGATGCCGGAGTGTCCCGGGACCCAGTGGATCTCGGTTGCGATGCCGTGGGCGAGGAGACTCCGCGCCCTTCTGTTGATCCGCCTCGCCAGTCGCTGCCCTGGGCCCAGCTCCAGGTGTGCCGCTCGTCGAATTGTGGCCTGTAAGTCGCTGAAGACTGCCACCGTCTTCACTCCATGCTTCTGCAATGTTTCTCTCTTCTCGATCGCCACGTCGAGCGCGAGTCCGATCGCCCACAGTTCGGCGTCGAAGACCTCCATATGTCCGGTGCCCAATGATGACGCTATATGACGCCGTCACTCGATTGAAACGGGACAGCGCCCCTAGAACAAGCCTAGTCCCAGTATCGCGATTCCTGACTAGGTTCTAGGGATTGACCAATCATGATTTTCGTCTGACAGCTTGATCTTACTCTAGCTCAGGACAGCCGTTGTAAAATGAGTGATGTAGAGACACCGGTGTTAAGGTAAGCTTTCGCATATCGACCAGCTCCTACTATTGATCTAGCTAACTAGATACAGCCAGACGTCGACGATCACGTTTAGTGCTGTGTTTACTTATCTTAACACCATCTTGGTTTGCGTCGTTGAAACACCCTCAGCTTTCTCTGTTTTCTATGGCACATGCTTCTTGCGCTTTGTGCCCCGATCTATCCTTTTCGCCCGATACGGGATTCGTCATACTTATTATATTTCCATACTGAGAAGAGCTCCGAAATACCCAGTAGCCATCAGGTATCGTAGAACAAGCTGACCAGCTCTCCACAGTAGTCGCCCATTGCCCGCCCAGAGACTAGATAGCAGGGAGTGGCGTTGCGAGCAGTGTTCTTAATTGTCCCGTCCGACGGCTGAGGACAGTGGTACCATCCTAAATTTCTCCAGGATAGACGGGACGGCGCCAAGGTCATCCGTCCCATCTTTACTCGACGAGGACGACATGACGGCCAGGGCGCGGCGAAAACACCGTCCCCAGCCGGCATCCTCCGTCCCCAGCCGGCACTCACTGTCTCCGGCTGACATCAGGCATTTAGGTGTTCTATATGACTAGAGATGAGTGAACCAATGGTAATAAATAGAGTTTGCAGTACATATTATGGGTAAATTTGAGGTTCATCTCGTTTTACTACTTGTGAATTTCATCCGCCCCGGATATCTTCCGGGAACGACCGGGGACGGGAAAGTGGCGGCCCTGACCATCCTATTCGTCCGCCCCCACCGTGCCCCAAAAATACGGTGCCGTTTTCGTCCTGTCCCGTCCTGAGTAATCCCGGACGGATGGGACGGTTGAGAACACTGGTTGCGAGGGAATCTGTTCTAGTTCCCCATCCCCCTTCAACACCGCGGAGCCGCCTCCGGGAGTTTTACTCCATAGGTAAATTCCATTCTTTTAGAGTCTTCGCGATTGCATCTGAGTTGTGATAACAAATTTTGCCGCTCTGCGGATAGAATAGAATGGCCGGTATAGCTAAATATGTAGCTAACTATTGCATCAACGACTGATTAGGAGAAACTTATTGCAAGAACAAGAACCTGGACTCTAACCGAAGTCTATATAGCGAGCATACTATGACATGGCCAAGCACGATACAAAGCAAAAGAACAGCAAAATCTGCTGTAGCGGTCAAAAGGCACGATCTCAAAACGGCAGCTAAAACTTGATTTATTAAAACAGGACAATTGTGACAGATATCATGGCTGATCTCGATTAGATGCTCATCCAACAGAAGCCGTCGCAGGGCGGAAGAAAATAATGCAACCGAGACTAACACATTTTGGTTGTGGACCATTTCTAAATTCCTAACAAAGTTAAATGTAAATCCAGGTACTTATATAAGGCAATACAAGCACTGGTGGCGGCTTTGCCGCCCCTAGAAGGATTTGAATCTGCCCAGCCATTCTCAAGCGGCAGCCAGTTTGTGTTTTTGAAGTGGGCGGGTCTGGGAGTATGTAGTGGGGCAGTGGGCATTAACCATAGCTAGGAGCATGGATTCGAGTAACAGCATAGAGTCGAGTGCACTTGGAAGTTTGGAGTCGAGAACACCATTTGAGTGCTAGTGTAAGTCTAGTGAGTGCACAGTCAAGTGCATCCAGGAGAGTGCGGTTGTGTTCAGCTGGGGATCGAATACAATAGGGAGTCAACTGCAGCTGATAGTCGACTACAGCTGGGAGTATAACGTACCAGAATACTATTTCTTTCTTTCGCGTACCAATTTCAGTATGCAATGTGTATTTGGGACACACCACCGTAAGCTTGTGAACCAGCTCTAAGCTTACCACAGCCATACCAGGTTGCAAAGTGGCCTTCACTCCTCACATTTCAACCAACTCAATATCAATTAGCTCGGTGAGTTTTGCCCTAAAAAACCAGAGTTCAGCGTCAGGAAGGTGATGAAAGCCGTGAAAGTTCAGGGCGCTTTCTGAAACTCATGCGATCCTTGAATATTCCGGCAAGTTTCGCGTAGTAGTATCAAGTTCTGATAGTGTGAACAAGAGACCGGATACTTAGAAAGCATATCTTTGATTGTCTATTATTTTGAGAGAATTTCCCGGGTTACAATAAGTATAGCCTTGAATACATCGGTATTGAATCTCAGATGCACATAAACCGAAGACACGAACCTGTAAGGTGACTAGCTTCGTTGTTTGCCATAGAAAGAAAATAAGGTCTGATTTGGAGGATCTAGGGATGTGGAGCATATAGCGATAAGGCAACAAAAAATGTGGTTGAGTCGATCTAGTGCGGGGAAGTACGTAGGGTATGCCAACGATACCACTCTTCGCGACCCCTCCGCCGCTAAACAGCCACCGAGCAACGCACCACTCGACATACAAACTCACCATCTACGCGCAAATTCCAGGTTCGAAATCGCTGGAGTAGTACTAGGTGTCATCCCCCTTATGACAATGGCTTTCCGTTCTTTTCACGATGTCCAGGCACTTGTTGTGGAATACGATCACCTCGATCAAAATTTACAATCCACACCAGAGACATCTACAGCGCAAAATGCTTGTTATGTGTCTCTTAGATCAGTTTCTAGAGGATATAGTCGAAGACAAACGAAGGTGCCTATTACAAGATCTAGAAAACCTAGACGATCCAAAAGATGCTGGACGAGAATTGAAAGATCTAGGCGGCCGAACTCTATTCTGTGTTGGGGCCGCTATTGGCAGTGTTGTCGAATTCTGAAAGTGGAATAATCGATACAATGGAAGATCTGAAATCCATCGTGAAAAAATTTAAGAGAAGAAGCGGAAGTGACAGTAGCGCATCTAGTTGTCGCTGCGGTATGTTTTTAAGTTGCTCACCAAAGTACATCTAACGTTGAAACAGGTTACCACAGCCAACAGTCCTACAGCCAACAGTTCTGCGAATCCTTACCGTCCAGAACGTTATTTGACTCGGCTGTTAAGATGCAGAAGGGAAAACGGAGGCTTAAGATTGACGCGTGGCATAATCCTAGCTAGCTACCGGTGACAACTACGAGAGATATTTCTACGAGCTGGATGATAGCGACGGAACTGGGTTTTAATGAAGAGGAAGACGTCACAACAGGTCATCACCACCACCTCCGTAGTTTCCCTGCACGATGTCATCCCATCATCAAAAATCTACCTTTTGCATCAGTACTTAATCGCCGCAAACCTTTCAAGCTCGGCACTATACCGTTATTCCACTCCTTGGATACGAGGCTGGACACCCAAAACGATTATTTTCTTCGATAAATACGGCGATACTACACCAAACTGGATGTCGCATATCCCTGTCGATGTAGCGTACAACCGAGGCCAATTCGGGGACTACTCAGACAGAAAAAAAGAAATATATGTTTTAGGGCTTATTTTGCTTCAGCTCGGACAGCGAAAGCGTGGCAAGTTGATTAAAGATGAGAAGATGGTGCAAAAAGCACTAGCTAGTCTCTGTATGACGGTAGGAAAAAGATATAAGCAGGTGGTGGAATATCTCCTTCAGAAAGGGAGATAGAACTGCGGATCTAATGGAGGAAAAGAACTTGAAAGAGTTTAGTCTGCTCTTGATGTACTTGAGGGTTTGGTAGAGGAACATACTCCTGATTTGAGGCATGAGTATTGCTGGTAGGGGGTATGCCATGCATTAGCCTTTTCGGAGATTGTGGAGATTGAACTTGGTTGATAGAGGACTACCTTTGGGGGCTTCAATCTATTCTTGAGCTTTTGTTAGTTGTAGAATGTCTTATTATGGGTATTTAATCCTAAGTTAATATGATTCTTTTCGATACGTCCGAATAGCCGTGAACCGTTGTAAAACGCCAGGTTTAGACATCTTTCTTGGAATAGACTACAGCATATTCGGAATGAAATTCTCCAACAGTGTGGGACCTTCTCTCGCTGGCTTGGAAATGGGACGAGTTACCTAGTGATTATTAAGACACAGACGCCAGAAGCTGTGATAAGCTTTTCGCTTATCGAACCTTCCCCTCGGGATATCCGATGATCGGTAGCTCACTCGAGCCGATGACGCCACTAAATTTTGCATGTATAAATAGAACTGACCGCTAGCTAGCGGGGCTGGTAGTAAGGGGCACACTTCTCCTCATTTATAACTCGCGTTTTTCTCCTTCTCTCTTCTCTCTGTATCTAAGTCTATATACGCACACTGTTCTCCCATATTCAACACTAAAACCAAAACGAATCTTAGTGCTGAGTTTAATTCAACTTCACCTTAATTCCCAACAGTCATCATTCTCATTCTAAAAAGCTCTGTAATATTGTATAATCCAGGAATACAAGCCCAAAGATTTCAACAGCTGCTACCTTATCATGAATATCTGGATGACAATGAATATGATTACGCTACTCGAAGTCGACTAGTCTTTCTCCGTAGATTACTGTATGAAAAAATTGCAGCTTTTGCAGACAGACGCAAGTCAGATGCTGGAATAAAACGGTCGAAAAACGGCCCTCGACCGTCCTTAAACGCGATGATGATAGTCCAACGACTGTTTATCCCAATAGACCAACTTACGTCCGTCTACTAAAGCCCCCATTTTTCATACAGTAGACCACTCAACCTTTGTTTTCGAGAGTCCACACCATGCCCTAGGAATTTTTCAAGGATCTCAGGCCATTAACTTAGCGAGTAACTATTTTCTCCGTACTAGACCAGGGCAACAACAATGGCATCTCGTAAGTGGAATTCGTTCTCCCGGGTGTAATTTTCCTACCCCCAACACTACGATGCGGTGACCTGAGGTGCGAATCCCTAATTTCTTCTTGCTATTCGCTCTCCAAACCCGGTTTTGTATGGTGATGGCTCTAAGTGTAAAAGTTCGTTTAGCCGCGGCTCTATCGATTGATCTGAGAATGTTGTAAATACCGTGGCTATTAACACATTGGGGAAGTTCGCAACATGAATGAAATTATCAGCTCAAGGAATGTAAGAGAAGTCTAACCAGAAACTTATTAACTATTCAGCAAGTGTCATCGACAATATACACTAGCTGCGCGCACTGAAAGCTCAGAAATTCCGAAGTTAGTTAATGTAGTGAGGCTCTGTGAGGCTTAAAAAGGTCTTGTCTTGGCATTTTACTTAGTCTTTTTGCTTTTTCTCTTCATCTAGCTATAGACTTCTCGTTGCGCTCGAAAACCAGCCGTCTTGTTTCGCCGAGCGGGCTTGCGAGCGAGGCGAAAAAGTCTGGGCATGAGAGCAACTTCTCGTTCACTTTGGTCGATAATTTATCTCTTATTGTTCTTTTCTCATTCTTCGTGACGAGCCGAGATTGAACACCAGCACTTCGGATCTACTTTATCTTATCTTATCCACCCCCCAACAATCATTGTGGGGGCGAAGTACAGATAGAAATAAAAATTACGAGATAACATTGAAAAAGGCAATGAAAAAAGAAGTATAGAAAAATTACAACTAATAAGTCATACTTCAAGAATTCTGTGCATCTCTACAGTCTCAAGAATGCACACTCTGGCCTGAACAGATACATATACCAGTGGGTGAACGAGTTGCAGGCCACCGTGCTCGGCACCAGCAGCTTCGCATAAGGCTCTAGTGTTTAGTTCTCGGGAACAATTAGCCTAACGTTAACATATGCTCATATACTTTGCACACCCTTCGGCGGGGCCTGAAATCGTGCTTACCGTCGTTAGTAGTCAGCGGGGCCGGACGTGCAAAGCCGCAAGAAAGGCACAGCAAAATTTCCCACCACGACATGATTTTAAATCATTGGTAGCTATGAATTCATTCTTATCCTTTATTTTTCTTCAGCCTTTATAAAAATGGTTGTAGCTAGGTTGAAACCAAGTGATGCAGCATTTCAGTCCCATTAACACCACCAAAGACCGCAGCAGATGCAAGTGCTGGACAACCAGATTCAGTTTATTCTGTGTGTTAACGTTAACGATTAGATGAGATTTAAAATAACCGTGGCACTGCTAGTCATTTCTTATCTTTTCTTACCTATCAGTCACTCGGTTTTTGAGGTGAAGAAAAATCTGAGAATGAGAAATCGGGGGTTGGTACTCGGGTATGAAATCAACGATCGGTCCGATGCGAGACAAACGGCAAAGCTAAGGCGTTGAAAAAAGTGGAGGATAAATTTACAACTACCGAACCGTACCTCGTTAAATCCCCGGGCTTTTGTGAACAGTAGTACTGAAAAGGACTGAGCGTTAAGATGCTGGCCTCAATAGATTTATTAATTGGGTCTTTAGCGACTTTCAGCTCAGCTTCAGCAACTTTATCAGGAAGCCTACAAGGCTCCCGTGCTCAGTTCTTGGACACGATTTGTCTCTCTGCCTCGCAGCTCCGCCTCGCACATATTGTGTGACTTGAGGGTCGTTTCTTGCGGTACAAATAGGCTAAACATGTCCCCTGTCTAAACTTTAAAATCCGGTTTAGTTACATTCGTGGGGGTCAAATCCTTGAGGACCAAACGTGTCATGTCAGAAGGAGGGTAGCGAATATATTCAATTGGACAGCCGGTGCCCATATGTGGTACAATGCAAGACATCGTATCGGTATCCACTTTACCCAAATCTAATTGGAACAAGCATAAATTACCGAGCGCTGTTCGATATCAAGGAACGCTTCATCGTATCGGAATGTGTGCGGTGCGCAGGTTTTAATGAGAAACTACTTTTCCATCACAAAAACAAATCAAGAATGCGTTCTTATCGTTTAACTTACGTATCCCCTCGTATATTAGATACAGGGAAAAACTTTTCAGATGCATATCCAGGGGGTCAAAAACCACTACCGTTGTGGATTTCGTGCGCAATTGCGGCCTCACATATAGGATGCTGGATATCCATGACTGCGTACGTACAGTACAGAAAGCATAGTTTTTGGGGATCTTTTATACATGTAATATATCTTTCACGATTCAAAACAACTGTCACAGGGAGATCTGCGTAGGCTTATTACACTTGATCCATCTTAAATCTCCAGCCTAGAATGTAATAATTGACTTTTCGTTACATTTCACCTAATACCGTATCATATGGGTGTATCCGGTTTATTTGTAGCGGCACGCGCTGCTTTGTACTATGCAAAGGAACAAAACTTATCAACGTCCCGAAGAAAAAGTCGAAGCCATCACCGGCACAGTGCCAGTACTAACTGGAGTCAGATGATGTTCTACCTCTAACTTAGCTCTGGATTCTCAAGACCAAGCGCCCGCTTTTTAGACTTTTTAGAGCGACATACCAGGATAAATCCGGGTTTTGTGGATAACTTTAGGAGTGGTTACTGGAAGCTTGCCCAACGGATGAACGGCAGTCATGTGCTCCGTGTCCAAGAATCGTCCGCGCGAAATGTTTTCGACTTGCATATCACACGGCATGAAGGGCTCCAGAACAGCAGTGCCTGTTAACCATTTGTTCTCTATTGCGGGATTCTTCCAGCGAATCAACAGGTGATGTTCTTGAGGGGAAGCATCTGGGGCTGCCGGAGCAGAGGAAGTATTTGATGTGCCTGGTGAATGGTGTTCTTTCCAAATTGAAACTTCCGCTTCGTTGTCTTTATCTGCATTCTTCGTGATCCTAGATATCAAGCCGGGCAGGCTATATGGTGCTTCGCAGATAGACCTGTACATCTCAGAGCAATGAAAATATGGGGAAGAATACTTTCCTACATACCACTTTTTGAGTTCCCATATGTGGTCTTGGGACTCGCAAACGTACTCGAAAAACTCCTTTGCCTCTGCTACATCGGGGAAGTCTACGACAAGATCATCTTCACGGGGCATGATCTTGCAATCTGGATAATCTATCTCGTCGGCACTGCTGGCGAATTTTTGAATGTAATTGATGTGATAAATTGTTTGGAATACCAGTGAATATGTTCCATCAGTTTCTTGTCGAGAGGCGATATCGAGTTGTCGAGGCACCGGAAGACTGTTAGATTCTGGATATAATTGGAATTTAATTGGCTTACGAAGATAAATATCGGCGTACTCCCAGACTTTGTACTTCCTAACTAAGAACAGCCCATGGAAAAGCGACGGGGTGCGGACTCCTTCTGGCGATCGCCCATGGAGAACGTAAATACGTCGCTCTAGAATCGCAACAATTAAACCAGTCGTCTGCAATCCGACGGTTTCGTCAGAAATAAATGAAGGTGTTTGTTGGCCATGTGCTTCGCTCGAGTGCAGCCGACGCTCTTTCTGTGGTGATCCAAGCCCTAATATAGTTGATCGCAGGGTCTGTGTTTCCTCGGGAGTCTCGAGGGTGAATTCAAGACGTATATTGGGCATATCCGGGTTGTACTCCTAGTAGCATTTCCGTCAGCCGTTTCACTCTAGTGGTGATCATACGCATGCAACACACATATTGCATGTCGGGAGGAAATCTTTCAAATCCTGTCTCGCTCCGATCGGACTCAATATTCTTTCGATGCCTGCAATCAGACCATTTTACTGTCACATGCCGACATTCGTCATTTTTCAGTTGCACTCGGCTCAGCGGCATGACTTCGGGGGTTAGCAATGTCAGCTGTGTTAAATTGGGCAGCCTACAGTAGCTGTGACACCACATTCTTAAATCCGCGCTACTGGAGTTTGCGGTGCCGGTTAGGATTGCTCGCCTAATGCAGTTCCAACCTTTGTCGCCTGCTGTTTCGTATATCTTCAGTTCACACGTAAATGGTGGCTGTGGTATTGCAATGGAATTCGGGTGCTGGTACTGGTAGGCTTGTACCTGGATGGTGCTTGCATCGATTTCAGTCACGGCCAGGTATAAACGAAAATTATGAAAGATACCTCTGAAATATTTGCTTCTCATGGTTTTGAAGTCTTTGACGGTCCCATATTTCTCGAAAGTGTTGCTCTCGAACTTTCATGAATTCACTGAGCTCATTGGGGTGAAGGAACTCGATTTTTACCGGATATCCCGGGAATGCGATGTACCTCCACAATAAATTCTTGTCGATGCTGATAGGGGGACACAAGTCTTCTTCGGTAACTACAAAACTGCATATTAAACTTAGTTTTTCGTATATCAATGATAGGACGCTCACATCGTTGAGTTAGATTCATAGAACTATTGTGATTGCAGAGCGCAATCTGCGGTTCGCCTTCCCCTTCCGTCACCCATAAAGCTAGCATGTACCATTGGTCATTATAGTTGTCCTCTGGACAGTTTTCGCCACCGATGGTGGCTCGGACGAAGGTCCGGAAGAGAACACGTTCTTGCATCCCCGTTGTATAATGGCTACGGCTTCGGAAGTTGAACCATCTATCCGCTCTCAGGGAAGGATGAACATTCATAGGGTCACCGTGGAGCTCAAATTCGGAGAGGTCTTCCTGCAAGCTATAGCTAGTGTCATCAGAGGTGGTGAAATCGTATACTCGCTTCTCAGAATCGGGAAGTCCCTGCAGAAACGCAAAGTCTTTCTTGATTTCCAACAGTGTGTCTTGAAGTAACTTCCGATCTTCGGGTAGAGGCACGCTCTTCTCCTGTATAACCTTTTCGTAAACCAGCCAGGTGGCTTTCCAAATATCCAAGTGCGCTTGAGGCAACCATGCGTGATCTGTTGATGATTTCCCTTGGAATATACTCCGGATTTTGCGTGACTTTGCAGGTTAGTTATAATTAACCAGCCGACTCGAATGCTAGGTACCTTCAGTAACCACCATGCAGCTTTGCTGAGCCAAAAATGTGGACAATGTGGGGACTTCCACCCGAAATCGCGGCAAATACCGTCATATTCCTCTACCGATTCTTCAAATAGTGATGGGAGCCCAGGATGCTCACTAAATGGAACAGGTGGTCTTTTTCCCATCTTTCCCAGAAATGACAGGGGTAGGTTATTTTTCACAGCAAGCGCTCCCAGAATCGCCGCAGCCACCGTTCTTCTCTCCTCCAATATATCCTGTAGTGTAGGCTCTACTGTAGACGTGTCATTCAGTTGCTCACCAGAATCACCGAGAACTGGCGCCGTGGGTAAGCAAGTCAAGATATCCGAGGGTGTCGGGTCACTTGGTGGGATGATGACTTCGGGAGCAGGTAGCTGTTCAGTAAGATACGGTTTCTGGACTTGAATTTGAATTTCCTGATTCTTTAGGATATTTTGAGCAAGAGTCTCAAGGGTTTGGCATTGCCTTCTAAGCTCCGAGCTGGTATCGCAATCCGTCATCAGAACTAATCACCCATATTATTTGATTGGATAGCACTCACAACTCAAGACCAGTCCTGCAATAATCTAGGAGAGTAATCTTTTCGTTGACCTTTGTGCGTAGTTCCACAAGTTTTGGCTTTTCTACAGCCCATGCTAAACCCTTCCATAGCGTTTCGAGACCTTTCGTTCTCCCTGAAGGATACATCTTTTCCTGTACCTTCTTCAACTCTCCAAGAACCCGGTAAATACCTTTGATGATGTCCTCCAGGGTCTCTCTCGTTTGACTGTCAGCCTTCTCCAAGTTGCTTCCGAACATATCATGACTCAATCGGAGGACTCCATAAAGGGTCCCCAAGTCGCTTACAAGTTCCGTGTATTCCTTAGACGCGTTCATTGCCGGCCGCTGTCACCATCAGCATCACAATCATTTACGGAAGACATATAGGAGGATCTATGACAAAGTAAAGGCGCTTTTTACAATGAGCTTGGTGTATATGCTGTACGCCATGTGGGCAGCCGTAAGGAAATCGCCAATCGCATCTGTACGGCAGTCAGTTAACGTCGCTGGGAGCCATGAGCAAAAGGCAGGGGATCACAAACATCCGAAAGGTACTACCATGACTGGTATCAACACCCAAGGAAAGAGATCTGGAAGATGTCAAGATTAATGTCCCGCCAAAAACCACCACATTGCGGGGGTGGGACTTATCAATTGAGGGGTAAGCGCAATCACTGAAATTTGTTTGTGCCACGTGATACCAATTGCGAACCGTTGATGGTCTGCAGAATGACATCCCTGCAACAATCACGTTTCGAAGGGTGGAAGGAATGGAGCCGGCATCTCTAGCCAATGAATGGACAACCGTATTCTATGCTACACGGCGACTAGGCTCATCGATCTTACATCAGTCGCCGTGTTTGTCTCGCCGTGTTTGTCCCGGTATAGTTCCAATTGGCGAGAGCATCGATCTTCGATGAATTTCCACGGTTCACCCGAAGTAGCTATCGCACGGGTAATTGTCCCAAACACGTCCGCCGTCAGTATGGGTATTTGTATCTTCCTATAAGCCGGGAATTGTGTACCAAAAGATACAGCTTACGGATACACTCAAAAGGTACCTATTGTAGCCAATTCAGAACACCTCCGGATTCTTTCAGCCACTTTCGGTACTAAATCCATACATCGAGTATTGTTGGAGACTCTATGAAAGAAGGCAGTGGGGTATTAAGATCACTACCTGAGGGTCTCAAAGGAGTAATATTCAATCGGGAACGCGGAAATAGACTTACCAGTTTTGGAGGCCGTTTTAATCACAAAGGTCTATTTTGGCAATATATGAACCTTATGACGTTGTTATAGTATAGTGAGATAGTTCTATCCCAAAAAATATGACGAGTTTTTGCAGACTCAATTGCCGGTGCCGAATCCCTCGTGGAACATTGTTACGCACTGTGCTAGGACCTATGCGCCAGCCTTCTCCGGCATTCTCCGGTTTGAAACACAATTCAAGGGTGCCAACAAACATAGCTAGGCTTTCTCCAGTCTCTGCATTGTCCTGTATGCATACTCTCAGCTGGGGCTGACGATCGATCTCCTGCGCAGAACATCTACCAGTTACCAAATCGCGATCCTGCAGCTGCAAGTTGGCTCTCTTCGCTGTCTTCTCTAACCAGTGTTATTCACACAATGGAGCTACTAACTTTCGCTAGCCTTGTTATGCACATCGAGTCATTCTTTTAGTGCTGTGCTGTGTTGTGGTAATTGGTTGCCTTTTTCAAATGCAAACACTTATGAACTTGCCAAATGCAGATTCACTATTCATGCGGGGAAGACACCGACCGCGTAATGCCTACCAATTGATACATGCTCACTACACAAGTTAGCAATCAATTGTGATTCATAAGCTGAGCCTCATAATCGCCGCTCAACATCTCATACTCTATATAAATCATCGAGCACAGCGGACTAGATCATTCATTCATTCCGGTTAATCATGGCGGATGATATCGCTACCGAACCAATGCAGCAGCCCACCTATCAGTCCCAGAACCCTCGGACTCTAGAGGAAGAGCTTGTTGAAACCCAGCATGGGTACAAAACAGGAGCCCTCGCGAACCCCCTAGCCAACCTCAGCTACGACAGGCTACGGGAGCTAGGCCGCGAATTCGCCCAAAAACTTAATCTTGATGAAACGTATTACGAAGTGTTCTCGAAAGGAGCGGTCCTTGCACGAAAATCCGTTATTCCTGAGGAGTGGAACTTAACACAACCAGAACGGGATGCCCTCCAAAGGGAGGGAGTTGCGAGTCTGCGACATGCATGGAAACAGCTTCCACCGAAGATGAGGGTATTAATCATCACATGCGGATTGGGTGCTGCAACCCAAGGTTGGAATGAGTCAGTGACGCATCATAAATCCTCCCATTGGAACTCGCTAACAACCTCCTAGGACAGCCGTGAACGGCGGTATGCATTCTAGAATACAAAATACCCTGAAACTGACTTTGAATTTCGTCTAGCTAACATCATCTACCAATCGGAATTCGGCCTTGAGGGTGCTGACAAGAAGTCGCTGTACGGCCTTGTAAATGCAGCGCCTTATGCAGCATGTGCTGTATTTACATATTGGTAATACTAAGTCCTAATATTGGCTGTACAGCTGCTCACATCTCTGCATTTTAAGGCTTACTCCCGTTTTCAACGCGCGGTGGGGCCGCAAAGGTGCAATTACTATCACATCTGCTATCTCGAGTATATCTTGTCTTCTTCAAGCCTTTTCTGTTAATTGGAGCATGCTTCTTGGTTTCCGCTTGCTTCTGGGTATGTCTCTTGATTGAGCGCACATATTTAGGGCTTTCCTACAGTACATTATATCAACTAATTGGCCAGGTATTGGTATCGGTGTTGAAAGTGCAGTTATCCCGGTATACGCAGCTGAAACAGTGCCTTCCCCCATCCGGGGCACGATAGTAATGCTCTGGCAGGTGTATGGAGCGCAGAACTTCCCCAAGTGAATATTCAAGCTAGTTAACTGTCTGTCTAGTTGTACGGCTGCCGGCATCCTAGCGGGCTTGGTATTCGGAATCATATTCTACGAGACTGGGCATAATTTGAACTGGCGCCTGATGATTGGGAGCCCAATGGTTTTGCCGTTGGTGGTGATAATACTTTTGTGGTGGTGTCCGGAGTCCCCAAGGTTAGTTCTGTACGAGTGAAGAGTTGTTGTTTCACAACAGGCGTTTACCCGGCCCCGGCTCGTCAGATTGCAAAGTTACCGGAAATGGGAAGAGCCAGACCAGTTTAAGCGCGGACGCTACCCATTACTGCTCTAGTCATATTACATCTCCGGGAACTTGAAATCTGACGAGTAAAACCTCCCGTTTCTAGAGTTTTTCTTTAATCGCAAGCTCGAACTGAGCTTGCGAAGTTAGCTAACGGCTGGTTTATAAGCGCACCTCCTAAGTCGCTCCGTTTAGCCAACCTGTAAGCGATTTAGGAGGTGAGGAATGAGGCTTAAAATTACTTGCGATCCGCTTTTGGTTAATGTTCTAATGGGTGATCTATAGATGGTACATAAAAAGACAGAGATATCGAGAAGCTTTTGATTCCCTCTGCCAGCTTCGTCAGACAGAGATCCAGGCTGCCCGAGACTTGTTTTACATACACTGTTTGATCCTCGTTGAGCAACGGGTCAAAGCGGAACAGGACCACTTCCGCGAACTTTTCACGGTACGGCGTAATTACAGAGCAATGCTAGCATCAGGCCTTGTGATGCTATTGCAACAGCAGTGCGGTATCAATATTTTAATTTATGTAAGGCCTAGTCAACCATCTCATAAACAGCGACTGACAAGACATCAGTATAGCGCCGAAGTATTGCTCAATGCAACAAATAGTAACCACTGATCTTCTACCCCAGACTTGACGCGCACTGGCTTACCAATGGTTTACGGGATCAGATAACCACCGGAAATCCCTAGCAGCTGGAATTGGTGTTGGAGCTGTTAATGTGATTTTCGCCCTGCCAGCTTTTTACTGGATAGACTCGAAGGGAAGACGCTTTCTTTTGCTTGCAACTTTCCCCTGGATGGCTATAGCAATGTTATGGACCAGCCTGGCTTTTCGAGTGGACAATGAGAATACCAGAATGGGGTTGGTTTTGTCAGGAATGGTAAGATATACCACAATACTCGTTTACTTTTCAAGTTCCCAACAAACCAAGCCCCCCAACCCTGGCTTAAAAGGCCAACATAGGTGCTTATAATTACTTATAGTTACTCTTGGCATCACTCTTATCAGGGTTAGGGGGACTTGAAAAATAAACGAGTACTGGTAAGGAAAGCAACTGCTAATTCCCAGCCTAAGTATCTATTCACCGCTTTTTATTCTTTCGGCGAAGGACCCGTTCCCTTTACATATTCTGCTGAATGCCATTCCTTGTACATCCGGGAACGTGCAATGAGTATTTCGGTGGCAATTACTTGGGCATTCAACTTCATACTTTCCTTTAGCTGGCCCAATATGATGCAGGCCTGGGGCCCCGAAACCGCGTTCCAATGGTACATGGGATGGAATATCCTTGGCTTCTTTTTGGTCTTGTTGTAAGTCCCACTTGGCTCGCCGAGTGAAACAGAAGTTATTTATGCTGACCACCGCCAGTTTTGTACCCGAAACAAGAGATCGAACCCTTGAGGAGCTCGACCGAGTCTTCAGCGGCCCGGCTGAGGAACTCATCAGTTACGCTTGCGAACAGGTAATTTATTTCTTTGAGCACACGCTACTGAGACAAAAGATGAAGAAACCGGTACACCGCGGGGAAGAGAAACGACGGGAAGCACATAGACGACTCAATCTTCCTGACCCAGTTCCACATAATGACTTATCAAATCAAGAGGATGAGGAAGGCATACCCCGGCGGTGAATGCAGCGATATACGGGAGGAATATGAATTTCTTTCTTCGGTTTGTGGGAGTCGAGTCAGGATTTGGATGGAGCAACGTAACTCATTTTCTTGATTGTTTATTAATAAATTTTTGTATTCCAATTACCTTCTGCATGCACAGTCACAAAATATATGATAGCCCTTGTCGATGGACCAACACCACTCCCGAATAGAAAATATGGGCGCATAGTGTCGCCAAAACACCATACACATCATTGAATTCTATGCGGTTTCAAAGACGGGCATTGTGTCAACCAGGAGTTCCATCTATACACGCGTACGCCCGTGATTTAAGTATAGTAGAGTTTAAGGTTGTTTGGGCGTAAAGATAATTTTCTCTAATTGTATTTCTTTTTATTATCCATACCTCTGTACTCCGAGGCTCCTACCTAGGCATACCATTGGCAAAAGAGGCCATACGTACTCGGTGAGGATGTCCAGAGGCACCGGCATAGTGACAATTAAGGTCCTACGAGATGTCGGTAACTGCAGACTTTTCCTTTTACCCCCTGGAACTAGTACTAAATTTTAAAGGTCGCGTTGTGAACTCGGAACAGTTCTACCATAAATGGCTGCACCAGCGACCACTTAACTGGCTTTGGCATACTTTTGGGTGGCGGAATATACTAGAGGCCCCACCCAACTGATGTAATCTCTCGAGTTAGCTGACCGGGTCTAGGACGTTATAATTCAAGAGATAGCATGCGGCTAGAAATCCCTACTATATAACACACAAGGGCAGTCACGAAAATTTACCTGGCCGGAGGAGACAACCTTCGGTTACAGCCAAATATGGCGAGCTTGCGAGCAACAACACGCCCGAAGGAGCCAGAGGCGAGTTCGGGCCAACTTTGAGCTCGAGAGAGAAACAGCAGAAGTAGTGGAAACATATTTTTCGGGGTACTGTGTGGTTTCTACACGCGTGTTCCCTTGTATACTATAATATAGGGAGATGAATTGTGTGTAACAGGATTTGGACCCTTCGTAAGGTTCGGGCCGAGCCGTGGAGCCTCATCTATATCTAGTTAGGAGGAGCATCCTCACAATTACCGCGTATAATTAGTCTATCCGACAGCTTTCCCTCTTACCAGTTATACCTAAAGTTGTGTGTAAAGTGTTCCTGTAACATATCCAATTGTATATAGTAAATACTCATAGTTAAGATCTAGAATCGTAACTATCCAATCTTTAATACTGGAAGAAATCAAAAGACCAAGGCCGGAACGGTAGCCATGGGTGCGGTTGGCGGTAGAGTGATTAGCACGTAACCTAGTACCGTGATAACTTAGTAAAACAGCACTAGTCTAACTTGCACAATCCGCGGCGGGAACCAGCGGCCCCACGTTATCGAGTAATTTCAGTGATTCTCAGTCATGTCGACTATTTCAGAATACAAAATTTATAGTCAATTAACCAACTCTCTAAGATTACACCACCGGCTAAAGACGATAATGAAGAAGGAACATTCCACAAGTAAAACAAAAACATAATCCTTGCATTGACATATTACAATACATAGTCGTTGTCTCAAAATCTCATTCTATTTTTTGTCTCATAATACGGTCATCCGTGCTGTGGTCTCATTAGGTGTCGGAACCGACGCGTCGCCCATTATTTCACCATGATTACATTCACTCCATTCGCCGGTGGTAGATACAACTTGTACCCCCGTTCCTCACACTGGTTATGGATATTCGCTTTCCTAACCGTATAATAGTTGTGTTCAAAGCGTTTTGTCCAGATTGTATCGTTAATATAAGTCCCCACAACAACAACAGGACTGAAACTGCAGTCCTCCAAAATCTTTACCCAACTCCCCAGGGCCGGCCTCATAGGCATATCTCGAGACCGAAACTCCGGCAATATCTGTCCCAGTGACATCTGCACCTGCTTGATCAAAAGTATATACTTTTGATCATAGCAGGTGATAGTATAAAAGCCTCCGCGTATTTTGAAGAGGATATCGCAGGGGGGGTTGAGAGAGGTGCGACTTAAGCCGTTAGGTTGTAGTAGTTAATGAAGACACGTGCGTCCGTATCGCGAGACTGGACACTTGCTCCATGGCTCAGAAGTAGCAAAACAAACTCAAAATAGTCATCACATACACTGCCGAATTTATAGCCACTAGCATAATATAGCAACAGTGTCTGCTTCCTAAAGTACCATGATACTTCTAGATCCACGTGAGGCACCGATCTCAAAACTTCCTTGGACATAATTAGCAAGAATTTTAGGTGAAAGGGCAGTACTGCAGTTCTTACTCACAATCGGTTTTTGTTTTAATTATTCTGCATTTGCCTAACTAGAGTATGGCACTTCACAATCGGTTTCGGAGTGCCACACCCTCCAGTATGACAACGCCACTTCCACATCAGAGTTTGCAATACGTTTTCAAAAGCACCGCGTAATGTCGGGTCTGCGTCGGCATTCAGACATATACCCAATCATTCTAGTCTTTTAGAACTGTTAAAGTGGTTATGGAGCCTCGTTAGGCTACCAATTGGTCAATTATATCCTCGACTAACAATAAACAGTTACATAATAATGGGTGACTGATCCCAGGAATCGTATGAGTAAAAGCATCGCAATAAAACAATCTGGGTCAGCGCCTTTTTCCCAAAAGTAATTGCAGACGATTGATTGGCAGTGTTGAAATAGTGATGCTAGAGAAGCTTGATTGTGAATCTATCTAAGAGGGCCACAAGGCCATATATATATGGCATACAAGTGTAAATGCGTGCGTACGTATCTATGTATAGATCGGGCTGAATGCCATCAGCCCGACAGCAATCTCCGGTCATACGAGACTCACCTCCGGCCATACGAGAGTCATCTCTGGCCATAAGATGGCAGAGACCTATCATGCAATAGGCAGCCCAGATAAGCATATTTTGTTGAAATTAGATGTACAGATCTGGAAACACGTTGGCGCCTGGGAGCGCTCACCGAAAGCAGTGGTACTCCTTCTGGGTTGCAGTTCGTGACAGAAACTTTGCCTTCTTCAAACAAGCGGACAAGACCATTCAAGTCACCTAAAGACGTCAACCAAAACATGATACATCAGACTCCTCAGGCAGAACCTAATCTTTAAACCCCGCAACAGTGGTGGGAGGGCGATTAATGTTAATCCTAGTTATTCCCGTTAGTAAATATAATGTATATAAATGACAAATTTTCAATTTTATGTTAGACGGCTTACTTTTGGGTCATTTCCAGCTGCATCACAAGAAACTCATAATCACTGAGCTTTCGTCCCATACTCAAAAACTCGCCTTCCTTAAGCAATGTTTTAAGACCCTTCCGGTTCATTGCCCACCATCTATCACCAGGTACTGTCCGTAGCCATGCGATCTTAGGTTTGTTTGTTTGTTTGTAATCATATTGCATTCGGCCGCTAGCGGCCATGGCATATCCCGTACCTATTTCCTCTCCGCTTCTTCCGTAACATAAAGAAACAAAATCAAAGTCGCGAGTCCTCATCTCCCCAAAACAAAAAGAAAAAACCGCCAAAAACAACATCAAACTTTTACACCCCCCCATCACTCGACTCCTCGTGATCTGAGTTCTCCGCCTCCTCCACCACTCCGCTGATTCTGCTGACATCTGTACAAGATAAGAAATCCAACAGAGCCCACGAACATTTTTCTTCTGCAAAAACGAGAGACATTGGCAATGAAATCTTTGGCTTCTTCAAAACCTTTTCAACACCTTCATACCCATCCTCCCCCTCTTGCCCATCAACCCAAAGCCTTTTTTGTTCTCGTTTCCATCTCTTGCACCACTTAAAAAGGTGGTCTCTTGTCTGATATTCATGCCCACACCACCAGCATTTCATATCTCTTCTTTTTCCGATCCGCAATAGGTATTTCGCAATCAGTGCATGTCCTGACTTAAGCTGATAAAACCTCGCCGCAATCGTCTTTTTGGCTCCCATCGCCACACTGTTGCCTCCCCTCTTCACCAAATCATACCGGTAACTGTGCTTTGACTACTTCCCCATCTCTTTCATTTCTTTCTTACTTTCTTCCCACTTCGTCTCAGTCAACCTTCGACTAACATGAGAGAAAGAAATATAATCTAAACACGGTAGCAGATTTTGCGTTTCGGTATAACTTCCGCAATGCTTATACGCTGCCTTTGTCGCTTGTTAATCCGCTTCTTCATTGCCTTCTATCCCCTTGTGGACAGGTACCCATCGGTACTGCACCGGGATATTTTTTCTGGCTAATGCATCCGTCCAATTCATCGTTCGTAGCGCTAGCACCTGTCCTGGTCCTGGCTCGTCCAATTGTATTCTTCTTAATGTTGCCTGGGAATCCGTGAAAACCGTAACCCTGGTAAACTTTTCTTTTTCTGCTTTCTCATCCGCAATCTTCATTGCTTCTGACATCGCATACATTTCCGCATCAAATGCTTCTTTCTGTCGGCATAGGTGTGTCCTCATCTTATTCCACCTTCCTTCCTCTTTCCACACCACTGCACACCCAACCCACTCATCTTCTTTTCTCGATCCATCAGTCCAAAGAACAAGTCCATCTCTTTCTAACTTTGCCTCTTTCAGCGCTTGTTCCTCTTCCTGAATTATCACTTTGCCCTTAAGGCATCTTCTTTCCATCGGTAATGTTGTCCTCTCATAACTCCCCCTTTAGAAAGGTTTATTTTATGGGATCAACTGATCAATCCCCTCCACCCTCTGTAAACCATTCCTCCGTATATCTAAACTTTTCCCTCCGCCTTGATCATCGGGCATGATCATCTGCCTCAACTTATACCATCGTACCCGGTTATTGAGAAGAGACACCGCCGGTCTTAACCTGGCATCATTCGTTAATGCTCCCTGAGGTGTTGTCCTAAAGCATCCGGTTACCCTTCTGCCCTGTTCATTCAACAACCTTTACACCTCTTGGGCTTGATTTTCTTGTCCAGGCCACCACAAATCAGACCCATACAACACCACTGCCTGAACTGCTGCAACTTGAATTCGTTGGCATCCTTCTGAGCTTAATCCTTTCTTCGTCATCAAGGATCTCACCCCATTCTGCGCTTTCCTTGCTTTTGGTAAGGTCTTTTTCGTATGATCATTCAGGGTAAGCATATCATCCAGCCATACCCCCAACCATCTTGTCGCTTCTTTATTAAACGGAACCTCATGATTTCCTACCCTTACTCGGGTGTTCATCTTTGGTTCCTTATTCTTTCTTCGTCGAGTAAACAACATCGCCTCCATTTTTTCGATGTCGAGCTGACAGGCATTCTTCTTTGCCCAACTTGTTGTTTCCGCGGCGCATCTCTCCAGTCGTTGTGTGCACTCCCCCACATCCTCGCCTTCCACCACCCATGCCACATCATCGACAAAAGATATACCCTCACTTCCACACTCTTTTTCCTTATCTTCAACTTGGCCGAACAACCCCGAGAGGTATATAACGAAAAGTACCGGCGATACTGGCGACCCCTGTGGAACTCCCGTTTCCACCTCCATGTTATCTCCCTCCTTTCCGTCCATCGACATTATCACTTTTCTATCTTCCATAAAGCTTTCCACCCACCTAACCAGGTTGGCTTCAAACCCCATTTCTTCCATTTTGTTTATCAAGTTCCCCTTCGCCACATGTGGAAAGGCTCCCTTAACATCCATCAACAACACAGCTGCAGTATTCCCCCTCCCCCACGCTTCTTCAACTCTCTTCATCAACCTTCCAACCGCATCTATTGCTGACCTTCACTTTCTGCATCCAAACTGTCCATCGTGAAGTAACCTCCTTCGCTCACACTCCTCTGCTATTGCGTTGGCTGCCACCTTCTCAACCACTTTTCCCAGACAATTTAACAATGTAATCACACTATATGCTTTGGCGACTCCATAATCTTGCTTATTCAGTTTCGGTATAACTACCCCTTTCGCTTCCTTCCAAACTCGCAGGTGTATTCCTAACCTAAATGACGTTTTGACAACATTAATTATCCGTTGAGAATCCCATTCCCACAATAATCGTATTGCGTTAAACCCCAGCCTGTCCGGGCCGGGTCCCTTGTTAACTGACTGATTGAACAGAGCCTCTCGGATGTCTTCATCAGTAATTCGTTTCCACATTTCTCCTCCCTCTTCTTGGGCCTTTCTCTCCACACCCTTCAAAGGCTTCGGAAATGCTTCTTCTTTTATCAATTCTGCCTTATCCTCCCAGGACTCTGCCACCTCCCCAGTCCTAGATCTCAAAGTCTTTGTCGTTTGTTGTCCGCCTGGTTTCGTATATCTCAACGCCTGCCAGACCTGGTCTCTTGTGGCTGAAGGTAGAAACTTCCTCCACATCTCCGTTTTCGACTGCCGGATCATTCTTCTCAGGTTGCTTCGCTGCCTCCTAACTTGTTGCTGCGACGCTTCCCCTCTCTTTCGAGCTCTTTTTATCGATCCCAAAATCTTTCGGTTCTCAGCGATCTCCGCCGTCCACCACCTTTTTGATCTCACACACACCTTAACTTTTTTGCAGCACCTATTGAGATGATTAACAAAGTTCTGCTGGATCCACTCAGCCTCTCTCTGTAACTCATCCCCGCTGCTCTTCTCATCCAAAACGGGTCTCTTTGAGCTCTTATCCCTCCATTCTTTTTGTGCTGTTTTATAATTTTCTTCCTCTTCCTTCGACTTGAGCCCATCAATATCCCATCCTGTAATCTTTCGCGACACTTTAACTACTTCCCCTTTGCCCCATCTTAATTGGGCACACACAATCGCGTGATCCGAAGTAGTTGTCAAATCTGTTGAAGTCTCTAATCTATCACCCATTAAGGATTTAGTAATAAAGATATCAATAAGCGATCACAAAGTTTCACCATTTCTCGTATTCGAATGGGTTTCTTCCCCGTCCGTAACATCGATCAAATCGTACTCATCCATAAGATTTTCCAAAAAGTTCACATCTCGTTTTGGTGGGCACTGAGGGTCCCATCTATCACTGTGAGCATTCCAATCTCCTCCCAGGAGGTTCTTTTCCTGTTCCATAATCTCGCTCCATCTTGCTGTCTGTGCCGGTCTGCCTGACTTCTCACTCCCCCCTCTTGTCTCAGCTGATCGTACACATTCACCAATCTCATCTTTCTACCCGACAGGTACCTTATATCAAACACCTGTACATCTCCTTCTCCCCCCTTATCAACTTCCGAAATCTCCAGGTGTGTATCTCTTCTTATCGCGGTCATAGTTTGTCCTCCTCTGACCAATCTATATCCTGGGTGACTGATGTTGTATCCTTCCCGCTCCACATACGGTTCTTGCAACATCACAACATCAGCCCCCCAAACACTTCCGGTTTCCAACGCTATCATGGTCGCCTCATACCCCCTTCCACAGTTATGCATTACGCATTTCACCATGACTTCATGGGGGTTTCTTGGGTCCCTGCATTAGAAGATTGTCCTTCAGTGTGTTGTGTCGCTCCGACTTGGACTTCTGGCTCCTTTTCGATTTGCTCATCATCCTGAGCCTTCTTTTCCGCCTCTGCAGAGGATGGTCCCCCATCCTCTGTATGATTCGGCTTCTTCTGTTGATCAGTTGTCACATTTCGACGTTCCCCCTCTCTCCTTCCAGGTACGTCTTTCTTCTCTCGCCATTTTTATCGCCTCCTGTTTCTTAACGCAACAGTTGGCCTTCGCTATATGATTTCCCTTGCAGTTGACGCATTTGTCCACATTATGGGTGCAGTTCTGTCCTGCATTAGCTTTGCAACCCACCATGTTGCACTTATGATCTTTCGTTAGATGTCTCCCCGCGCACAATATGCACACCGGCATCTTCAAAGATCCACATTTCGAATCAACATGTCCCCATCTGCTGCACACTCCACAAAAAGAATCCGGTCCAGCATTCACAAAACTTTCCACATCCTTCTTGACCCCTGCCGCCCGTAATCCTCCCTTCAAAACTTTTTTGGCCATCTTACTTCCTTTGAGCACGAACACAACCGAGGATGCTTTCTTTCCTTCCGTCTTCTTCTTCTGCACATCTTTCGGTCCTCCAATCCAGTTGATGGCGAGAGGCAACACCACCCCCTCATTCTCAGCCTGCAATTCCTGCCTCAATTTCTCAATTCCTCCTCCTGTCTTCTTCCCCAAATACCTGTCGAAATTGACGCCATGCATCTTGACCCTCTCCCAGAGTTCATTTGTCTCGATGTCCACAATTCCTGAGTCCACCTTCCTCGCTGCTTTTATCACTATTTCCCTGTACCGAATCAACATTTCGGCCGTTGCTGCAGGGGTCGTGATCATAGACAAGCATCCTCGGGTGTTCTTCGTAACTCCTTGGATGCGAACAAAATGTGGGACCTTCACCTCAAAAAGTGCCCTATTCACTTCTGACGAAATGTCCAAATCCTTTTTCTGAGAAAGGGGGAGGCCGTTATCCCTCTGAAAGGTAACCCTCCTCTTCTCCATCGAATTTTGTCCTGGGGGGACCGGCTTCATCTCCTCCTTTTTTAAACTCCTCTTTACCTCAACAAAGCCATCTCCCTTCTTCTTTTGCTGCTGCCCCGATTGTTGTTGCTGTTTTTGCTGTTCGGGCTGCTTTTTCGGTGGTGGTGGTGCTGCCGCTCTCTGCGCCCACTTATCATTCTTCTTCTCTTCCGGCTTCTTTGCCGGTTGTTGTTGTACGGGTTTCTTGACCTCCGGCTTCTTTTTCTCTCCTGCCTTTGGTCCCTTTGGTGTCTCCTTCACCTCCGGTTTTTTCCCCTCCTTCTTCTTTTGTTCCGGCACTGCAGGCGCAATAGCCAGTCTCTTCGCAATCGTAACCTGTCCTCTCGGGGTGAACCTCAGAAACTCCTGCCTCTTCTCTCCCGGTGGAAAGATCGGTGCATGTTTAGATGCCTCCAATTCTTGCTCCTCCACCTCCATTCGTTCAATCACCTTCGCAACTTTCTCATTTTCCTCCTCTGAAAAAGTTGCCCCCGGTTCAAACTCAATATCACTCATACCATCATTCTCAGGGGTGGCTTCTACCTGTTTCCCCCTTCGAATTTCTCCCTTTTTCCTATCTTCTTCAGCTGTCTTCTCAAACCTCTCCACCACCCTATCCGTCAGCTGATCCATCATCTTTTCCATGCATCCGCTTAATGCATTTTCAATTGTTTTAGCCATATTCACCGGAGCGATCTTGGCCTACTTTTTTTCAATCTTACTCAACCTATCGTCGAGTTTTTCCGCCCTCTCTCCTGCATACTCCCTTTCCGACTCCACCTCGGTAAGTATGTTCTGAGCGATTATTCGTGTCGACCCCACTGCCGCGTCCGTATGATTTTGCCTCGCAGCTATATGGCCCGCCTGTTCACCACACCACTCCGAATAACTATCATTATATTTCGCCTTGTTGATCATAAAATCCCTCAGTCCATTAGTGTTCCTAAGATACTCACCAATAAACGCTTCGAGATTAATCTCCTTATTCTCATTGGCCACTCCCTCTGCTGGCTTGGCCCAATCAGCCTCCAACTTTTTCCTGCTAGGTGTCTGCGGCATATTCAGGATTGGTCGTTCGGGCGTTTTCGGCCTCTTAACTCCCTTCCCCTTATTGCACTTTTTTCCTTTCTTTGTTGGCTTCATGTAGGGCTCCTCGTCCCTCCACTCCACCTCCGTCATCGTATCATCTTCGCTGTTGTTATCATCGCTAACTTTGAATTTTCTTGGAATGGGTGTGTAGACTTTCCGGGTCTCTTCCATTCCCCCCTCGTTTTCGTCGTTTTGGCTGGTATTTTCCTCCGACTGAATATACCTATGCGCAATAATTCCAACACTCGCCCTGGGAGTCGAAAAAGGATCCTGGGGGAGAGCGCTCGGAGGTATACCCAGCAGGCTTCCCTCATAATTCATAGTTGAAGGGGGAGACGGGGTCTTCTCCTTCGGTGTTTGCGACGGGAAGGAGATTTCACTTCCCCCGTAATCTGTAGTAGGTGGCGGTGACAATGAGGAATCATCACTCGAAATTGTATGAACGGCGTGCGAACGCCTATTCTCATATTCATCAATAACCTCAGCAGTTCCCCAAATTGGTTCGATTACTTGGCTCGGATGTCCTTCTGCGCTTACTTCGGCATTATGAATCATTATTCCTTGGTTAAATTGTTCCCTGGTCAACGTGACAGCCGCCTGCTGCACTCCCAAGTAATCACCCAACTCCCCCTGAGCGATCTCAGAAGTTGTAGCTGTTCCGTCCGGGTCCGTAGGATGCAGTCCCTCGCAATCTTTAATCAAGTCACCGATGTGACTGCCAGAAGCGGCCGAAGCCTCGGATTCAGTTGACATCCGTTTTTCGTAATTCTTTTTGGCTATCTTGAGCTGTTCCTTGAGAGTAGTCGGAGTCTTTTTGGCTCCGAAGAGACTCATTTTGGCTCCTACGTAACTGAATTCAAAGAAGACAGCTGAAAACCGAAGCAAAAGTTTTCTGACAATAATAGAATTGATTGGACGATAAGGGTCTTGGCAAAACTAAAAGGTGGTGTGGTGTGTTGTCGGAGGTGTGCGATCTTAGGTGTGAAGGTCGTTGGCGCATCTTTCTGTTGAGCTCCGGGGTTCGGACATGTTACAACCAGATGGTTGTAGAGGTGGAAGAGAATTGCACCAGTACAACAATTGAGAGCCTTCGCCTAGTGATGAGCCGGAGCAGAGTCGGTTCGAGTCTGTTTCGGTTCCCTGGCGGATATGTATGGGGCGGCTGAGGGATTAGGGCTATTCATGACGAGTCTAGACTCGTGCCAGGCCAGTCGTGATTGGCCTGAAATACGAAACGTCTCGACGAATTCACACGATGAATCCGGTACCAATAATCTGCGCGGGCGACTGAGGGGTTCGGGTCATTCATGACAAGTCAGGGCTCGTGCCACTGCAGGCCAGTCGTGGCTGGCCTAAAATACGAAATTCCTGGGCTCGTCGTATTAACACAGCGAGCCCGATACTAACAATCATTCGACATACTAAGGTAGCTAAAGCTCTCACTCTTAGGCATATGTGCCACGCAACTACTTAGTTCGGAATGGGTAACAGTAATGTCCTATGAAGCTCCCGAGGTAATTTATATTTGGCAGGTTTCTACTAGCAGATTTATTCCCATAGACATTGGCCGATCCACCTCATTCGCGAATGAGGCGCCCAGTCCGCGGATGGGTGGCGCTTAGTGATCCTTGAATGGAGTTCTACATCCGCGGGTCCATCAATAAGGTGGTATGCGTAATAGTAACGACTTCCCACTAAATAGAACTCCCAGAGAATTTCACAACCAAGGGATCAACTACGTCATTCGGAGTGCTCTGCACGGTAATATGTAGAATTACAGCACACTAATGTGACCTAGATTCGGGAATGAGAACAAACAAGTCGAAGCGAAATATCTCTCTTGTGAAATTTTCTTTTAAGTGTGAATTACAGTCAAACATGCTGGTAATAGAAGGGAGGCGGGCAATGGTGGGTGGTGGTGGCGGTAATGGCGGCAAAGGTGGCGGCGATCTGATTTGCAGCAGCACAACTACAAAAAAGATTCGTGCTTAATGGTGATAGTGACGGTGATGGTGGAGAGTTAATTTGTATGGACAGTGTTGTGCTGTGGTGATTACAACGGAAGTTTCCCCACCGTGTTCCCAGACTCTGTGAAGAGGGACCCCTTTCATGGATTTACCCCATCCACGGACATGGCGCCACATCTGCGGATGGAGTAGATCTGTGATTGAGACTTCACAGGTTGGTTCAAGCTCGGGCGAGCCTTACTTCCTATGGGTTCGAGCTCCTACTCAAGGCTCGACTCGAGCCTACTCACTCACGCGTACCCCAGCCCCAGCCTTGTACATGAGTTGGCATCAGGGCTGTCAGACGAGCCACGAATGGCTACTGGTGTGACGTATTTTATTACTTGCAACCCTTTGATACCAGAAGTGGCATGCTCAGTAGTTGTGATTTTTAGCATGGTTAGGTGGGTTAACATACTATAGTGAGCTTTGGGCTTTTTACTAGGCTTCGTGAATAGACGAATTTTGGTTAGAACAGAGGACTTCCGGTAGAGTCTAGAGACCGTCCAGGCGGCGATCTGGAGGCTGGACTCAGTCTCAGAAACCTGATTTCGAGCCCCAGATTTTTGTGGGCTCCAGATGTCGCCCTACAAAAGAAATCCGACGGGCTGATAATCTCAAGACAGGCCGGAACCCAGGAATCCCAAGAGACATGCTATGCCTTTTTCTCTGGTTGACAGGAGAGAAGCGCACTAGTGGCCGGCGGCCAATTGAAATCACTGCAACTACCGATGCAATTTTCTGCAATTAAGCCAGTCTTAATTACTCCGTCTATGCTGTGGCAATGGGTCTAGGTTTACCCGGATATTAGCAGTAAATTATAAGCCCGTAATTCGAGACTTTGCACTGTTTATCTAGAACTAGCTATCCATCCCGCTCTCCATCACCACCTCCGCCAATTGCAGACCTATCTACCGCTATTAGCCAAGTAGACAAAATGAGTAATTAGAAGCACAGCACTTGTCAGGGCTCCGGGATTCATCCCCACTATTCTCTATCTTCATTGAATTTGCCACATTTGAAGGTTGTGAGATAGAAGACCTGCTATGAGCAAACCTCAAACAGTTGCGCAGCTGCGAATATTTTTCCACTTGTCATGCGCTTCGATAGATCTGTCCAACATGAATCCCAATCGGTTAGTTATTCACAAAATAGGCCGCTTCTCTCCGTATACCTGTGCTTACCATGCTGTATTGGGCTCCAACCTCAATCAATCCACTGACCTGTGTACTCCGTTGCTCCACATTGTCCCTATTGCTGCTCTCTGTAGTTCCTTCGCTATCGATAATCCATCATTGCCCTCTGTATTTCTCTGATTGGATTCGTCATACGCTAGAAGAAAAGCATTTCCGTGTTGCATGTTGCTGTCGGTGCGGAAATTGTAGTCGTTGAGATAGGTGACCGAGGCTGCGCAGATTATCCTAACCAATGTGCAATGTGGCTCTATCACACGGCACTAGTAAATGTGTATATATTGAAAGCAGGCCGGTGGTGAACGCATGGACGAGGCTGCGGATGCCTAGCAAGACTCTGAGCTAAAAACAGGTGAATACGAGACACTAAGCACGAGACTCCATTTCCCGGGCTCAAGACAAAGGGTACAGGATAAGACAAAGATCACGGTTTAGTTTTTCCGTGGTAAACACTAGTGTTGCGAGAGAGAAGCGGCTACCATCCGGCAATAGTGCTAACACCGCGAAGTCCGATTAACATATCCGGTTGTATTGCCACCTCAGACAACACCCCACCTACGACCAGACGCAGCTCTAGAAAGGCCACAATTCCCAGCACCAAGGGTATTTTGGGGTAGGTCGTAGAGGTGATTCTGGCGTCGTGCGTATTCGTGGCGCTGGAGAAGGAGCTGGTTAGACCCAGCGGGAGGGTCAGCAATGAGAAAAACATGAAACATCTCGCTCGGAAACATATTAAGTGGTTTTGGGAGTGGCGTTTTCAAGGTACATGGGTATTAGTAGGACGGGTTTGAAGAGTTTCAGCTCTGGGCTTTGCCGTGCTGGAGCTGTAAAGGCTCTCTTCGCGTAGTCGAGTTGTTTTGATTAGGCGCTCAGCCAACCAGCTCATAATTCTATCCTTTTTTGCTCGTAACGCAACTACCCAATGGTGCGAAATCATAATAGCAGCTCGAAGGGGGACTCCAAGGACTCTCTTAAATAACGGAATCTCACTAAAAGGGCCAAGGATTGAGCTAGTTAAAAGAAATTGGTGAGAATCCATGATTCACTAACCACTCCCTATATGTATCTTCCTGGAAATCAACAACCTCTTCTCTCAGAGTATCTGGTCTGTATGTTCCATCTAAACTGTTAGGCTTGGAGGGATCTGCTCCGAGGGCGGTAGGTGGCTAAGTTAGGAGGTACTATCACCAGTCTGCAAGCTGACAGCCTATTTCAGAGTTCAAATCGGAGGAGTATTTTATTAGATATTCCATACCGCATATTCGCTTACTAAGATTGTAGAGCATATACTAGGAGGCGATTTATAAGTAGACTTCATAGAGATACAGGGATCTAACTCACAATTAGATCATGGTTCCTGCACAAACCGATAATCCAAGTAGTTCGCATCAAGGATACTTCATCTGAGATCTTGTTGCAGTTTTGGCCCAATTTTGGCTATTCGGCGTTGAAAAAAACTTGTTACGCATGAAGTATCATTAATATCCGTGCTTGCTACATTACAACAGTGAAGTTACCCACGCCAATCCACATATTCAATAGCCAAAAGCGACGCTGAATGACCCCAATGTAAATAGGGGGGGTGAAAGCTAAAAGTGTAATGGTGTGTTTTAAGGGGACGAGGGTGGGGACCTATGACTTTACATTTTTTCCTTTTTTAGTTTTCATTAGAATAGGGAGGATGCTTAAGGAACATGGCCACAAGCGGCTAAATACAAAATGATTGCAAACAAACAAACTCTAATGTAAATTTTAGAGTCAATTATCAGAAGCAACACTCCCAATCCACTCTCTCCTGTTTGTTTTCGCTGTTTTAGTGATTTTTGCCGGCGATTCGTGCTTGCCGGTTGTCAAACATTTCCACACTTTTGGCGCGGACTATCGCCTTTTCGCTAAATCAGGCCAAGATGTAATGTCGCGCCCACGTTCTCGAGAGATCCCGCACCACATCCATTATTTTAACTACTTGCCCACACCATTGATTGCTTTATTTATTTTTCGGTCGATGTCCGGGTGGTTACTTTCTGTATGGTGATTGCGAGTACGAGTCGAGGATTGGTGGGTGATTCAATTGGCCACATCGATCATCTCTATCTAATCTGACCTATTTGATCAATCGATCTAATCATCCTCATTATCTTCATCCCAAACGGACTTTGTGCACAATTAAGTCAACGAGTTTTCCTCCGATCGCGACACATATTATGCATGAAATGTTGCGAATTCTTCACTATCACTTCACAGTGTTAAACAGTCGGTTGTCGATCATTTTTTGCTCTAAATCTACAGCCGTTCAACGGGTATTATAGATATCGCAAAACGGACACCAGTGGCAAAAGAGCGGCAAGCTAACTACATTTCATATATACTACATGTCGCAATCGGAGCAAATCTCGTGGACTTAATTGAGCTTGAAATGTTGGTTGGATAGAGGTGAGGGCGTTAACTCGTTTTCGTGGTTGGCCTTCAAAAGCCAAGGATATCGATCATGTCTTTAGCCGGTTTTTACATTTTCTCTTCTTTCATCTTCAATGCAAGGCAGACCTGGGACAAACGGGGCGCAGCAATGTGAGGCAGTGGCTTTAATTGTTGGTCGAAGTCAGCAGTGCGTCTGCAGCTGCATCCTTGTTTCACAACCGTTGTCTCGCTCGCCCTATTTAACTGTCCAATAATATCAAGCCTCCTATACTACATCACTTTCTCTCCATATGCCTTGTTGCGGAAATTTTGCTTACTGACGTCTGCTGGCGATCCGCCGCACGAACATAGTGCGACAGACATTTCACGTACTACCGCTGCCTCCGTAGCACCATTCTCAAGCTCCAATTCTGGAATAGTTCTAGTACTCCAACGCCAACACTTCCAACTTTAACATCGCCCAAACCAATGCCCCGGAGGACAGAAGAATGCAACGATGCCATTTCCGAATACGTCGGTTTGCATTTCCAGGCTCTTCATCGTCTCATTTGTAGACTCAAGAATCACTCCCGGGGAGTAGAGATCGACGAAGTTGGATAGGTGTATTTTTTTTATGGATAATTGTCCGCATTTGCAGGCTTGTATTATTTTCCGAATTATTTGGACAAACTAAAGAGTGCCGTTGGAATAGCAGTTGATAACCTGTCACACCAAACAAAATGTCCTCCAGAGAAGCCGTCTGACAGGTGAATCTGACAGCATCAGTTCTAAACTCTATAAAACAGTTATCGCGTCCGTTTTTTCCCATTTGTTCATCTCGCCCTACAAAAAATTCCTCATTCCAGTCCATAACTCAATTTTTCGGGGTGGCTGAGCAAGAGAAATATGCCGCCGCATATTTCGGCCTTGTTTAATAATCCTCCGAGCAGTATGGGTCTGCCCTATACCTAAGCATTCCTCTAAGGCGGCAGTTATTCCACTCGGCGCAGTCAATGCACAGTATTTGTGAGAGTTAATGAGAAACCTTCCACGTAGTGTGTAGTTGCAGTTGTCACCAGTAATTGGTCCGGGATTGTGTCCAATTTTAACTCCATGACGAGCGTCTGTTAAGCCGAGCAACAATTGGCTTGGGATATATCAAGGCCCCTATTTAGTAGCGCCAGTTAGTGATATGCGCAAACTTATAGGCATGAGGTCCACATATTCCGCAGTATGTACATACCAAGCAGGTACATGAACCAAATTAGAGAGTTTAGGGAATGCTGTAGGGTATGAGAAAACCTGTCCGAGCATAAAACTAGCATAGCAATTCGGTAGTACTGAAATGGAGGCTGGGTGCGAAGTCTCCGTGCAGGTCAGGCGGAGGAATGCTGCAGTTCCGCGGCCGCAACTAGATCTTGTGCATCGTATTCTAACATACTCAGCATCGAGCCCAAAGCGCCTCAAGCAATGCCCCCAAAGACGAATCCTAGGGCCAACAGTTGGTGGCTCCATGGGTCCACCATGTTATCCATCGTAATCGCAGTCCTATCTTTACTACACGAGTTGGTTAACTGTGGTAAGCTTCGGTTCGCCCTGTAATCGCGGTCCTATCTTTACTACACGGATAGGATAAATGTGGTAAGCTTTCGGTTCGCCTTAGACGGATAACCTAAAAGGATGGAAGATATACCATGCATTTGTAGGTGGCAGTACCGACTGTCTAACAGTAACCGGGTTCAGAATGGACCGCCTCGCAGTAGGGATCTTGATGGTGCAACTAAGAACATCATTCTCCAGAGCTAAGCATCAAGTCCTCTGTTTGTTTCCCCACAGATTTACCACTAGAATATCAGTACACTGCCTTAAAAATTAGCAAGACGCATCGTCTGGAGTGGGAGAATCTATGGTATAAGAAGCGGCCGTCCCTTAGACTCCGCTCATCATTCCAAACACAAACATCTTCAACATGTCTAGTAATCAAGAGTACACTTATAACATGGACACCTACCTAGCGGGTGAAGAACCATGGTCACCATACAACCTCGTTGGAACCTCGAGCATGTCGCATGCTAGAGCGGCTTTAAACACGCCCGGCAATTCCTCACCGAGCTCAAATAGCTCTGGTACCCACCATGCTGCTCCTCGCGCCGAGGGATCATAGGACTATAATGTCCGACACGACCGAGTCCGGTATATACTTATGCACGACCTAGCCCCGCCATCCCCTTACAGTCTTGGTCCTTGTCCTACTTCGTCAGCATTCTTCTCGGCAAAATTCTTCTCGAATACTTCATACCAGTTTTAATTCCCCTTGTCCCACCTCGCTGAGTTTCGCTTTCGTCCTTCGGTCTCTCGGTCTTCCGTCCTCATATTCATCCCGCATCATCACCATGCCAGATGGAAAAGCGAATCCATGTTACAATCATTCCCACTGTTGCATTTCTGCGGTGCAATAATGTTTTCTTGGTTTGATCGAAGGTGTGATGGGGCATGTGGTAATCGCTTTTTTTTTTTTTTTTCATATGCTTCAGGATGGTTAGTTTGGTACTCTTCGATTTGTGTGGCTTTGTTTTGCATCTTCAGTAATATATAATCTGGAGTTTGAGGGGTAACATGTAATTCCTTCAAGTCTTGTGCAGTGGTTTCTTCAGTTGGAGTTCGTTTTGATCTCGGTTATGCCAGTCGGAGACATCCAACAGCCGAATGTTTCCCTCGTCTTTTGGGCGGTTTATTAATTGGTTTCGTATGCGCTTGCTTCGTCCGCATGTAGTTTCTGTTTTCCGATGGTGGTTGTGGTGCAAGCTTCCCACTTAGTAAATATGAGAAACAATAAACGCCTCTTGACCTGTCATTTATTTTCGAACGTGATTAGAACATCATCGGACCTGTGCTTCATCCCGACTTTTCAGTCCCCCGACGACAAAGAAGAGCCCTTCGCTGCTGTGCCAGGAATTCTCTAATTAAGTAGACTGCCAGCAGAGACAAGCGTTGTCAGTATGTCGGTCCACCCTCAGGTATACTTTCTGTGACTCGTCAATAGGCCGCCGACCTTGCAATGTTCCCCTGAACCTCCACCACCACCTCCACCATTACCACGACGATCGTCTCGGAGCACAACCGATAATAAAAGCAGCCATATCTAGAGTTGAGCGATGTTTCTTTCATTACCGTCCTCGAAGTCTCTGCCTGATTTTGTGCTAGGAAGTCGATCGGATCTGGGAACGGAGGTGTTTCTCCCTCGTATGATGCTAGCTCTGACCTCGACATGCAATCGCATTTTGCTGACTAGATTGTCTTGCTCTTAGTGATGGAGCTGATGCTAGGTTTAAAGACCACCTTAGCCGCTTCGCCGAACAAATAAACGAGGGACGCCGGCAAATGCTACCGATATAAGTCGGAGTTTGAAACCGTCTGAGCGTGCGCGTTGGGTACCAACTTCGAAAGGGTCTTGCAAAGCTCGTTGAGAGAACATTTTGCTTCGAAGGAAAACCTTAATCCGCCAAGACAGCCCCCCCTCACGAGCCGGCCCCGGCCAGAACCTCACAACAGAACGAGCATTTCTCAAAAATTGCTAGTCTCCTAGGAGTAAAGGATCGGACGCCTTTTTTCTGTTATTAAATTTTGCTGTGAGACCAAGGTGTCAACAAGCTGAGGTGGAAGTCAGTGCACTCCCCAACTTTGCCATTGTTGCCATTATTCAGATCATGCATCTGGCACACTCGTTGTGTGGGGCTGGCGAGCGTCTGATCCTTCCAGAAGCGTCCGATCCTTCCAAACCGGAGTACCTAGCCGAAGGGAGCGATAATTAAATTAGGGGCTGGTGCAAGTACCCTGTAACGGCTAGACCGCCAGAGGCTAGTCGTGCGGGGCAGGAACCGCACCAGAGTAGTTACGCAGCGGCAAGCGTACTGTGGTCAGCATACCCGACGGCTGAAAACCTATTCGAATGTAAAAGTACACTGGGAATATCGGAAAGCTCAATTGCAAGGCGCACATGCAACCGCTTCGGCCATTGGGTATGGAGTAGCATTACTCTCCATCGCGAACGTTGTGCTGAGGGTACGGTTTCTGAACGATGTGATCCAAGTGTAGGGTCGGTAGAAACCAAGAAGCTTTTGAGTCTATCGTTCAACACGATACAGAGTACGGGAGGCACTCTTGAAGAACACACTCTCCGTGACTTGACTGTATGAAGTGAGGAAGGCACCAATAGATACCAGCCGCTATGAGAGGGTTGGGCGGATGCACGAAGCTTTATAATCTGTCTGTTTGAGTGTAGGTCTATTATTAGCAGGAAAGCCCGACGCCTTCTCCTCATAGTTTCAACTGTGGGCGCAGGATAATGGAATGGAGGCTAGAGGACTAGACGCAGGATCGAGGCATACTCTGTGGGGTGGATGCATGTTCAGTCTCTAAAGGAAACCTTACCAATTAGGTACTCCCCATTCGAGCTGTTAGGTTTACGAAAGTGAGTACCTATACATGTACAGATGAGTTGGCCTTTGTCTGTAGTCTACGGACTCGAAATCAGCAGCAAGGCGGAACGTCAATATTTTAGGGCTGACAATTCCATGCAGACCAAGCTGAACTGGCTGTGGTTCAAGTAGCGGGAAGCGCCGGCCTCTAGTGTCCCCCCCCCCTTCTTCCCCGATCTTGACCTTTGTTTGTGACCACTGAAGCAGAATATTTAATTACACAGCATACGAAAGATCAATTGATGAATACGCCGGTTGCCTTCCCAGTATAAATACGGGATAGAAAATCTCTTTGGCCTGCCCGTTGGCTCCGCCATCTACTCGAGGAAATGGAATCTAGTCAATTCTCTATTCTAGAAAGGTATAGTTTTGCCTCTAGAGGCTAGGAGCCCTGCTCCGGTTCCTCATTTTGCTAAAGAATAGCGAATATTTTTGTGGAATCAACCTCAACATGTAGACCAATCGAATCCGTCCCAGAAGGCGCAATTCCACACCATTCCGCCACGTTGGCTCTAATTTGCTGCCTAAATATGAGTCAGTTTCTTCCAATAGATGGAGTTGTCACTCATAATCTTTAGAATACGGGTGACAATCTCCACGCACAAATGGTTCATCCTCTCCGACACATGCGCACTGGTAATCAGGTGGCTGTAACAAGGTCCCTTCCTCAGCCTGCAAGAGTGCAGAAATATGCAATTCGTTCCGCGAATTGCTTCAAACGGGCCCTCACAGCTATTCGGTCACTCAGTTACACGTCATTTGTCGGACTGGGGTGCTGTGTCTGACATGGCCCAAAAAGCACAAATCACAGCAAGGGTTGGCCCGTATGAACCTTGACGACAAACCAGCGCTAAGCACCTTGGGGATCTGGACATTTAACGGGTAGTTATCAGATTGCACTTAAAGTGCTCGGGTACGAGCAGACATGGTATTCTGCAGATGCAGCTGCAACGCTACTGCCGGCCAAGTCCTCCGAAAGGCAAAATTTGAATCTCGGAGTGCAGTTCACTCTGTTCGAGAATTGGTATTAAGGTAAAGTGATCCGGCAGTACCGGTATCCACACTACAGTACTAATCGGTTAAAAATGGCTGGACTGACATTCAATCCTAGCCAATACCCGCTCTCATCGAAATTAAACAGGTGGTCCGATCAATACCCTAGTACCGGTAAGACTTTCTGCACATCAGAGGCAAATGTCTCTGATAACAACCAATCGTAGACACTATCAAACCAAGAATGCAGAAGCAGCCACCACACAGATTCGTGTCGATCGTACCACGTTATGTATTCATCAGCCTTGCTGGTTAGGATTTTGAAAGGAAACATGATATGACACTTCGAAATATTCAACAATGAAAACATTGAGACTATTAGAATGAATGAAGCATCAATTTGCTCGTCTTCAATTGAAGCACCTAATTCATAGATTTCGACAGGGGCGCATACTCGAGAATAGCCGTGTTTAAGACATTTTTATGGCATTGTTACAGCGCCAGCCATAACTTACTCTTCCGGTATTTATTACCAGAGCGATGTACGTATGATATTCCGTTTTTATACGAAGATACAGCTGTGTTTTTTGGGGCTGTGACCGATATATCAAACCCTACCCAACTGTTCGATTCACCCCAACCACCCTCCTTTTTGAAAGCAGCAAACGGGCTCTAGATCTAAGGCGAACTCGGATTTTGGGTTAACTGAGGCTTACATCGACTCTTGTGATCTAAGTTTGAAGTCACAAGGAGTTGTGTACCCAGCCATACCAAACGGCAACGGATTCTTGAGCTAAGCAGCAACATGCATATCCGAACGATCCACAGCAGTTCACCATTCAACTTTGCAGCTACCAGGATTCCCAGATTACAACTCGTACACCGCCTTGTCGTGAAGTTCTCGTTTGGCGTATTATAGTGTGTCCTGTGCCCTCAAGTTCCCTGATGTCGGTTTCGGATTGGCAATCTCGCTAGATGTCTCATAGCAATACATTTACGCATCGATCAAGTACTCACGCCTAATGACAGCATCTTTACCACAAGCCACATTCGCGTTGCTCCTCTCATTTTTATCTAAAATTACCCCGCCATGGAAGCCTACTCTCTGCTTCTTCTGAAGAATATTGATAGATCCGAACGTTTTTCACACTGTGCTTCGGCTGTCTATGGAATCTCTTCTCTGCAGATTAAAGATATACTTACTCTCGCGAAATAAATTGGGTATATACCCAATTATATCCTCGGGAATGATGCGAAGTGTGGAACAGCCTGAGAGGCGAACGCAGAGGCGTACTTCAAGCTACATGAAGTTTAAAAATGAATTACTAGGCTAGTGTACCTGTAATATTTGGGAATATGGAGTAACAGGAAGGGGGGTCACCAGGAGAAGCAGCTGGAGGGGTTTGAAGGCGGGAGGTGGGGTGGGTTGATTGGCGGCATTGGCAGAGGCCACGCCAATAGTACGACAAGGTGAAGAGGGTGGTTGGATTCTGAACATCGATACGTTTGGAAGTGATAAAAACGAAGATGTAGAACGCAGTACACCTTCAAAACAGAATTGCCGCATGAAGATATTCAAAACCCAACACACGATATTGTATTAATTAGTGCATGTCAAAAGCTAAGTTGCTAAACTGCGCGTCGACATCCCTCCTGCTCAGCAACCCGACTATTCTTCTCATTAGTGTTTTTCTTTACTACGGGAAGAGTTAACATGGGAAACGTGACTACTGAACACAGCACTGCCCCATTAACTAAATTGATTAAATTGATAAGTAATCTACCCCGCACTCCGCTGTCTCAACTTGTGTCTCAAGTCCACCGTACATATAGAGTACTATCTGCTTAGCTGTGTACAGATATAGCTACTGTAACAACTTTATTCAAACTCGAATAGCCCCCACTTCTGAATAAGTTGACCGACGTGTTGCGAGAGGAGCTATGGTGGAGGATATTTAGAAGCCTACTAATGTACATGGGTTAAGTCTTATTGTACTCGAGCACATACCGGGTACCTGTATTCTGTCGGATGACTGCAGGTAATATTCGGCTTTGCCCCACTAGCTGCTAAGGGCTTCAGCACAGACCTGTTCTAGACCCGTTGCTTCGGAGACCATTGTGAAGTACTATAGACCCAATAACGGGTACAATCATCTCGCAATCACAAACAAATTGATGATTGGTTGATCTACCAACCACCAATTTACCCCCCTCCACTGCCGCCAAGCTATCTTCCTATACTTGCTGGTACCTCCACTTCCAGTTGAGTTCGGAAAGTCGACGGCAAGTCGTGCAGCAGTAGAACCCCCTAGGTTGATCTTAGGCTTTGTCTATCATCACTCGCAAGTTCCAGGATATACCATGTCACTGATGGGTCCAGAACGAGATCTCTCAGAAGCCGCGATACCCTTGCACGATATATTACTCTTGCTACTCGTCACTCCAATATCCACTCCGTCAGCCTCAAGATGGAGACTTTATCTAGACAGATCAATAGGCTTCATTTGTATCACACATTTCAGGTTATCTTGTCAGATATACGCTCGTATCGCGTGTATCGGCAATCCTTGCATGTCGGCGCTCCTGTAGACTAGATGCTGTCAGCCTTATGCATGACCCGTCACTCGAAATTACGACCAAGTGTTGCAAATATGAAGGGGAGAACCGTGTACGCGTATAGACTCAAGGTATAGAGAAGAGAGAGAAGGACTCAATATATACAAGGAACTTGTGTGCCTTACCATCAACCCCGGTTCAGTGAGCTCGTATCAGGTCTGTAATAAGTCTCAGGTCTTATATATATATATATTAAGTATATGTAACACCAAGAGCTTGAGCAAAATAGCCTACGGAAGACACCAAGATTTATCCCACGATCCTCCGCCGCGCATTCGGCGCTGGGTAGAGTGTGCTGAAAATCTCCTATCATACTCTTCCCTTAAAAATTTGGGTTTCTTTTAGTTCTCTCCGTTCTAACGACAAGCTGCATGCGAATCACAAATATGCAATCGCCGGGGGCATTTGAGTACTATAACCTGAAACAGATATTCGGCGGGGTATATTTCCAGACCTCGGATCAAGACGACAATTCTGTGGGGGTAAACTTGATGTCCAAGGATGAGACGGGTGGCACGTAAGAAAGACATCACGATGGATCTAGAACACGCTACCACCTACGTTACTATTAAGTGGGGTTAGCACCACCCCACACTGCGTTTCTAGCTACTGCACTGCATTCTCATCCCAACAACCACCGCTCCAAATGCCACCATTCTACATCTTCTACCGTCACCTACAAATTACATGATAGACGCACCGTAGTTGTGGGCACAACGCTGCTGAATTCGTTTCCGTTCGGAGTAAATTCCTCCCAGGGCTTTGCGGGTGCGATGGTGCGGGAGTCGTTTGTGGTTGAGGGGTTGGTCTAGCGGGAAAGGTCGACGGTGGGGAGAATACGAAGCAGCTAGTTGCGATAGTTATCAGCGGGTGACGTGTTAGTTTTAGATGTGCGTGCCAGCCCGGGCTTAGCCGAGCTGGGGCTGGGAGAACCTGGAGCGCAGTTGGGTTAGATATGTCACGTATGTACTTACGTATCGGAATCCTAAAATTTCAGTACCGACTTTTGGCGACGGAGTATTGCGCGAGGACAGTTCTGAGTCTGCAAAACCTATTTGTGTTGCCGGATTCAGAGGCAGGGTAACTATACGTCATATTGATCGCCTCGCTCCCTTCCACCTTGCAATCCTCACTCTCCTCCGTCTACCTCAACCCCCTTTCCCCTTTCTTTACCCCATGTCCTCCCCCCTCTCACTCCGCCGCTACCCCACCTCCCCTCCCCCGCTCGTCGGCGAGCTAATCAAGCTCCGCTTCCCCGCGATCCTACACGGCCCCAACTCGCACCTCTCCTCCTCCGCCCTCACCACACTCTCCTCCGGCCGCCAACCCCAACACTCCGCCCTCGTCCTCTCCGTGCGCCCCAACATCGCGCAGCGCAGCATCACAATCGTCGCCTACCCCGTACCCTCGTACTCCAACGCATCCACCGAGACAAGCTACGACAGTGCGGAGGCGTGGCTAGCGGAACAACCGGAGTGGAAGCGGCGGCGGCATGTAGCTTTGCCGCCGGCGATGGGGGGGGAGGGGCCGGTGTTAAGGCCGACGTGTAACGGGGAAGGGTGGGAGGATCGCAGGCCGTGCTGGGTGTTGCTGCAAGAGATCACGGTGGAGCTGCCGTTCGAGCGCGCGTGGAAGGCGTATACTCACACTGTATGTTTTAGTCAGGAAGAGGTGTTTACACTACAGGCGTGGGCGCAGATGTTGCCACCCTTGCCCCCCGCCAACGCTAACCATGCCAGCCAAGCTACTGAGGTCGCCGCGAATGTGTGTTTCGCACATGAACCGTCGGAGGAGGTTTATGGGTTGTTCCGGGGATTGGGACAGGAGTGGGAGGAAGAGGAGGATTGGACAGGGGAAGAGGAGGAGGAGGGGGATGGAGTTGGCCCGATTGGGTGGGCGAGGGTGTTTGCTCAGTGGATTCCGTGGGCGAAGGAGGAGGTTGTGGAGCTTGAACGGAGGCAGACGGAGGAGCGGAATAAGAGGACGAGGAGCTGGGTGGAGAGGGTTATGTTTGGGGGTGGGAGTGAGAGTGGGGAGGAGGGGTAGTGCGGTGGGGGATGTTGATGTTTTCGGGTAATTGTATGAAATCATCGGTATTTTTTTACTCTTTGCATTGCTGGTGTACTGTATGTAATTTAGGAAGCTGAGATGGCGTTTTGTATTATGAAAACGGGGCTACACGCACACGAATCGCCACCACCACCCTAAATACTTCCCCCAGATCATACCGTAACCCAAAGTCCAATTTGCTACTCTTCCTGCAGGCGAGAGGGGTCATTTCCTAGTTTGTGGTTCAACATCAAGGGTCGTGAATTTTGAGTGAGAGGCGCGAATTTGTAAATCCCGCAGAAAAAACAGTAATGGTTAGCTACGGGTTTAGCAGCGAGAATATATCGTGATTCCTATGTTACGTCCTTGTAAATGGTGAACTTTAAAATCACGTTTGGTTTACACAAAAAAAAAAAGAGGAAGGGCCCGAACCCGGATTTGAACCGGGGACCTCTCGCAATTAAGACTTAGGGAGCGACCCTAAGCGAGAATCATACCACTAGACCATCCGAGCCGATTGATAACTTGTGACATCTTCATCACTTATCACAGCAATTATGTTCTTTGCATTGCCCAGAAATGATGCCGTCAGTGTTCGGGTGTTTATTTCGTGTGCGGTTATGCTTGTAGTATAGGCAGTAACGTCGAGGTTATTGGAAAATGACATTTCGAGCCCGGTTCATAAAAAACCCCTACCGCTGCCTCTTTCATACTTGTGGTTGAATAACAAAATCCGGTGACGTTTTGATGGTACGGTATTCGTCCTCACCTGATTTGGCTAGATACATATACCTCTGTATAGCTATTACCGCGAGCCACAACTTTCATTACAGTTGGCACTAGGAGAGATGGTCGGTCTAAAAACAAAGGAGGTAGCCTTGCTCGTTGTTGTAGGATTTCCAGCCATCTTCACGACACTCAAATTACTCCCATATGCCATGCCTCCCCATGACGTGATGTTAGTATGGACCATTGAAACAATGTGTAGTGTGAGGATGGCCACACACTCACCTCTGTCAACGACAATAATCTCCAAGAGCTAACTCGCCCTAACAGCAACAAACTTACGCAAACAGTTGAGATTGACTACCACAGTTTTCTGACTGGCATGCGTGGGATATTACTAGGCCATTACAACAGTGGGCGTAAAGATGTGAGTGTCGGAGGATTGAATTGAGTGCGCCGTTGTAGACATTTGGAGAGGCGGGAGTGCAGGGTCTTTCGGCCGGGGCGTAAACTCTGGACACAGAAAGATAAGAAGTATTGCGAATCTGAGACCACGAGCACGTTCTCGGAGAGCCCGTCTGGGATGCTTTATCGAGTTTCTGCACACATACAACAACTGTTGAGCCGCCAACTATACTCCTGAAGGAGATATTGGCTATTCGTTCAAACTTACTGTACCTACAAATGAGGTTCATACGTCACATGTCCTAAACTATGCTGGTACATAATTCGAACGTGGGGGGTACGGTACACAACTAGTACGGTCATGGAGCGGATATTGTCCGTGACATCCTAGTAGCTTGATATATTGTAAACGACTTTGTCGATTAAGCTAAATGTCGTTAGCCCTCGTACACAAACGAAACTCTTCATTTAGACCTGGTACGCAAACAAAATCTGACTTTTTCACATGGCTGTACGAACCTGATCTGTGGATACGTCATTTGCAAGAAATTGTAGAATTAGGAACGGCATCACGGATATCACTCGTAAATTACCGGCTGGCCTAGAATCCTTGGCACTTCCAATTCCAGCAATCCCCGTTTTGACTTAACGTCGCCATTTGGTGCGGTGACAGGTGCATTATGAATTTCTCACTTGAACTTTATCTCACATTCCTGCCCACGAATCCCACACCACAACTTGCGTCTCCACCATCCTGCCCATCGTGTAATAATTCTCGGCCCGAGTCTCCTGAAGAACCACCCACAATCACCCCTCGCCCTCTCATACTTAATTGTGCTTCCGCATCTCTGCTTGTTTAATCTCTGTCGACAGCAACTCAGCTTCCTTCAATCGCCCTTGAGCCGTTAACGTGAATGCCAGGTTGTGCATGCTGATCACGGTATGTGGATGCACTCGACCGGCTACCGTCTTTCTAGTCTCCAGTATCTGTCTCTCCAACTCCTCTGCCTCTTTCCACTTCCTTTGCTCTCTGAATGTTTCCGCTAAATGATCCTTACCAATCAACGTGAACACATGCTCTCCGCCGAATTTTCGCTCTCCGGCTTCCACTAGCCGCCTCTCCAGTTGCTCGGCCTCCTCCCACCATCCTTGCTTCGCGAATATCCCCGAAAGGTAGCCCATGCTGCCCAACGTGTCTAGATGATCTTCGCCGAGCGTCTTCATCCTCGTGTCCATGATCTTCTCTGCCAGCTCCTCTGCTTCCTTCCACCGCTCCTGGTCACCGTACGTTGATGCGAGAATATACATGGCAGTTAGGGTATCGGGGTGCTCCTCGCCAAGTTCTTTTCTTTTCGTCGCCGCCACTTCCGCCGCCAGCTGCTCTGCTTCCTTCAACTTCCCCCGGAATACGTACCCCGACACAACTTCGGAAACGCGACTTAGTGTCTGTGGGACCTCTTGACGGGGTGCCCGCCTCTTCTTCTCCACAAAAAGTTTCATGTTGTTTAGAGCTTCCATGGCGCCATCTAGATTGATCTCCCAGTCGATTTTCCAGTCCAGTGCCGTCGGGGAGGAAATAGGGGCTGCTGCTGGGTCTGGTGCGAGGGGGAGACCCTGGAGGAGTCGGAGTCGGTCTTTCGGTAGGGTCTTGTCTGTGGTAGTAATTAGCAGGTGTCATAATCACCACGTGTCGAGCCGATATCTTGCCTTGGGTTGTGTGACTCTTGCCTCCTGGCATAAATTCAGATGCGTGTGGATTTGCCATACTTCGGAGAAAAAAAGTGTATTAACAGAGAAGTTAAGAATTGTGAAGTTGAGTTTTGAGCACTAGTGGTGGGTCTAGCAAGGAATGAGGCTGAATGTTAGTGCGGGGAAGAATGTGGGTACTTTACAACCCCGCCTTTGTGAACTTGACTCATAATCCGACATTTCATGGACAATCAAAGAAAATCCACAATATTTTACCGCACTGAGACCCTTGTCTCTTGGTTACTGTAGCCTAAGATGGTTTCAAGTAATACCTCGAAAGATGTCCACTTGGTTTCTTTAGTGGCATGGAATGAGTAAGCTTGAGTAGGCAAGATACTAGATTCCTTAGCGTATGATAAGCTGCATTATCGCGAGTGCCTCACTAACAAACTGTAGGTCAGTCATCGGCTGCTTTAGTACCCGATATTTTGTTTGCTAATAAAGAGGTAAAGTCATCTGTGTAAATATATGGGCCCTCCGCTTCGTCCTCATCTTCGTCTTCTACTTTCGTTTCCTTTGATGCCTCCAATTCTCGCATAAGAGCTATATTAACTTATAATTGCTAACTATCACTCGCGTTTGTCCTATGTGTCATTGCATCACTGTTGATTCTTGAAAATCGCCATTTGGTAGTTATTCGATGCAAACCCGGTCATTTTCAGATGCGATAAAGTACTGTTGAGGGCTTTGTGCTTCGAACTTAATCGGTAATAGCACGGAGTACAGTCAACACCAGCGCAGCGAGTACCGGCCTGGAAAAGTTTGACGTACCACTCACTCATTAGAAATTATATCGTTTTGATAATACTCCAATCTGATCCCAAACATGTTACCCCACCAAATATGAAATCAAAAATGTGTAGGTATGAAATGCCCCATAATCAATAGGCCTGGTACGAAACACAAAGCCTAGTACAATAATGTCCGACTAAATTCAATCCTCTGCGCTCTGCGAATCGATTATCCTCCTACTTCCCGAGATGGAAACTCAGACAACGACAACCCGTTCTCGAACTCCATGAGCCCTTCATCGATGACGCGATGCAGATCAGAGTTCCACGTGTGGTCTCCGCTCACTGTCGATCTACGCGCACACCTTACTTTCGGAATACTTTTCAGCATCGATGAGAACGAGTTAACGCTCCGGAGCCATGTGCATTGGTCTTCGAGCTGATATCTACCACTCAAGCGAAGAAAGTGTCCCCATTGTAGGCTGTCGCACTCACTAGTACAGACCGAGTGCCCCCAAGCCCAGCGTTCTGTTCTATAAAACTCCAATCTAGTCTTAATAGAGTCGATAAACTGATTCCGTTTCTCAATGATTGCCTCTAGCCTTCCTATCAGCCCAGCAAAGTTCAAGGATATTCACAGTGCTTACCTATCAAGCATTCCGGGAGACATTCCGAAAGCCAGGTTAGGCTGAAACCTTGAACCAACACTAGGCGATGTCTTCTCACGTAAAAACTTTGCTTCAAAATCTCTCGGGTTGTTTCACGAAAAAGCCCTTCATACCGGAACGCCCATGCTAAGATCACCTTCTCTGGCAATGCGGCATCCATATTCATTATTGTAGTGCGCCATAAGTCTGTGACAAGCATGAGTGCCTCATATAATTGGTACTTATCGCTAATTTTTGCAATTGCTAGTAACGTTGGAAGCTGCAGCTGTCTTTCTACGTGCCGATTTCGGAGGTGTAGCACATCTAGTACGATCTCAAATGCGCCAGGGTTGTCTTCCAGTGTTACAGTGATTGGCATTGTGCGGGTCGGGTCGTACAGAGAGGCAGCTTCCTCGAAGGGGGATGTTTTAGAGAACATCGTGCGAAATACTGGCGATGCGACACAAAGCACCTGCGAGGCAACGAGGTATTGCGTGTGTGGGTGATCGTTATAGTCACTGGTCGCAGGCGAATCGGAGATATCAAGGATCACATCGCCTTCGGGAGCTAAAGTGATGAGCGGTCGAGCACTCGTTTCGGAGGAAGTTGGTGTTGGTTCTGACATGACTCGGGTCACGGGGAGGGCTGATGGATAATGTAGAGTAAGGCGTTGGGGATTCTTTCTGAGATTTATAAAGATACTTGGTACTCTATTTAAAATGATCCACTAGCTTATCCACATGTTTGTGGGTGGCGCAGCATACTACCCCGCATCACTCGGTGACAGATCGTTCCGATTCGTTGTAGTCAATGCCTATTCGATAGAAATCGGCAGGCTCAAGATAAATCCTGTATCTCATCCTTAGCCACAGTGCAAGTTCATCTGATATCAATAAGTTCTCTAGGTATATTATTCAAAGAAGTTAGGAGTTCATAGCAATGAATGCAACTAAGAGCGGTTCCGATAAACCAGATATTCTCACTCTACCACTAACAGAGACATGGATGTACAAATAGTTTAGGGTTTTTGTTAGAACAGAAAAAGAACTAGCGAGAAAACCACGGTGTGGTGGAAATAGAATGGCAACGATTGCATCGCTCTTTACTTGCCGTTGAGTGGTTCGCGGCGTTTCTGACCCTGTACGAAAATATGATGGAGCTATAGCAACATTCTTTAAGCTCGCTTAAGACTTTGCAGGAAAAATAAGTGAAAGAAATGGGCCTTCTAGCCAATCAGAGTGCGACAAAACGAGTAATCGCCTGTGATTTGAATGTGAAAAGAGGGTCATGAGACCGGAATGTGGTCACACGAACAAGCAGCGGCAAACGAGAATCCACCGGGCATCAACGTTACAGCTGCCAAATAACTTAATCCCAAACTTGGTACAACACTCTGTGTAGTTTATGTTATATATTTACTGAGTACTTGAGGCGATATTGAGTCGGCGGTTTCGCTGTGGGCTATCTCGGTAATCTTCGCTGGGGTCTTTGACTTTAATTTTAGGGTTAGAGGTTCCTTGGTCAGACTGCGAGCGTCATATCATATGTCCGCACCGGACAAAATGTTACACATTTCTACTTTGGGTAAACTTTTCTCTGTAATGCCGACCATATTGACATAGACGTACCGATGTGAAGCGGACTCCGCTCAGGAACTTCGTCAGAATGCGCATGATCGTAACTGAAATAAATTAACCCGAAATTAATGGAATGAAGTACAACGATGAGGATATAGCTGTTGACTTGTAAGGTAGAGTATTGACGGAGCATGAACACAGTACTGATTCTATAACTGGTTCAAGCGAATATTACTGCTGATGTTCAAAACACGAAGCCCGGTACAGTAATGCCCGATCGAAATCACTCGGCTGCCCACAATGTATATCGATTATCCCCCAGCTTCCCGTGATGGGAATTCAGACAACGACAACCCTTTCTCCAATTCCTTGAGCCCTTCATCAATGGCACAACGAAGATCAGCATTCCAGGAGTGGCTACCTGATATGGCCCCTGCTTCACCCGTACAAGTCTCGCTTGGAATCTCCTTCAGAGTCGATGCTAACAAGCTAACGCTCAAGCTCCATGTGTACTTGTTTTGAAGCAGATATTTACCACTCATACGAAGAAAGTGCCCCCACTGAAGGCTGTCGCATCTAGCATTGCAGACCGAGTGCTGCCAGGCCCAGCGTTCTGTTCTGTAAAACTCCAGTCTGGTCTTTAGACAGTTGATAAATACATTTCGTTTCTCAATAAGTGCCTCTAGCCTTCCTGTCAGCACAGCAAAGTTCGAGGATCTCCACAGCGCTTACTATTCAAGCATTCGGGGAGACATTCCGAAAGATTCCTAACCGTCGTGCTGTCACTCCATTGATAGCGACCGCCGATATAGCTCATTGACTTTAAAATCTCTCTAGTGGTTTCACTGAACAATTCTTCATATCGGAATGCCCACGCCAATGTCACCTTATCTGGCAATGTTGCGTTGGACTCCTTTATGATTGTGTACCATGAGTCTATGACAAACATGAGGGACTCATATAATTGGTATTTGTCTGTGATTTTTGCAATCTCTAGTAACATTGGAAGAGCTGGTTGTTTCTCGACTTGCCAGTTTCGGAGGTGCAGTATGTTCAATACGACCTCAAATGCGACAGAATCATCTTCTAGTTTTACGATGATTGGCATCGTACGGGATGGGTTGTGCAGAGAGGCGGCTTCCTCGAAGGGAGATGTCTTAGAGAACATCGTGCGAAATACCGGGGATGCGGCACAAAGCACCTGCGAGGCAACACGATACTGGGCATGCGGGAGTTCGGTGTTATCACTTGGCGCAGGCGAATCGCAGATATCGAGGATCACGTCGCCCTCGGGGGCTAACGTGATGTGGGGCGGAGTACTCATTTCGGAGGGAGTCAGTGTTGATTCCGGCAATGAGGCGGAAAGTGCCGATGGATGATGAAGGGGCTGGCGTTGCGGATACAATCCGGATTCCCTCCAGGGTTTTGTACGAATATTTAAAACGATCCGCCAATTCACCCGCATATAGGTTGGTAGTACAGCTAACATCTTGCATCATTGAGCTAAGAGAAACTGTTGCGACGATCGTTCCGATTCGTTGCAGCTGCTCGATCAATTCCTATTTGACAAAAATCAGCAGCCTATACCCAGGATTAATCCTGGCTATTTACCTAGGATTAATCCTGGCTATTTACCTGGCACGGTATCATCCTCAGCAATGGTACGAGTTCATCTGATATGACTAGCAATAAGCCGGCCACAAGCTTAACGTTTTTCATGCTGGAAGTCGGAAATTCAAAGGTATCCGATAAGGATTCCGATAAACTAAATAATCATCTTCACTACTAACAGAGACATTGATATACCAATAATTCAGGATTTTCTGCGAGTACAGGAGTGATCTGGAGTCTGGACAGAAAGGCACTGGCGGGAAAATCATTGTGTGGTGGAAATGGAATGGAAAAACTGCACCTGCTCATTGAGCAGTCTGGGGCGATTGTGACACCTGTGCGGAATACTATGGGCCCCAGCATTCAATTCATCATGCTGTCACTCATTATTAAATATCACTCGCTAAATTACCATGCAGATTGACATAGCTGACAGCAACATCACTGCCGCCGAAACAACTGTTACCAAGTTTAATTCCAGGCATGTATTTCTGACTTGGTTTCAAAGTCCCTACCCTAGGCTGTCTGGAGCTTCCTATTAGCAAATAGCGGCAATGGCGGTGGGGATGCCTGCCACGACCTGCCTGAGCTGCATAATGACAGCATAACACAACTCTCGAGGGGCATGCTTACAAATGATATTGTGGGTAGGTACTAATATATAAAAGTATCCCGCTAGTACAATCTTAACTCCGAAGCTTCGGACGGAAACAGACGCTATGGAGGTGGCACGGTAATGGGGACATCACTGAGTGTTTCATCAAGTTTAACCTGAGAAATTATACCAATAGTTTGGACGAGAGGACTCACTAAATCGACGGTAACCTGGAGCTTGCTACGGGCAACTTACAAGGTGGTACAATATAGAAAACTATTGGGGTACATAATTATAGAGGACTATGGTAGATATAAATCATACCGAGACGCATTCCAGTGGATGGAGACCGTTTGGGCTGTGTTGGTGAGTATAGGAGGATGGTGATGTTTCAAACGTAAATGTATTACCTCGACAAACAAACTTTCCACGCCACCAAACCGCAAATAATGTCGCACCTCTATCAATACTGAATTCATGACCACTCGGCCGGGAATCTAGAGTTGTGGGCGCTGACATCTCTAGGCGGTTCGGGGGTCAGGTGCATGGGGTTTGGGTGGCAGGGGTTTGGAAAGCTGTGTATAAATCCCTTCATTCTCTAATCGCGTGATACCAGCAGGTATATTCTTGAAACAACGGTAATAAGAAAGAGGAACGGAGTCCGGAAAGACCGGAGGATGTGCTTACGGACCTAAGGGGGATAGATGGAGAGGCCGGTATTGAAACTATAATTTTAGGCTCGGGATTCTAGCAGAGTAGCAGGCTGGTTAACTGTTGAATATCTGTTCCGACCCATACGCCAAGTTTTGCGGTTGGCCAACAGGTCGACCCATACACCAAATTGTCTTCTTGGTGAATAGGTCGACCTATACACCAACTGACCGAGGTGCCAAGTAGGAGTTTGGGATAACGGTATTCCCATAGAGGTCCACTTTGAGTCACAACTTTTTCCCTCAACCATCATCACGATTGCAGTTTCTCACAACTAATTACCCCTATATCTTGAGGGTCTACTCAAAATTCGCTCTATTTAAGTATATCTACCATTTCAGCTAATACTTGAGTCTGCTTCCACTGCCAACTCTGCCACTGCTGCTGCTTTTGCATCCGCCGCTGCATGAAATACCAAATACAGAATTCAATATATTGATAAGTAAATGTATCTTAGCGAATGGAAGAGGTGTAATAGTCTGGTGAGATTCCATAACTTTGTCAATTAGTTGATCTCTTGGTCAGTGAGTTGACTGGTGCACTGGTCAACTGCTTTGGCAATAGGTTGACCGGTACATCGAGTTTTTCCAGTTGCTCAACAGGTCGATGGATTAGCCAAGTGGTCAAATCTTTGGCCTATGGGTCGACTAGTTGGCCAACGGGAAATTTTGGCGTATGGGTCGGAACATATCTAGTATTTGGTGTGAGTGGCAATAGTGGCAAAGGGTGGCTCCGGCACATGAGGGTATACCCGAAGGTTCTCTTGTATATAAATTGAGTCTTTCTTCTTTCTTCTCTTATACTATCATAATTCTACCCTCTATATCGCAACATTAACATCGATACAATAGCCGAGTAACCTCTCATAATCACGAGTAGTAGCCGACATCCCCAAACTGGCGTTTACAACAATGGTATAGGGCCTGAGGATATTGGGAATTGGTAATAAATGTTCGAATGATGGCGTATTAATTCCCGGTAACTTATAATGCGTTGCCGTCTAGCTCCAGGCTTATGGGAATACAGTGGCATATAAGAATCCACTGGACGTCAACCGTTACAGCTGCCAAATAACTTGACCACAGATTTGGTACAACATTCTATGTGACTTATGTGATATATTTACTGAGTATTGGAGGTGTTATTGAGTTGGGGGTTCCGTTATAGGCTATCCTAGTATCCTGAAATACGCTAAAAATATCTGCCTATAATGTAGAGGATGTACTATCCGTCAATGCCGCAGTATTTGTTCATACTAAATTCAAAGGTAGTTTTGTATTTTCTGCGGCTAAAGTAGTTAGCTTGACTGAGCGAACCGCGGGCTGGCAGTAGGGTCTACTTTGCGTTACATTGTAAGTGCTTTACAACGGTGACTATGAGGCTGGAGAAGACTATAATAAATAGAAGGTTTGGTGTGAGAAGTTTGTGAAATTGATGGAATTGGGGGCCGTCGTACTCCTCTGATGGAAGTGGAGGGGTGAGGGGGCAGACGAGTGAAGAAAGTGAGCGAACGCTTGGCATTTACGCGACTCACGGGCAACGTTTGAAAGCCGATTCCTCAACACAACACAGGTCAATTTGATTAAGAATGAAATAACAAGTAGTATACATATATAAGAAGCTCTACCATCATGTAGGACCACCATTGTTGTGAAACAGGGTACAGACCCTCTTAGGCATGCCATCTATCCACCAGTAAATACACTCCCACAACTACTCCTCCCACAACCGTTGTGTGACAACAATAACTTCCTTGCAACCATGAGGTCATTGTTCAGGGTCCCATATTACTTTTCTAAAATGTGCTTTCTACATAGGCCATACATTGATGATTGTGTTCTATCACTGACAATGTGACAAATAGTAGTTTTGCCCACTCCAGTTTCTGTTACATTTCACAGAAGGAATGACCTTCAGACTTTAGCTGGATAACCCAAATGGATTCTTTGTGTGTTGACTCCCTTCTCCTGCCATCAGGACCGATAGGCATGACTGTGTGTGGGGCGGGAGCCTGGGAATGCGCCGGGGGTTGCGTGATGTGAACTAGCGCGGGTTCGCTCACTTTCTTCACTCGTCTGGGGGGTAACCGAGTCAGCCACCAAACGGCCAACAACCCGGCCAGCGCTCAAGTACCCTCATTGTTGTTGGCAGGGAGACTTCTGTCGGAGTCCGTGCGAAAGTTTCCGACAAGGACCCCATAATGACTGTTTAAGCCCCAGTTCACAAGTGTTGTGCGCCAACGGTTGACAGGCCTATACAGACAGCCTAGCCGAACCGGTAATGCGGGCAGCGGACGGCGCCTCAGAAAGTAAGTTTGCATCCCCAGTTGGAGATCATTGAGTGCGCATGCCTTGATGCTCGCTTTACACTGGGTCTTGCAGCGTATTGTCTGTCCAGGCCCTATGGCACGAAAACGCAAGTTCCGTTTCGGTAGAAATGCATGAACAGAACAAACTATACGCTAACTGCGTCTAAAACTGCATCAAGATAATGTGTGAAACAATGCGCCTAAAAGGTGTAATTTACCTTATTCAGAGAGCCTTTTTTTTGGGTAGTGTGAAGCCGTCGTATCCAAAGACTAGCTACCTGCAGTAAATCAGATTAGAGTTCCTTATTCAAAAGCTTACAATCTGAACAGGGAATTTCTTCAGTCGCTTTTCAATTTCTGCTGGCTGTTGTGTCGCGAAGTTGGTATTGTAGAGAACCTATATGCGAATGCCAAACCACTTTATTCTGCAGTTTTCGAACTTCAGAAAACTTCAAACAAAAATAATTCTGTCACCTAGAGACGATTACTTGGCCCCAGGTGAATGTATGAATGAGTTATGGTGATGCGATAAAAAAAAGACGGGGTTTGGTTTGGCTTTGGCATTTGTATATAACAATTTCGGGTATACGCAGGGGTTCTCTACTCTACGCAGTTCCGCAGGCCATTAACCTAATCGGGGCGCTACATCTATACGAGTGTTATAACTAGAAAACCAGAGGTATAAATCTGAGCAATTATACAAGATACAAAAACCCAAGGTGGCAGTACTCTCTCCACCACAAACCCTACATACATTGGTTTACTTACTGTTACCTACGGCTGAATTCTGTCCTTTCGGATTCTTAGGCTACTGTTGATTTGAAGTGACTTGCTCGAAATGAACGACACGCAGAGGTGTAGACATGTCCTCGCAAGCGATATCTCATCAGTGCCAGTGCTGCCGCCAGCTACTATCTGACACGGATCCTTGCAAGTGCATACTTACATATTTAATATATAGCACTCATGACTTCCACCTTTCTACAATCTTCTGTTATACTACTGCCATGACTATGAAAGGAGGATCGGAGTTACTATCTTGTCCTGTAGCCATTGTTGGGGAAGGGTTTGTGGGCAGAAGAAGCTTCGGGCATTAGGTATCTGTTCTTACACCTGCTCCTAAACACGCTTTCTAATATGTTAACTAGGTCTGCCAAGATTTGTTCTTGGAAGAATATGACCCTACTATCGACGATTGTTTGGTCAAGCAGCTTGTAGTCGACAGCTCTGTCTGCTGGGTCGAGTTTATGCGCTATCATTTCATTGACTGTGGCATACTACCAACACAACAAACTCCCGTGCATTCGAAGCTCTGAAGTCTGTATTCTCTTCTACTCAATCACTGACCGCGGTAGCTTTGCCAGTATTCCACACCTTTATAGCGAAGTGATGCGCATTAAAGAGGAGTTACGCTTTGAGAAAGAGTCAGCCGGGGCACCGAGTTTCTTTCTAGCACGACGAATTATCCGGTTATTTTCATGATTAACGGGTGGTGACCACCGAGGGTCAAGAGTTAGTAAGAGAGCTTGGCTGCGAGCTTTATGGGTCTCCGCAAAAACGGGGGACAACGTTAGTCGTGCTGTTCAGGACATTTTACGCATGATAGTTCAGGCGAAAAAGGTGCTTACCGGTGGTCAAGATTGCTATGTGCGACGTGTGGCGGCAGAGATGGAAGGTGTGGAGGGCGGCGGACTGGCGAAAAAAAAAGAAGAGATGCACTATTCTTTGAAGGGAACAAGACTAGGGCTGAGAATCGCAGGGGCGTGCGGCAGAGACTTGACTTTGTTATCTCTATTTTGCGGCTAGCACATGCGTGTAGAGTACAGTATTTTTGGATTCTTCACTACACTGTGATAGGGGTACTCATCTGATGGTTGCCGAATCATGAACACATGGTTTGTGCTAGTTTTATTGCTATCAATACCTTGTGGAGTTTCAACTTTTGACCACCTTTGTCCCTTGTATGGTATTGCATAACTCAGTCTTGACATACCTCTTCACATGTAGACGGAATACTCTCAACTATTGTTTCAAGGTGCTAACTACAGCCTGCAGTTCTGCTGCTTGTATCATGGTTGTCATGAAATAATAGATGGAAGGGCTATGCACGAAGAGGCACAGCCCGGGTAAAGATGCAAGTCATCGTGGTAGTCATCGTTATTGTATCTTTGTACCGTGCTTAACTCAGTCTTCTCCTGGCGTCGATGCGAACTCAGGCAGAAAGCAAGAAAATGGATGAGCCTTGGGTTATCACTCAGTTCTGATGTGGCTGCGATTGTTACAGGTATACTTGTGCCGGAGATTTGTTACAGATCTGATACAGGTGACTACTGCAGGGGCTGATGCCTCCTGTATATATCTCGAGTCTTTCTCCTTCTCTTCTCTGTACCATAGAATACACGCACACGGTTCTCCCCAACTTCCATATCGTAACACCTACATTGCAACTCGGTCACGAGTGAGAGCCGATGAAGTGTGCTTGGAATCAACGAAATTGCGTTCCGAGAGACTGCCACGCTCTAAAACTTGTTCATTATATGTCACCTTTCTAGAAGAGATAGATACGGGAGTCTTGGAGTCTTCCTCGTTACAATACGGGCATCTTGGTAGAGACCTGGAAAACTCTCTCGTACACATTGCAACAAGGCTGTGAGTTCTAGCTCTTGTGCATAACTGTCGCTATCACCAAAAAAATGTGAATACATGAACGTAAAAAGATGCAGGCTCCGGTTCCTATGGCGGTTTAGCAGATTTGACACCGCAAATCCAGTCTCAATAGCCCTGAAAATCCCTATTTGTTGGTATTGTGGTTCCGGTTATTACAAAGTATATCCCCCTATTTTCAGAAAGCAAGCACTGCAGCGTGGCAGCTATCAATTCTATTCCCAGTCCTTGAGGCTCTCCAGTATACTGTGCTGCGCCTCGTTCAGTAGTAAATATTGTCTTATGCCATTCGGATGCATACAAATACCGCATTCCGGGAAGCCTCTCTGAATTTCCTACATACGTACAAAGGATGGATTGTTCAGTTTTTGATTTGGATACTGATTATCAGTTGTCAATTTTCTCATTGGCCGTTAGTGAAGCGGTAATTAGTAGAATAGGCAATACTACTTTTGTCCCACTCGCCTCAGCGCAAGCTTTGGATGGTATGATCTGCACTGTGGCAAACTATAACAAATCGGCCCTTCGTGAGTATAGGTGATAAAGGCAACTAAAAAGCGACAACACACTATGATCATGGTACTAAGTAATAGTTATCAATATTTTCCAGTATTATATTGACGTCTCTGCTCTTTACCCTTGTCCTATATTATCTAGTCTCGCCGGTGCTGCCATCCGTCTGCACAACAAACTATTGCACCACATTTCTTGTACTGGCGTCCGAAGCCCTGCAGTGCCGTAGGCGCTTCTAAGCAAACATCATCGTCAACCGACAATGTAAACTTTGACTTCGACAAGCCATTGCCCCGACACCCGACACCATTGAGGCTCTTTTCTCCGCCCCACAACCGCTTTCACTTCCGGACAACTTGGCCGCTCTGCCGTCACACTGCAAAAACCTGTGCAGCAGTCCACTCGCCGTCGAAATATCTAGATATCCTTTCCATTGATTACACCACGGGCTGAATGTGTTTTCTATCCCTTGGATTTTTTGTACATAGATATAGGTACCACTTGCAGGTGTGAGCTTCGGAGAGAGGTGACGAGGCCAGTATATCACGCCTATCATGCTGGAAGATTGGATGAGGCGGTTGCGTTTCACGCTCGAGAAGACGTGTTTTATGGGGAGGAGTAAGTTGGGTTGGAAGTACTCACTGCAGACCCAAGGGTTTTGTTTGATGTAATGCATACTCAGGAGGTATAGTTGGTAATTTTAAAGTCCGGGAGAGGTGCGGGTTATAGTTCATAGAAAGCTGTTGATGAATCAAAGGTCTGGGGCAGGAGATGTCGATATTCCCGGCGGCATGTAGCATAGATAAAGTGGGGGGTAGCCCGTCAAGCGGAATAGTCCGGGGTTTAGGGCACAGCTGCTAGTAACACGCAAACAACGGGACAGTGCATTGGCCCAGTTATTCCGAGTTGCATTAGTACTCTCGCATTTGTTCGCTGGTCTTTCGAGACGAAAGATTGTCCTGCTCCGCCTGTTGCCTTGTACCTCGGACAGCGGGAAGCACCACAGCCCGGTAGAGAGTCACATGGCAAGTGCCAGTCAAAGCTGATAGTCACATGTCAGGAATACTCGGACTCGGAGGTGCAAACTGCGACATAGAAACAATAGCGAGAATGTAGAGCAAGATTAGCGACCGCTTTCATTTCCTAGCGAGTTGTTGGCAAGTCAATAGCAGAAGATTTAACGAGAGCTCAAAAAGGTTGAACACGGGAAAGGAGATGCCAAGCGTGCATTCCTGTCTGTGCTTGAGAAAACTTTGGAAGCCGACTGCAACCGAAGACTTTGAGGACTGTTCGGGTACAGCCCGGGCGGTGGGGATCAATTGCGCAGTTGCACAAAATTAGGAGCTATTGAAGCGTCGGGCGGCGACGATCCACTCTATTTTCGCTAAGGTCCAGGCCTTAAGCGCCTGGCTGCGGCCCCATCTATCACCATGCAACGCTATCGCCCACAGACTAGCCTACGAGTAACTCCGGTTTTCAAAGCTTTATACCAGAATGTCGGGATTTAAGTATTCACTACCAAAATTTCTCAAACATTCACTTCGAGTGGTTCCTGGGGGAAAGACTAAGGCGGGTAGATCGTAAAACGCTACTTGATACCATTTCCTTTCTAGCCATTCGTAGCACTGAAGGGAGGATCTTGTTGCAACACCATTTCGACGCATTCATTCAGACAGAGCTGTCACTGTCTGATTCTCACAACACGCAAGTATGGCACGATAATTAATTCTCAACGATCTTGGGACCTCACATCCGGGCAAAAACAGTCCCTACTTTTTAGCTACAGCAATAAAAATTGGTTGACATGCCCAAAACGTGACCTATTACCGAGCACTATCTACACTCTCCGTAGCACCTACCACAAACACCAGTGCAAAATTCGACCCAGATGCTCCTTGCTGCTCATGTGTACTTTCATCTGTGGGGCTTACCGTTAGTATCACTACATGGAGAACGTTGGACAACTTAATGGTAATTATACCACCAACATTGTCCTTTCTGTAGCGCTGGAGCAACTTCCAGATGACGAGGACTGCTGCAGGAAGACTAATGACGATACTGACCAGCGCGATGACGGATTCGTTGGAGAGAGGCATGCTGTTTGACAGGGCAATCGAGTTGAACTCGACCGACTGTGAGAGATGTTTTAGCTTTTCCAGATTGATTGATGGAAGCTATTCAACTGATGGAAGCTGATCAATTGATGAATCTGTGGCGATGTAAATGCTGGCCAAAGCGCTCCTTTTGTAGCAAAACAGTCAACCAGAGATCCCCGTGATGGCAGACTGATACATATGGAAAGGAAAGTCTGTCAGGACCATCAGCATGGTCGTTCATTGCATTGCGGGGCTGCTGTGCCCCCGTTTATGAACTCATTCAGGATACGACCAATCAAGTCGCACATTCCTATGGAACATGGAGGTATAAGAGTCGGATGGGAAGCCTAGTGGAGTTGGGGCATTGAGATGACCGATGAGATATAGTCAAGTGTTGCGGGGTTTACGTGGCAGCACGAACCCTATGAGAAATGCAGCATTGAGATGAATCCAAAGACGTTTATTTTTCAGTGATGTAACCCAACCTCGAAGCTCCTACCACAATTACATCGTACGAAATATCGCAGTTCAAGATTGTGGGAAACGCCAATTATGCGGTTGAGACTCTAGTATTATTAACCAGTCAGGCTGGCTAGGCTTTACCTCGTCCCTACCCTTACAAAGGAAATTCCGAGGAAGGTTGCTGTATTCAAGCTAATCTTAAATGAAGTATGTACTCGCTGCTAGCTATCGACACTGCAGTATGTACCAATGGCCGTGTGAGCTGTGAAGGATTGAGCAGTCCGATTAGTAAGGCAATGCTGTACCGCTTGAGAACAGCAGCCATGTTTTTGGAAGCAGCGAATCAAGTATGCACGACAGGGATTGAAAGCCTCGTTGCGGAAAATGTATGATCCCGAAGCTTGCGCCATCAGCCAATCAGTGTGATGGCCAGCTGTGGAGGTGACGTTTTATTTATTTTCGGTAAGGTCCGGGCTCCAAGTGACTAGCTCCTCTCCGATCCGACCTCAATCGATCGTTCCGCCACGAGAGCGTATCTGTCGCTCTCTGATCTAATCTAATCGAGCTAATCGAGCTAATCTCTCTCTTATCTGTCGAACAAAAACCTCGCTGTGGTTCGGGGATCGGTTGATCTTTTCCAGACCCCCTGACAACATTCGCCGCCGACTAGCGCTGTTCCCATGCAGCTACCGATTCAACGGCAGCCGCCTGAATCGTTCCATCTGCACTCCGCATCATTTCGAGTAAGAACTAATGGCCTACATAGTCTACTTTGAACTATTCTCGGTAAAGCCATAGCTAGCTCGATTACTATCTAATCATAACCCATCATATCTCATCCATCTTATCATTTGCAGGGCGAGCTCGCAACATACTCTAGTTTTTAAGTTTTACCACCACGATGTCAGGATTTGGTCCAGGTAATTTTTAGGAGAGGACTTTAGCCAAGTGGGGTCTAAATGCTCCCGTCTGATGGAGCATGGGTCCGGAGCAACCCTCAGATAAGACGAGAGCACGAAGAACAAGAACCCTTTAAACGTGTGGGGCGATCTTTTTGAGATTATTATTTAAAATACTCATTGAGATCCTTCGCCTACCCGAATAACGGTGTGATTGTGACAACGCCGTGACAACGCTCGTCCACTCCCGCGAAGCAACCGCTGCATCTGCTAGATCATGGAACCCGAACAACTCCCCGATCCAGGTTCAAGTCACACACGTAAGGGCTGCGTCGTACGTTTGCCATCGCTAATCATCGTCCATGTGTGAAAAGGAAAATTCCCAACTGGTTTCTAGTGCCTCTATCGTTATTCTTACTCGAAACTATAGAATTTTAAGAGGAGCAATTGTTTAGCGGGAATGTCCTTAGTCGCGACTCTGTTTGTATCGTAAGGTGAACGCCGTGGCGTGTGGCACAGTGTGCCCTGTTCGCTATAGGTGGACATGATATCTCATCTAATCTAATCATATCTAATCTCTTCAAATGGATGGGGCACCGATAGGATGATTCACAAAGCTCTTAGGACCTCACATTCCGAAGAAAAGTGTGTTTCTTAGCTACATCGACATGCTTGATAAATATTGTTGAGAGGCCCAAGACGTTATCCATCACCGTGCACCTGTATCCGCGAAATCCGTAGCGCTAACCACAAACACCATCGCGATATTCGAATTCGAAACTCTTTGCTGCTCATGTGCACTTTCAACTCCTGCGTGGCATATAATTAGCATCACTAAAGGAAAAGCGTCACAAAACTTAATGGTAATTGTACCGCCAACATTGTTCCTTCCGTGGCTCCTTCTCTGCAATAACTTCCAGATAATGAGGACTGCCGGAGGAAGACTAACGACGACGCTGACCAGTGCAATAATGGCCTCGTTGGAAAGTGGCATACCGACGGACTGCTAATTAGGGGAGTTTTGGTTGGACTCTACCGGCGGTGCGAGGGATGTTCAGACTTCTCAAGGTCGGTTGGTGGAACTAGTGGAGAGATAAGGACCAAGTGCTCTTGTAGAGAGAAAGTCGACTACAAGTCCTTGCGGCATCAGCTTGTTACATATTGAAAGGAAGCCCGATCAGAAAAATCGGCGTGGTCATCCAGTTCAAGAGAAACTACTGTTGTTCAAAGATTCTGGCAAAAACCAATTAGGTTTTCCGATTTCGACCGATTGTGGAATTTACTAACGCTGCAGGCCAATCTGTCAGTGGACCAGGTTACGACTCTAGATTTTGGAAAACGCCAATCATAGCCCTAGATTTTGGAATCTGCCAATGGTAGGATGCGGCTATGCAGCTGCAGGCTAGGTCGTAGTGCATGACATAGCAAGGCGAGGCTACATTTTGCTGGTAGGACAGCAGCTGGATTGTGGTAACAGCGAATCACGTACCTGCAACGGACAGGGATTTTAAAACCTCAAACCTCCTACGGACAACACAACTGACACACTGGATTTTGGCATCTGCCAATCAATTTCCAACCTGACCACACCTCTTTCCTCGAACAAAAACGCCTATAATGGCCCGACTGATGATATTCGGAATATAAAAGCAGGTGGATTCTGCTCTACATGATCACTCCAGAGACCACAGAACGCACCGAAGCTACTCTTCCAAAGCCTATTGCACAATCTAGTTATCATATTCTCTTATCTTCCAGATACAGATACAATCCTCTTGCACACTCTAGTTTCGTAATATCGTCCCATACCACAATCACCCACGATGCCATCGGCGCAGCAAATTGCTCAGCATGTGTGGGAATATCATCGGCCCGAGCTCAGAAAGCTTTACTTGGAGCAGGATATGACTCTCGAAATGATAAAAACGTACATGGAAGAACACCACAGTTTTAGCGCCAGGTAATTTCCGTTTGTGAAACACTTTTCGGGGTAAGGGTTTCGAAGGCTGATAGCCAGAACAGTAAGGGCCAGTATGGAGCGGCCTTCAAAAAGTGGGATTTCCGCAAAAATCTGAATCAGTTGGATTGGGAATACGTCAACCATCAAATGAAAAAACGTATACAAAAACGTAAAGCAGAACCGGCGGTGTACCTTCACGGAGCCCTTATCCCTTCGAAACGAGTTAAAAAGGAACTTGGTCGCCGGTTTACCCCGGTTTATATACCATTATACGCCACAGGTAAAACTGGATTCCACTCTCAAGGTATCTAACATCATTTTAACATTCTCCTGTAGCGTTGAGTCCGAAGACTCCCATGGGTATATCTGTTCGAACGCCGGGAACACCGCGGAATTTTGCGTCCGTTTCAACACCAGAAAATCCAGCAACCTTTAGGGTCCGGTTAGATAACCTTCCTTGGTTTCAATTTCAAGGGCTTCTCGATTCCCACGGTATGAACTTTTGTTCTCGGTTTCACTAAATGTTAATCAGACATAGCCGAATTTAACCAGGGTTGGTTTACCCACGGAGGTAAACATCGACTTCGCCAACAGCATGGTAGTCTCCCGGTTTCCCCAAACACAACCTATTCGCTCAGTCCCGGCTCCTACTTATCCCCACAAACAAATTGGCTTGAACCATACATTTCTCAGGATCCGACTATGTCTCACAGTACGACTCCCGCTCTCACTTCCGCTAGAAAGCTAATAATGAAATAGACAGCTCTAGTCGAGACTGTTCTCCGGTGTTCGACAGAGAAGAGCATCAACTTCGCCGAGAGTCTGGCGGTCTTCCAGCATCACCGGGCGTAGCCAATTCAACCAGGTCCTCGCCAGACTTCTCGGCACAAGCGGCTCAGCTTGAGTTGAGCGCCAATATTGTAACACCAGCAATATCCTCGCTGTTCAATAAACTTATCCCATCATCGACGAAACCGGGGAGTATCGAGTACATACCGATGGTCTACTCCTGCCTGCAAGCCCTCTCGTTGGAAAGGAACCAGGGAGATTTCCTGTCAAGCATTCAGACATTACTTGGGCCGTTTACTCAAGACGCCCTGACTGAGTTTCTCAAGTTCGCGGCATACCTCGCATCTAATAACATGCTATCGGATGATCAAACCGATCAATTCTTGCAATGGGTTATCCAAACCAACAACTATTCGGCACTTCGAACATTTTGCTCGGTGAAGAAACCAACAATCAACGCTTTTGCAAGATGTATCTTCGAGAGTGCCCTTAAAAGTGGAGATGCCGCTGTTGTGCAGGTTCTACTCAAGACCGGTGTCGATCCAAATTCTCCGACCAGAGTAGAGGGCATGATACCCCTCCAGATAGTTGTAAAAAACTGCAACACAGCGCTCGCCCGCATGGTGTTGCGCGCTGGTGCAGACGTCAACGCACTTTCTCATAATTTGGAAGAAAGAACTGCTCTTCACACTGCGGTTATGCATGCAGATAGTATCACGGTTCGGATGTTGCTGGAAGAGGGTGCAAATGTTAACCAAATACCGGAATGCCCCGTGCTTGCTGCCGCATTTCACGACGAATACGAGATCAATGCTGAAATTGTCTCGATCTTATTGAATGCAGGAGCTGACGTCGAAGCCCCAATGTACTGTCACGGCGGAACAGCGATACAGAACGCAGCAACTACTGGCAATGTCGAACTAGTGCGGCTACTGCTGGACCGAGGTGCAGACGTCAATACTCCCGCTGCACCCTATGAGTCCTCTGACAATCCCTTAGATGGACCTTGGGGAACTGTGCTCCAGAATGTCGCAGTCTTTCAAGACTATGAGGTCTCAGTTAATGTGGCCCGGATGCTTTTGGACGCAGGTGCAGATGTCAACGCTCCAGCCATCGTCCCAATGGATTGCATTGATGCGGAATATGACCCCCGGATGACCGCACTTCAGGGTGCGGCAGATTTCGGTAGCGTTGAGCTGGTTAGGATGCTATTGGACGCAGGTGCCGATGTCAACGCACCAGCTGGCGCCGACCCTGAGGGTAGATACTCAGCCAATGCTACTGGAAGAACCGCGCTCCAGGCAGCGAGTGAGGGTGAAAGTGTGGAACTGGTACAAATGCTGTTGGACGCAGGTGCTGATGTCAACGCTCGAGAGCACTACGACGACAACTACTACGGAATAACTGCTCTCCAGCGAGCGGCAAGGACTGGTAGCGCTGAACTAGTTCGGATGCTATTGGATGCCGGCGCAGATGTCAATGCTCCAGCCGCATCGGACTGGAATAATGGCTACAACAGTGGGATAACTGTACTCGATGGGGGCGTTCAGAGTGGAAACATTGAAGTTGTTCAGATGTTGTTGAATGAAGGCGCTGATGTCAATGCTTATTCCGGGCAGAGCACACTTTCATTGGCAGTACAAGCTCCACACAACAACATTGAACTTGTACTGATCTTGATCGCTGCTGGCGCAGATATCAACGATGAGTGTGGGATGCCAGTACTTGTTGCGGCCGCAGAACAAGGTAACACGGACGTCGTCGAGCTCTTACTGGCCTCAGGTGCGGACGTCAACGCGGACAATGATGAAACCGCACTCGAAGTAGCTATAATGCAGAACCATAACAACCTGGTTCGGGTCCTGTTGAGCGCAGGTGCAGACGTCAATGCTATACCATCCGGCTATGAGAGAGCTGCTCTCCGGGAAGCGGTGAAAAAAAATGACGTTGATATGGTTCGGATGCTGTTGGGTGCTGGAGCAAAGGTCAACGGGTACCGCTTCCAGAATACTAGATGGGTCGTCAACGCACTCCCACGAGCAGTACAAAATGGAAATATTGAAATGGTTCAACTCCTGCTAGGTGCGGGCGCGGAGGTCAATGCATACTGTGAGGGTTGGTGGACCGGGAAGAGATTTAAGGATGATACCGTAACGACTGCACTTCTGAACGCAGCGTGGCTTGAGAACGTTGAGATGGTCAAACTGCTGCTGAACGCCGGTGCAAATGTAAATGCTACTCTGCCTGATGGGGGATGGACTGCGCTCCAAGCAGCGGTATATTGTGGTAACACTGGGCTCGCTCGAACTCTTTTGGATGCCGGCGCAAAGATCAACGCCCCGGCCTACTCCTACAATGGCAGAACGGCACTTCAGGCGGCAATAATTGAGGGCCACACGAAGCTAGTTCTGCTTCTCTTGAAAGAAGGTGCGGACATCAATGCTCCAGCAGCTCGGTCAGGAGGGATAACTGCACTTCAAGGGGCTGCTATCAAAGGACAGCTTGGAATTGCGCTCATGCTGATTCAAAATGGTGCGGATCCTAATGCGCCGCCGGCGGAAGAACACGGCAGAACGGCTCTCGAAGGTGCGGCGGAATACGGACGTCTGGACGTGCTTCAACTATTGCTCAATGCCGGCGCTGATATTGGTGGGAGGCATGCCGCGAGAGCTAGGGAACTGGCGGCGCGGAATGGTCATGTTGTCATAGCTAAGCTTCTCGAAAAGTTTTGAATTGGGGTGTTGGATCGGGATGTTCTCTTTTGTACGGGGGTACATGGTGGTGGAAGGAAGGCTTGGTTAATCATAGGAAGGAAGTAATATGGGGCCTGTACTCGTTCGGAAATATGGCTTGTGATTGCGGTATTCTCTTGTGGGGAGGACTCGAGGCTGCCATGATTGCCCGGTAGATATGGTTGTCGGGCTGCTGTCTTGATATAGTAAGAGTGCTCTATGCATCATTCACGAGTCCCAGTACCACCAAGTCAGGCTACTTTATGATAATCCACAGCTCTATTCACACTGTTATGTGGTAATGATTGCGAACGACTTGACCATTCGATTACACAAGTCAAAGTATATCTAGCGTTTTCAATGCTGCGAGGTGTGTCATACGCGTACCAGGAAGTTCGTAGACTAAATATCAAACATCGTCCGTGTTACGAATGTAAAGCGGACGAAGTCTTTTTACTATCTAAGGAGAAGCTCTGTCTTTATATACATGAGAGCCTGGAACACCATGGAAGTCCATGGAAGCTCATGATTGCAAATACCGGTGGCGGTGGCGAGCGAAAACTCGTGGATGAGTCTACGACTGTGAGTCAATTCGGTGATCTCAGTGCAGGCGACTTCCTTACAGATCATATAGTAATAGTCCAGCAGATACATAACCCGAGTGCGCGGTGGTGATACACCCCCGAACCGACTTTGTCGTTCAGAAATGTATTCCGTGGCACCACAAGGAGGAGATATTCTACGACAAACAACTCAGCTTCCAGATTGCCGGTACTGGTATGAGGATCAGAGCTTCGCGAGTGCGTTGAGTTCCCAGAATTGCCAACCTGCGGAAGTGCGGGGGGAGGTCTTGACAAGTCGCGTAATACCAGCTAGTGCAGTGGAATTCATGAGTGTGCCGTGTAGCTGAGCACATAATTAACTTGCCAAGGGAGCCGGAAAACTGATGGGAAGGGACTTCAAGAGTACCATACAGAAACCCTTGCCCGCTCTACCTACCAACCACGACCGGTTGGAGTTCTCGTGTGCCGTCTCGCGCGAGCTCTGAGACATAGTGTGCTACTTCCCTCATCCCCTGGATCCGGTCTGCGGGGAGTGCGCGTTAAGAATACCCAATTTTTGACAGCCTCGGGTGTGGAATTTCCGGAAGCCAGAGCTTGGTTAATGTGCAGCGCATCGCACTATGTATTTTTACCTCTAAATAATTTCTAGCAAGGCTTGGTATTGTGAGAGTATGAGTTTTGGGGCGATTGGGGTATTATGACTTGCCGCCTTCTCTTCTCGCCCTCTACAAATGTCGTGTTTGACTACCAGTGCTTGAGGCGCCGAAGGAAATGACTTCGGGCGTCGTAGCTACTAGAGCATCAGTCGAGAATTACCGCAGCAGGCACGGCATCACAGTAGCGCGACGAAACAAGCGCCATTGAAAAGGCTGCTGGAATCGTTAAAAACTAAAACTACCCCAATTAGACGTGGCTAGTGATACCAAGTGGGTGGTGTGCCGGAACTTCTAATATGATATCAGGTGGGTATATGTAGATAGAGGTGTTTCAGTCTACAGACAATTTCAATCTCGCACAGATGGAATTGACAGCTAGAGGATAAGGACAGTTCTCGTCACGACGTTGACATGTGAGGAGAAAGTTACGGGTTTAGATTGTGCAAATTGAGTTAGCGTGATTTCACATAGGCCCAGGCTCCTGTGCGACCTCACCTCGCCTTCCGTGAGTGACAGAATGCCGGATTAGAGATCGGGCCGCTCTGCAATGTAGTCCCTAATTCATCTCTCGCTAGAGATCAATTAGCGGGTAGTTTGTTTGGGCTAGTGCTGGGCGCCCTAGACACGGCGGGAGAACGCTTCATCGTCTGAGCATGGCGCACGTGGGAGGTGAAACGTCTCGGAATAATTGGCCCCGGTTCTCGCGAAAATTCGAAATTAGGACGGACTGATGTTAAAACATTGCCCACTGTACCGTAGTATTGGTATGGACTCTATACTCTGACTTCCTCAGCATCGACTGTCTAGCTGGGCATCTAGTGCAGAAGAATTACCAGATGGCGCGAGCACGGGAATTCGCGCACACTGACAGGGAACACCAACGAGCTCGGACTAAACGGCGGAGAAGTTAATTTATCGGTAGCCATCTGGGCGAAGGAATAATGAAGGCTCGAAAGAGAAGGGAGAACGCGAATCGACAGTTAAGCTGAGGGTGATCTACCGGATATGCACCGGCGAGCGGCTCTGTTGAACTTAAACACAAGGCTAGCAACTATTGTACGGTTGGAAATTCTGTGTTTGATTTATATTGGCACGCTGACAGCCAATTTTGACTCCACAGCGGTAGATGGGGTACTATGTTCTAGCTGTGTGATTCTAACCCAAGTTTCTAAATGATGGCAGAGTATAGTTATATTGCCACAGGGAGTAGCCTTGCCGTGTCGTGGAGTGCTCCACGTAAATAATCAGTGACCTCACCAGTGTTGAGGGAATATGTATCATCACCAGCACCACCGGAATTGGTCTGCTGCACCACTATAAATGATAACTATAACGGACCTCACCAAAAATAATTCGTAGCCCATACAAGCCGGAAGACGCTACCCAATTATTCCAGTCACTGAATCCGGCGTTTGCACATATATCCGAATGTATCTTCTGAGACTAACAGTAGTTGGAGCGCTACCTACGAGGATGCATATATTACGTTGATAGATTGACAGGCGGTGCACACAGCATACCCATAAAGCTATCCACAACTGAAACGCTTATTAGAATGTTAATCATTTTGGGAATAGCCTCAAAAGTGGCACTTATCTGTTGATTAGCTAAACAATGGCTATAATGGTAACTGAGTTATGGGTGGATATTCGGCCAGGGCTGAATGGCAACCAGCGCCCTATGAAAATCTGGACTAATAACATTTCGCAATGAAGGAAATATTCTAGAAAATGAATCAAAGATTCTCGTAACAAAATTAGGGAATTTATTGACCGGCGGTTGTCGAGTAATGGTCGATACACTGCATATAGTGCCATTTTGTGAAGTCCATCACAACCAGGGTTTTGCTATTATCCAGGGGATGGAACCAGCCTTGGGCCTGTTCCATGATTCCATGTGTTATTTGCTATGTGCTGCCCCCTGCACGACCAATTCCTTGGGTTTGCCACGATTTTTGGTTCGGTACCTTAATTAGGCAGGATGGCGGCATGGAGTTAGCCGAATTGATTGCTCAGCATCGCGGATAATGAGATCTAAAGACAATCAGTTCTTATGTAGGGGTATGAAGTACTAGCGTAGCGCCTCGAGAAACCTTCCTATGAAAGCCGACCATATCCCCCGATCTCAATCTTCATTAGCACGAAAGATCGGATTCGTTATCGCACTCTTCGTCATTACACTCCGTTGAGCTCGCCCAGCATGCATTTCAATACCTCCGTCCTCAGCGCCATCCTTATGGGCAGCGCCCTCGTAGCTGCCATCCCTCGAGGGATTGTCGAAAGGGCGCCCGTTTCCGAGGTCAATGTTGTCTTTTCCCGCGACCTTTCCATGACAGAGATGCAGCCCAACAACGACTTCGCGGAAGAGGCTTTTAAAAAGTGCGGGGAACTCGGTATCGACCCCTACGGTGACATGCCAACCGATTACTTTAAAACCGATGGAAAGTCCTACCACTTTAAGGAGGACAGTAAGGGAGTGCTGTGGATTGCAGCCCAGAGTTCGCTCTCCTTCGATGCCGGCAAAATACGTAGGAGAGAGCTTACGGGATACAGTTTTGCGTATGTCTCTCGTATATACCTAGTTGAGATAGGATTGGAAAGCTGACCTATGAAACAGAACGTGGACCAACAGTCGTGGTTGTACCGGTAATGCTGTTTTCTACACCGAAGTGTACTTCAATAAGTATTATTGGGAGTATGTCCACCTTTATCCGATTGCAGTTTCTAGCAGCTAACAGCGACAAGTCAATTTAACAACTATGGCATGAACTCGTTTCAGTTCATTAAAGGAGAGCTTGACGCGGGCTTTAGATCGGTCCAACTGCAGCACTGGCGGGGGGGTGGCAGTCAAGTGTGCGATCCCATCAATCATCGAGTCAATGGCAAAGCGAATAGTTGCGTTAAAGGCCTGCCTACGTTCACATGTTTTAGAGTGGAGAGCGGTTAGTGTAGTCAATAGTATCTGTCATAGCGGGCAGCTTTTTTGGTCCTATTTTTTTTTGCGTGGTTTCTCCTCGATCGTTATATAGAGTAGTGCGCAACGATACCCTAATACTAGTGAAGTTTCTTATAATAAATCCGAGGGCTCCCTATTCGAATCTCCTTGAGCTCTCTCCCTTCTAGCGGCGTGGATTGCACGTTAGTGTTCAACCCCTAACCCATTCAGCACGTTCTTCGGACGAAGAGGACCAGTCCGAGTTACGTAGACTTACATACAAGCCCAGACTGCAGGCTACGAATTGACCACAGGAGCTCCTCGGCAAAACATAGCCACTGACCATTCCGGGTTGCGGGTGTAGCAAGCAGAGACCCCGTATCGTCTCTCCTCATAACTAAAGCGTCTATCGCGTGATAGGGTGTTGCTACGGAACTAAGAAAACTACCCCAATCACATACGTATAGGCCCCGAATGCCGTTCGTACGGCTTAGGGGGTACAGCGGCGACAGCCCAGTCTCTAACTTTCGGTGTCTCGGCTTTCATGCTCTAGACCGCACCAAACCCTCGAACGACGCAAAAGGCACTAGGATGGCCGTGGTATCCCCGGGATCTTAACTTTGGCATTTCCGGCCCGTTTGGGCATGGCAACCGACTCTCACCCGCAAATATTTAGCGACACAACCACATCTCTGTGGGGGTGGCTTGGGAGCATTATAAACTTATTTTCTTATGTCTTGAGAGTATTTTGGCAAACATTAAGGACTGTACAGGAATGGGGTGCCGATAAAAAGGGCAGTTTTTGTTGGGACAGTTGTCTTAAGATCAGCTCCCCAAAAACTCGAAAATGTCACTGTGCAGCCCAGGTGGACAACTCTGCCCATAAAACCCCAAAATATCCTACAAGCTCAGCGCTAAGGGCATGCCCCAAAGTCCCAATATCATTGCACACAAAGAATTCCATCTGCAATGTGCCTGAGAGTTGAGGATTGGAGGGGGATACCAATACCCATCGCACAGCTCTCATGGTGGACAAGGCTAAAACCCACTTTGTCAAACATTAAAGAGGGCATATCATTACCCTTCAGCTAGAGCTGGAGCTGCGGGCGCTTTCCAGTCCACCTTGAGAAGGGGAAGTAGCTGAGATGGTGGCTTTGCCAATGGGAAAGCCCAGTCTGAAATGCCAAATCTCCACCCCAACTTTGCTAAACATATTCAAAATGCGAGCAACTGTGGTGTCTCAATAATGAAAGGCATCGTTTTGTGGAATTCAATCACCTGTAAAGGAGAAAGGTAGGTAGTGGTGCATGGACATGGGGTGGGGTTGCCAGTTCAGAGAGCGAGTTTTGGAGGGGCAGCAAGGCTTACAAAGTCACATCACATATAACTTACAATTCACTTGGATAGAAAGTTTTATTTGCTACTAAAGAAGACTTGATAAAAAGGAGGGCCTCTGACGACCATTTTTGGACTTGTGGCGAGGTGATTGCGCGGGCGGCCGGGAACCGGTTACGATCCAGGGGATACCGTTGAGAAAAATTAAGCCCTGAAAGAACTGTTTTTCTTCAGTTGCATAGCAGTGTCGTTCCTATCAATGTGTTTGCGAACCGTATTTCCTCGCGTGTATCGCCGTGCTTAAAGCAACAGCAATTATGAAATGGGGCTTGGACAGAACTCCCTAGGATTCTCACTGTAAACCGGTTCAGAGTGGGAACCAGTTCATTTCGCAGTTACTCTACCGAGCGTCAAGGTTCGTACGACATGCATCGCGGAGGTCCCGTCCGAAGAGATTTATTACGATTTTAGCCCACTTTTGGGCATTAGGTATTGAAAAAAAACGTCACGCTCGAAATCTCGTACAAACCTTGGCGCTCGGTACAGTAGTTTACCAGTGCAGTGCAATTTGGAATATTAAAACCAGTACACACGTAGCTATTGTTGGAAATACGAGAGTATCTACATTTTTCTTTGATTTTTTAAGAGTATCTTTGTAATTCTCCTTAAGATAAGATATCTATTTGCGGATAAGAATGATGTGGTTTGCACGGGTCTTCAGAAGCATGAAGTGATGATGATAGAGAACAACTTCTGAGATGGAGAGAAGATAGAAACTTTGCAGTGTTGCAATAGTGATGCCAGAGAAGCTTGATTGTGTCTTATCTAAGAGAGCCACAAGGCCATATATATATGAGAGTACAAGTGTGAATGCGTGCATACGCATCTATGTATAGACCCTTCAGGCCGACAGCAATCTCCGGTCATACGAGACCCACCTCCGGCCATACGAGAGTCATCTCCGGCCATAAGATGGCAGAGACCTATCATGCAATATGCAGGAAAAACGCAAATTCGAGTGAGCGATTGTGAGGCAGACGACTGGTGCCGACATCTTCCCGCAATGGTTGTTATATCAAGAAGAAATTGTGGCTGATACCACGAAGTGCAAACGTCTCTAATTGACTCGCTTCGTGCTTAGATTTCGTTAACTTCTCCCCATCAGCTACCGTCTCAATATCAATATCAGTCTTCGAGAAACCAAGGTGCTCGGCTACAGAGAGAGCGTTTTCGGTAATGCCTCCGGTCAATGACTGGTGATCATCGTCTCGGGCTAGGCGGCCAACACAATAGTTACTAGTGACTGGTCCGTCCATCAACGCTATAGGTACAGAGGATACTATGTGGGGGACAAACCGGTGATATACCGCTAGCTGGAATGGCCGCATACTGGCCTGGTCCTTATCCGTCGCATACGAATGATGTGCCGCGGATACCTGTGATGGCAGATCATATATAGACCCTCTCGTTATCCTATCTTTCGCCCAGTATCTCAATAAGATTCTCCTTCCATTCTATATAGTTCACGTACGATATTGTGCTCCTGAGATAAAAAAACTTCTAATATCAATGGAGTGAGTATATAATTGCTTCAGGCACGGCAGAAAAAAAGAGAACTGCAGGTTTCGAACCTTGATGGCTACAGCTTCTGCACCATGCGGGACTAACCTAGGCGTCACTTCTTGGTTTGAAGACATATCATGCAAAATAAGTAGAGCGAGCAGACCAAGAAGAAATCGGAAGTAGATTGTTGTTGCTGAAAAATGAGTGGATCTATTAAACATCAGGCATTCAGATACGAAACACTCGGTGCTACAATGCCAGGTGTAGGTCCGAAAACTGCAATTATTGATGCCGTTGTTTGTTGCGCTTTGGTTCTGCACTTACTCAGAGTCGATGCCCCTACAAGACGGAATTCGCTGTGGAAGAACCCATGTATATCCTTTTTAGTATGGTAGTAATTTGTATAACAATACTGCAATTAGACATGCAAGAGCTGACTGTTTAGCTCAGTTGGCAGACCATGGTGCTCCAACAACCGGGCTTAAAGTGCTGTAAACACCGGAGATGCCGAAAACACACGGTGCAGGTTTGAAATCTACATTGATTGCCATTATTTTGTTGTCCATTGGTCTACCGATTATTCAGAGCAATTATACCTGCCCTGAGTTGTTAAATTAGGAACAGTGTTCCTAACTCTGAGTGAGTCGGAAATGTGCTTCTTTAAAGGCACCGGAAAAGGCCCAAAACAGTGCCTTTTCTTACACCGAAAATAAAAGGCATTTAAGTGCAAGAATTGGGTTGGAGGTTCTTTTGTATGGCAGTAAAAGGCACCGTGAAATGTCACTGAAATGAACTACGTTATGCTTTTCTAGGGGTACCTTTTCTCCTCTTGCCTTTTCTCTGTGCCTTGTCTCCCTGTGCATTTTCTCTCTGTTCCTTCCTTCCCCCGCATTTTCTCCTCCTCCGTGCCTTTTCTCCGCTCCTATCCTCTACGCCTTGTCGTGCCCTTTACCTTCTAGTACTACAATTAGTAGAGACCCTCATCACTCTAAAGGTGGCGACTAGAAACACTAACCATTGGTGGGAGCACAAACCCTGCCCCGCAGCGCATCTAGTATCTTAACACTCTCGCCATTTCCAGGCCCCACCTTGTAAATTTTGCCCGTTGAGCTCGACCCTGTCGTTGATACCTCTAGTGCTAGTGCAGTCTAGGGTGGCGTGGGAATGGTAGCGGTAGCAGCGGTGGTGGTGGCGGTGATTGGGCATACAGATAGTACGGGCAGAGGATGTGGCGATAGGTGTTGTAAAGGAAGGAAGGTGAGCAGCTGATCGAGAACAACCAAATTTTATCATTTGGAGCTACCCTTAGTGGGAGAAAGGTACACACACAACACACAAAGAGGTACAAATAAAGGCACTGCCAGGTCTAGAAAATGCACTATTTCAAAAGCACAGCTGTAGAAAGTCATGTATTTAAGGCGCCTTTAGTGGGTGAGCATTAGCATTTTCAAACTCACAACTCACAAGCCGAAATGGCACGCAATAAAAGGTATTAGGACTTTCAAAAAAAGGCACGAAACAGGTTCCAGCATCTCCTGGTGCCCTTTTTCCATACAACCAGTGCCTTTTCATTTTCGTTTGTATGGGGAAAAGGCACGAAAAGCACATTTCCGACTCCGTTAGAGTAAGCGGCCGGGACCGGCTGTCCTGCATTAAGCCGGGCCCGGCCTCCGCCAAAGTAGGCCTCCACAATTGAGCCCGGGCCGACTGAATCTGTAGTTGGGCTTTGATATCTGAAAGCCCGCAAGCTTTTTGCAGCGTAGGCCTTTGAATCACGATCCAGCCTGGCTTTCGCGCAGGGTGGCCAGTGAGATCGTGACGGATCTGGCCGGCTGTTTAAGAACACTGATTAGGAAGCTGAAGCTGCCTCAGTACTGTAGAGATGGAGTGCTACGGGCGCCCTATCGGCAAAAATTTGTGGATAGGGTGATCCCACGTATGAGGTGCAACAAGTTGTTAAACAAAAGCTCCAATAGGCGGTCTATCTTGCTCTCAAATATGCTGTACCTAGACCTTTTAGCGAGCTACAATCCAAGTAGCTATTGGCGGAACTTCAAACGATCCTCAAAGTTCCACGAGCATCCTAATAACGAAGCATCCCAAATTCAAGTATACTATTCTTGGGGATGTTTAGCTTCCAAAGAGGTGCCCATCTGACCACGCTCCCACAAGTCTCCTGTATATATCTGGAGTCTTTCCCCGTCCTCTTTTCTCTGTACCATAGTGTAATGCACACGGTCCTCCCCTCCCTATCGCAACGCATCCAATAAATAGTCGCGGTGAGTGCTATTTCATGGTCGCTTAGCTAAGGCTGTCGCTGCGCCTTTAAAGTTTGCGTGGCAGCGGTGTACGAAATTTTACCATAAAATACTCTAAATAAGGAGCCCGCCATTCCCATTTCACAAAATTTTGGACTTTAATTTCCAGGCTTTGTATAATTGATTTTGATTTTGCTATGGTATCTATTGTTGGATTGAATTGAAGAGGAACGAGCTACTGGTGTCGAAGTACAAGCCCCAATGCGAAGTAATCTAGGTATATCTTCGGGTATGCCGGTGCCACCCAGATATTCAACATAACCTGGGTAGCGGTAGGCGAGTGATGAACAGTGACTGCACTGCTGCCGATGCCATTATTCTGACACCGCGACACATTCCTCTCGAGACGAGAGAACAACGATGGAGATTAATGATCAGTTTAGATCAGGTTAGATTACCGGTAGCATTTCTCTCCCCACCTAATCACATACCCACACCCTAAAAAGTACAGGTCGGTGTCAATGGAGTCTTTGAACCTACCTGTAGCCAAAATCCGCCCCCGATTGGGTTACCCGGTTGTGCCCTCCACGCGCGGGATGTGAAGTCTTATTTAAACAGCGGAGTCACTAGCTTGTGATCACCAATGCCGACCATGATAGCCAGCCGCCCGCCACTGGCGACACCGACGACTCACTTTTCCGACCCGATGAATCGGTTCGCCATGGTATGCTGCAATCCAATTCCCTCAGATGCAATTGTGCTCAATCAGTGAACCCGTCTGCATTACCTATCAGGCAGCTGGAAGTGACTTGGGAAGGTGCGAACTCCTCTACCCGGGATTTCCAAGGTAGCATCTCAGTTGCAGCAATGCCCAGCAGATAGTGTTAGATGAAGATGTCCTCGTGGCTATAGCAATGAGGCATATATCACTTGCATCGCAGACGCGTTAATCGCACTGGGTGCAGTGGGGGGATCGGTAGTTTTCGTGGCAGTTTGCGGTTGCGGCTGCAGGGGTGTCTGTCGGATACTCTAAGAACCTTATCTGTGATGCCAATGATGCCACCTGCACTTGTCGTTTAAAACCACCTCTTCCATCCATAGCATTTTCAGGCGTTCACTGCACACCCTCCTTGCGTTCGTCGACACGCCACGTTCTGCACCCCTCCATCTTCACAGCCATCACGCGCGGCGGCAACTGCGAGCGTTCTGATGATCGCGGCGGGAATTAACACTGCGCTCCCGAGCGGCACAGCCTTACAGTGTCTGGCGCGGGATGCCCGGTTTAGGCAGGCCATGCCGCTGCAGGTAACAAGTGCAGGCGGCGTGAGTGAGTGGGCGTGAAGGCGGGGTGTATGTCGGCGGATAAATGGCGTCCACTGGTCTCCCCTGTCGCGTCGGGATTAATCATCAGATCTGCGCGACCCGCCTTACCTGCGGGCGGGCCTGGGATGTTCCCTACCCGTATATACAGCAGGCGCATTCTCCTCCTGCGCCCGCCTCTATAGTCCCGCTGCACCTCGTCGGCGCTCTGTATTCCCGGTTCCGTTTATATTATATAAACCCGCCACCCTCCCCTGCTGCCTGTTCCCCACCAAACATCACCGACTCCCGAACACCGCCATGTCCGTCCTCGAAGTCGACCCCGCCATCGTTCATCCCCTCCCCGCTGCTCCTCCGGCACCGCTAACCATCGACAGCTAGAACACTCTGACCTCTCCGACTACGACTCTGTGGGGTACAACACCACCACCGAGTCCCTCACTTCGAGCGTGAACGAGTACATCTTTGAGAACGGTACCTTCCTGGTGCAGGGGCTAGGGAAGGGGAGGCGCTGACAGCGGTGGACAGGGAGACGGTATCATGCCTACTTCGGTACCGACAAGAACTTCATGCCCACGGATGAGAAGGAGCAGGACCGGTTTCCCCCCTCCCCTTCTTCCACCTCCCCCGCGCTAATAGGGTAGGCTGGATCTGCACCACGAAATCCTCCTCCTCATGCTCTCTCGGCGCCTCCACCTCGCCCCCATCTCAAGCCCCCACCGAATCCTGGACGTAGGCACGGGCACGGGTATCTGGGCGATCGATGCGGCGGACAAGTATCCATCCGCAGAAGTGGTGGGCACAGATTTGAGCCCGATACAGCCTTCCTGGGTGCCGCCAAATTGTAGGTTCGAGGTTGATGATGCGGAGAGGAGGTGGATATTTGCGGATGTACGTACGCGGGGGAGCCGAATGAGGAGAGGGGGCAGGATCTGACGAGGGGTAGGGGCACTTCGACTTTGTACATGTGAGGAACCTGAGTATGTGTATCGGCGACTGGGGCGCGTTCATGTCCGAAGTCTTCCGGTACCTCTCCTCTTCCCTCTCTTACCATCTCACTAACATCCCCAGCTGCACCTCCCCCGGCGGCTTCGCAGAGTTAGGCGAACTAGGTGGCATCACCCACAGCGATGATAACACGTTGCACCCTGGCATCGCCCGCTCGTTCTCGCTGTGCGCACAGGCAATGGAAAAAATCGGCCGGCCCTTCTTCACCGGCGTGGACTTGCGGCAGTTACTTGAAACCGCGGGGTTCGTGGATGTCGTCGTCGAGAACGTCAAGCAGCCGCTTGGACCCTGGCCACGGGATGAGAGGATGAAGAAAGTGGGAGCAATGAACCTTTTGATGGGGCAAACTGGTACGTTCCCGAGGGGGTACTCGTCCCCGAGTCCGAGGATAGGTGGGTGGATGTGTTAGGGCATGTGCTAACGGAACCAGCTTACGAAGCCTACGGTATGGCGCCGCTAACGCGGATCCTGGGGATGAGTAAAGAGGAGGCGTTGGAGGTGTTTGCGGAGGCAGTCAGGGGCGTGAGGAATAAAAACTTCCATGGTTATAATTTTTTGTGAGTGCCCTGGAGGAAAGGGGGGATGGGAGGGGAAAGAGGCTAACATGGGGCCGGGACAGCCATGTTGCGTATGGGCGGAAGCCGGAGTAGGGTTACCGACGGATGGGTAGAGGAATACAGAGAGCGGAAAGGATCGGGGGTTTGGATCAAGAGCGGATGCTTGTGATATGAAGGATGCGATGCATATGGAGGTATGGTAATGGGAGAATTGATTCTGTGCTACACAGTCAGTCTTTGTATCTGGTTTTGCTCATCGGCCCTTGCAGTATTCCGAAGCGGTCAGATCGACCGGCCGGTAATATATAGATTTGAAGATCGGTCAGATGAGGTTGGACTTTTGGAAGCCGTCCTTGACATAGAGCGGTCTGGTTCAATGTTGCAGATATCTAGAGTACTAATAGAGGTTATAGATATCTGCGCCAAGGAAGACATCTGACGCTTGGGGTAGATAACAATAGATACGGGACGCAATCTTGCCCTTGGGAAGTTAAGGACAGGTTTTTGAGGCTACCCTCCCGAGTTCTGGGTAAGTAAGGTACAGTTGGGTATATAAAATTGTGCGTCCAGCAGTTACAGTGGCAGCAGTCAGAATGGGCTGGTGATGATTTCGTATTTTATTATGCAGGATAGGTAGGTAGTATTCATGCACTTGATCACCGGTTGTCAAAATCCATAGATATCAGTAGATAGATATTCATTGATTCACAAAGCGGCAAGATTGCCCCAGCTGTAACTGCCCTTGGCACAGATCCTACATGTGACTGATCTGACCGGTTCCGTTCACTAGGCTCGTGTAACATACGTAGTAAATTTTCTTGAGGTTTTGTATCATCGTACACTACAACATATATATGCGGTTTCTCCCTAAGTAACATCAATTGTTGTATATATGATGGTAAGGTATAAGGCGCCCAAATCTTTTGTATATATCCCGAGGTTTTCTCTTTCTTTCTCTCTGCACGATAGTATACACACACCATTCTCCCTATATCGCAACATTGCTTGTGGCATATCCTGTGGTGGTGGTGGCAATAGGCTGTGCAACTGTCGCCAGTCTCTCTAGCTCTTGGATATATTTTGATTCTTCTCTCTCTCTCTCCTTTCTGTTGATTTCTGAGTGCAAATGCAGAATGCTCTGCCTATATTTTATTATGCTTATTGCATAGCCGGTCAAAAAAAAGTTGCAAAGGCAAAATCATACATGCGAAATTCTGAATATATCTCCAGTCTTTCACGTTCTCCCTTTTTTCTGTACTGTAGCCCAAACATACCCACGATTGTCCCTATATTTTAGCGCTAAGTTGAGACCAGGGCACGAAATATCTGATTATCCTATGAACGAGACCGAAAAGACTGTCTTGAGTAAAATGACATAATATAATACGAGGTTAAGTCCTAACATATGATATTTAACTATAGCGAACTAAGGAAACATTTCCGCTCGTCCTGCTCACCCGCCCAACGGTTCGTATTATGATCCACTTCTCAGCAGCTCAAACCCGAGCTATTAACTAGTCATCATCAATGCATAAAATATTACAAGCGCATTTACCAGCTCCAGTTCCGCAATCGTAATAAGGAGTCCTGCAGTAACTCCGTTAGAAATTCGTACGACTTTGCTACCTCGTCACTTTATGTCTGGAATACCATCTTATTCAATTAACCCAAACCTATCTCCATTTTGTTTCAACACTACACTCATCAGATTGTGTTTAGATCAGTTAGTGTAACCCTAACCCCCTGTTAACCTCACATCCGTGTGTACCGAGCGGTTATGTAGAGTACGGACGTTATCTGTGACAGTAATTTGACCGCCATTCCTTGTCTGCCATTTAAGAGCCTTGTTCGGATACCAGGGTGGCTAGTCGGAGCGTAATCCATGCAAGTAAAGATGATCTCCTTGGCGTGTTAGCAATTAATCGACTTAAAACCAGCGGAACGTCAAAAGATTTCTGGGGATTCCAACAGATGCGTGAGTGAGTCAGCGGATATCTGCATCAATAACCATCCATCCGGCATTCAATCCTCAGTCTCACTTAGTCTATGGCGATAATACTTTCAACTCACGCAATATTGATAAATTCACTTTAGTTAGAGCGCTATCGGCATTATTCGTTTGGTCTTTCGTTTAGTGCATGTTCGGAAACTGAATAATTTCCTCAACGGTGCAAAGTTAGAAGCTGTCATTTTGAAATGCGTCCGTAGCTACCGTTTCGTTGCTCCACACTGCATCTCTCATCTCAATTCCTTCACCTATTCCCTCTTCATCAATTCTCGCTTCGAGTGTCTTGTCTTGATCCCGATGTCGTATTACACCGATTGGGACACTTTATTCAATCACCCTAAAGCAGGGCCCACTATGACACTGGTACTCCGGAGGGCGACTCCGTTGCAGGCACACACAGCCAAAACTTGCACGGAGCGGCCATATACCGTATCTTGTAGCGCGAACATCTGCGACATGCCGCTCGGGGCTAGACTGGCGGTGAAACTTCTTGTGCTACACCGGCGAAAACCTCGAGCATTTAGGTTGACATTGTAGGGGCTCGTTGGGTAGGGTTATTGTAAAGTATCGTATCCGATGTATCGATTTCGGTAGAGAGTTCGATATTCTTTTCCATATTATGGATTGTAACGGAAACTCAAATCATGAACTTGTTGACCTGAATATTCAGCGGCAGAAACACAGATGTATCCTTCCCGTGGTTGTGTTACCAATTGCAACATATCCCGGTATTGGCTAAATGGTCGTCCAAAACCATTTTCATTCTTAAATTGCTTCGAATCAAAAGACTGTGGCATCCACCCAAAATGCTGCGACTTCTGTAAGCTATGATACCCGACTGCCGTGTAAATATCTAGTAGCCGACGCAGATTCCGACATAGAGATATAATAATTACGTGTTGCGTGCATTGCCAGTAGAGGTTGTATTTGAGGTGAAACAGCTTGATAAAAGTTCAAGGTAAAACAAAGCACCTGCCATAACCGTCAAATATAAACTCTTGGTGCGGCTTGCAAAAAGGAAAATCGACAACCGGTTCAACTTCAGTTACCAAAGCAATATGCTTTACTCCATTTTATCTCAATCGCACGAATAAACCTATGATACCACCAATCATCTTTACCCTCCGTCGGAGGTTAGAAGTAGCCTTCTCCTCGAACAAGGTCGCCAATGCGGGCGCATGTTCTAACGTTATCATCAGCCAAATTCTCCGGCCCTCGACGTTAAAAGCTACATCGCACCTCGAGATCGAGCGGTAAATCACGCACCCACCCACATGACGTAACATTGGTAGTAAATCTCGAAAAGACGAATAGGCAGCCATCACAACAGAATTGATGTCCGGCAAATTAACAACCTCAACACCGTCGTCGTGTTCCGAATCACCCATTGGCAACATGTACCTGCAGCGGTACAGGATTGCGGTTTCCCCGTCATCTAGATCTCTACCTACCCTGACTTTGGACCTACAAGTTGAAACCGCCTGGGACCTGCTTTAGGTAGGTTGATAATGAATTCCGTGGACGATAGCAAATAATCGATGGAGGTACGACTTTGGTTGTATTTATCCTTGACCACTAATTGTTGATTAATTGTGGATTGATACTTGAGGCTATTGCATTGACCCTAACGCTTTGCATAGGGTTAAACTTGGTCAGATATTGCGCATATTCAGCCTCGAGAACCCCAAGTGCAAATTCTGGGGCTCGGGCAGCCGGTGTTCTTGGTGCAAGGCCAAGGGATAGCAATCGAGAAATGGCCATGGATGTATTGTTTGATGATTGCTGTAGTATGCTGGGCATAGCAGAAACTATACACTATGTATTTCTAGAATTTTCACTTTGTCGGAAAGGTTAGCTGCCCATGATGGACTAACATAAAGGCGACAGCAGCAGAATCGCTGTTGTGATGAACCGACCCGAAAAATAACCAAATAGGTTCCCTGTGCGCATCCATGTCCAACTTGCTGGCACGTCAAGTCAGGCAGACGTCTAATGATATCGCACAGTCGACCGATTAGTATATATACCCCTCAAATTCCAAGTTGAAGTTTGTTCTTGCACCTTGCTGTCCAGTTTGCCGTGTTGAATACGCATACCTAGTCTTTCGATAATCTTTGAACCATCTGTCTCGGTTCGTCGACATCGAACGGAGATATCCCTTGGCTAAAGCCACTAAGCTGACTGCCGGATACATTCAAAACCCGATTTTGGCCGCCTTCGTCACACCGTTTGTGATCTGTCGACCCTATCCTCCAGTTATAGCATCGATTCCCAGATCTCTTTCCCACCACCACGCCGTAGGATCGGTCACCACTGAACACTCGGTGTGCGTAGTAACACCACCTGACGGCTGCCAGGAACCAGTTATCCATACTTTAGCATCAACCGCATAAATTCTGCAACAGAACTCAAGCCTCTGGCTGCAATCCAATAAGTCGAAATCAACATAAAGCATTTCACGATATCCCGTTACATGTCCCTCCCGACAGATATGAGGGTAGTTTTAGCCGACGAGACGAAACAACATTCGGGGAGAGTTACTTCGGTGAATGGTGCCAATGTTGGATGCACGGTACATAACGAGGATGTGTCCTCCTCAGCCACATCCCCAGTTCCCTTGGGGAATGGACCCTGCACTACCGGATCGATCCCAAAATCACTCATTGGTTGCTCACCGCTAGAACGAATGCCGACGCACACATTGTTCGAATGTAAACGCTGTGCAACAACTGACCCATCCTTGGCCGGTACCCCCAACGCGGACGATCCCCTGTCACCTCCCGTCTTCGACCTATCCACCGCATCCATCAATACTGCTAGTTGTATTATAGATGACAACGCCGAGTTGTCTAAGCGGCTACCATTCATTGGCGGAAACCCAGGCGCAGAACACAAAGCGACGGATGTGTTCACCGGCTTGCCGAGCTGTAACACCGGTTCCTTAGCCCCAATCTGTCCATCATTCAATCCTCACATTATTGTTCACAATCCAATCTTCGACGATCCAAAAGTCCGAGGAAAATTCACGGAAGCTACGTTGAGTTCCGGATGGTTCTGGCACAAAAAATCAAGCAGTATCGTCGAGGGGGTGGCTGAGATCAGCTCGGGTGTCACAAGCCAGATTTCCTGCGCAGCTACCGCCGGACTCTTCGAAGTCATCAACGAATAGCCGATGGTTTCATCCACGCCTATCATTGAGCCGGCGACTCTCATGAATATCTCCAAACTCGAGCTTAGGGCAAATTATTTATTATTCCTATTGTTTCTCCTTGTTAGTCGTTCCTTGGAGATCTTAGTTCAGACTCAGACGTCTTTTCACTCTCTCACTAGCGGTTGTATGAATTGAATGTACATCACTATGGATAGGGCTATACCGTTCCTGGCTTCTTGTAATGGCAGTCCGGCAGTTTGGACAGGTCATTGGATCCTTTTATGTTTGCTAAGCCGTTGGTACCGTTGTTGTCTCCGAATTGGTTTCCTGTGGGTTTCTTTGCAATTTCACTTCTTCATGTTAGCCAATGATATGAAATGGGTTTTATAGGATATGTACCTTTCTGTAGCACAAGAGCTGTCCACCAATAAACATTCTACTGTAATCTGCCTCCGTCAAACAGCACATGTTCCAATTGCGGCCCTTCTCTGAGTGGGAGACGAGATCGTTCAAAACCCTGACAGCTGCGAAATACGGTTTGCCAACATTCTCTTCGACAGTGACCACATGAGATGCTAACAGATGTAGGAGTTCGGCTTTGGGAGTCGAATACATCGTATGAACACATTTGAGCAATGCTCCCGAGCTCGCGAGAAATACTCAGCGATAACTCAGCGTATCTGTATGACCTAGTTGGCCCTTAGTTAGTATTGGGCTTCGTAGCTATCATACAGAATAAGAGTTCCACCCACCTAAATCTCACATACTGTCCTGAGTTAGTTTGTCCCGAATACTATCGCCTATGGCTATCGTTTAGCTATTAGACTCTAGTAATAGATCCATCTTGACTAGAATGACCGACATTAAACAACATAGCTGATAATGTGGCGATTGAGATCATGAATGCAATAATCGGAAACTCGGCGATCTACATATATGCCCCATAAGACGTTGCGCATATAAGTACAGGTAGTAGGATTCAGAAGTAGTTGGGGATGAATAGGATTGACACTCCGATGTCTCTTGTTTCTGCGAAAGAGGAATGTACACAGGCAGTGATGGATTTGTATTTTTCACAGAAGTGGGCAGTAGGAGGCGGAGAGTTCAGAGGACGAGGAGTAGAGTCCTGGGGGGTGAAGAATGCCTTTTTTAGGGGAGGAGGGTAGTGGAGGGGGTCACGACTTTGCTTGTTTCCTTTTTTAGTTTCGAGAAGTGGCAGGGAAAGGAGGGAATGTATGTCATGGCCGCAAGCGGCCGAATACAATAGGACTACAAACAAACCGGTAGTATGATGAATAAATCAAGACCATGGATAATTCCTTAATATTGGGGCCTTGGGTTTTCTAGTACATAGTCTGAGAGATTGAAATTTGTGTGGTAGCTTGAGAGGTGCTGGGGTCGGACATGGGGTAGCCTGTCGCCTCTGGAGCTGAGGATGTAAAAGAGGAATGATAAACGAGACCTAAGTACAAGGATTTATTTGTCACACTTCGGCATATGAGCTTCTGTCGGGTAAAATTTCCTCAACTTTTGAGATAGAAGCGGTCTTCCGATTGGATTGGCCTATACCAGTGACTGTCGGATATCGACAACGTGAGAGGCTGCTAGATATCCTCCGGGTTCTGGCTAAACTGCCAAAGTGTTTTTCTGTACTCATACTCGAGCGGCCAAAACGTCCTGGCACCTGCTTCTAGGAATATATGCACAAACTGCCCGTTGCGCAAGAACGTTTTGACCGCCTAGGTACGCCCTACCGATACCATGTTAACATAAAGTATATGTACTTCCGCCGGCATTGAACTCCGGAATCTCACCCAAACGTCCTAGTAATCATTCTAACAGGCGGTTATGATGGTCACCTCCCGCGCTGTCAATGAGGGAACGAGGGAATGATATGCAATTATCTATTTCTAATGTCGTCGTAAACTCGGGGAAATTTGACATGCATAATGTCATCCAAAAACCACACAAGTGGGCGAAAGAAAATCAGGGTCTTCACACTACTCCTTTACAACACCATCCACCCGCAGTATTGGGTTGAGCAAGACTTCTCTGCAGTATATACGTTGTACATCCAGTACTACTAACTACCGGATATGTAGCGACAAACACTGAATTAAATTCTCCTGCAGATAATTTGTGTTAACATCCAAAGGCACCATGGATTACCCACAATCGCAAAGCTCGGCCGGAGAATTTCTATACCTCGTAACGGTATTCTCTCTCTGGATATGTACCTAACCGTGGATAAACATGTATTACGGTAAGTTATGGTCCATGAACTATCTGTAAAACTGTACAACAGGGATTTAGCCACCACATCCAATGCGAAAAGTGCATGGGACACATAAAATGTCAATTGAAAACTTCTGAGCCCCAAATTGTACGATTCCAGCTGCTGTATGAACGCCATGCAGAATTATCAGGATGGATGATCATGCGATGTTTATGCGCACCCTTGGGTATGGTGCGGTTGTGCTGCAGCCCTGAATGAGTGATGTCTTCGTGAAGCGAATAGGGCGTGCAGATTAATCTACCTGTTAATGCGCATACGCTTCTCGGTTACACTTGGCATGCGTACACCCATAAATAGAACAGTAATAAGTCTAATTCCAGGATTTCCCGCCAAAGTTAAATATCGTAGCGTCCCATCACGCTCCATACCCGCAACCCGAATACCCTCAATAGTGAACGAACCCTATGGGAACATTAGTGTATCGGAAAACCAAAAGTTAAACAGCGTTTAGTTGTGGTGTCATCACCCTTGTCTATAACTCCCAACATGTGTGGGGTAAGCACATTAATCCTGGCAGGCATACTCCACACGGATATACAGTTCTCTATTTCCAAGGTTTCGGATTTCATTAGAGGGATATTAATCAAAGAATCCCATTTTCGTTGCAGGCCTCAGTAGTCATAGGACAGTCTTTTGAGTCGATCTCATATCACTCAGAATAAGGTGTTGCCTCGCCCTGGCATTCTGGAAATTGAGGCTGCTGTTGCAGAAGTGAATACCGCAACGTTTATAGGAAGAAGGCACGGAAATTCTTGCTCACATGTGGGGGTGTTCCGGAAATAAACAACCAAGGAGACATATTTCGCAAAGACTGTAGACACAGGCAGGTGGGCACAGTGACCATGAGTACAAAGGCAGCATGCTGATTTTCGGGGATGGCGACAGTCTGCAAGCAAACAATATGTACAAAATACAGTTGCGCACGAGTCCAATTTAAACGCTACCAGCTTTAGTCCTGAGGTGCACGTCCTCTCAATCTTTCAGTGTCATACCACAATGAGTTCCAGCATAGTACTGGCGAAACCCCCGAGAAATGGTACGAATAAGAAGCATAGAGGGAGAAGGTGATTCTATCAACTCTGGCTATAATAATTAGTGCGAGATTACCGATACCGACTACTTTGCTGCCTCCACCAAATATTTTCCAGGATACCTGCTGTTTCATCCGTCACCCGACAAACTTACCAGACACTTCTGTTTCATGGTAGTCATCCGCAGTATCTGCAACCTATCCACCGCCGGGGGTTGGTTTAGAAACGCCCCATAGAACATTTGGAGACGCCGAGGCAGAGTGAACCTCAGGCCTCCATCCTGGACACAGCTCTCGGGTGTCTTGTCTCATGTGCAACACTAGTTCCAAACCGCCGTCAGAACAATCAGAAGCCGGTGAGGTATTGCACACATATGTAGTCAATGGTCGATTCGATAAAAGGAGGGGGCGAGGTGGACTATTTGTGCCGCTAGTTGCTCTAGTCGTGGTCATGAAGGGCCGCGGATGGAAAAATGAGTAACAGCTCGGTTCGGCAGTTCGGTTTTCCGAGCGGTTAGCTGCAACGGAGCTCTCGGAACACCGGACCTCGGCAAATCACACCCCACACCATCCGATGAGCCACCAGCGTCCCGTTCCGAAGTCTGGGAAGCTATAGAACTACCATCTAACTATGTGCTGTATGGCGGATTCTTTTGTTAGGGGTTTGATGAGGCTCTCAACTTTGCCTTTGTTTCCTTGTGATACAGGAGAAGCGGGGAGGAATTATGTTAGGTATATGCCATGGCCGCAAGCGGCCGAATGCAATATGATTACAAACAAACAAACCATGTGCTGCATACCTAGCGAGGGCGGAGGATCCCCGCCGTTGTATCCGCAGCTTGCAGCTATGGTGGAGGAGCATACTGCTACTACCACCTCGTGAAGATATATTCGAGAAAACAATAAGTAGAAGCTATTTGGCGAAACGTTAAACTCTTCTTATGGTGGCTTTATTCGATGCTACTGTTGTTGACCTTCGTTGACAGCCGGTAGTCCACTGTGAACTCTTGCCTATAATGGACATGTAGTCACCGATGTCTACTTGTATTTTTCTGCAAAAAAAGGACGCATTTCCAGATCAAAGTGGATAGTTGCATCCTTCTTGGGTATGGGAAATGCTTATCTTTACTTCCGACTAAGTGAACCCGCGTTGACTTTGCCCACCCCCAGGGCCACCTCCAAGCTGTGTTATCTTCCGATGCTTTGTCGGTGGACTAAATGGACATGTCTTTACCGCTTGGTGTAAGTATAGTCTCTGGTATGCTTTGCTGGTTGGTGTCATGCCGGTGCACTGTATTTGTCGTTTCTTCGCTCTCATTAGGTACATTTGATGTAACCAACCTTTCTTGCAGCAGGGTTTTGTCGGCACATTCGTTAGGCTGCTTACCACAGTTATGGATATTTCTTCCGCGGGTGGTCTTGGTGATCTAGAGGTAAGCTATGGAAATGTTGAATATCGATAGGGGGATGTCGTTCAGCGTGCAAAATTGATTATTTCGCGTAATAAATGATACCTTACTCTGGAGTGATAGGTCAAGTTTTACAGTTTTGTACCTTGGGCTACTGTTATAGAAACGCGACATGAAGAGGGATGAAGTTTATATTCTTGTAAGAAGCACGATCTCACTATCCTGACTTTGGTTCAACCACTGGACCCGAACACCCGGTTGAGACATGAGCTGATGCAAAGATAGCCGTCTGACAGACAATGCTATCTACTCGTCGGTTTTCAAGTCTCCGGACACCCTATTGTAAGCGCCCTTGGCGACATCAAAAGTTTCATGACAACGCATGTAAAGTTAGATGGTCATACATTTTGATCTAATCGCTGGCAGGGAGTCCCGAGACTGCGCAATCCTACGAGCACAGCTCCAACTTCCTACCAAAATTAGGAGTGTTCACCGGAGGATTTTCTAGAACGATCAAAAACTGCAGCTAACTCTGCATCCAAAAGTGTCGACAACCGAAAAATGCTTAGTGCCTGGAACATCCCCGATCCCAGAATGGTACATATGAAGCATCGCAGTGGCGAAGTCACTTTGCGAATAGTCCAAGACGGCTGTTCCTTCGCCCGTACCCCTGTACCCAGTACGAACACACGTGCGTACTACTTAGACTTACATCATGATTGGTATGAGGGGAGTTGACTACCCAGGAAATTTATACATTCAACATTCAAACTTCCCTTTTAAAATTGAAACTTCAATACACAATCGACTTGAACATCCACCTAGCTACCTGACAGGCTCTGTCGAAATCAACCATCACCTCAACACAAAAGACGGAGAAAACGTGCTTCATCGACGCCGAAAGAGTTCATAGCATGGTGTCCAACTCTAACAGTGATGCTGGCGCGCATCGAACGTATGGGCTGTTCATTGTACGCTGAGTGCATATCGGAAGAGGAATGCCAATAATCATGGCTAATGTCTAGATCTTGGCAGATGGTCCGTTTCATCCAACTCCTGCTGGGTATCTTTAGTACGATTTGTCTGGCTGCGAATTTAAGATGGTTTGACGGCGCGAGATGGTCGGTCTACGCGTGTGTGTTTACTGGTTTAATGCGGAACGGGAAATGAAATGGCCAGCTGACATTGACGGAAAACCAAATAAGGCTATCGGCAACAATCCTCGCGGCGATACCGGTGATGCCAGTGCTGTGTATGATCATAGCCTTCCTTGGAAATCATCTATCATCCATTGTGGCCGCTACCGTCGACTTATTTAGTACTATGTTGCTTATTTCCGCGGCGGTTATTATCTTCTTTATCGGTATTTCTGGAGAGTGTTATATTGAATATAACACGGACTGTCGGACTGGTACTACAAAGGCGGCATTTGCGTTGGTGATTTTGAATATGTGAGAACAACGTAGCTACCCGAAGTGTGGGTGTGCATTCGTTTGCATGCAGTTACTAATGGTTGGCTAGAATGATGTATCTTGGCTCGGTCATTATGGCGTCCATTACGCTCTATAAAACACGTCATTCCACGATAAATCAATACTCACGATTCGTGGTCGAGGACCTCCGAACACACCAAAAGTCCGAATTGCATGTAGTCGATTCAGAGACTGCTAGACATGAACTAGGGGATACGCACGCGTCTGGGTGGGAATCTGTGGCCGTTCGTGCGGTTTGTACTGTTCCACCGCCTGACGAGCTTGCGGGTGTCGAAATAGTGGCTGGGCCGAAGTCATAACGGAAACAATTGCCCACCTCAACGAATACTACGTTATCTTGATGCAAAGTCGAACATCGAGTATTTACTAGGGTGTGCTGGGTGGGTGTGTGAGCGGAGTGAGTGGAGCTGCTAGGTGCGGTCTGCGAATGCAAGAATTCAAGGTTTCCAATATGTGATAACGTTATACTTAGATTTTGCCTATAGTGCAGCGTACAGACATCTACTTTCAGGCGTTGCTCGTTCCTAGTCGGGTAATTATTAATCTTCAGCATGTGCTTTCACCCCAGGCCCTGTTTGCGGCATTTCGCAAGTGACTTTTGAAAATTCAGCACGCTTGGTGGTGCGTTCGGAGCGAATGCAGATTAGTCTCTATCTGGGCAGTGGCTGCTTGAACCCTAGCTTTCGTAAGCACTTGCTCGAAGAGTGGCCGATAGGAATAATTCGTTCAGCGGTGGGTGCCCCAAATACGATTCAGCCCATATTACTGCGGGGGATTCAAGCTGGTAACAGGACAACCGAGTGAGATCTGCAATCAACATATGGGCCGAGCCGCATGCCAAGCACCACCCGCTCCAAGTGATTATGTGAGCCTGTGGTTTAATCTCCAACTTACTTAACATGCAATGACTCCTGACCCACTCCCAATGCACAAACGGGAAACTGCATTCACGTTCTGCGCAGAATCCCTCTACATAACCAAAACATGCAGGAAGTGAAGTGGGACAACATGGATGGCAACATAACAATCTCGAATGGTAGATTGCTAGATAACACCATGATATCATATATGCCAATTTTCTGGAATAGCACCAAGATCTGCTTGAACTAAACACAATGCCGATCACAGGTATTTGTATATCGGCAAAAGTGCAAATCGACTATAGACTGCCCAACGCACACATGCGCACACGTGCAGCTCATACCAAGCTTCCCGTGGACCGCTGCGCAACGTGCAGTCTACAGCTATCTATAGTCGATTCATAGAGATATGCGCCTTGGCCTGTGGAAATGTAGTTTGTGTTGACTATGTTGTTGAGCGAGATGTTGGATGTTGTAAGATATGGACAATATAGAGGCAAGCTGCATCTGTTATGTCAAGGTTGGTATGTTGACTCATCTTGAACAAAGCAAAATTGCCCATTTGACTGTCAATAAAACACAATTAGTTAGGCTAACTGTACAACATGACCTGATTGTTAGCATCAGTTTTATGTATCATCCCAGGGATTATTTGAGACAAACATCTGCAGACATCCTTTCCCCCAAATAATATTCTATTTATAGCTGACAACTATGGGATTTCAGCTGTCGTACACCACATTTTATCCCTTTCAACAAACCAACAATATCGGACCAACTTATTGCTCATCTTGGGGCTGTAGGAAACCTTTGCAACTTGCAGCTATATGCAACAGGATTCATCTTGGGTATAACAAACATGATGGCAGCTGACTATGGCATACTGACATGAGACTAACTATATAATCCTCAGGACTTTCCACTTCTTTTCATTATCATCTTTCTCTTCAATTTCTAACCAGCAAATCATGGTTACACAACCACCTCTGCCAGGTCAAAGCGGATCCAAATCAAGCCAATTGGCAGACACTTTATCAAATATGTCACTCATAGACACACCCCAAGAACCCAGACACCAGTTAGTCCACCGCAACTCTGCCAATGCAACCACCAAAACAATGACCCAGAATGCACATTCAAAAATTGTCTGTAAGACTGAACACAGCACAAATAAGAAGCAGCATGCAGTTGGATTCGAGTATATCCATATCGTGGTACTCTGCTGTCAATTCAACATAGAATGTACAGCGGGTGTATATAGAGAGCAAGGTGACCAATTGATATCTGCCCATAATGAGAAACCTCCATGGTCGACCAAGACATTTGTCTGCACAGTCTGTGAAATGGAACATCATTATGTTGCCACCTCTGGGATTTTCGCGGAAGAATTTCCAGATAAGTATCCACATGAGTGGATGAAACAGGCTTTAATTACCTTAGAGGAGGCTACAGAAGTATATATGGTTGAGGTAATAGCCACACCTCATTGTTAGAAGCAGCAAGTAATTTCTTGGAGATACCCAACATGTCTCCTAAGATGGCAAGGCAAGGAGGTACAGCTGGAACAGTCCGACCTGTACCTGGTGTTGAATATGGCCATAATGGCCACAGGTGGGTTTTTGTGTGCCGCAATAGACAAAACGTAATATATCATCAAGCAACCTCGCACCAAAGTCTGAAAAGTGAAGAAGCGGGGTATTGAGTTTCCTGGGTATAAAAAGGTGAATCCTGCAATAGAAAGACACCTGTCAATGCTTCTTCAAAACCACTCCGCTAGATGCCTTCCTTGGCCAAATGGCACCACCAAAACTCTGCGGACATACTGGAGACGCAAGGGAACAGGTGGTCCTCCACCCAACCAACGCAGACAGCCGACTTTAGAGCCGACACCACCTTTGCCTGGAATACCACCCACTGCAACCAGTAACACTTCTGGAGCTCAATGTTTCCAAATTATCAATTTGTCAGCCGGATATGCATATTCACATACATCTCTTCCCTGTGCTGTATCTTTTACTCTTGATGCATCTGCCCAAGATAGCCAGCATGATACAGATTTTGATCCAGATATGCTGCCTGATAAACAAACATCCACTGGTTAGTACACTATCTGCTGAGTGGTAATTTAGCAAACATTCATTTTGGAAACCAGAGCAGCCTATTGAGCGAACTTGGCCATGATGACAAGTATTGATTGAATGGAATGGGATTTTGGAGATTATTATTATCCTGAATTAGCGGATGATGTAAAGTATATTTTAAACGATATATTTATATGTATTATTCAAGAAAAATATAGCGATTAAGAAGAAAGTAAATGAAAACATTAGAAAGGCTGCCAAATCAATGTGAATACTAAACTACGCCAAATCAAAGAATTGCATCTTCTACATACACCCCTGGCAAAATGAGTGTCAATGGAGTGTCAGCAATTCTTGGTTATGTATCTTGGATAATCTGGGGGGCTACAGGTTGCATGTAGTCATAAATGAAGTAATGGCTACCTTTAGAGGCAAAAGAGAAAGTGAAATGCTCCCTGCCCCATTATGAAAATAAGCATCAATGGAGTGTCAATAATTATTGGCCTTCTATTTTGGTTAATCACAGCGCAATGTGGCTGTTATGGTTTATATACATGGTTTTGACTGTGTTAGTATGCTACATGGCTTACAAATACTTAGTGGTCGCGCTTTGAATGAAATCAGTTGTTACTGTCCCGGAGGATGTGGTGGAAATATTCCCTACATATCTGCCTATAAAGGCTGCCATATAATTGTTCATGGATGCTTGTAATCACGCGCCACTCATAGTACCGAAAATTCAAGACCCAAAATCCCCAACACTCCAAGGACGCTCATATTCATAATGGGGTACCGTGCATTTCACTTTCTCTTTTAGCTATATAGGCAGCCAATACTGCATTTATGACTGTATGTAATCTGACACTCTCCCAGCTTACCCAAGATACACGACCAACAATCATTGATGCTCCCTTCACATTCATTTTCAGGATGCGGTAGGGCGTGTTTGTGTATGCATTTTAATCATCAAGGCGGCCAAAACATCGAAAATGAACTGTGACATACCAATGTCAATATTTTGCGATTAACAGAGGTATATCCAACTGCGACCATAAATGTGAAACTGAAACGCAGAACCAGAGATAGAAACTGATATGTCAAGCCAAACCCGGCAAGACTCATGAGTTGCTGTGTATGTGTCTGGACTTGGCCAGCCCAGAGTTAGTGGGATGGGTTTGGGAGGGGTTTGGAAATGAACCAATCCGTATTTGTGATTCAAACCGGAACCGCTGGAGGGGTAGCCGGACCTGTTGCTAACAATACAGTTCGGTGTTGTTTCCTAGGTGTTCATTCCGGTATTTTGTTGGTACCTTTCGTCCAGTTTTAGTTCAGCGCTATTTCCTATGTATTCATTTCATTATTACGTCAGTACCTTTCGTCCAGTGGTAGTTCAGCCCCATTTCCTAGGTGTTCGTTCTGGTATTTGCTTGGCGTCTTTCTAGTTAGTGACATCGACATACCCAGCTTACCACATCTGGTGTTCCAATCTGGCATTGTTAGTATCAGAGTCTACTAGATGGTTCTTCCCACATTTGCCTGTATTAGCTAGTAGGGGTCATTCCTGCTATTCCTTACTCAGCTTTCCGAACCAGAATCTGCCTTTTAGCTCCAATTATGATAACATGACTGCGCTGGAAGGCAGAGAGCCTGTCACCAGACTCCGCCACACCAATTGAGGCTTTCCAACAGGATTGAGTGAGAAAGAGAGGTTCTGGCTCAAGAAGCGCAGGTAGATGGTGAGAATATATCATACTACCTGGCTGTGAGAACCCATGCAATTGCATGAATCTACATGGAGTCTCAGACAGAGCAAGTGAGATCAAAAGATGTGCAAGATGTAGTGAATAATTTGCTGTATGATAAGATAATATGAGATCGGATACAAGATACAATACTAGTCAATCGACCCTGGTGTCTTCCGAATATATACTCTTTGTCGCTTAATCCATTTTCATTGCCCCATTTTTCTCCAACCGCACCCGTCACCCAGTCCATCTCTGTCATCCCTGTATCTCTGTTCACTCCTCAGAGCTCAGTCTTTTGCCAAGATTACTGTTGGTGGTGGTGCGAAACAGATTTTCCTGCCATAATGCACTTGAAAAGATTACACCCCATTGTAGGACAAATTATTATATCTTTACAGCACAGTGCATTTGGTGGCAAGCATGTCTTATTGCACTTCAACAAGGATTAGTCGTACAAAATCATTATCTGAATCTACAAGCCAACCAGTATAGTGCAGGAACATCTCCACTACTGACAGATATAGCTAAGAGGCTCAGTTGCTTCAGAAGCAAAACGACTAGATCGAATATTGAAAGATACTAAGACTTTCTCACAAGAATGTGAGCAAGCAAGAAGAGAATACATTAGCAATCCACTGGATCATACTTGATCAGGATGAGTGAACCCTTTACCTCCAATTGAGAAGCAACTTAGAAAAGCTCGCAATCGACTGCACAGGTTAGAAGCCAAGTTGCATGATAAGATTTTACCAGATCTGAAGCTTCCAGTGTTACTAGAAAGTATTCTTAATACTTGCCTCCAGGAATAAGCCAATACAATTTAAATAAGTATCTAGGGCTGTGTAAATGTATATAAACTTCTTGTCTAGGTACCCCCCTAACAATGGAGTGCCAATGATTTTTGGCCTTTCATCATGAGTAATCAAAGCACAATGCAGCCGTTATTGTCTATAAATCATGTTATAACTGTGTTTGACGATTAAAACCCTTTTGAACTCTGAGTTGCAATAATGTAACTGAACCAAGTTGTTACTGTCTGGGAGGTTGTCACAGAAAGGTATCTTGCTCATCTGTCTAGAGAGGCTGTGAACACCTTCTTCATTGCCATCTGTGATCATGTCCCACTTTCATTACCAAAGATGCGAAACTAGAAATCCTTAATGCTCAGTTGACTTTTATTTTCAAGTTAGTATAGAGAGCATTGCATTTCCTCTTTTGCCATTTAAGGCAGCTAATACCTGATTTATACCTCTCTGCAACCAGTCACTACTCAGATTAGCCAAAATGCAAAACCATTACCAGATAATATGCCATTGATGCTCATTTCCAGCATGGGGCAGGGAATGTGTCTCTCCTTTTTTGTGGATTATACAATGGCCAATACATGCAAAAAAGACAATGACCTACCATTATTAATAACTTGCAATTAAGAGTAGAATGTTGGAATGCTACAATGAATAGTACTTCCCAAAAAAAGACAACTGGGGATTCAAACCGACAGGTCGAGCCCAATCGACGGAAACCTGCAGGGTGATTGGCACCTGTCCGGGTTTGGACTTCCCAGAAACATGCATTCAGTTTGTAGAACTGGTCTTCAACCAAACTGAACAGTTTTTAAGGTCCAAACTCATACCACCGGCAGGTTACTGGGGCCCATTGCTAACACTAGCTGCTGAATGAGTTACTACACACTGTACTTAATGCTATTAAGTAGTACAAAGTGTAAAATATCTCATTTTCAGTTGTTTGAATAATATATATAGTGTGTTGCATTTGGTTAGTACAAGTCGAAAGTGCTAATCAAAGTAGACTAGATAGGTTTGGTGGGGTGTTACTAGGGCAAAATCTTTTCTGATAATTACAATTGACCCCAGTACCACACAGCTCTGTCAAGAAATAAGCAATAAGATTGGCATGTAAATCATATGGAAGGGTGTGGCTAGACAGATGCAGTGAGAGAACACATATACACCTCGACAGCAAACAGGATCAAATGTATTACTGAAGGCTACAGTGTGGGAAAGACTGAATGGTGGGCTATACAATATATCAATCATTGCCATTTCAGGTTGAAAGGCAAAGGTGCCAGCTTAAAAGACTTTCCAATGTGTGGTTTGAAGTCACTGCCACATATATTTGACTGACTGAAGTCAGGACACACACCACTTGCTATCTATCGGATATTGTCCAGATATAGCTATGTCATCAAATGCCAGTGGAGTGGTAGTGTATGCAGGTTAGAAGTCCAGACATAGAAACATCTATTCAGCCACTGCAGGCAATTGAAAGACCAGTAGATTACTCTCACGATCAAGGTGGGGAAGACAATAGGATGGCAAGTGAACAGATACCGAAACATTTAAGACTTCTGGTTGCTCTTGATAAATCATTGTGTAATGGCAGTCATGATTAGGTTCTCGGCAATGGCACTGACGTGTCCAGGGCCGGGTAACCGCAACCTTATATAGACGACTCGCGATCTCTCTGAGATCGCCAGCGATAATCTTACCTATCAACTACTCTATTATATTACCACATCCACGTGTGCAACCGTATCTTCTCATATACTCTCATACGCGGCCATATACGGATATACGGCCTTACACTATTATCGCTCTTAATCAATTCGATACGTTTCGCTCACGGGATCTC
>Ga0307515_10000330_pt1 | contig 116691 bp, 102 predicted proteins | sample 17_EM_MG_FD_194513 | JGI IMG/M metagenome (GOLD analysis project Ga0307515, IMG submission 194513) | Populus trichocarpa ectomycorrhiza microbial communities from riparian zone in the Pacific Northwest, United States - 17_EM | ecosystem: Host-associated > Plants > Roots > Unclassified...
ACCTTTGTGTGGAGCGATGTCTCCAGGCTCTCTCACACCTTCTTTACCCCTGCCACACTATTCCCTTTTTATCACTTCCACTTCCATCTTAGTGCATATACACATTGAGAGCCTGATTCGAGGCCAGAGAGGGGCTGGATTTCGAGCGCAGTTCCTATCCTGCCGCGTTTCTTATTGGTTGCATCACTTCAAAGTTCGAGTCACTGCTGCCAATTGACACGGCGCTAGCCTGTGTGATTGTGGGGGGGTTGAACTAAATTACATGACTTCGTCTCGAGACAAGGATGCCAGTGCGCAACAAGACTAAGTAGGCATCCACACATCATGAAAATAGCAACAAGAGAGGAGTATTATCTCATTGAATCTAACAGTGTGTTTCATCAAAGTAGGAATGGAATGTAGGTGCTGGTTAAATAGTCGTTAATAAAAGTCATGATTTCCATGTATCCACTTATTTTGTTGTACATACTCTACTGCACGTTGCACTCGAAAACCAGCCGTCTGACAGACCTTACAAGCGACGAGAAAATCTGGGAACGAGAGCACTTACACGTAAGTGCAGAATTAAAAGTCAAATTTTACTCTCTTTCACAACTTTCGAGCAATCAATTACGATTAGAGTTACATCCCAAGTATATCTTCGAAGACATTCCCAGTATTTTCCCAAATCCTCAAACCTTTAACAACAATGGCAACGCTTGCGAAGATCTCTAGCATTACATCAACACACCACAATGGCGACTTATCCAAAAAGAAGCCGCGAAACCTCCCTCGATCCCCCGTTGAAACGCTGCCGACATTCAAGGCTAGAAAGCACCTCGTGTCTGAGTTCTACCTTTCCCAGTGTTGACGTTGAGAGGTCTTTCACAATCGATTCTGCTCTCGAAGAGGACAACGACGATTGAGGGGAAGAAGAGAGCCAATGGTATTCGCTGAGGATGCATATGGACCTCTGACTCAGTTTGATGCGCCGATTTGCGAACCTGATTCCCATCCTATGTTTCGCAAGACCGTTACCCTCTCAGATCTCGCGTTGGATGAGATGGAGGCGATCTACATTAGAGCGCAGAGGAATGGTATTATGGTTGCTAATCTCTGCGAATGGTGGATGACCACTATATATGTCCTATCGACTCACAGTAACAACAAATACGGTCACAATGGGCTTATCGTTACCAACGGCTACGGGAATCGACGGATAAAGAAGACTCCTACCCATCTTTGATGAAGAACGTGTTTTCTTTACACGGTAACATACGCTCTAGAGCCCAACAAATTCTATCAAGACCTTCACCGGGCGTTTACCGAGTACCCAGTCTCGCCGAGTCACCGCGGCCTCGTCACCACGCTAGCGTTTGTGCAGACTGGGGATGAGAGTGTTAATGAGGGCGCCTACGGGCTTTCGCTGGCGGGGCGTGCATACTGGCAGCGAGTGGAGGAAGTAATGGGGGAAGCTGCAACGGCATTTCCAACCCTCGGATGGATCGTCAATGGCGACTCGTGGCATCTGATGACTACGTACGTAGAAAATACCGAGACACAGGAAATACGGATCCTCGGACCTTATCCTTCGGGATTCACGATGACCTATATGGGTATTTTTAAGCTGCTGGAAGTGATTAGATGGGTAACAGAATAGGGAGCATATATTGTGGCTAGGGGTTCGAGATGTTCTCGTGCTGCAACGCTCCATGACGAGAGATTAAGAGGTTGAGAGAGGATCAAAGCCGCTGCTTATTGAAGTCGCTAATACTAACTGGTAGGCCTGTAGATATTTGCAGGTCACGCAGGATCATACTTTGGCCTCCAGTAGCCAGATTATGATTGTATATATACCATTCTTCCACGCATATCTACATATCAGACTATGCCAATTCATGCACTGTGAAGCGCGGCTCCGCTCTACCTTAGTCATGCCTTTTTTTTTAGCACCATATAAGGTTTTGCAGGAGGCTCTGGTCTAGGCCAGAGTTTCTCCGGCCGCCCTTAGCACAGTCCGGCCTAGATTATACTCATCTAGCCGCTTCAGAACACTGCGTTCCTTTGAAATAGCTCGCCAGAATGGGTTTTAAGATCTGGGTACTGAAGAGAAAAACTGATCAGTTGGTTGCTGAACCGGTGCAGAGTGAGGTATGGAGAAGGGTCCAGCATTCTCTCATGGTGTTTACGGCTTCTCTTTGTCTGCTGTAGATAGGATATGTTTTTTGCTGTGGAGAATCAATTGCATGTTTCATGTTGTCTACTAAATCAATAGAATGTTCTGCTCCCCAAAAAGTGGGTACCAAAGCCCATAAATGGTGTATGATGTCTACATTCCATATCAGGTCGGATGTACTCTACGGCACAAGAAAGCACTGATACATCAACGTGCCGCCAAGAACGGCCCGAAAATGCGGCACCAAGGGGCCTGAAATATGGCCCCAAATCCCCTACTACTCTCTACCCCTTTCCTTTCTGCTCCACTGCATCTCCATCATCTCCGCTGTTTCTCGACACGCTAGCAGTGTATATAACCAACTCTCAACCTCATCTACATACCTAGCCAGGTACAGCTGCAATTTCACTTCCAAATCAGCTCATAGCCTAGTACGTTCACATACCGCCCGAGTTCGTCAATTGGACACTTCGGCAATGGCCCCTTCCTCGCACCTGGCCGCTATGTTTGGGACGGGATGAGAAGATATTTGCTGCCTTGGTATTCCATACCATCGGGAAGCTCTACGTATGTGTACTGAATTTTAGACCAGGTGAATAAAGCCGTCCCGCACAGAACAGGACGATATGTAGCCACAATGCTTCGTTACTCCGAATATATAGCCCACACGGCTTGCGAGGGTTCAGAGAATACAAACTAGTCACTTCGTATCTGGTTTGGGGGAGTCTCAAGAATTTTTCCACAAGGAGTGGTAATAGACTAAATGAGCCACATCTCATCGGTTGGGGTTGTAGTAGCTTGCTTTCGGTAGCTTTGATTGATCCATATCGCATGGTTGAACCACATTGTTGTGGAATTACGCGCAACCTTCCGGGAAGAGAAGCTCCGAGCCTGACAGCTAAGGGACATTGCTATTATAACTCGGCAGCTGCAAAAAGTAAGACTAGAATATCGATTCCGAGTTCCAAGAGACTCCCCGAAGTTCACCAGTCTCTTAAAACATTGCGCGCCTAAGGTACCTGGGCAGTTCCAGGCGCTACAAGCGATGGCATGGGTTCGTTGCATCGAAGTTCTGGCTCCTCTTCCAACCGAAATATTTCTACTCTAACGTAGCAACTTTACTTCAACGAGAGATAAACTTCTCCTAAGTAGCCCCTATTAGAAGTCGCTCGAACGTATAGTACATGTACTTAGTAGAATACTACTGAGGTGCATGTATCTTTGCGATTTGCATTTCGCGTAGGATCAGCTATTAACCACTCCTGTCGCAACCATCCCCCAAACCCATCTTTCTGACCCAGCAACCAACCGCGCCCTATCCTCCCTCTGTCTTCTGCACTACACACGACACAACAAGCACCTTCCAACTTGACCTTACCTTGCCTACCTTGCCTTACAATCGCACCGCACTTGATTCGCCCTCTCGCAATTCCGCGTACGCTCCACCGGCTCAACTCCTGAGCCTCTACCTAAACGACTTTGTAACCGGTTCACGGCGAAAAGCCATACATTCACCATGGGGGGTACGTTCATCTCATTCAACCTCGTTTTGATTGCGACATTGCTAACTTTCTCTATGTAGCCTCCGTATCTAAGATGCTGGTATGAGCTCCGAACAGCATTGCTTGCACGCGGACAGCTGCTAATGGTTCGCGTCTAGGCTAAGCTGTTTGGCTCGAAGGAGATGAGGTTGTTGATGTTGGGATTGGATGCAGCTGGAAAGACAAGTACGCACGGGCTCTTCAACTTCAACACCCACGCTTCTTTCTAACACGGATTTTCTTGCTACAGCAATACTCTACAAATTGAAGCTGAACCAGGGCGTCACCACCATCCCCACCGTCGGATTCAACGTCGAGACCGTTACCTACAAGAACGTTAAATTCAATGTTTGGGATGTGGGAGGACAGGACAAGATCCGGCCTCTGTGGCGTCATTATTTCTCCGGTCAGCAGTACCCGCCGGTCCACATGTGTGTTTGGTGTAGACGAAACTCGGGGGTGCTGACAATCGCGGTATTTGGTATCACAGGCACGCAAGGTCTTATCTTCGTGATCGACAGTAACGATCGGGACCGCATAGATGAGGCACGACAGGAGTTACACCGTATAATCCAAGATCGCGAAATGAAGGAGTCGCTGTTATTGGTATTTGCAAATAAACAAGATTTACCCGGAGGTTGGTATCCCTTTTTGTTTTTTGTTTTTGTTATCTGCTTTCGTGGAGTCCACGTGTGGGTGCCTGCATTTCAAGATTGCTAATGGTTGGTGCTTTCTCTGATAAATAGCTATGTCGCCCACCGAGGTTACAGAAAAGCTTCATCTTTCAAAACTTAAGGATAGGGTGTGGTACGTTGTACCGAGTTGTGCAACTACTGGGGAGGGTTTATTCGAAGGCCTGGTAAGAACAATTCATAGCCCCGGTCAAGCTGATGCAAGCCTGATAATAATACTTGTAGGGCTGGTTATCTTCAAACGTTAAAACCCCCACTCCAGCGCGCAAATAACTCAACTACAAAAGCAAAACGAGGACATGAATTTCAGTCAATAGCGGAGTGCATGTGCGTGTGTGCGTGTAGAGGAGGGGGAGTAGGAGGTATGAGAGGTGTCTCTCTATTGCATCTTTCATAGACCGGCATTGCAGCAAGAGCGAGCGAACGGAGCGGCCAGTGGGGCTTCAAGATTGTTTTCCATGTTTCTGCAGGAGTTTACCTCGCTTTTGACCTACTATCACATTGCCATACTGTTTCTTATCTACCTCTCTATTTCTCTCTACCTTTCCCTCCCTCTCAATCATTATACAAATCTCCTTTTCTCCTGCTCTTATGGCAGGCTGCTGTTGGGAACCGCCCTTTTGCTTTTCAATACCCCCGCTCCAACTTACAACTTTTTTAATTTACGACGTAATGTTCTTTCCCGCTAGTATCTTCTATACCCGGCGGCCCCCCAGCAGTATGCCCCTTAGTCTGTCTGACACAGACTAGTATGCGCCCCCTTCCCCGTCTGTATCATCATTTGCTCAATCATCATTTTGCGTCCTTTTTTTTGTTTTGATCCCTTTAGCTTTGCTGTTTTTTGCCGTTCCCTTACCTCCTCCCCCCCACTTTATACTTCCTCGAATATTCTTTTTTTCTAGTTTTTGGCCCTATGCATAGCATTGCGTTGTGTCGAGGTGTGGGTTGGTGTATTTATAGGCTTGTTTCTGTGATTTTTTTTAACGAAGATGTGTGGTTTGTTTGTAGGATGAAGATTAACCAAAAGTCCAACCGTAGTAGTTCTATATTGCTTGCTGCTGCTGTGTGATTTTGTATTTATGGGGCTTGTGGAAGATTTGTGGATTCCACCTACCTTAATGTTTAAGAACCCGATATCGTGGTTGATTATTTTACTTGAGTGTTTTTTGTGTCAATCAATTCCTAACACAGTTTGTACCATGCCGTCCTGGCTGAGCCCCCGAACGCTGAACGGCAAGCCGAATCAGCGTCGGGCTCGTCTGCAACCGCAGAACGTAGCTGGAATACCCCACCAATAAGCAACGTAGAGTTGATACCCTCATCCACAAGAGCCCCGCACGTCTTCCTCTCATTGAGCCTTGGATTACCAGACGGTCCAACCCCAGCGGTGGAATTTGAAGTTTAATATGTCTAATTACCCGCAATTTTGTATTTTTGATTGTTCTACCAGTCCACGACGGATTATAGGGAAAGACACGCCGCCTCCAAACTCCTCATTTCCACACCTTGTATCCTCTACCCGGTACAAAGAAAATTTACAAGCCTGCGCAGATCTACATACAAGGACCCAGCAGGGGCCATCATTAAAAGAGTACTCGAGATTTACACAAACACAAAACTCCCCCCAGGAATTCGGTTCCCTAGAACCTGCATGTAGAAGACCAGAAGCTTTAAAAAAAAAGAAAAGCCAGGAACAAAAGAAACTCAAGGCAAGGTATAAAGAGCTGTCGTTAGTTATATGTATGATCGAAGTACAAGGAAAGCGCAATGACCAGGAACCAAAAAATACAAAACAGCAAACTCCAATGTTTTATCTACAGTTTATCACCAGAAAAGAAGAAAAACCACCAATAAAATTAAATCAAGAACTACCCAGGAGGGGAATCAAACTCCGCCAGAGGATAGAAAGCCATTAGAGAAGATGAATGTCCAGGTGTATGAGAGAGAAAGGCCAAGAGAAGGCGAGTGTAATATACGAAGTAAAGTCCGCCGTCCGCTCCTAGAAAGAAAACAGTCCAGATCGCTTTTTCCCAAAAGGATAAACGACCAAAGTAGCCGCAAAGAGTCCAACGGTAATTCCAATGGCAACCTGAATCATTGAAAACCCAAACTCAAACATGATTGAATTTGTCCCCGGTGGTGTAGACGAAGTAGTAGTAGTATTCCCCACTAGGGCATCCGCATTTTCAATGCCTGACAGCAAGGAACCTTGAGCTGCTAGACCACTAGGCACCTGCACGAAAATAGCCGGCAACATGGCTGCAAATGCCAAACCATGTCCAACTCGCGCATAGACATTGCCCAGGATCCCAACCGTGAATGCACCCAGACCGTTGGCAACCTGTGGTTGACTGCCAAACCGTAGACTAGAAAAGTAGTTGACCACGTATCCAGCAAGCGCAATAGCAACCATGAGGGGGGCTTGACGCCATTTTGCTTGGTTGATGATGAGCAAGCATAAAGTAAACAAAGATACGAAGATGAAATTATATTGCCAGTCGACAGCATTTTGACACGTTGTCGAAGAAGTTGCGCTATTGTCGACGAGACCATAGAGTGCAGAACCGATGGTGATTCCGAATCCGAGAAACAGGGAATATATGATGGCATAGAACATACGGACTGAACCTGCCACCATGTTTTTCGATTGCAGTTCTAGAGAGCCACATACTACAAGAGTGAGTTGGTCAATTCAAAGTAGATAGATGTAGCGGGTACTCACGAATAATGTATCCCGGCAATATAAGAGCAATTGAAGCTTGAGAGAGAGCTGAAAAGCAGAACAGACTTCCTCCTTGGATAGACCCAAAAGCTCTAGCGAGGAAACTCGTCAAGATGGCAGCAGATATCTCAAAAACATTGGCATAGAGGTCAGATTTTGGTGCAACAATGAGTTGCAAGAATCCCAATATACATCCAAGGACAAATAGGATAGGCATATCTATAAAACCTGCCCTGAAGCCGAAAGGTCCGACGGTGGCACTGGCGATACCATAAAGCAAGACCTGGATCCAAGGGTTGTGCTTGGGCTTTCGTCCCATAATCTCATCAAGTCTTTGCGTTGCCTCTTCGACTCCGATGATATCGTGTACAACCTCTTTGTATACGAGATGGCAATCATGCAATTTCCCGAGGTCAACACCCTGTGCAGTACGGACAATTTGCATATCAGACGTGTGGGTCGACTGGTCACCGAAAGATATGATCATGCATCCTGGTAAATATAGAAATTGGCCATCAATCTCGAGCACTCGTGACGTCATCTTTAGTGCCTCTGTGGGTGATGCATATGTTAGCATTTTGACACCCCAAACGAAAGGGATAGTTGATGATACCTTCCAATCTATGGGTAGGAGCACCATAGAGCATGAGTGCCCTGCAAATTCTGAGAATATATCTCTGTCGTTGAAGTGTCTCCGCAATATGAACAGTTATCTGGCAGGTTTTCCGGTTAGTTGCGTATATTCAAGGGCAGTAACTCTGCTCTTACTCTTATTTCCTCCTCCAAATTGGACCTGGATAGGCTCTTCAGTTTACCCACAAAACCTCCACTATGAGGCCGATGTTTGAGCCTTGGTCGTTCCCTCCTTCCAGCACCCACCACTGGCACCCCACCAATACCAACCGCTGCACCAGCAGCTGGTGCTACCATTGTCTTCCCAGAAGCAGCCAGAAGACCTCCAAGTGAAGTTGTAGAGTCATTGGCACTTTTGCTGTACCACTTCGGAGTTGAATGACCAGAAGCGGGCAAGCTGCCAGTGCTCCCTGTGGGGCGATGTCCTTGTCGTGTTTCGTGTCCATTCGGATTGTTGTACAGTGTCAATAAGCTGCCCAATACACCACCGCGGAATTGTTCTGGTTTCTTGACGTAGTCACCATGCCTTGGAGTAATAGGTGTTTCGTACCCCGGGGTCGGTTCATCAAGTTTCGACTCACTTAGGCCAGCCTGAATAAATCTTGCTCCGACTGGTGATCCTCGACGGGTGTGTTGTCGTACTAGATCATGTGCTTCTCGAGTAGCTAGAACCTTGGGTCTGTCTGGGGCAATCGCATCTCCTTGATCTCCAGTTGTGGCCGACGTTTGGTTGGCAAGACATAACAACGGAATGTCAACAGCCACAGCACCTTGTGCTCCCCCAGCTCCCACAGAGAAGACCTCGAGTGTTGGCGAGCTGGGTGCGGAATTTGGGGCAGAATAGCTCCCTCCAAGCCTGGCCACTCGTTCCTGAGGGGACATGTTATCTCGTGGAGCAAAATCGTCGTACTTTTCATTCAATTCCTCATCCTCATCAATTATCGGTTTTTTGTAAGTGAAAATCCGTGGTGGCACACTAATAGAAGTTCTCGAGGTTGGAGTCAGAGAGGAACTACCATCAATGCTAGAAATATGCTCTGGAGATTCTGTGAAGTAACGTTGTAGGTCGATTTGAGTTGACGTGACCGAGGTTAGGCGAGACGATTCTCCCAGAGAATTGGCATCCCGAAGATCGAAGGAAGTTTTATTTCCGAGTAGGTCCAAGGCTTCCCCGTTACCAAAACGGACTTCCTGTTGGCCCCGGGACCGACCGCCAATTGTGGAATTCCTACAGCTCGAGGCATTAGAATTTGGGTTCGAATTGCGAGGAGTGCGTTCAGGGTCATCGATGAAGGGATTTCCTCCCTCCCCAGAAGGCGAAGAATTGGAGGACATGACCGGAAAGTTTTGTAACGTTGAAACTTTGGCAAGGAGGGGAAGGATATATAAACTCGAACAGGTCTATCCAGACCAAAATAGACGAAATTCCGCCGAATGTTGGGACAGCTGATCTGAGATTCGAGGATATGGGGATTCTTTGTTTGCCACAGGCTATAGTGCTACACAAAGTTTTGCCGTTAGATTGATTCAATTGAGGGGATGACGTCTGATGCTTCAGGTACAATGAAGAAATTTAGTAAATAAAGCAACAAAATCCAAATAGATCTAAGAACAGAGAGCAAGTTCAGAAGAAAAAACGGTCAACAAACTTACATTTACTCGGGATTGGCAGATGTCGGTGGTGTTGGAAGTGTTGAAGAAATGCGAATCACTCGCTCAATGCTGGAGAGAAGTTGAAAGTTGGCGGGCGGAGGAGCAGAGCGGCGTCGGGGAGTTAAAGAGAACTCAGAGAGGCTCCCGCCCACCCACTCACTGGGTACTCTAATTGATATCAAGTACTTCGTTCCGTACCTCTAGATTGAACTAGTCTAACGGTTGCGTAACACAGCAGCGATCTTCCCGACTCTGCAGAAAACATACAACCTGCAGGCAATTGCTCTACTCGAGATACTCTACCTCTTCCGACCAGCCTGTCTGCGGGTCCTACTTCTCGGATTAATACCAAAGGGATTAATGCCAATGATCCTGGGTCAGAATCTGCTCCATCCACCGTAGGGCTTCTTCAATCTAATTCCCGCTTTTTGGTTTGAGTGGATCCATTGCCGTCTTCGGGCAGCCGCTTCGGTAGCGTCGCTTCCAGTCCAAGGTCTGCGACGTGCCTCCTGCTTGCTTTTCTAGATGCTGCGACCATCATTGCTGCCCTGGGCTGTCTGAAGTTGCCCTGGTCTCTTCACGTTTCGTGCTCCCACCCATTCCCGTCAAAAAGCATTGCGGCCGTTGAGGCGTCGTACCTGCATGCGCTGTTTTGTTTATCGGCGGGAGCCGCTTGCCGAGAATTATTTATTATAAGTACCAACTAGTACATAGTATCACACCATCGCCGCGCAACGAAAGCTTGAAGTTATAATTATCAAGAACTCAAAGGAACAATGGAGGCCACACACCTGGACCATGTCTGACAGACTACGCGGACCAGAATGCAGGCTTAGCTACTACTCTAGGCACTCAATACATGCTAAAGATAAGGATCAAGTCGCCCAGACTATAGCCGCATACCCAGTCCGCGAGTGGATACTTGCTTGTATGGATATAAAAAGTACAGCACCCACTTAATTCTCGCCTCCAAACATTCGGAAGGATGAAAAAGCGCCACAAGAACCAAATAGGACGGTTCCTAGCGAGAGAGGAAGAAGGTCGCTGAAGATTATTATCCCACCTACGGACCCACAAGGAAAAACATAGCTCCGAGGGTCGCAATGTTACGGATTCAGTAGGTACACACAGATATTCAGACTCCTGCTATCTGGCCCTATCGCGCTTCCATGCGCCGTCTTACTTCGCTGCCCGGCAAATCGGCTGCCTTCATTCCTATCAATCCCCTCCGCGGTTGAAAGGTGGCGTTCGTTTCTTCTGAAATTCTGAGATAAGGTACTAAGTATACCTACTAACTTGCCTAATGAATGGTATACGAGGAAGTGCTGCGCTTCGCTGTTCGATATTCGGGTCAGCGATTTTAGTACCAGGAAATGCAACCTCTGAGACATGGCTGAATTTAAGCCTAGAGCAGTAATGAGATAACATTTCCATACCTCTAGGTAAGCTTTGTCACTTGCATTTCTGGTCTAAATCGTTGATACGAATGCCTACAACTATCTGTTGGATCTTGCTTATGCAGTAGCGGTATACGTAGAGTACAGCAGACGACATTGTGCTAAAATCAACCATTATGGCGTCTTGGTAGACAATTTTATATCCGGCCTTACCAGGCTTGCCTCCTACAGTTTCGGTGCCACCCGAGTACCAAACCAAATATTTAAAGAAGCGCTTTGACCGTTGAGTTGATCCTTTGAACCTCATATGGGGCCTATAGACATGAAACTACTAACACTTCCATGGTAGCTATGAAAAATTTTCGTTATTAAACTGTGCACCATAGCAAGATACGACCCAGACTGTTGGAAGTCTTATCGGTTTTCCGTCTGGACATTGCATTGCATTCACCGGTTCCAGTGCTTAGCACAGGTACCGAAATATGTTCGAGGAAGCCCCTGTTGCGCTGGACTTGCCGTAGACCCGTGAATAGCTCCATCAGGACTCCTTTTGCGCAGCAAATAGGCCGTGGCTATGAGCCTATGATGCACGTTGACCTAAAACTTACTGACACGGCTAAGGTAGAGTAGTTGTTCCCTTTCAATTTCTCCCCTTGATTAGACCACAAAACCTGCTGAAAATTTGCAGTAGATGCCATCCACGTGTATCGTTCAGTTGAGTACGCTGCACCAGGCATGGGTTTTACGCCGGACTCTGATTAATTGGTGTAAAGCTTTTCATCCGCTGGTTTGAAACGAGATGGCTATCAACCCCATATAAGTGCATGGGTGGCGGTCCGAGCGCCGGCGGCGGGGCATTAGAGTTTGATACTGCACCAGGACAGTTTACCGCAAGAGGCCGGAAACGGGCGGGTCGGTCCGCTGTCTGTCTTCTTTTCCTTCCTTCCCGATTATTTATCCATTTCCGAGGAGGGGATTCAGTGAGCATGCGGTGACGTACTCTAGAAACAATAAACCAGAGATTTAATCGTTCCCACTTCCTACGTCAAACGGGTGCTCTGGATACCGGTAGCCTACGGACAGCGATGACGCAATTGTTGTTTGGGACGCTAGGGTAGGGGTGTACCGAAACCCCCGAATCTGGGCTCTCGGGAGCCTGCGTGGATCTTCCGGTCCCGATTATCAAACCCGTATCGTCTCCGGCCGATCTCCGGTAGGCAGGCGACCATGGCGGTCCGGCAAATTTCACTGACGACATCAAGCTGGGAATATTACTTGGACTTGAAGCTTGTTTCAAATGATTTCAGGCTACGGAGGTTACGGCCTTGTTTGATTGACCAGGGTTTCATGGGTGTCTAAAGAGGGGAGACGATACGGATACCTATAATACCTTCGTTCATATCTCAGCTTGTATAGCTGATTTATTCATCTCTATATCGTCAATCTTTTCCCAGACGATCGAGAAGCTATGAGGTTGCTACGCGTGTTGTTTTATATATGTACTGGAAAGTAAAATGTCAGCCGGTGTCGTGGCGCAATGGTAGCGCGTTGGCTTCCGGTTCTTCAGATTGCCAAAGGCTGCAGGTTCGAGTCCTGCCGATATCGTTTTGTTCTGGATTCATATGTTTTGTCGGTTCTAAGTTTTTGTGGAGCGGACTAGACATGAAATAGAGCGAACTGCGTTGCATGGCCGATGGCATAATGAGCACAGCATCTCCTATGTATTGAAGGATGGATCTGTTATTCCAAAGCCGCTCACATTCATGGAATCGATAGAGCGACTGCCTTTCCTCCAGTGGGTAGATTCAGTACCATTCCTTTTGCTCAAGTAGGCCATTGTGAACGAAGTACGCACACCCCGACTACTTCATACATCTTAGAATAAACCTCCACCTATCAGCACAGTAGCGAAGGTATCCTCGAGCAGTCAATCCTTATAGTCAACTTGGACTTCCGCACCAAAAACAGAGCACACCAACACTAAATATATCTCATTACCTTCCTGAACTCCTTCATAGCTAGTGATACCGCTCCAGCCCTCAGCTCCAATACTAATGCGCATTTAGCCTTCTTCATCGGCCGAGGCACCTCATTCTGCTACTACACTTTCGCCTTCTAGAGGTAGAAAGATTACTGTTCCCGGGACGGGTCCAAAAGATTCTTAGTGGAGGCGTAGAAGTGTCAGTAGCAAGGTAGATCGCAGAGCAATTCTCCGAACCAACTAATATACCACTCCCACCGTAGCGCAGGTATAGGGATACGGCAGTCAAAAAGTTGGCCTGCGCGGGCTGACCGACCGCAGGAATTGAGAAATGGGACGGAACACGCATCGAGTGATGTCATATGAATATCAAAGCATCACACCAACATCGAGACGGCACATCTGGATACGCACCCCAGTCGTACCAGTGCCATAGGTTGAAACATGACATTCTCCGGCAAACCCATGACACCCCATCTTGCTTACTTTAATTAGCCGGGCGCCCGGGTTCATGTAGATCATGAAAGATTGATTGGGGTGCGTTATCTAGAGTAGAATGTGGGGGAGGTATATTTAGATGAGGTGGTGGTGATGCCTCAGAGGGTTTCATGCAAGAATATTGTTTGGTATTGATGAGATGAGTAAGAGCGGGTGCCCACAAGACGGCTGCGATACTCTCCGGCCTGTAAACTAGACCTTCTCCAAGCGAGCGTCAAGGTCTGGGCTTGATATCAGGCTGTTACGTACTTCTTGCAGAGCTGGAGCTATGAATATCTGCATTGGCCGAGGACTCGGAAGGCTGGATAACCGCTCTGGCGTCCACTACTTCACTACATTCGTGGACCTATAAATCCCACCAATACGCTGACAGTCGTCCGGTGAGGTTATGATGGCTACGAGTAGATAGTCGCGGGCGGTAACTGGCTAGAGGACCAAGGAAATAGGGCCCGTCAGCAGTGCTCCAATCTATCTAGATCTTGCGACGCTTTGTGATCGGACGATATTGTTCTGATAAAGAGTAAGCACTTTACTTACCATGCAGAAGGCTATTTTACCGGGAGTCATCATCCAGCACACCCAGTCCGGATAGCCGAGTTGGGAAATCTAGACATTGATGAGGGGTTCGCGTTTGGGAATTGTTGCCTTACTAGGTTCAGACTTCTGGGGGCCCAGACAGAAACTACTAGGATCTAGTAAGCATTGAGTTGTGGGTACATCGGTTGATTGTTGTCTTGGTGGAGCAGAGGGGCTCGTATTGTTTGTTGAGGTGGTGGGTGAGCTCTGATGATTGTTTCTACTCGCCTGATTGTTTCTACTCGCCTGATTGTTTCTACTCGCCTGATTGTTTCTACTCGCCTGATTGTTTCTACTCGCCTGCATCCAACCCAACTGCATGAGAGGCAGCCGCACAGCAGAGTGGGGTTAACGAGCTGCCACTGGGGTAATAAGTAGTTCAAGGACTTTTGCCAGATACCGATCGCAAGGCGTTGTTTAACAGGTCTGAGATGACCCAGCGACGCGGCTACATCTTACCGCGCGCCACAAGTCGGGCTTTCGCATGATTGAATGTTACTCTATCCCTGCCAAATCTCCGCACGTCAACACAAGCTCTCATTCATTGAGACTTGGTCGCCACCACCAACCAACCATGCCACCAAAACAAGTCAAGGGCGAATACATCGAAACCGACACCGGCAACAAGGTTTCTCGAAAATCCAACATCCTTGGCTCGCAAAACATCATTCTTGGCGGGAAAACTATCATCCAAGCAGACTGCACGATCCGCGGGGATCTACGACGTGCGGGCGTGCAAGGACAGCACGGAAATGTTGCTATCGCTGTGGGGAGGTACTGTTTTTTTGCGCGGGGTAGCGTGTTGAGGCCACCCGGGAAGACGCACCGGGGGTGAGTTTTATCCCACCCACCGATGAGACGGTGTCGTTGACTGGGGATCAGAATGTTTAGTTTCTATCCGATGAAGCTTGGTGACCATGTTTTTATTGGCGAGAGCGCGGTGGTGGAGGCTGCCATGGTGGGGAGCTTTGTGCATATTGGAGCGGGATCTGTTATTGTAGCAGCTCCCTTATCTACCTCACTATTCTCACACTAATCTGGGGGTGGGCAGGGGAAATTTTCTATCATCAAAGACTGCGTGCGGATCGAAGAAGGGACGGTGATTGCACCCAACACCGTGATCCCGCCATTTTCGAGGGTTGCTGGCAGGCCGGGCGTCGTCATCGAGGAGCTGCCAGAGACGGCGCAGGATAGCTTGGAATGTGAGTGGAGTCTACGACTGCATATTGTGGTGTGCAGAGGCTGACGGTGGACGGATGACAGTGAAGCAGATTTATCGCATGATATAAGGTTGTACCGAGAGGTTTTACTTTTGGGGGAGAGCTGCGTTTGTCTCAGTACTGCAAATGCAAGGTGCAGGCTGCCCGAAAGTATGGGCACTGGGAGATCTACACGAGTGGAGATGGCCAGTATGAATTCCGGAGTATGCCAATATATCTACTTTACCTCTTAACCCTTGTATATACGAGAGGCGGGCTTAATTGGCTACTAGGAGGAGCAGGAATGGGTGCCGATACTTTCTGTGATGGTTGTATTCATATACGTACTCTAGAGTAGACGTTCCAAAGAACTGGAGCCCTAAGCCCCACGGCCTTTCTGCACATCATGCGATGACATCTAACTTAACCCACTCAACACCTCGTCACTCTTGACAAAGCAATCCTTGCACTCCCACGAGAGCTAGCAGACTTTACGACAGACCCTTTGTCATTTCTGATGTCGCAATGTGTTTCCCATCCAGCGACTTCAGCAACTGGCCCATCGACCTCACAACCCTCAGTCACTTCCGCTTAGCAGTATGTTCTCCTCTCACCCCCGAGAACGTCCCACACTGTATCTGGGGCCTGGGTGCGATGGGACTTCGTCTGGGCGTCGCCTCAGCAGTAGGGGGAATGGTCCAAATCCTTGTACTAGCTACAAATATCTCGCGCGCGGCAGAATTAATCCAGCGATATTTCCCACAATATTTCAAACGGATATAGTTTGTATTGAGGGGATGAAAGTAGCCGTCTTTGAAGGAGGGGAGCAATTAGGATGGTAACCCGCCTTTCCCGCTACATCGATTATGATGCCGAGAAAAGGCACCGTAGATAGCGGATGGTTTCATGGACCTAATCGACTTATGTTCTCCTCACTCTGGATGACGAATATAATTTAGTATAAAGAATAAGAAGTCCGTCAGCTTCTCAAACCGGTAGTCACAAATCACCTCGAGCTTTCAAGGAGGGTTATGGGGCCAAACCCTCCGCATTCCTTGACCGCTTCTACGCTCCAGGACTACCGATCTGGCCGCGGCCCCTATAAGTTACCCCTCAAACCTATGCTATAGGCCCATATCGGCGGCGTCACCTCCATCTCGTCGGTGAAGAGAAGTACTTTGCGATGTACGACTGTCTTCCAGCGAAAGTCAGGCGTCTCGGAAAAACTTTGGATCCCCATAGCTAGGCCTTGTTTTCCGGAGGTTCTAGAAGATGTAGTACATGATTCGGGTAGCAACACTGGAGACATCTCATCCTGTGGCAGCTAAAGTTTCGTTGGTCCCGAGATATCTTGTTCCGTGCTGAACACTAAGAACCATGGCAGTTTCGAATTGCGAGCCCACAAGAAGTCTAGCGGCAACGTCACGGCCAAATACCAAGGTCATGGAAACGTCTCTACCCGTCGGCATCGACGGAAAAAGTCAATATAACTATAAATAACTATGTCTGAGGAAATATAATTTCTAAACACTGTCCGATGATGGAGGCGAATATCGCCATCCCGAATGTAAACGCCTTATGGCGTTGAAGATGAGGACCTTTAGGGGGGAAATTACACCTTAAGAAAATACCTTAATGATGTCGTGTTTATTTGGAACTTATGAGCTAACAGAACCGCAGGGTCACGCCTACAGACGTTGAGATATCTAAACTTACCAATTTTTTGTGATCGTTTGACAATTGAACAATTTACCTACGATAAAGCTCACGTTGAAGACTTGATGAGGAAGGTGGGATTTTAAGAGCGGAATCAACAGTCCCATGCCTTGGGGTGTTTTGTTCTTTCTTTCCTTCGTATTCTTGCTCTAGATCTTGTTTTAGATGGAATCCGACCTTGATTCAGATCCGCATAATCGTGTTGTTGATGCAGTGAAAGTCATATCATACATGATTGTTTTTTCGTTGTCTCAAGTGTTGGTTGGAGCTTCAAGTCTTACGTGCAACCACAACAAACAAGCGCCAATCACGTCCCCCAATATCACAATATCAGCCACACCCCAGTACCACAACATCACCAAACACCTACCACAATGCCATCCAAACCTTCCACCTTCACCGCCAAAACCGCATTCTTATCCTCTCAGACGCGCATTCTCTCAATACTCCCGCAGCCACCAGCACGGTGGCAGCAAAACCTCCCGGCGAGCGACGAACACGGCGATCTCAGTGACTCAGTACTACAGCAGGTCCTCTACAAGCTCTCCATCACCGCGCGGAAACACCACAACCTTGTGTACTCATCACAAACACTACGACATGTCGCCGAGCAGATTGATTCACTCTATTGGGAGGCGGCGGAAGGGAAGGGGGGAGAGGTGGGGAAGGAAGTTGCGGTGTTGAGGGCGGGGGTGGATTTGAGGTTGAAAGAGTGTGTTCCTTTCCACCGAGAAGAGAATGGGAGAGGAGGGTGTTGACAGGGATTTGGCAGAAACATCGATGCGCTCCCCGAGAGCTATCCCAAGGAAGAAGGGGAAACCGAGGAAGACCTGGAGATGTATCAGACGCTGCGCGCAAGGCTGAAACATTCCTATAATGTGCTGAAGGGGCAGCGACTGAAACGCACGTATTATGAAAGGCTGAGGGGAACGCTAAGGCTATTTGAGAACCCTGTGGAGAATGTGCAGCCGAATCTGGTTACGAGAGATGGCAGGCTGAATGAGGAGTTGGAGAGAACCAAGATGTTGGCTGTGTTATTGGCGGTGCAGGTGGAGAAGGCGAAATTGAAAGGGAAGGGGAAGATGCTGCAGGAAGACGAGGAGGGCGGTAGAGAGGAGGACGAGGAGATGGAGGACGAGGGGAAGGTGGAGAGTAGCAGGCTGGTGGGGCTACTAGCCAATTGAGATTGGCGGTGGCATGTGTGTTTTTTGTTTCTTTGGGCTACTGATCCAGGTGCGGCAGGCGTTGGAGGCGTGAGTTTACCGGTCGATTTTTGTTGAATTGAGTTCAAGCAAGGCAGGCGACTTGGATGCTGACCGTTCGACACGGTACTTTGCCGCGTCATTGGAGCGATATCCAAGTACGTACTAGCTGACATGTGATTGAGCCTCCGGCTTCTAAAGTTCAAAGGTTCACACAAATTTAACGTTAAACCAGGGTAAAAAGACCACTTCAAACTATCGCACCTATAAACTCCCCGAATTCTTGTCAAAACATCCTCTCGAATAAACCATGGAATCAATGAAGTTCCAGGGTGTTTTGCCTCGTCCGGCAACCTCTGGCTTGGCGTCAAAACGGCAAACTGTTCCAGATACACGACCGCCAATGTTCGTTACGAGCAGCAACAGCAACAGCAACAAGACCAACGAACATCACCATCGCCGTGTGCACCCAGAAAAGGAAGAAGACAAAAGATACAACTACATTATGTTCCCTGGCGGCGCTGGACATCAGCTGGACCTGAACCACCTATGGCAACAAGTACAGGAGCTCTCTGCCGTCCTTGCTGCAAACCGGGAAAGCACTGTGGGGCTTGTCAAAAAGGCCGATGAGATCAGAGTTAGTAACCCTCATCGACTCCTCTCATCTATCTTCTTGCTTCAAGCAGAAGGTTGATTTGATCGCGCGCGAACAGAATCGAGGCGGCGATCCGACGGTGGAGGCGGGGAATCTTGCGGGCGCGGTGAACGGCGACACTTCAATACCATCATTCCGCGAACTGGAATTGACGGAGGAGAACAAAGTGCTACGGCAAGAAGTTTCGGATCTGCGTGCGGAAAATGAAGATCTTGGGTTGTTGGCGCAGGACTATGAAGCGGTTTTGGAGAAAGTTTTGGAGGGGTTGAGGGTATATGCTGTGTGTGGTTTCATCTCATCCCCCCTCCTCTCTACCTACTGTAGCTAACACGCGACTAGCACGAACATAGCATTGCAACAATCAATATCCATTCAGCATACACGAATCAACTCGCGAACGAACGCACACAGAACGCGTCACTACGGCAGAAGGAAATTGAGAATGGCGCGCGATTGTCGAATCTTAGTAGGATGCTGAGAGAGGCATTTCAACAGGAGACTATTCTAGAGCCAGATATTGTCATCGAGAGGCTGAAGGCGGAGAATGCAGCGTTACGGGCTGCTCTGGGTGTTGAAAGCAATGGTGGAGACCAGGTGGACTGAATTAGGTATGGGGGATATAATTGCGCTACTGCTACATACAACTTCTTTTTGCGCTCTTTCGGGCTCGGGGGTTTTACTGCGAGGAATTGTTCGGTGTTTCATGGGATTCTCAGTTTGTAGGTTAATGGGCGTTACTATGGGTGTTGAATTGCAGTTATGGGCGTTGTTGTTGATGGTTTCAAATTAATACCCTTGCCACGCGGATACCTGCTGCTGCCAAAAATGCACCGACAGTGCCGTGTCTCGCGAATCTTGGTGATTTTCTGAGTGATGGTAGGTGTCAAAACGAAAATAAGGGAGAAGAAACGGTAGCTTGTTTCACCAGACTGAATCTGTGGAGAGTGGAGGAGAAGCGTTTCAAATGCCCAAACTGAGGAGTACAAGTACTCCATACTCCACACTCCTACATCTATGCAGATGCAAGGAACTCGGCTTATGCTGAATAAATAAGCCGGTATCCGATCCGTAAATACAGCCAGCCATCTATCCATCAATCTATCTACATATGTACTCTAGACGCCCGGGAATAGAAGCTGACAGGATGGAGAGACGCGGTTCGGTTGCATGTTATTATTGAGGGTCGCAAGCATATGATCGCCAATTAAAGTGGCTTTGTCCAGTAAGATGGGAGGATGGGAAGAGGGCGGGCGGGGTAAACCAAACACGCGGTTTCTGTGTCTATTGCTCTTTGCGTAGGGCTGCTGACAGAAATGAGAAACCGCCTGGAACGCGGAGCGCGGAGAGCGCGCAAAGGGAGAGAGGGAGAGAGGGAGAGAGAAAGCGAGAGGATCGCGGACACCGATGGATAGGGAATCAGTCTCGCGGTGGATGATGGTGGATGCCGGTTTTCAGACGCCCCTGAACCGTGATTGGGTAGCAGCAAAACGGGCAGAGGTTGCAACCTCCCTCCCGCCTCACACCCAAATTCACTCACTCCCTGCCTGCTCCAGACCTCCTTCTCATCCCCAATCCACCACCTTCTCCTTCTCCACCGCCACCACCACCTTCATCCTCCGTCTTTCTCTCATCGACAGCGTCCTTCTCAGTTCAGTCAGTCTACAGCCTTTAACAGGTCTCGCACCCCCTTAATTCTGTCGTCTACTCTTTTGAGTAACCGAACCGCCTTCGCTACCTGCTGTGCTCTGCTATCTGGTCGGTCTGCTTGTCTTTCTCGTGCTGAGCACGTTCGCCTCAACCCTCTCGTCAACGACGTCGACACCAACTCTAGAAAAAATAATTTCGACAATACTTACAACAGCAACTCTCTAAAGTTCGCTTGTGTCGCGTCGCAATTGGGGTCATTTCGTGTGTTTTCCCTGAAGCCGGCTGTTCACAACCGTCATTATCTCTCGTCGGTCTTCCCTCATCGCAACACCAACGTCCAATAGCCGCTTTCAAAACTGTCCCTTTGGTCGTTGCTTTTGCTGTCGATACTTGGTCGTCAAAATTTAGTCCGCCTTCTTTCGCGCTTGTCTTCAACAAACCTCGCAACGCAACTCACGGACCGGCTAGCATAACTGCTTCAGAAAGGAGACAAGCCTCTCTTGTTTCTGGGTGTTGCCTTTTTTTCTCGCTTTAATCAATTCATCACTACATACCTACGAGCTGTTGCATCTTTTTCAATAGTCACAATATCACGGGTATACCCTCTTCAACAAGAATCCCGAATCAGCTCGTTCGATCAACTTCTAATCGGTCCTTTTTTACCTCCCGTTGCCCACCGACACCCCTCATCAGTCTGTCATTGGACTTTGCTGTAGAGCATGGACGCAGGCGGGCTTGCTCAAATGACTTACAATAACTTTCACCAGAATTCTACGCCCTCATACGGGTCGAGGGGTAAGGGCTCTCACCTGCGAAATATTTCTGTTCCAACTTCGAACAACCTTGCTGCTCCTTTGGAGAATCAGCCTGTTCCGACTCCTCGATCTGCTCGGTCTGCACTCCTGGCGGGTCTTCGTACGGCTCCCAAGACCCCGATCCCTACTCCAACTTCTACAGCCGAGCATGGTTACGACAACAGCAGATATGCCGGTATCAGCGCTCCTTCAATGGGCTACGGCAACGGCAACATTGGTTTCCAGGGTCAACAGAGATTGCCCACTCCCCCTTCGTCCTCCTCGCCTTCCATTCAAGTGAACGATGGAGACATCGATGAATACGATCAGGACAACTACAATCATATGCAGATGATGATGGCTCAGAATGCGTACCTTGCTCATGTCCAGCAGCAGATTGCAGCGGCCCAGAAAGTCCAACAGTTGCAGCAACAGCTTGCTCAATTGCAAATGCAGGCAGGTGTGGGATACTCGGCAACACCACCGATGAGCCCTGGAATGGGCTTGGGTGGTATTTACAATAACAATAACAATTCGATGTACCCACAGTACAACAACCCATATCAACAATATGGTCAGCCCCAGAACAACGGTGGTTATGGTCAGCAACAGCAACAGCAACAGCAGCAGCAGCTCCAGCAATTACAACAGCTCCAGCAGCTCCAGCAGCTACAACAGCTCCAGCTTCAACAACAGCAACAACAGCAGCAGTATCAGCAACAACTCCCCGTTGCCCAGGTTGAGATTAGTCCTCCCACTCCTATTGACCCGCCTGCGTCCGCTGGCCTGTCGATGGCTGGAAACCGTGCCAACAGCCGTTCGCGCTCTCCCCCCAAATTCAGCCTCCAGCAGTCGAATAATGCTACTGCCAATCCTACTGCTACTGCCAATTCTCCTGCCGCCGCTAGATTCAAGAAGGGCCATAAGAAGGCCAGCTCTTTATCCACTTGCACCTCAATCAACAACCTTGAAATTACCGAAGCTCCCAAGACGTCACTGCCCAAGCTGCCTGCCACCCCAATGACAGCTACTTTCGGACCTGGTCACGCTAGCGGAACCCATCCCTTACGCCAGCCTCGTGGACCTCCATCTATCGAAGAGTTGAAGGCCAAACCCACTTCCAAGGACGAGGGTAGTAAGAACTTCGCCACGCGTCAGCGTCGTCGTGCGATTTCAAGATTGGTCTCTGCCAGTACAGAGCGCCGTTCCGCTAGATCTGCAGGCACCGCTTCTGCCGGTGGAACCATGACTCCCGTTTCAGAGAACGAAGGATTCGTCTTCGAGGAGACTGACAGCGTCGGTTCCGCTGCCGGCCGCAACAGCCGCCAGAGCCTCCGCGACTATGAGCATAACAACTCCAGTGCTGATGAGGGATCCGTCTCTAGCAGACTCAGTTCCAAGGGAAGCGGCGGTTTGAAAGCCCCTAGCCTAGTTTTCAGTGCGGTCGACAAGAGAAAAAGTGCTCTTTTCTGAATGCCATGAATACATAATACTTTCATGACGGAGGTAGAAAGTGCGCAACTGTATGCCACATCTACCCCAACTAATTCGATGCATTTTCCTGTACTTTCTTCGATCAAATCTTAACGTTTTTTCTACATTAGCCTTTTTGTTTTTGCCCTTGGGTTCTTGACAGTGCCAAGGATACGAGTTTACATTCATTTGGCCGATTGTACCTTGGTTTTGGCTGTTATCGCATTGCCCGTTTCGTATTTGTCCATTCTGCCCGCTTCTCCTTCTTGTCTCTTTTCACCTTTATGTTCCTTTATTTTTTCTCTGGATTGGGTCGGATTGTGCGAAACGAAACGGGTTTGGTGGGTGTGAATGATATAAAGGGGTTCTTTTATTTGGGGCGGTTCATCCTCATAAAACGAATGTCCGACTTTCAGGAGAAGGTCTGGTGGTGGCTTTCAAGGGATGTTCTTGTTACTGTATGAGGATGTCAACGGGAAATGATAAAGTAAACTATGGAGTTTTGTTCTCTTTTTGTTTCAAGCTATGTTGTGGGCTTGCTTTTTTTGCTTCTATTATGACGATTATATGGTAAGGGAGAGGGGGATAGGAGAGGAGGAGAACGAGAAGGGAGTTCATGTACTCTATCTAGTGCGCGCCGTGCAGCTGGTTGGCGGGGGGAATGGAAGAATAGGCGTTGCATTACTTTGTGGTGCTCGTGGTGCTCGTGGTGCTCGTGAGTTGTGATGAATCTGAATCTGAGGTGTCTTATGAAAACCCGCCCAGTGAAACCCTGTTCTCCAAAAGAGATCAACTAATGCACTACGATAGTTGTCCTTGCATGAGCAGACTTAATTAAGCATACACGTTGGCGTTGGACAGCGGGGTAAAGTAGTGGACCACCGCCATTGACATCCACATTTTCATCCCACATCCATCATAGACCAACTCGCACACTCGAAAACAGCCCCGCTATTGCTATTTTTATCATTGCTTTCATTGCATACCAGATCATAATTCTCGTTCAAAGCTGCAGTCATGCTTCCGCTATCTCTTTTCAGTTACAATGGGGTAATGACGTATACCTTGGCTACTCCCAAAGATGTCGCTGATGGTATGCAGGAACCAATTCTTATGATTGGGGTACTAAAATTTCATATATATGAGTGGATATCACAAGTATAGCGCAATTATCTTCGGGGAAAATTGGTGCCGACCCGGCGGCTGCACGTTTTGCTGCTGCCACTGAGTAGTCTGGCTTCGAGATTGAACCAGATAAACTTTACGCTGAGGCCCGTTAACCCTATTTTTTCCAGCACCTTCGACTGCCGTGGATTTGGCAGAGAACCTCGCAGACCTCATAGTCCGGCTCGATGGCTAGTTTCCGCAGGATATCGGCCTCTTTTGCGCCTTATTTCTCAACTACATCACCCCCTCCCCCAGCGAGGTTATCTTCCTCCAAACAAACAAATCCTATGCTCCGATTGAAGCGCAAAGATGAAGTCCGTCCCTTGAGAGAAAGGGGATGACAACGACACAAGTACTTTGTGATCCTCCAATTGAGTTTGTGGTTGTTAAAACAGAGTTGCTGGCAGGGAAGGAGAGTTTTAAGCTGGTGGAGGGACCAAGTGGTTATTGTTACGGAGGGGAGTGGAAGTATCTCAGTGGGACCTAAGAAGGAGGCACTGACGAAGGGATTGGTATTTTATAAGTGCTATAGCAGAGCTCAAGATGGCGTGGTAGCCTTTAAAGCGTTTTGTGAACTAAATCAAGTGGATGAGGGAACTGTATATTGGAAATTTCTGGCTATAGTAACATGGTTGCATGCTTTTTGGGGTGGAAATGGGCTTGAAAACATAAATACCAAGCAAAAGTTCTATGGGATGAAAACCTACAAAGCACAGAATAAAGCAGCAGTGTGCTGTCTGCTCTAATCAGCCATCTTCAACCATGGAATGTCACTCGACAACGCGCGCCCTAACCCTACACTAGCGCCACCGGGTAACCCGCATTAGAATTTCAAGGGTGCCTCAAAGTTTCGCAGATTGAAGATCTGGATCCCCACCATATACGAACGATGGCAAGTTTTAGCTACGCCTTTATAACTCTCAAACTAACATCATGAACAGAAAATCAAAGCTCTCTCCCGGTCTGCAGAGACCTACAACCCCTTGGGGACCACAGCAGTGGTTCAACCTCGCAACCTCAATCCCGAATTACACCCATTCGAGAAAGCCCGAGAATATACACGAGCGCTCACGGCAACAAAGATGGAGCGCATGTTTGCGAAGCCTTTCGTTGCGCAACTTGGAAACGGACACATTGACGGCGTCTACAGCTTTGCCAAAGACCCGCGGACTCTGAACCGTGTCGCATCCAGCTCTGGCGACGGGGAGGTCAAGATTTGGGATTTGACGGATCGAAAGGAGGTTATGAGTGTCAGGGCGCATGAAGGGATTGTTAGGGGGCTTTGCTTTACGTCTGTAGGTGGGGATCGAAGGTTACTATCTTGCGCCAGCGATCGCACGGTCAAGATGTGGGATCCGGATATCAACGCGGAAGGGAACAACGCGCCCGTCGTTACATACTTTGGAAACTATGGGTTCAATGCCGTCAGCCATCACCGTAACGACCGAAATTTTGCGACTGCTTCCTCGGTCATCGATATTTGGGATTGGGACCGGCAGAAGCCTATTACAACACTGCAGTGGGGCGCTGATACGATCAATACTGTGAGATTTAACCAGAGTGAAACGTCGGTTTTGGCAAGCGCGGGAGGGGATAGGACGTTGATCTTGTATGATCTCAGGACTAGCTCGCCGCTGGCAAAACTGGTGACCAAGTTGAGGAGCAACCAGATCTGCTGGAATCCCATGGAGGCGTTTAATTTTGCCACTGCGAACGAGGACCATAACGTTTACATATTCGATATGAGGAAGTTGAATAGGGCGTTGAATGTGTTGAAGGACCATGTGGCGGCTGTTATGGATGTGGATTATTCGCCGACGGGCGAGGAATTGGTGACGGGTAGCTATGATAGGACTGTGAGGATTTTTAAGGCAAGAGAAGGGCATTCACGGTATGTCATCACCACCCAACAACGTTTGTTCGGCGGGTTCTAACATGCGTGTAGTGATGTCTACCACACCAAGCGTATGCAGCGTGTATTCTCGGTTGCGTTCACCACGGACACTCGCTACATTCTCTCTGGCTCTGACGACGGCAATGTCCGATTATGGCGCGCAGAAGCCTCGCAACGCTCACACGTCCGCACCGCTAAAGAGCGCACAAAGCTAGAATATGATGCATCCTTGAAGGAACGATACAAGCACATGCCGGAGATTAAGCGGATAGCTCGCCATAGACATGTGCCAAAACCTGTCAACAAGGCCGGCGAGATCAAGAAGGAAGAGGAGGCTGCAATTAAGCGGAGAGAAGAGAACCGTCGACGCCATTCCAAGAAGCAAATGAGAAGGATACCACAGAGGGAGGCAATGGTTGTCTCTAAAGAGTAGAAAGAGCAGGTATTGGTAGGACATAGTATCTACCGGTAAATATCCTTTGTATAGTTTCTTATTTGGCGTTATGGTTGGGTCCATCAAAAGTTATATTTTATGTTTCACGGTAGAGACAAGAGTGGAATAAATAAGACATTAATGACTACAATGTTTTGTTGACGTGTATGATCCGGACTTTACACTCTCAACACTGTTTACTATGATCCCATTGATCGGCATCGGGGTGGATCTCTGGCTCTGAGATATGTTCCCTCAGCTTCGCCTTGTGGTGTCTATCCACACCAAACCTCTCATCCCTATCGTCGACCGCTGTTCTAAACCCATCCGTCTCTTTGAGAAAGCTCCCCATCAACATGGGCCTACCCAACGGCAATTTGTCGCCTCTATCCACCTATCCCGCACCATTAGTATCTCCAGACCTCCAAACCCACGGAGAAGGAACCACCATACCTGCCACATATGCCACGTCTTCCCGTACAAATTCACTACTTCCTCCATCTCCTTCGTCTCAGCGATTTCCCATAATTTAGTGGGCATGAGACTTCCCGCAGGCTTCGGCATAACAAGTTGTCCGCTTTTCACCTCAAACACGTGGGAATGCCAGAGCTTTCGCTCCTCGGGCTCGAGAGTCTCGTAAAGTTCGCGCGTGATCATGTATTCCACACCGATCAGTCGGGCGTTAGGGGTGGGCGCATCAAATATGATACACTGCCTGAGATAGGGTCAATTGTGCATTGCATTGACATATGATGCTTGCTAGCTAACTGACCTAACGTCTTCGCTGATGTGCATGCAGTAGTGCTGGGCTTCGACACGCCGCGTCGGGTCGTCGGTGTAGATGTGGAAGGCGTTAAGGTAAGCGCAGACATTCTTAAGAGGGAGGAACTCCTGCCGTCATAGTGGTCAGAAACTACTGTGAGAATGTAGAGTGGACACAACACCGTACTTGGACTATGGAAGCACCGGTTTCGATGGCTTTGGAACTAATTGATACTGGTTTTTGGCCGCCTACGTTCGGGTTGGTTTGGGTGTCGAAGTGGGAACACATGCTGGGTTTGGATTGTGAGATGATATGATATACGAGAAGTTATTGTGTAGGGAATTAGGTACTGATATTTAGACCTTTCATGGTTCGAGACAGTTGACGTCATGACGCAGTACATATTTGGGAACTTTTAGGCAACCTAAACCCTCCGCTACTACCAATTGCACTAGGTACTCTAGGTAGGCTGCTAATGGAAACGTAGCACATTTTAAAGTGGTCGAAAATAGGAGCAGGCTGCTAGTGGTCAAAATTCGAGTGATCAATGATGGATCAAGCGGGTCGAATAACCAGCCAACTGAACGCAAGATTGGGCAGAAAACCACCGAGATCTAATCGTCAGTGGGTAGATGACTTCCTCAGGTCTCTTGTCTTTCTTTTCACATCCGAAATCTTCTCTAGAGCCTATCTTCTTAGATACTAACCTCGCCCACGATCATCCTATTCCAGAACTTGTATTCCAGATTTGAGCTCATCCTAAGACCTGGTATATATGTTCACATTCTCATCTGCCCCACGGAAACCTCCAAAAGAACTTCCACCATATTCACCATTGCTTTCATCACCGTTCTCCCCGCGTTGCCATTGCGGATTATGCCGAACGAACCTGGACCTGGGTAGTTTCTAAGAAGCAGTCCAATTGTAGGTGTTAACCCTGCCTCTACGCAATTGTGGATAGTGGCGGTCGCCTTGTAATTGGTACCGGGGGAGCTTTCCGGTCCGAGTACCACAGCCGTCGGTTATCGTGGTGGCGGCTGGGGAGGTGAAGCCAACGACGGCGTTTCAATGAAGATCCTTGACGGTCCATAGTCTTCACAGCTCCAATATCCCAGACCAAATTCCCCTGAGCAATTGTGCAAGCAGGGTGGGTGGGTGCGATGCCAATTCCGTCAGGATGTTTCGTTTCGTTTCGACGACGTGCATCAAGGCGAGCGCGTAACTTCATCCCGAGAAGTTTTCGATCGGGGGATCCTTGCACCGAGCTGAAAGTTTGATGATATATGTGCGGGTATATGCACGAATCACCGAACTTGAAGGTGAGTTCTGTCGATTCATGGGCTTCGAATCCATCATCCATGATCAAGGCCATCAACTTTTGCGGTATATATCCCGAGAGTATTGCTTTTTTACCAATGAGAGCTTTGGCGTATGCATTCGGTTTTTCCTTGGGATCCTTAGGGCCCAACCACGCGTTTCGAGTCATGCATGTGCGTGTGAGAAGAGACAAGTATCAAAGCTTCAGCCTTCGTGCGACGCAGTGATTGTCTTACGTTGCCGTGGTACAAGATAAGGGAGTGGAAGACTGAGCGTGTTTCGATGCATCGATGTCGCACAACAGATGTCCGATTAACTGCATGTTAGCATTCCAACCCCATCCGTTGGACAAAGCAGCTGTCTTACATCTAAATGGGCTGCATGGGTAGGCATCTGCAATTTTCCCCTCGCTGTTAACGTGCCAGTACCCATCCGGACTTGGGCATCAGCTTCAATTCGTGGGGGTCTTTTCATGGCAATCGGGATGGGAACTAACTGGGTTTCAGGGGCGAGTTTGTATTTAGAACATTCCAATAGGTCGCTTCGTGAGTTCGTCAATTAACTCCAACTCTTGAAAAATTGCGTTTCAAACTGGTTCGCGGATGGAACGGAACAAGATATGTTAAGGCCGCGTGTGTTTAGACGCCATATGATAGGTGGTACAAAGTACTTCGCGCCTATTACCACAATTTCCATCGTGTGATCTACCTCCACCTAGTAAAAGAAGAGGCCTCCCATAACTGAAGAGTAACCATTAAACAAGAAAAAACTACATATCCCATTCGTGCCATCCAGGTACAGCTCATCATATCGTTAAAGTGTGGACACTCGAGAAAAGTGTAGGAAGATAAATAATAGAAAGACAAAAAAGAACAAAATAAAGAAGCCAGAAAGAAAAGATACATACCACACAACATACACACATAAAGTCATTACCCAACCTAAAAACAAACTAAAGCTGTATGAAGAAAAACGAAAAGGAGAAAAAAAAAGATACATAAAACCCCCACCCATCCCCCAAAAAGGCACCCCCATGGGGGTAGTTCCAAATAAAGGAAAGCCATACGTAAAACAATCCTATATTTCCCGGAAGATTGAACAGTCCTATAAAACGTACATAAAATCCCACAGACTCCTTATATGTACGCAGGTATCACCGACCATCGCAAGAACGCCAACCAGTTTGATGTAGCAAAATTCAGACCCAAAACCCTGGTATCAAGAACTCATAACAGTATATAACAAAGCTACCGCGCTGTTTCCGGTACTGGATTTGTATTTATCGGCTTCGCTGTTGACGCATTTATGCCGTTTGGTAGTGAACTAGCATTATCATTGCTTATAGAAGGCACATTCGTAGATGGGTTCCCTGTCTGGGTCTCTGGAGAAGGTTGTGATGAAGCTCTCGGTGTAGTCTCAGACTCGGGTGAAGTACTGGGTGACCCATCGGAGACTGCAGATGAGGACTTTGGAGTTAATTTACTGAAATCAACAGGCCCAGAAATTTTCTGACTCCCTAAGATATCTGTAGTGTGTTGCGTAGGTGTGGGTGTATCTGGACCCCGCGTCGAAACAGGCTCTGTAGAATGGTCCTCGTTGATTGAGATTTCTGCTTCCGCAATAGGTGATATTGGCTTCCCCAGAGAAGAAGGCGTCGGTGGCTGAACTTGCGGCAGTGCAGGTGCCGGATATTGATATTGTGGCGGTGGTAGCTGTTGCGCTTGGATATGTGTTGGGATGTCCTTGTCGTCGTGCGGGTATTTCCGCTCGCTCAGTTTCTTCAACCAGCCCCGGGGTCCCTTATTAGATCTGCTCTCATCGTCACCGCTGCCATCACTGCTAACTTTGCGGTCAGGATCCGGAGGACTCGGTGAAGCACGTCGCATTCTTTCCGCTATACTTCCAGTCGAACCTCCAAATGGCGGGCTTCCCGGATTCCAGCCTTCGACTTTTGAATTTGACCATCTCCACCGCGATTTGGCCTTTTTCTTTTTCTCGGGGGAGGTAGAGGTGTTCGTCGCATCAGAATACGAATGAGCACTATCCTGACTAGTTACGCTGGAGGTTGCGGATGGTGTAGGTGACATGGTTGGCATTAATGTCGAGGTAGAGGTTGCGCCGGAAAAGCCAGAATTAGGGGTTGGCACAGGTAGAGGCTGAGATTGAACAACAGGTGGGGCGGGCAGTGGTGCTGCAGGTATGGTCTCGAGCGGGGGCTGTGACGAACCGGCGTTGTTGGCCACGGGCAGTGAAGCCGTTGAAGATTCTGCTGAGTGGTTGCTACTTCCTGGTATCCGTTTTTTTCTCAGCTTCCTTTGGGGTTTATCCGAGTCCCCGGTAAAGAGATTGTAAAACAGATCCTTTGTTGGCGTTGTTACTGGGGAAATTTGCGGCGATGACCCAGAGACTTGTCGAGAGCGAGCTTCCCCCATAGGCTGTAACCCAAGACCAGCTGGATTTGGGGCACCCACTGGGCTGACGTTTTCCATCATCTTTCCCCCGGGTGACGGTGGCCGTACAAACCCTCCTATTGTAGCAGTACTTTCTGTTGATATCGACTCAATTGGTTTTGGAGATGAAGAACCATCAGTGGGTCGAAAATTGGCAGATGCACGCGTGCGAGGAGACCTTTTAGTTGGCAGGGTATTGCTCCGACTTACACCGCTAGATTTTGTTGGTGCATGGCCTCCTGATTTTTTCGAGCTTACAGAGGCATTCCTCCTGATACCTCCATACTTTCGAACATCGTCCGCACCCGCACTTGAATTAGATGGCGATCGTGCAATCAAGTGCTTCGCTGACGATGGCGTTGATGGTGTATTGAGTTCCGGACCCCCTTCGTCGTCATTGGTCCCTCGCATACCAAGTAGAAAGTGGTCCTGATGGTTAATCAGAAAGACCAGAACGTCTTGCGACAACTTGTATGCCTGTGGTGCCATTTCGTGACTGGGGTGTGAAATCAACCCCGGCTGAAAGATTGCAGCGAGATTCTCCGCATTCATTCTATTGAGTTCAGATTTGGAAGCAAATACAGCCAGAAGGTCCAAAATATACAACAAGAGCTGTCGGTTGAGAGGGGGCAGCTCGGAGATGAGTCTTTGGTATATCTTGATAGCTTCTGCAGCAGTGAATTTTTCCGGTTGCACTGTCAAAGGATCTCGAAATCGGTTGTAGAAGTCCAGCGGAATGATAGGCTCAGGGAGCAAATTCAGGTACCTTCTCAGGACATTTGCCGCATCATGCACAGTGTAACCGGTCCAATCCAGACCCTTCCCATATTTTTCGGGGGAGTCAAATATTGTCTGGAGATCCTTGATTCGCTTTGCTGAGCCACTTAATCGGAAAATACCTTCGATATCGGTAGCTATATGATATTAAAGTACCGTCAGCGTCAAGCTTCGCACATCGACAATCTCGCACATGCATGAGGTTTCAATGGCGGAGATAATGCATACCTTTCTCTTTCAAATATACACCACATTTAGCGACCACTATTGGAACATAGCCATAGACAAATTGCTGGCCATTTGCATCTGTCAATGAAATCGCAACATTTGCATAATTGATGCTCCTCTGGAGTGGAACGCCGAAAATGCCTGGGGTATCTAGAAATAATTTGTAAGCCTTCAAGAATTCACCACCAGAGATAGAATCATCGGGAGATGGAGTAGGCAAAAGTGAGCTAATGATCATACCCTTATCCCCCCCATTGTCTTTCCCACTTCGTTTCTTGAAGCGCTCCCACCAGTTTGTCAAGGAAGCTTTTGTTGGCGGTGAGCTGGGCGGCACCGCAGCAGAAGCCCCCGGCACCTCCGCTGTCGTCATATCCCCCTTTCAAAGTAATGGGTGACTGGACCCCTTGCACCACCTCGGTGGTTCTTTGTGTGGGTGAGCTAGTTGCTTACTGTCGGGTCCGCACAAGGGCACCTCGGGAGTATAATAGCGAAACTAAAGCGTAGAAATCGTACTGAAGCCGTGCTGTTGAAGAGCGCGGAATAAAAATGCGGCGGCTTTTGATTAACTGGCGAGAGGTAGGTGGAGGTGCGACGCAGCTTGGGAGCTGGTTAGATATTGCGCGGAACAAGGAATGGCGCTCAAGGGAATGCAAATCCAAAGGTGAAGGATGAAGTGATGTGGGGCGATACGAGTCTGGTGGTGTCGCAGGACCCAGCGTTGCAGGCGAAGTGCGCTATAGTTGAAGTTGAACACCTAGTAAGCTTGACAGGTGGGGATGGGACCAAAAGCAAGGTCAGATCGAAATCGAGAGGGTTGATGTGGTGGTTGAGGTGGGTGGTGGTGGTAGTGGTGGTGGTGGTGGTGGTTGTAATGACCAGTGAGCGGATTACAGGCAGGGGCGAGGGTAAGAGTATTTGTGGGTGTGTAAGAGAAGTACTCTACTCTAGTGTGGACGCCAAAAGCATAGAAATAGGAAAACTAAGTCCAGGTTTGCAATTTCATAAATGTGTGTATGTGAAGCAAAAGGTGTGCTTCTCTCCATAAGTATACCTACTTGTTCGAGCACGAACTTCTTCTCCCTTTCCCTTTCCCGTTCCCTTCCCTTTCCCTTTCCCGTTCCCTCCTCTTCTTGCCTTTCTCCTTCTCCCTCTTTTTCACCTCACCCCTACCCTCTCCTTCTCCGTCTGTCTCCTTCATCGTACGTTTTGGACCACCGCCATGATGTTTCAACGTCTCCGCCTTCTCCTCCCGAGACAGGCGTGAGCGCGGAAGGTTTCAATGCAGACCCAAGCGCAGTCCGGCTCGTCAGCTCTCGACTAGATACTGCAACTCGGGGAATGAATACATACATCACAGGAATCGGAACTTTGTGGGATCGGGAAATTGGGAAATTGGGAAATTGGGAAATTGGAATGGTGAAGATGGGGCACAGGTGTTTTCGTCGAGTAGAGTGAAGCAGAGTTCCCCTTGAGCATCACACACATATTCACAGGGAACTAGGAACACGGGTGCTAATGAGCACCTTAAGTACCATCTAAAGCTACCTGCCTTCAAGAATTCCGGAATCCTTGGGAAGGAAGGAAGAAAGGCGACGCAAGGCGACAAGAACTCTGCGGGCGCTACTCCCAATACCCCACCTACTGCTAAGTTAGTCTGGTGCTGATATTGATACTGGCACCTAGTCCAAGCTCTGGGAGGAACCTAAACTCTAAGTCTCAAGTACTAAATACTGTGCGTATACAACACATCACAACGCAAAGCAAGCAACAAATATTCAATGACTTCAACGATCATCTCGTCCTCCAGAGCACAGTGTTGCATTCATCATTCACCACTCACGAGAACACCTGTCGGTACGCCACTCACATGGCTGCTGCTATTTATATATCACTAGTCAAGGCAACCGTTAACCCTTGACAACCTAAGACTTTTGTGAGTGATCGTCATCAGGGTAATGGACGGCAATCTCTTGTGACCGGTCGACAGTCCTCCTCACCGCGCAAGGCTCTTCAATTCATCACTTTTCATCTTTTCACCAAAATGGTGCCGATTCAAACGGCACCCGCTCTTCTTTCTATTCGGCGGTTGAAGAGTCATCATGCTATGCAAGCAATGATGCTTCCGCACGTCCCGTTTCTTACCTGATGAGCAGAGCCGGTACGTGTCGGTATTGTGACCATAGCGGTGGCGGCGTCATCGGAGATTCCTTCTGCGCCCATGATTCGAGCTGGGAATGTTTGAGGGAATATCACTTGATTAAGTGAGCCCTCACGATGTGACGGTTCTACTCGCGTTAATGCAGGAGCAGAGTACTCAGCTGTCGAAGGTTTCTATATGCCGATTTTGGCGGAAATGACAGTTCTTCGCACCTTAGGCTCTCCGCTCGCTCTCCGCCGCGCGTCTCTTTGCAAAGAGATGACAGCCGCCCGTGTTTGTTCCAGCATTGCTACACACTTATACGTCATTCTCGCTCCACACCTCTTCTACCTCTCCCATTTCTCATACACCTTCCACACCTTCCACCGCTCCAGCGCACACCTCCGCTCCGTACCATCCTCACGCTCGTTTGAAGTTATTACTAGGATTGTTACAAACGGATATGTGCGGGAGGGACATGAATGGGCACTACCTGGTTGGCTTAAGGTATGGGTTTTTGCCCTGCCATCTCCCCAATGAGTGTAAAAATAGTTAGTTACTATATTATATTATGCTTTGAACTCGAGATTTCCCAGCTGAAGCTGCTCCAATTGATCTTGTTCAAAAGAGATGTGACGGTTGGAGTGCCAAGCCACCGATTAATGTGGGTGTCCTGCGAATCTTATGTGTCACTGCTACGGACTCAACTCTTCCCGATCATCGTTATTCATTCCTTCTCAGCCACGCATTCCGGCAACACATAACTAGCAAACAGCAGCAATGGATTCGTGAGCTTCATTTACCTTGACTGAACTGGCCGTTGGCTTCCTGCTGATCAGCTTTTCGCCCATAGCCTTTCAACTTCCGAACAGCGCGAGTTCCAGAATATCGTCGAGCGAAGACAGATGAAGGACTTCATGACGGTGCGATTTCAGAGCTTTGCACAGATCGCCTCCATTGCTCGGTGGATTGGTCCTGTCTGGTGTATTTGCTGACAGGTTGCCCTTCGTTTAGATGTACTCCAACCTGGTTCAGAGGTCCGTTCACCCGTTTACCGCGAAAACACCCATCCCGTGTTTGATTGGCCGTGCAAGTATTTCATTCCTGACCAAGTTGTGCATATAGATGTTTCGACGACTGCATCAATGACTTCACCTCCAAGGCCGTTTCTACCAAGGAGGAGACGTGCGTCAACCGATGCGTTGACAAGTTCCTCAAGACGAGCGAGAGACTAGGCCAACGGTTTGCCGAGCAGAACCAGGCGATGATGCAGGGGGGAGGAATGGGCGGAAAATAGAATTTCGGCAAGTCAGTCGTTCCCACGTAAGCATCAACAATTCGCTGACTGGGTTGTTCTAGAATTTCTGGATTTTTCTCTATTATTGGGACCTCATGAGAACATGAATACACACTGTAACAATAAGAAGGGCTGCTGTATATTAAGAAATGGATGCATGAATTATATTATATCCCTCTCTTTTGTGGAACAACGAACCAAATTTGGCGGAGAATTCGATGTGACTGCAAGGCGGAAATGACACTGCTCAATACGAAATACAAAATACATTTTGTGTTACTGTGCTACAATATACGCCGTAAGCTTACTTAACGTCGACCTCCAACACCTAAACTCACAGACGGGATGCCCGATCACACCGGACGCAAGTCCGTATTCGTCACTCGGGAAACTCACCTAAATTTACCCACAGTAGTCAATTCTTAATAAAAATCAGTAATAAATTCATATACGCAATAATGCGTGGCATTCTCATGAGCGCGACATAACGTCAGGGACGGCCTCTCTGTACACATAGCCATCGGAAGCACTGATCTCCAAGAGGCTTAAGCTCAGGTCCAACCTTAATTGCAACGTCTGACTATCAACAAAACAGTAGGTACTTAGGTATGCCACCCACCGTCGCAATTATGTCTCTCGGTGAGATGGGTGTCGGTATTGCGCTACTCCTGAAAGCTCACTCCATACCCGTCATCACAACCCTCTCCGGTCGAAGGTACAATTCTTTTCTCGGCCAATCCGTGCAGCCCACAACTAACCATCCAAGCTCAGTGAAGCCACCCGTGCCCGCGCTGCCGCTGCAGGTATCACCTCTGTTAGCTCCGACATCGGCATCGCAAACGCCGACATTATCCTATCCATTGTCCCCCCCGCAGAAGCTCTACCGACAGCCCAACAGATCATCCGCGCCTACACCAGCGCCTCACGCAGTAATAAAACCCCACAGTACTACATAGACCTAAACGCGACCTCCCGATCCACAGCCGAAAACATCGCGGCGCTTTTTCAGTCCTCAGTGCCAGATGGTCCCCGCTTCTTCGACGGCGCAATCTTTGGCCACCCTCCATCGCAGCTGCCCGACGGGTCTGGGTGGAAACGACCGCGAATCGCGGTCTCGGGCAGCTGGAAACTAGATCCTTTGATCATGAGCATCCTTAACATCCGCAGCGTCGGCGATGAGATCGGTCAGGCGAGTACGCTGAAGATGTGTTTCGCGTCGCTGACGAAGGGGCTCACGGCGCTCGCGGTGCAGAGCTTTGCCTCCGCTAGTAGGATGGATATGTTGGCGGAGCTGAGGGAGGAGGTGGCGGCGTTTGCGCCTGGTTGGGTGGAGTATCTGGAGAGGAGTTTGGGGTCGGTGCCGGGGAAGGCGTATAGGTGGGTAACGGAGATGGAGAATATTAAGGATACGCATAGGGAGACGGGGTTTGAGGAGGATGTGTTTCGGGGTGTTGCTGAGGTTTATAGGTTTGTTTCGGAGGAGACGGTGTTGGGGAAGGGGCGGGTGTGGGGGAGAAGTGCGGATGAGGTTGTGAGGGATGTTGAGGGGAGCTTAAAGAAGAAGAGGGGGTTAGAAGAAGTTGAGGATGTGGAGGATAGTGGTGGGAATAGTGAGAAACGAGCAAGAATTGATGGGGAAGAAGTAGAAACATCATAATGGCTTCCTTAGATCAGTGGGTCGAGTAGGACTTCCTTGTTAGTGATTAGACATGATCTGGCTTTGGTCTGGTCACCCATGGAACGCCCATTCAAATAATGCTAAGTGTAAAACTATCTAGTAAAGGATATACAAAGTAGTGGCATATCTAATCCATACAGAGACCCACATTTCAGAGTTCATATATGGATAATCACTTGAATATCTTGTTGCTCGTCCCGTCCCTACAATAGAGGAGCCATAATATAGAAGCCTGTATATATCCGTGTGGATGGACCTATACCCACCACCATCACCATGACAAGTCCTCCACGATAATAGGGTGAAGAAAGAGTACACATACAATTAACAGAATCAATACTCACAACTAATAGAGGCATCATTTGATTGCCTGGGATATTTAAGCTAAATAGATACCAGGGTCTCAAGATTTGTCGGCGTTCGGCAGTCCCGAAGACATTCTTGAGGTGTAATTTCCCAAACTACCACTCAGAAGGTCTACTGTGGCGGTGGTTTTCTGGTCAATTGCAATTTGCAAATGCCTCGCATCTGTCCGAAGGGGTTCGTAATTCTATCATAGATATCATGAAACGGATTCATACTCCTCAGCCTCACCGATTGATCCTCCGTGCAGTACATCCTCGTTGTAGCACAATCCCTCACTCCTATCACGTGCATACCCTCTTCTAGTCGCGTCTCCTTGTCGCGTAAACCTCAACCTCACCATTAACATCAACATGCTTTCCATCCGCCCTACCTCCTCCAGCACCTCCGAGTCAAAGACATCAATAAATCTCCTCCCCTGCCGCATCCACCACACCGGCCCCGCAAACGCAACAAAAGCCCATTGGTCCCCCTCCCCCTCTACCTCCGAGACAAAAACAGCATACTTCCGCGGTCGAAAACTCGTTGGAAAGGATGTGAAGTTGCCGGCGGGGTATACTGGTACCACCTCTTCCCCTTCCACCCGCACCCAGCTGGTTAACGATGGTAGGGTGTGTTCTCGAGACTACTGATGAGATTGTAAAAGATGAGGAGGAGGAGGAGGAGGAGGAAGGGGGGGTGAAGACAACGGTATTCCAGACGCTCGCTGAGTTTAGGGATATTACTGTGTGGGGGCATGAGCAGGTGCCTGCTGAGGAGGGCGTGTTGAGAGGTGTTGAGGAGTGGGTTGGGTGGGCGGGGAGGATACATGGGTGGCAAGAGGAGGTGGAGGGGAAAGCTTGATGCGCAATTATAATCAGACGAAAGGATTGGTTTGGCGTTATTAGTCATGGATTCTACAGTATTGCAATTGAGAATGGGGTTTGTTGTATGTAATAGAGTCGCGGAATCTAGGAGGTGCAGAGCGCAAGTGATGTTAAATTCGCCATTGGGTGAATATCGAGAACAGGCGGTGGTAACCAAATGTAAGTTGTATTATCATGTTCAGATTCATCCAACGAACATAAAGTATCTCGCTGAAAAATAAAATCAAGCAGAAAGTCCAAATTTCCAACAACGCCATCCTCGCCCACATGATACGATATGACAATCAATCCCAATCTAGCATCCATCCTTTTATCATACAGTCTCTCCGAAGAAGCTTAAGCTCAAGCTAACCCGCCAAACAGCCTCCCAAATAACCTCCCATTTACGATTTCCGTGGTAAGGGTGGTGGCAACATCAAACCTCCCTTGCCCTTTCCAATATCCTGCTTTTTGGCCGGAGGCAACATGCTTCCAGAGCCAACCTGCGTAAAAGTTCCTCCGCTGAAATACTTCTCATCCTCTGCAGCAGCCTTCCTCTTCCTTTCCATGGCAATCTTAGGATCGATAAGCTCGATACCTTGGAAAGGTGTAAAAGCCAACGAAGATGCAGTTCCACTTGCAGAACCGCTCGTATTGGATATCACACTCCTTCCTCCCAGTGCTGCCAACCCTGGGGCCGTATTCGAAGATGACGAACCACGCAAAAGACTGTGAGCTCCGCCAGCGGGAGTTGCGATGCCTGCCCATCCAGCATTGTTCTTTCCTAACTTGGCTCGCGTACGTTGATCAACCTGTAGAGCTCTGATACGACCGTTCTGTTGCTGACCGATCATTCCCAGCCCCTTTGTAGAATCACTAATACCATAGCCGGTTTCTTCCTCCTGTTTTCCAAATGCCATCCGATTCTGCGCCTTGCGAATATCCGTCATAGCAGTTGCTTCCTTCGCTTTTCGGGCTCTCCTACCACCACGTTTCCGGGAAGGCTTATCGTCGGGTGCAGGAAGCGCTTTGGTGCCTTTATTGGGAGGTGGGATTGTGAGCTTTTCGAGTTTCTCGAGAACCTGTTCTTTCAATACTTCGCCTTGTGAGCCGTTTGGTGAAGAATGTGAGAAGTCGACTCGACTTGCCAAAACAACTTTTGCGGCTACTATTCGCATTGCTTGTTTCTTCAAATCGTTCGGGATCTGGCGGATCACAGGAGAGTGGTAAAGGTAGCCTTGCTGTCTGATACCAATATTTGTAGCTAGACCGGTTTGAGTCTGGCGTTTCGAACCTAGTGCAGCTATGTTGCAGGACGGGGTCGCAGCCAAGCCACGGAGGCCACCTGCGAAGTTAATGAGCTGTGCGGCGGTCTGTGAGCCAATAATGGCGGAGGTATTTGGTGCAAAGATAGACATGCGGGACTCAACGTATGCCGTAATGGTTCGTTTTGCGTTATCCAGTGCTTGGGTCATTTCCGCGGCTCGCATGACAATTGCAAGTTCCTTGTCCGTTAATGGTCTCCCAGAGCTAGTAGTAGCTTCAACAGTAACTGTCATCAGTGTTGGTCCATCGAGCACTGTTCGAAGCTTATGTCCGTTCTGAACTTCTAGTGACTTGATATCGAGATTGTTTCCGATGATGGAGACGCACTTGGCGTAATCGAGGGGATTCCCAACAAGGGTTTCCAATTCTGGGAAGCGCACTGCATAGTGGTCGCGTATGAACTTGTGTACTAGGATGATTTCATTGTCGATAGAAACCGCGTGAGCGTTGGACTGTACCAATAGCTTGTACTCGGGGTTGTCCTCCACGTTGCCTTGGGATGTTGTTGGGGGAAGAGATTGGAAATGTCCGATTTCCTGTACAGCAAAAGTTAGAGTTCATCGATGACACTGGAGCGAATACAACATACCTCTAACACAGGCTCCAATACTTTCATCAGCTTTGCCACACTAGCCACATCATCTACACCACCTAAATGCATGCTCTCCACTTTGGTCCTTCTCGTCTCTTCGTCATCGTCTATTGACAAGTCTCCCTTCCCACTCCTGGCGACACTGCGATCAACTCCTGTCATCTCTTCATCATCATCATCGTCGGCCTCTTCGTCGCCATCGAGTTCCATCAAGTCGCGCGATCTGGAGTGACGGCCATTAGGCTGATCGGCAAGGTCGTAAGAGATCTCGGAAGTACCATTCTCGTCAACCTCCTCCTCCTCATCGGAGTCATTGAAATCGGCAAGCAAATCTGCAGCCAAAGATGATTCAGCCATGTTGTGTGTGTAGCGACTCTGGGTATCGTATAGGGTGTAGGTTGTAGATGATATCAGATGTGCGGTTGGGGTGACGCGGACGGTGGGACGTTTCTAGGAGCCGTGCCAAGCGACCATTGCTTGGCGCATCAGTTATCACTTAATGTATCTGTATGTGGTTGTTCAAGACATCTTGCTGTACCATTTCCAGCATCTGAGTCTTTCCATAGCAGGCATCGGAGGTTTGAATGCAAAAGTTTCACCAGGCCAATGATAAAGCAGCCTTGGTGTACCATGCATGGTGCCGGCATGCCCCTCCTTCAACTTTGAAATGGTACAAACTCAAGTATCCTGCAACCAAATATCAGGAGTTTCAATACATGAATGAATTCCGCACGCTGTACTAGCCAATCTACCCGATGTTCATTTATAATAACTCAGAGATTCACCCCAATATAATAGTCCAAAAATAACCTCAAATGAAATGCCAAACAGTAAAAAAAACATCCAAACTAGCTGAAATCCTCCTCGAACAACGGAATCCCGCGCAACAACTTCCCCATATGTGTCTCCAAATAATCTTGGCCCTTCCTTCTAAACATAATAAAACTCTTGATACGGCTCACCGGGTTTTTCTCAAACGGTGAATCCTGAATGTTTAACTCCTGGCGCCGTTTCCACGACATGAATCCACCCTCGCTATCAATATGACCCTCGTCTCCGTTGTCTACACTCCCCAGATGCAGACCCAGAAATTTGCAAACTTTTTTGTACTCGTCGTAGCTGTTGAGACACAGCTGTCCAGCGAAAATGTTGAGTTCGATGACTCCGCCCATCATAAATTCCATGGAATTACATGGTGCAGGAGGAATCGAGATGAAGTTCATGGATTCGAACGTCTTCATGTCTTCGGCAACTCTCGGTGCGTAGATGTGAAGCCTCACGAACTTGGAATTACGAATGCGCGGAAGTAGCTGGTTTGCTTCATAAGGACTGATTATAACCTGACGACAGATACTTGAATCTTTCGACGAGAGAACCCAATTGACAGGACGTAAATAGTTGTCAATCAAACTTTTGCTTTTTTCCTCGATGGTGCATGCGAAATCGCGAGTGACAAGTAATTGCTCTGACCAGCCATGCAGGCCGGGGCTAGGGGCCGATGTTTTATCAAAGATGCTGAAAGCGGACATGAATGCATCGCTTGAGACCTCGGGCTTCTTTCCAGCCGTCACAAATTGTATAACATCGTGATGGATTGAGTGTTTAGTGGGGGTAGCTGGAGGTGGACGCTCGATGGATCGTTGTTCCTCTGTTTCTTGAGCCACCTCTCTCTCCTGTTCTTCATGCGTTCGTACTCCATGAAAATTATCGATGCCGAAATAGTCGCATTTTTCCCGTATTGCAGTGATATGTTTGTCGTTCGAGCCACCTCCGATTGCAGAAAAGCCCCTGGAATTAGAAGGAAAGCCGTATAGCTCATCAAGGATCTGAGATTCCCGCTCCTGCAGAATTTTAAGGAGTTTATCGCTATGATTATATACGGGGGAACCCTTCTCCCAGTATTTCAGCCATGCATTTTGGCGCATATGGTAGCTAAGACCCTGGGAAGCCCAGAGCGGAACACTGCTTGTGATAGCTAGACACGTTTCGTCAATAGCCCATTCTACAACATCAGTCGCTTTTGGTTCTCGCGAATGCTGACTGGAAATATCGGATATTTTCCGGTGGACTTCGATAGGTGCAAAGAACATGACGGTGTGGCCATCCCCCAGCTGTCTCATTCGCATACAAGCTGCAACAAAACGCGAGGTTAGTGGCTATACACTGTTAATAGACTATGGACTGGGTGCTTGCCTTGAACAAGCCTGTCTTTAGTCAACTTTGGGCCGAGTGTGACAGCTGCTCTGCTTCCAATCGGCAACTTTAGATCGGTACCCCGGGTGTGTGCTTCATCGAGGTAAACAAAGCACTTCCCCAGCTGCTTTGCGAAGGGCGAATATAGCAGTAATTCAGTAGAGCCATCTTGTTTTTGGACAATGAGTTCGTCATGATCGTCGAAGTAGACCACTGCTTGTGGCGGAGAATCGGTTTTCTGACCCAGCTGGAGCAGTTTCGTAGCCACCACTTTGTTTTCCAACAATATCTGAGCTCCAACATCCAATACGACGTGAATTTTGGGGTTCTGTGTGACAATCATCTCGAGAAGAACGTTGACCTTATCGTCTCCCGCCTTGATGTATTGGTAATGGTCATTTTCTTCCTTGAGAAGGTAGCTGACGTTGGCATTAGATAAATACTCGTCAAAGTCGTTGTCACCGGGTCAGTACTCACTGGAGGACTTTTGCATTTGTACCTTCATTTTCGGGAACGTCGTCCTGTTTCATAGAGAGGGGAAGTAAAAATCTTGGGAGATTAGGGTTAGTATTGTGATATCGCTGATGTGCTCCATGCTTACCTGTTATCGTTCGTGCCGCTGAAGCCTGTTGTAGGCAGCACCCGCTCTTCAGCCAAATCCCATCCTGATGTTGACAGTTTGTGAGGGAACTCTTTGGCGTCCTTTGGGAATACAACTTGTGATAGGTAAAAGTCGATTACACTCTTTCTGTTCCGTAACTCAGGAAAGACCATGGTCGAACGTTGCTCGAAATCGTCGATGTTCACCCCCGATAACGTCCGGATGCTTGCAGAAACGGCTGAATCACTTCCAACCCATCTTTGGTACTCCGCAGGTGGATTATTGGATTTCAATAATGCAGCAAACGATGCTTCTAATTGGGAATCTGTTAAACCTCCGTAATAATAGGAGAGACAGGTGAGTGTAATCGCCATGTCAGGATGACTGAATTCGGCTCTGAGGGCTGGGCAATCCTTTGCTCGATAGGGTACTGCGAGTAACGTGGGATTTGGGAATCGTTTCTCATCGAGACCATAATCCACTCTCCATCGTCTGTCACGCAAGGCAGTAAGAAGAATCCCATGGGCAATCATTCCTCGAAGCAGCAATATGGTTTTCCAATCGGAGTCTGAGCCACTGCTGGCCTCCGCGAGGAGCGAGGAAAGTCGTTTGCTCTTCTCCTCACTCATCTTAGGATCACAAATGAACTCAGATGCCAACTCCCTAGTCTCAGTGGGCCAAAGCCTAACAGAGAGATGTGGAAGTCTGCCTGACGAAATATCGTTCTTGAGATTATTGAGGAGTTTTTGATCGGCACCGGATTTGTCTTCCAAAATGCGGATTTGCGGAAAACAACCAGGCGATTCACATTGGATTTCGACCCCTTTAGGACATTCCTTTCGTAGGTATGTAGCATGTTCTCGGACCAAGTTGAATAGATCCTGTAGGATGACCCAGCGGTCTGGTGAGTGATCGAGCCACGTCTGCTTCCCGAGAGTGTATATAAGCTGATAACGAACGTGAAGAATTTCGTCACTCTCGTCCAAAATATCTCTGGCTCTCTCCTCCAGCCACCGAGATGTGTCGAGTAAATTTTTTGCGACCTCGTTGTACTTCTTATGCTCCAGCTGCTCAAATCCCATGAGCTTGAACGATAACAAATGCTCAGGTTGAACAAGTAAAATGCCCCTTGTCCTCATGCATTCTTCGTAGAGACCCCTAATTTGCGTTGCTACTGTAGAATCCACCCCTATGCCCCGATTAAAAGGCATGTAGAATATACGACGGCCCGTCAAGCCCCCAAGCTTCTGAACGAGCAGACGGAACATTTGTGTGGCTAGCGGCTTCAAGACAACTACCCGAACTAGCTTTTCGCCATCCGCCAAAGCCGCAGAAACGATGGGTACAATGACCGAGCTTTTCCCTTCCCCCATGTTCAACTGAAGGACAGCGCTGCGACCGGACGGGGGATCAATCATCCGAGACGCTATCTGAGCTTGAATTGGTCTGATCAGCAAATTGTTTTCTATCTCGAGGAGTATCCAGTCAGGGTATTCCATAGGATCCCAGTCTTTATGGCCAGGGTTTTCCGCCTCCTTCACCAGTTCTTTGTGATTGTTATCCAGTGCTACAATATGCAAACGGGTCGCCCGCTGAAAATCTGTCATTGCTACCGCATAGTCTACCAGGGTTTGTTTCCATTCAAAATCAAGCTCCATGGAGGTGGGCTTTGCCAGTAATCCAAGCAACGAGGTTGGGGTGATCCGTGGCCACAATCCGGCCATTCTCAATAGTTCTCTCGTGTAGCCACTGACTCGCGGTAATTCCAGTTTTTCTCGGATTGTGTTAAACATCGAATCAAGGCGGCTCCTGCATCTGAGTCGAAACCTTTCCAACAGCTCAACTTGTTGATCATGAATCACCCCCCAATTGGGCGTGGATTCCGCCTGCTGCTGGAAAACTGAGAGACTCTCTAGTAAATCTTTCATGTAGCTTTTTTTGAAGTCGCTGTTAGATTTCTCCTTGAGTCTAAGGAGAAGACTCTTTAATCTTCCGTCATCAAGGTGGGTGTTTCGGCCGTCCGGTGTGGGTCTACTGCGTCGAATTATGATAGTACGTGCTTGTGACATCCGCTCGGTTGGTGTGATCGATAACTCCGCGATGGATATATATGGGGCGGGTGCCCTTGCTGCTTCGCAGGGTGAGAACATATAAGTTGGAAAATCCCCTTCATTAGAGCGTGCCAAGTCTAGGATCTGTTGAACTTCCTCTATGTGGTTCTTAAATTGTAGATTCTTGTAGCAGTTATGGAACAAGGAATTTATAGCATCTTGCATTTCTTTCACCTTAAACAGTGGATAGTTGTTGGTCGCAGGCAACGCCGGAATATCACAAATCCACTTCGACTGGAACCATTTCACCAAGCCATCTGTTTGAGATTTAAGGTGATCGTCGTAAAGTTGCTCCCTTCTGTCATACCAACTCTCTAGGCTTTCATGCATCCGCTGCGGTTCACTCCATTCCTTACTACGTTCGAAGGAAACTGCAAATTTCTGGACCGTCGATAAGATGTCGCTGCCGGGATGGTAGCCTCTTCCTAAGTCATAGGAATCATAATCCGGCACCCTGATACTTTCAAACTTGGGTATCGTTGCAAACGCTAGTAATGTCCACACAAGTTGCATGTCGATAGGGCTTTCAGAGCGATATATCATGGGCGCCAATAGGAACATAAGACTGTATCGATCATCTTTTGTGGCCATACGACACGTGTCATAAAGTGAGCACCACACACTACGGAGGGTTGCCTTGAGCCAGCTGCTATCGTATCCAAGAGCGATTGTAGTTCCATTGCCTATCAAATTACTCCAGCCTTCGAATCGTTCTAGCAGGTCAGGGGCGGTATCTAGTGAAGTCGACCAATTGTTTGTATTGCGGGCAACAGCACACACTTTTGATTCCAGTGAAACAGCGTTTCCAGAAGGAACATCGCGGGATATATATGTGCGATCCTCTCCTAGGGCAACATTCGAGTTGCCGAAATCTTCGGCTCGGAAGGCTCTGTTCTTCATAGCTGCTTTATTGACTAAGTATGGCTCTGTTTCCCGGATCTCTACTTTCGAGGTAGGTAATTTACCGTCCTGGAAGAACTCAAAGCGGGAGTTGTATTCAAGGATTCTCTGAACGGTCTGGTAGAAACCTTCATGCTGAGAAAGGGGTGGAAGATCGTTCCAGCTCACCGTCTGCATCTTCCGTAGATGCTTAGGATAGGGCACTCTCGCCGGCGTCAACCCCGCAATGTGGTTCAGAAGGTCCAAGTCAACATCCTCCAATTCCTTAAACGACCACACAGCAGCTGAATTCAGGTCATATAGTGCTTCCTCTGTGCCAGTCCTCCCAGTCAACAAGTCAGGTAGACAGTGAGAGGTGAGGGCATGAAGATAGATTTTGTATAAACGGCTTGAAAGGCCGCCACTCCCGGAAAGTCGCCAAAGAGTGGTATCAATATCAAAATGATGATAAACAACAGTTTTATCTTCTTTAGTGCAAATAGTAACTTCGACGTGCGAGCCAACGGTTCCGTAAGCGACTTTTCCGTATGGAACCAACACTTTTCGACAGTGAGAATCTTCACCACGGCCTTTGTTGCGCAAAACAAGCCGAGTGCGGAGGCCAGTTAATGTTCCGAAAGATTGGTTCTCGTCGACTATCATGTCCCGAAACTGCCGGCATTCCAATTTCTTATCCTCGTTTAAGAAAAAGACCATTTGAAACCTGGGCAAATTCACTTCAACATCCGCTGGGTTTGTGATAGTTACCTCCACATAGTCGCTATACTCCAAAGACCCTAAAACCGAGTAGATCATTTTAGCAGATGCACTTCGAACATCCAAAAAACGCCTTCCTTCACATTCCATCACTAATTCGCGGCAAAAAACCCGTGGATTACGACAGGACTCCATCCATTGAGAATCTAGCGGACGGAATTCAATCTCCCCTGAATGGATGTCCATCCAATGCGCATAGTTTTCCACCAAATGTTTCGGAAAATCGCCATGAAACTTCGAGTGTGGTATGAGCTCCAGGGTGCGGTCATCTTTCGTGGCTCTTATAAGCAGTTCTGTGGACTCCATAGAAAATGAGAGCTATGCAAAGTAAGCAAGTTGTTTGGACTCTCGACTAGTGAGCTAATACCTGAAAGCCATGATACTTTTTCTTTGACTGATAGCGCATACCGGCACTTCCTGGACAAACGTCGAATACTTTCTAAATGAACGCTGAAGTAAGCCATCGTTCCGTGTAAAAGGGTTTATATGCACGTACATCACCAAAGGTTCTGAGATATGTCGGATGTGTTTTATATTCCGGTAGAAGCCTCTTTAACGGAGTACCAGCGATGAGGAGCTGGCCAGTCAAAAGATTGCATTGAACATCATATGCTTTTGGGTATTCATCCGGGCTCGTTTTGGTGACGACCCATCTATCATAGGGCATCTCTAATGCCTTCCAACATCCGCCTGGAACATAAGCCGACCAAGCTTGTACAATGCAATTGTCCATTGCTCGGCATGGCTGGGTTTGGAGGATCATACCTCTGAGCTTGGGTTCGAGATTCCAGCTCAGACGTCGATTTCTCTCCAGAAGGGCTCGCATCAAAGGAGATAGGCTGTTCACATCTGCCGGTGCGTTGTCATGGAGGATGATTGCACATTCAATCGCTGTTTCGAGATCGTCTGGCCCTAAAACCCGCCAAAGGTCGGCACAATCAACATCGTATGTGGTGCGACAGGTTGCAGCCACCTGAACAAGGCGGAGTCTGAGGTTTTGGGCTGTTTGGTCGTCCATATTTTCGCCATTATCTAGTTTATCGACGAGTTGACGAGTCCAAGTAAGAGTGATAATGCGTGCTTTTCTCAGCAGTGCGGCAGCCCTATCCTTGATGTTCTCGGCGGTGCTGAACGACAAAATTCGAGTAGACAGTACGATTAATGAATGCGCTGAAGTAATCTCCCTCCAGTTATCTCTTATCCTAGTCCAAACTTCTTCGATTTCGTCTAACAATGTCTTTCCGAAAGCAGGGTCCACTGGATCCAGATGAGATTCGCGGTACCAAATTCCTGAGTCATTCGGACCCGCTTGCCACACAGCCTGCATCAGAAGGATTCCTACTTCTTCGTTTACCCAGGTGAGATTGCGAGAGCGGAGTTCGCGCGCGATATTCATCCATTGCAGAAGATGTCCCGATCTTAGTTCTCCGAATGCCTCGAATTCATGCAATGAGAGCATTGTTGAGCAACGAGCCTGGCTTGCTATTACCTTATTTGATGTATGTACGGTGTTGTCGAGCGTATACTGCATATTTTGATAGGGCCCGGGGGGAAGCTGGAAAGTGCACATTGGCCTCACGTCCCACTTCTTGAGATTTTCTTCGACCCAACCACCTTTATCTTGGTCGTAAAGCTGGTAACCCAACCCATTGTTGACGCATATGGATTCCAGTTGGGTAGGGAAGCTACGTTGATTATAATGTGCGTTGAGAAAGCACTTTTTCTTAGATGACAAGGTCACACGTGAAGTTGATGAATAATGAGACCGCAGACTGCTGTATTTGGCGATATTTCCCCCAGGGGCTGTTTCTGAGACAAACTTTATTGGTGTACAGACATCGACTAAGATAAGATACGTGATATCTCTCCAGACAGAAAACCCAGCAGGACGCTGGAGCTCAAAGACAGCGACTTTCTTCTTCAATTCAGAGGAGGGAAGAGGCCACTCATGGACATCTATGCGCATGCCCCCGGCTTGCCTCTCCAAAGCGCATCGACCACAACCTGGTGCGTGTGCATTGTGCCCGCGACCCCGCCGGTTCACTTTCCAGTAGTATTCGCACGACATTTCGTTTCTCCTCCGCATAAGGTCGTCATATTCTTGAGTTTTGCGGTGGTATTCGACCTCCTTCTGAGATCTCTCAATCTGCGCTTGGGCCTCAATCCGCGAAGTAAGCTGGCGATGGACGAGTGACTCTTCAAAGAATCGGACCGCAAATGCATTTGAGCCAGAATCCTCTGACAGAATTCGTGGATAGTTGTGTTTATCTGCCCGGTCCTGGCGGGTCCGTATATACGTCTCAATCTCATTAAGCCGTACCATCTCCTTCCGCTTTCGAAGAAGAAGCGGGTCCAAAAGAGATACCGGGATTTCGGGCGAGTATTTCTTCATCAGCTTGCAGTGATGCAAGGTTATCTTGTCCAGGGCAACCCATAATTCCATCGTCGTTAGAAGCATAATGGAAAGGTTCTCAGGGCTACTATCATATAGGTCTTTGGCAATGTCCGTATACTGCTTAATGATATCCCCAATCTCCCGACAAACCGACTTGCGACTGATGTTTGCAGACTGCCATCCACCAAGATTGTGCTCAACCCAGCTCTCGAAATCTCCCAGCAATAGGAAGAGCTCGAACCCTGCTCTCCCTCCTTTCTTTAGTGAGGGCAATTTGTCGACGTTGCATGAAATCCGTATGTCCCCCGAAGGCTTAAATTTAATCTGAGATTGGATCCCGTTATTACGACCCAGAGCTTCATTAAGATAGGATCTGCTGGTACGCAGAGAAAGTGTTGTATCTTTCTCGATTGATAGTTGGTTGGGGTTCCACTTGTTTGGGTTCGAATTATTGCCTTGAATTTGAACCCATTCTTTCTCAAGATGTTCTCTGACTTGTCCTACCACTCCCTCCACTCGCTTCTTGACGAATTCCGGCAAACCATCCCCTGCTTTGAGGATACGACGAGCCAACTTTGCATTCATGACAAAGAGGGTCTCGCTCTCACAGACACTCTGCAGAGCCTTGTCCAAAACATCGGTCATAAAATATGGCATAAATGCTTTGTAGAGATCATGTTCCTCCCCATTCCTTAACGTTGTCTGCAGCGCAACTCTCAGAAGTAGCCAAAGAGAAGATCGCCTCCATGGTCCTCGAGCTTTATGGTAGAGTACATCGTCACGGATGTTTTTCTGGATTCGAAGCCCGGCTGAATCCACTGGACGCCCGAGACCGCGCAATATGCCCGATAGCATGCTGGTGATAAACATTGGATTGTTGGTGTCTCTGAACTCAGGCATATTTGAACCAGCCTTTTTTATGACGGGAACTACTTGCTCGAGTTCCTCGATATCCATTTCTTCCAGGAACAAGGCCAAATTCTCCACAAATGCCGGATCCATAGCGGTTTCGATTCCTACGGCTATGATGGGGCCTGGATAGGAACAACGAAGTCTTCCCGAAGTTTCTGTCACCTCCGCAGGGGCAGGAGACAATTCGAATGTTTCAAAGATCATCTCGTTGTGGGCGTGCCGAAGTACTAAGCCGGCATTTTGCGCTGAAATGTTCAATGCAATGACATCTGATAAAGTAAGCTTATTAATTGTCGTGATATCAAGATGTAAAAGCAAACATGGTTCCCATTACCTCCGGATTTCATATCACGAATTTTCTCCCCGAGTATAGCTGCAGAGATAGCACCTTGTCCGCTAGATTTGATGGCTAGATAAGACGAAAGCATGTTACAAACAATGACCATCCGTTCCTTGCCATGAACGCCTTCGACATCTCGATATTTTTCAGCTGCAGCCTTCAAGGCCTTGACTAATATCCGGTCCTTCTTAGTAGTGGATGATTCTTCTGCCTGCGGTAGCTTAGGTGGCAAAAATATATGATTGATGAGGAAAGTAAGCTCATCACTCCGAAGGGCTTCTGTCGTTCCCTGTCGTGGCGCGGTTGAAGAAACCTGGAGACGAGATAACCGGGGGGGTTCTCTTCTCCCCTGTAGTGGCATGACCGGAGAAGCCTGGAGACGAGAGAAACGGAGGTTGACTACATTGAATTAGCACGCACCCATTCCATATTGCCCATGGCTAGAACGTACCGTTCCTCTCCATGCTGGTAGTGGCAGTATGTTCTGCAGCTAAGTATGCTGGTGGTGCCAATTCTCATGCAGTAGAAATGCGAGTATCCTGAGGACCGATATATTTCCAAGATATCCAAAAGTTTGTGTTCTGTTGTATTTGTTTATGAAGTATGAATCAAAGGGTATACCGTACGTATGAATAGGTTTGAGACTGTGCGTTCTGTCTGAAGTCTCCCTATATTCTGCGGGGTGGTCGCTTTTTTAAACTAGCACTTCCATGTAGGTGCCTGCCAGTAGTGTCTGCGTGATTGCCATTTGATAACGCTGTGTCGCCGGTTTCACCGCATTTAGAAACTTCCGGGCCCAGGCAGCAGCACTCTCTACAAACCGGAGTGACAATTCCTATCTTCATGTACAAGTCCATTAACTGCCAGCCCTAGGCGACGGGATTGTACTGACAACGATTCTTCAGTTCACAACTCACCTCAGATTTACCATTTACCATTCCGTAGACGAGGCTATGGTGGCACGGCTCGTTCTATCAGGTGGGGTGTTAGGCGCATGAAAGTACTTGTAGAGTCATTTAAGCGCGCCACGCTAGCCACTTGTATCTATAACCGCTTTTCGACTGGGTTGGGGTTTAGCGGCACCGCACGTTTTGTCGTTTTTGTCATTTCAGAGCGCTTAAAACGCCCAAAACGATCTCGCATGCGTTTGGGCCACATTCCATTCCCCCTGGAGTTCATGCTATCTCCGTAATATGACTCACCGAACCTGGAGGGAATTTAGCAGGAATTCGAAAGAATCCGAAAGTAGGGGGATAGGAACCAGAGATCGCATAACACGGCAGGTGGGAAGTCGTACGCCTGGTTGTAATCAAACCGAATCACAGCTTTCTAATCGGGAAACATCCAAACGGTCCCTTACATACCACTGACCCAACTGCTCCAACACCCCCACTCAATATCTGGACTGTTGGGCAGAAATAAATTCCCACCAGCACAAATACAACTTGCCTAAATAAATTGTGATTGCCTTAAATAATATCGACCAAATCGTTCGACCTAAATGCACTCTAAGCTTTGTTATGAACAGACTTTTTTTGACAGGTCAACTAGCTAACTCACGCCGCAAGCGGTCCCTTGTTGCATTTTGGTGATTGGACAAGATAAAGTCGGTATCAAACACGAAGGTGTCATTTATTGAAAAATTGACACCCACGGTGGAAGTACTCAGCATTCCATCTAAACCATGTTGCATGCTGTGGTTGGCCAGAACGAAGTACCTTCCTACCGCATCACCGGTCAGCGACGTGGCGGTACCAAGTACAGTATTGCACTAAAGCATCACCGGTTTCCAAAGAAGGGCAGGTAACCTGCAAGGATGAGTGATAATCATTATGCGCTGCGCAGAAAGAAATAATTGACTCTGTGTGCCTTGGGATATAGCCTGGCCCTGATATATCTGGTTCTTGATACACTTCCACCCCAGGGCGTTTTTTCTTATCTTAATATGATCTAGAGATGCCGTATTTGGCCTCCGTTGCTTGCTCTGACTTGGTACCGGTACGGTTTCAAACAACGGCCAAGATTCTGCATCATTGAGTGCGGGGTTGGATAACAGTATTTGGGGTGTTGTCTTGAAAACTGACTGAAAGGCGCTCAATTGCATTCTATACTGTACGTTGCTGTCTCGAATCCATCCTGAAATGTAAGCAATCCAAGAACTGAATCCTCCACCTCCAATGCTACTTGCTTATCCCACATGTGCCATAAACACCCACAAACACTAAAATTGTCAATAAGCGGCCGCAGAACGTTTGTTTGAGGTTCAACCAGCCAATAAGAAAGGATCAAGGGTTTGATGTGTTGTACCTATTTGAAGTATATATATATTACCATTGTAAGGGCATATCCAAAAGTCTACTCTTGTTCCTTTTTCGGTATCACAATTGAGCCATCGGTTGTATTCGAATGCGGGATTTCAGAGCCTCTGAACAGTAGTCAAAATCACCCGTCGAGATTTGTCTCGTGCCCAGACCCAGGGTAGCCACTCGTACCTCGTTTCTCGTTGCCTCGCAACCTCACTCGGGAATGAGAGGCCGGAGATGAGACAAGGTCGAGTTCACACTTTGAAAGTACTGTAGCGGTCAAGAGGGATAGTACACTCCTCTCAGCTGACATGTAGATATTGTGGTACACCGAAGGTCTGACATATATTTTGAGTAGAACAACTTGTTTGAAGGTACGATAATCCAAGACTGGATGTCATTTTTATCATGTCTTTGTTGATCACGGCCAAGAAACTTCCCCAAAACATTCTTCTGTTTTCATCCTAAAACTTCAAAATAACATTTTTTGACCTATATTTCCTAGGCTATGGCCGACCTCACTGACATATTTTGGACTTAAGTACAGCTTCAAACTGACGCTGACATGGTATAATATTTTCGAGTACGAACACCCCCTTTGACAGCTGACGTACTATCCCTCTTGACCGTTACAGTAGTAGCAGGAAATCCCTTGTTCTAAAACGCGGACCTAATTTTAGATGTGTACTCGTACTCAGCCGCAGTTTAGCTGTAGTCGAGAGCCTAGGTAGTGTCTAAGCGAATTCAATAGCCGCACAAGGTCTCCTAGCTGTCGAGCTGCCTCCATGCGTGTGTAAAAGCCTGCTAGAGGCTAGAGTACGCCTCTATGGTAACACAAAACATTTACTCTAGACTCCAGACGGCGCCTCGCTCATGTTTTAAAAAACTAAACAACCGTGACTCCATGTCATACAAAAGAAATGCCATCAAATCTAATCCAGTTGCCCCAAATTTTCTAGTTTCTACTCTTCATCGCTATCATCGCTATCCTCCTCCTCTTCGTCGTCGTCCTCGCTCTCACTCTCACTCTCCGCCTCCGCGAGCCATTTCACAAACGCTTCAGTAGGCTTCCTCACAGCCAGCATCTTTTCGTCCGTGCTACTTCTCTCATCAAGCCACCAATTATTAACGGCTTCCTCCATAACCAATTCCAACGTGTTGTTTAGTACCTGCACAATGTTGAGCAACAGCGCACCGCCACTTGCTCTACTGCAGCATTCCTTCTGTAGGAGCAATAAGAAGTCAACCTGGTCTTTTCTCTCAAAAACACATCTTTTGAATGTGCTTTCCCAGCGCTTCAAGACCTTAGCTGAGGCTACTCCAGTGCTTATCGTGTCTTTGGCTACGACTTGCTCGATGCGAGTGACAAGAGCTGTGACTACTGCGCGGCGGACCTGATGGAAACCGGCATTGGCCGTCATTCGTAAGCCGTTGAGTTCAAGGTTAGCCACCTCCGTCGGGTGGTCATTCTCCATAGCGTTGAGCAATGATGTTGATGCTTCGCGGTGCCACGACTCATCACCATCTTCGAACGAGGTGGTGGAGTCTGAGCGGCCGTTTTTACTGACACGAGGGATGATTCCACCATCCGAAGAATCGGAGTCTGAGTCGGAATCTTCACCTGGAACCGTAGAGATATCGGAATCGGAGAAACTGAGATGTTGAACCGAGTAAGCTAGAAATCTAGGTTAGTGATGCAGGCTAGATTCTTGTGGACTGTAAAATATACCGAGTCCATCTTGCTCCGCAGAAGTTTGTTCGTCCTCCGATTCAGAGTCTGAGCCGTCATATTCGCTTCCCGAGATTGCCTCCTCAGTATTTTCCGAGGCTAACCGGGTTTTCCTCCGGTTGTAACTTGAGATTTTGCTCGAAGGGCCCAACTCTGCTCCTTGAGAGACTCTAACGCCGAATGAAACGATCGAGCCCCTTATAAGACAGACTTCACCTAGTACTGCGCCGCTGGCAATGATGGAATTCTGAATCTTGCATCCATCACCGATTACCACATTGTCCCATATGTATGCCCTATCTAGCACCACATTCTTTCCGATCCTACATCCGGCTCCGATGGTGCTATTCCCCACGACTGATCCCTCGCCTATGCTGATCCCTCGCCCTAGGATCGTATTTCTCTTCACTAAGCAGCTTCTGGCCAACGTTATATCTTCCTCTTTATAGATATTTCCACGCTCCATGGTGTAGTTCTGGTCAGGTCTGAGGTTATTGTCGGGAACCAAAGGGAAAGTCCATCGTCCAATAATGTCCCTGCTTACGGCATCATATGTTTGTAGACTCCTAACTCTAGCAGCGTAGCCCTCGGACACAATGTGAGTATGTATTGTCTTTCCGTAGAGTTCATAATCCGTCAAGATTCCGTGTAAGAAATGGCGACGGATATGCTGGTAATCAAAGTTCTCGGTGAAGAGCGCCGGAACATCGGGTGAGCAGATATCAACCTGACAATCGATAAGATCGGCACGGATTCGGAGTTGCGGGTGCTGTTTCCTGAGTTCGGAGGGAAGAAGGATTGTGCCCTCGTCACTGGGTCGCATCTCTTCGTAGTGCACACAACGATGAGACGCTTCATCTATAACAAAGACGCCGGACTCTCCTCGTGCCTTTGTTCGGTGTTCAAAGCCGGCCTCTCTTAAAATCATTGTCATAATGGCGTTCTTATCCTTTGTTCTCCTATCTCGGTGGGTCTGTAATACTCCCTCAAGAGGCAAATTGCTGACAAAGTCGCCGTTCACCAGCAGAAAGTCGGTCGTGATCATGCTCTTGCCGTCGAGTTCCCTCATGGCGTCGCCGACAGACAAACTCGAGGGCGACATGACAATCTGGCACTTTGTGAACGGTGACGAGGGCATATTCCACTTTGAATTACGAATGTATTCCTCGATCTTGTCGGCGTGCGCTGAGGCGAAGATGAAAACGTCTTCTACACCAGCGAGGGAAAGGAATTCAAGGGTATAATCGATCAGCGGGACGTTTGCGAGCGGGAGGAGACACTGTCACAGCAACGAAGACGACGAGATTTAGCATAGGGCGGTGGAGGGATTTCTTTTGGAACAGACGAACTCTTGCTGTTTCCAGAGTGAGCGGCCGGAATCTGGTTTGATATGAATCTGTGAGAACCTTTTTGTTGCACGGGTATTGAGTCAGATGTGGAATCTCCCTCGGCGAAAGAACCGAACTTACAACCGCTTGCAAGATATTTTCCCGCTGCTGGTCTTCCCGTTTCTTGTTCCCACCAGCTGCGGGCTTGTTCTTCTTGGAGCTCATCTTGTCGTCGCTGTCGCGGTTCAAGAAAGGAGGGGTTGAATGGAAGCTTTATTTCGAGGTTTCGCGGGGTGGAACAATTGCAGTCATTGAAAATAAGTGAGTGTTACACAGCGGGGCCAAATTCAAAGCCTAAGCCCTAGACCCTAAAAAGTATAAATTCATGCATTTACCGGCGCTGCACCATGTCAAACACTCACACATTCGTAGAGCAACCCACAAGCAATCAGTTCCATCTCGCCTACCTCGCGCAACAGAGCTTCGAAAAAGCTCCTCATAAACCGAACCTCCACATATACCAGAAACTTCTTTCATCATGCCTAAGAATAAGGGAAAGGTACGAATAACCGCTTTGCGTGCTACCCCGCCCCCGCTTCGGGGGCATCAGGCACCGCCGAGATATTTTAGCGGGCGGCCACCTTCCCGCAGCGCCGATACAATATGGCTAACCCTATGTTTTTCATGAATATAGGGAGGAAAGAACAGGCGTCGCGGAAAAAACGAGAATGACAATGAGAAGCGAGAGTTGACCTTCAAAGAAGACGGCCAAGGTTTGTTGCCATCCATATTCTAACCTGCCTTTTATTGCGCCCGTCGCCATCGCCATCGCCATCCATCATTATCACAACGAAGCCTTTTTCCGGCACTATAGCTAGGGTGAGCTAACGATATAACACGCAGAATACGCACAAGTTGTGAAAATGCTTGGGAACGGACGCCTCGAGGCTATGTGTTTCGACGGCGAAAAACGCCTCGCACATATCCGCGGCAAGCTGCGGAAAAAGGTCTGGATCAACCAAGGAGACATCATCCTGCTCTCCCTGCGCGACTACCAGGATGAGAAGGGAGATGTAATCCTGAAGTACACCGCCGACGAGGCCCGTAACCTTAAGGCATACGGCGAACTTCCGGAGAATGCAAAGATCAACGAGACAGATACTTACGGTTTGTCCATCTCTCAAAGCTTTGCGATGCTTTGGTTTGTCTGCAGCGTTACGAAGGCAGTTATTGCGAAACTTTTTGTCTGGCTGGACTTCGTGGCGTTCGTATTCTTGCCCGTAGACAATACCATCATGATGCGGATCAGCATTGACTATCTTACTATGAATATTCACTAACACTCCCACTATAGGTCACGAGGGCGCCGACGAATGCAACTTTGAGTTCGACGTTGAAGCTGGCGACATCGATATTGATGCTGTCTAATCGCATCTTGTCACAACAATATCATCCCCGGCAACGGCGTGTCATACCAAAATTGTATCTGTTTTGGCGAGGGAGAGAGTGGAAAAGTTCATTTCTTTGTTGTTTCGTTTACGAGTGGTCGATGAACCAGAGAACGAAATAATGTCTGGAGGTGCCGGAGGGTTGAGATGGAGAGGGGATGGAGGGGCGTCCGCTCTTTAAGAATGTTTACACTAAGTACCTTAGGGATTTCACTTCTGGAGTTCTGAGGCGTCGGGCGAGTTGAAACTGGGATTCTGTCTTTCATTTTCACATTGAGAACTGTGGCTTCAACTCGTCTCTTCTCTTCCATTTCTGTGCTGTAAATGATCTATGGAAATTGGAGTAGCTGTCCTTGTTTCCTGAGTCCGGCTATCGGTGGATAATTCGCTGCACGATACCCTTTAGTGCAAAAATTATTTGTGATATCATAATGCATAACAGTAGAATTCGTTATATTGGTTGGCTGAAGAATCTATTACTCCATAATCCATTCTTGTAAGATCCTCAACCACAGCGTGTACAACATGTCTACTCGTCGACAACACCAGGGGCCTTGGCACTCATCTGTCTTGCCTTCAACAGCTCGTCGCAAAGTAACAAATTGCTGGCAATACCTGAGGCGCTAGCAATCGAGTTCCTGAGCACCCTAAAAGAATCATAAACACCCTCGGAGACAGGGTCCATGGGTTCACCGGTGGTCAGATCGATCCCCACAACGTTTCCTTCGGCATACTCATCCTGAAGGGCAGCCACTGGCGCAATATCATTAGTTATTTATCATAAGAGGTGATTTGAAGGGGAATGTACAAGAGTCCTGGATATCGAAACCACCGTTTGCAGCCAAAGTCTTGGGGATAACAAGCATAGCATCGGCAAAGGCCTGTACTCCCATCTTTGCTTTGCCCTTGATCGACTTACGTACAGATTCCCCGGTAAGGTGTGCGTGGCAGGCAACTTGGAATGCTCCAGCGCCAGGGACAACTGATTGATCGACAATCATGTTGTAGACACTCCTAAGGCCGTCGCGCACAGCATCCTGGATCTGAGTGATAGTGTGGGCATTCGGGCCCTTGATCAGGATGGTGACAGATTTGGGGTCCTTGACATCTTCCTGGAGAGATGCTTAGAGGCGGTTCAGAAGATTGGCAATGAGCATAACTTACAATAAAGGTATACTTCTCCTCTCCGAGGGTGTGCTCGTAAACATCTCCGGCCCAACCCAAAACCTCGGGTGTTAGGTCGTCAACAGAATTCTGAGATACACCGCCACAAACTAACTGCAGCCGTTCCATGTTTCTTCTCTTCGCCCGCCGCAGAGCAAAGATGCCGTTCTTCGCCAACACATCCAAACTCAGCGGATCAATCCCCTTTTGGTTGATGACGACAAAGCCTTTTTTAGGATCGTCTCCACACACTTGCTTTTTCAGCTCCACAATTTTCCTCAGCTTCTCGTCCACGAATCTCCGCTCGCTTTCGACCAATTTATCCCTCTGTTCGGCGGAAGAGTAGAAAAATCCAGAGTTGACCTCGGTCTTTTCGAACTCCAGAGAAACGTTTAATGTGAGAATGTACGCGTTTTCTACTCGTCGGGGCATGTCCGGATGGCGGGCGCCGTGATCGAGGGCAAGTCCACGGATCAGTTTTGTTTCTGACGCGGTTCGGTGCTGCATCTTCATAATCTCAATCATGTGTAGGTCGGGTTTGTTAGGTGGGTGGTAGATGGCTAGGACGGCGTCGACAATGGACGGTGTAAGCGATTCTGCAAGCGTCTTATCAAGCTTGGTGGAGAGCGAAGTACGAGCAACGCAAAGGAGGAGTTCGCGATCAGGTTCTTTGTTTATTTTGAAACCGTCAAGAAACTGAAGCTGTTAGAATAGTACTCCGGTGGTATGTATTGCCCGGGGCCGTACCTTAAGTGCTTCCACTTTGGCGAGCTCAAAACCTTCAGTGATGACTCGGGGGTGGAGTCCTTCTTCAATATATCGTTTTGCCTGCTTTAAAAGCTCTCCAACCAACAAAACCACACTCGTTGTACCATCTCCAGCAATGTCGTCCAGAGCAGTTGCTACTATCGTCAGTATTCGACACCCCACTATACCCCACCCTAGATTTCATATTTCGTACCTGCTCTAGCAATCATTACAGCTTCGGAGAAACATCAGCGAGGTTCTTTAAGGACCAATATGCTAAAAACATTTGGACAAATGAGATGGATGTAGCTACCTGTGGGGTTCTGAATTGTCATCTCTCGCAACAACTTCTGCCCGTCCTTCGTCAATGTGATCTGCCCAGAGCCATCCACCAGCATCTTTAAAGTTCCAGAGGGGCCAAGATTCGATTTGAGGACATCCTGTAAGCCTGCAGAAAATTATCAGGGACTTGTTTGATACCGAATTAATAGACTAGATCCGTGCAGCGGCCATGCATACCTTCGCCAGCAGCGATGTTGACTCTTAGCGCCTCTCCTCTTCGAAGGGATTCCGCCTTGGGATTTAGAAGAGATGTGGCTGACATCTTGGGGTAGTGATGAGATGAAGAAGGGTTGTATTGATAATTATTAGGTGGAGAGTAGCCGTAATGATGGTGACCTCCCTCATGCAACTGAATTGAGGTGGGACTTTTCCGCCGCATTATCATACACTAACTTCTTGTGGCCTAGCGTAAAACCACCGAAATTTTCCTCTCGGTCAGCCTCTCTTTCTTCGCGTCGCGATCATATATCCAACCAACCAATACACTTCGTAAATATCCTCTCCCGACAGTCTTCGCCGCCAACGTCCACCAAATGTCGGCTGTCGATTATCTTCTCCAGGAGGCCCCGGTTGGCTACGGCCTGTATCGAGTCGTCCAGCAACCCGACACCATTGGCAATCGTCTGAAGGAAGTCCAGGACGCAGCCTCCGACCTGGGAAAGTTCGGAAAGATGGTCAAGCTGGTCTCTTTTGCGCCTTTCCAGTCCGTTCTTCCATCCAGCAGAATCGATTCCAACTTCCTGCGCCCCGGCTAATCTCCAATATCTAGGGGTGCCGCTCAAGCTCTTGAGAATGCAAATGACGTCTCCGAGGGTATCGCAAGTTCTCACCTTTTAGCGCTCCTCGAGGTCAATCTTCCCAAGGGCGGAAAGAAGAAGAAAGTTGTTCTTGGTGTTGCCGACAAGTTCTTGGCCTCTTCTATCAAGGCCTCTATTCCCGGTGTCGACTGTGAAACGAATGAGGTTGTGCAGGACCTACTCCGTGGACTGCGTCTGCATGGGGACAAGCTGTTGAAGCAGCTACAGCCTGGCGATATGGGCCGAGCGCAGCTGGGGTTGGGACACGCATACTCCCGTGCGAAAGTAAAGTTCTCAGTTCAGAAGAACGACAACCACATCATTCAGTCTATCGCGCTGCTGGATTTGATGGACAAAGATATCAACACTTTCTGTATGCGCGTTCGGTAGGCGTTCAATCACTCTGACTATGCAATTCACTTTATGCTAACCTATCAAAAGTGAATGGTACGGATGGCATTTCCCGGAACTCATCAAGATTGTCTCAGATAACTACACCTATTGCAAGTTGGTCGCCTACATCAAGGACAAGAAGAATCTTAGCAACGAGCAACTCCATGAGCTAGCCACCTATGTCAATGACGATCAAGAACTGTCGCAGAGCATTATTGATGCCGCTAAGATGTCCATGGGTCAAGACATCTCTGAAGCCGATATGGACAATATCATTACCTTCTCCACTAAGGTTGTTTCGCTCGCCGACTTCCGCAAACAGATCTATGAGTACTTGACCGACAAGATGTCTATCGTCGCCCCTAACTTGGGCAAGCTCATCGGTGAAGTCGTCGCAGCTCGTCTCATTTCTCACGCCGGTTCCTTGACGAATTTATCCAAGTACCCTGCTTCTACCGTCCAGATTCTTGGTGCTGAGAAGGCGCTTTTCCGTGCGCTCAAAACTAAAGGCAACACTCCTAAGTACGGTCTCATCTACCACTCCTCTTTTATTGGAAGGGCCGGCGCGAAGAACAAGGGCCGCATTTCCAGATTCTTGGCAAACAAATGTTCTATTGCATCCAGAATCGATGCTTTTTCCGAGAACCCCACTACCAAGTTTGGAGAAGTCCTAAGGAACCAGGTTGAGGAGCGTTTAGACTTCTATGCCAATGGTACTGCACCTACGAAAAACCAGGATGCCATGGTACGCTTCCTCATCTGTTTTTGGGTGAACATTGCAATTGACATTCATAGAAATCTGCTATGGATGCTGTGTTGGGTGACATTGTGGTCCCTGCCGATCAGGATGATGACGAAGTTTCAGATGACGAGACCACCAAGAAGAGCAAGAAAGAGAAGGAGAAGAAGGAGAAGAAGGAAAAGAAAGAGAAAAAAGAGAAGAAAGAGAAGAAGGATAAAAAAGAGAAGAGTAAGAAAGAGGTGGAGCCAGAGACCACGAGTAAGAAGAGGCGGAGGGATGACAACGATGACGCAGAAGTGGAGAAGAAGTCCAAGAAATACAAGAAGGATAAGAAGGATAAGAAAAAAAGCAAGGCTTAAACTGAATATCCTTTGCTTGCTCGACAGGTGTTTTCTTAAGCTACCTAAATTTTTACTTGGGAATGAGCGGCCCAGCAGCGAGTACAACTAGTAGCTTGATATACGGGTAAAACGGCGTCTTCTTATAGTATGTACAGAGTTTATACTTGCTTTCCTTATGTAGTTTTCTTTCGGTTCTTGTCTGGCATTGCGTTTCTTGGTTCCTGGTTTTTATGAATAAATAGGGTTCAATTCTATCGAGCGAGGGAGTGACTCAGTGAAACATCCATTTCACAATTGTGTTCTAGATTTAGTCGATCTGGTATCTGTTGCATTGTTGTTGTACTGGCGTAAGAACGGATAGGGATAAGGTACCACACTCCAAGACTGCGAAACAGTACTCGCAAGTCTATCGATACGAAACGCGCATCCACGTGATAATGAATTACATTGCCTTATTATTCCACTGGACATGGAAACTTCTGGCTACTTGGTATCTTCCTTCTTCCGACTCCGTGTTCAATGAGTCTTCGGAAATGAGCGCGAAGTGGGGCGCGTTGATTATCAATCTGTCCAGTTGAAGCTGAGAAACGCCGTCAGGACTCGAGGTAGATCCGAATCTGCCCCTAACCCATGTTGTTTAGCGCCAAGCTGACGCGTGAAAAGTCCTCCCAAACACGATGTCTGGCTCCCCTCCTCTCCTCCTCTCTATCCCTTTTCTATCCTCTCTCCATCCCACTTCCCCTCCATCCACGAACACTTGTTGCTTGCATCATTGTTTGTTTGTCTTCATTCTGTATAGCTTCGATTGAGCAAGCAATCGTTTAGCAACTTGCAATCCGTACCCTACTACTCTACACGCTTTTTTCATCCGCACCGTCCCACAACATACAGCAGCTATGTATGTGTTAAAGCGAGGTATGTGCACACTCATGTCTTATGCTGTGTTTTTCCCCCCAAGATACCCAGTTATGCTCTTTTGATGTTACTCGGAGGCATTTACTGACTAGTGTGCAGACGGGCGTAAGGAGCGCGTCCAATTCGACAAAATCACTGCTCGAGTTTCTCGCCTTTGTTATGGGCTCGATAGTGAGCATGTTGACGCCGCTTCCATTACACAGAAAGTCATCTCAGGAGTGTACCAGGGCGTTACCACCATTGAGCTCGATAACTTGGTACGTTTGGTTGGCAGTTTGCTGAAAATAATGGTGAGAAACAAGCTAACCCGTTTCATAGGCTGCAGAGACAGCTGCTTATATGACTGTTACCCATCCGGACTATGCCATCCTCGCAGCCCGTATTGCTGTTAGCAATCTGCACAAGCAGACGAAGAAGATGTTCTCGCAAGTCATCAGTGATCTTTACCACTATGTAAACCCAGTATGTACCTCATTACCCCCACCCACTCAGGCGCAAACTTATTCGGTACTCAGAAAAACAATCGACCTTCCCCCATGATTAGCGAGAAGACCTACGAAACTGTTATGCGACACCGAGACGAACTGAATGCTGCCATCATCTACGACAAGGATTTCAATTACAACTACTTTGGGTTCAAAACGTTGGAGAGATCTTACCTCCTGAGAATCAATGGCAAAATCGCCGAGAGGCCCCAACACATGATCATGAGGGTAGCAGTTGGCGTTCATGGTGACGACATCGAGAAGGTTATTGAATCTTACAACCTCATGTCTTCCAAGTACTTCACACATGCGTCTCCCACGCTTTTCAACGCTGGTACACCCTCTCCCCAGCTGTCATCTTGCTTCTTGGTCGCCATGAAGGAAGACTCTATTGAGGGTATCTACGATACTTTGAAGACTTGCGCAATGATTTCCAAGACCGCTGGAGGTATCGGCCTAAACATTCACAACATTCGCGCTACTGGTTCTTACATTGCGGGTACTAACGGAAATTCAAACGGTATTGTGCCCATGCTGAGGGTTTACAACAATACCGCAAGATATGTGGATCAGGGTGGTAACAAGAGACCGGGTGCTTTCGCCATTTACCTTGAGCCCTGGCATGCAGATGTCTTCCAGTTCTTGGATCTGAGGAAGAACCACGGAAAGGAGGAAGTCCGCGCTAGAGATCTTTTCTATGCGCTCTGGATTCCGGACCTGTTCATGAAGCGTGTCGAATCCAATGGTCAGTGGTCCTTGTTCTGTCCCAACGAAGCCCGCGGACTCGCGGACGTCTATGGCGATAAGTTTGAAGCACTTTACGAGAAATATGAGAACACCCCTGGCTTGCCCCGCGAGACTATCAAGGCTCAGAAGCTTTGGCACTCAATTCTCGAGGCCCAGGTTGAGACTGGTAATCCATTCATGCTGTACAAGGATGCATGCAACAAGAAGTCGAACCAGAAGAACTTAGGGACCATCAAGTCTTCTAACCTCTGCACTGAAATCGTCGAATACTCGGCCCCGGATGAAGTTGCTGTCTGCAACTTGGCTTCCATCGCTCTGCCAACTTACGTTGACGTTCAAAGAGAGGAGTATGATTTCCAGAAGTTGCACGATGTGACCAAGGTCGTGGTTAAGAACTTGAATAAGATTATTGATGTCAACTACTACCCAGTCGAGGAGGCTAGACGCGGTAACATGCGGCATCGTCCTATCGGTGTTGGAGTTCAAGGTCTCGCAGATGCTTTCCTAGCACTTCGCATGCCATTCGAGTCGCCAGAAGCCAAGCACCTAAATATTCAAATATTTGAGACAATTTACCATGCTGCCGTCGAGGCTTCTTCAGAGCTTGCTGAGGTTGAAGGCCCTTACTCCACATACGAAGGTTCTCCAGCCTCTCAGGGTATCCTTCAGTATGACATGTGGAATGTCACTCCCACAGACCTATGGGACTGGGACGAGCTGAAAGCAAAGGTCAAAAAGCATGGTCTCAGGAATTCGCTTCTTATCGCTCCTATGCCTACGGCTTCGACATCCCAAATCCTTGGGTTCAACGAGTGTTTTGAACCTTACACCTCCAATATCTACTCGCGCCGTGTGCTTGCCGGGGAGTTCCAGATCGTGAACCCTTGGTTGCTCAAAGATCTTGTGGACATGGGACTCTGGAGTGATGCTATGAAGAATAGGATCATCGCCAACAATGGCAGTATTCAAGGCATTCCCAATATTCCAGATGACATCAAGGCCTTGTACAAGACAGTCTGGGAAATCTCGCAGAAGAATGTGATTGATATGGCTGCTGATCGTGCTGCTTTCATTGATCAAAGCCAGTCGCTCAACATCCACATCCGCGACCCCACTATCGGTAAGCTCACGTCTATGCACTTCCATGGATGGAAGAAGGGTTTGAAGACCGGCATGTACTATCTCCGAACGCAGGCTGCTGCAGCCGCTATTGTAAGCTTTCCTTCCGACTTTTCTTTATTCAATCTGCTTTTCATGATGAGACTATTATTGGTCCGTGTTTATGAGGCGGTTTAAGACCCCGCTAAACGATATCCCTTTCCAACCCTCTGAAACGGCATCTGCTCATTTTCTGCCACGCGTCACGAATATTGAGACGGGCGCTAACATATCATAGCAATTTACTGTCGACAAGGAAGCGCTTAAGGTCGAGGATACCGCAGTAGCTCGCGCCTTGCCTAAACGTACCTCTCGCACTTCGCCCCTTGGCTCATCCGCTGCGGTCCCTCGACCCATGATGGCTGCCACTACAGGCAATGGATCCCTCACACCTAAACCCGTACCAGCTTCTCCAACAGCCAACAAGCCTTTTGAAGCTGATAAGCCTGAACCCAAGAGCCCGAACCTTCTTGCTACTGAACCCGTTGGCCCGCCAGATGAGGAATTAGTTGAGCTAGAGAGAAGAAAGACTCAAGAAGACAAGAAAGGCGGCAGCGAGGATCGCGAGGTTGATATCTATGCTGATGCTGTTTTACAGTGCAGCATTGAGAACAGGGAGGCCTGTGAGATGTGCTCTGGTTAGATCCTTGGTTTTCAGTGAGGTTTTGTTATTCAAATGTAATACCTAAGGTAATGTGATATGCTGTCATGAGGAGGATAAGAGCGTTGGAAAGGATCACTGTTTTTTGGGGGTTTTTGTGGGCGCTGGTTTCTGCTTTTTCCCTTTGCTTTATACGGTCACGAATTAAGATATCAATAAGAATAGGGCTGGATTAACTGCGGGATTAATACGTATTTAGTATTCATTCATTCAATCAATACTTTGATTACTCTACAGATTCTATGCAGGCACATAAGCAATGCAATGTGGGGAAGTCCGTGCACGTGCTGCACGCGTAGATAACTAATAACCTAATGTCCCATTCACTTGCACGACATCTTCCCGTAGAATATTAAACATTCACCATTCACCACTCACATCTCCAGAATGCGCAGAGGATGCTTACGACAATAGAACTTACTCCCGCAAATAGACCACAGCTACTATCCGATGAAACGCTCCTCTTTGTTCAGAACTCTGTCGGATTATACGAGGGGTAAGTGCAACCAACCCCACCATGATATCATTCCTAGCCAGAAGTTAACGAGACCCCTTCAAAGGAAATACAAAATCCCACACTACCAGAACGGCTTTGCATATCTCACCACGCACCGCGCATGTTATGTCGATAACGATGAACCACGGAAGTACTCGGTAGCTGTGGAGTTGAAGGATGTGGACCGTGTTGAACCTTGGGTTCGCTCCCAAACCCGACATTGCGCATCATCCATGTGTTAATGTCGTCATACATAGGCAGGCTTTTTGAAATCCTCGCCAAAGGTCGCTCTCTACCTCCACCCTACCGCTGGGAATTTAAACGGTGTGGAACCATCACTTATCGGCTCTTCACGCCCGAGTCCGAGATCTTCTACGCCACTTATCCGTTCTGCATCACCGCCGCCGATTACGGGCGTCTGGATATGCACTATATGCTCATTTTCGAATCCGATCCCCTCGAACTACATCCCGGGCATCACCCAGGCCGCTTCAATCTCTCCGTGTCTGACATGTGGGATCAAACCACAACTTTCACATCTGGAAAGTTCCCTCAAGCAGCAACCACTTACACTTCCTCCTCAGGAAGCACAGCCGGATTCAGACCTTGCGTGCCCCCGATGCACATTCCACAACCACCCGTCCCTCCCCAACTGTGAGCTCTGCGGATGGTCCCTGCGCACTGTGACATTGCCTTTACCTGCAGCGCCTCCACGTACCGCCTCCCCCACGCCGCAAGATGCACAAATCATCAAGTTCTCATTCCGTGCCGGTGGCTCGACCACATTCCTCATGCATCTAAAGTCTGCGCGGACACAGCGGAAATGGTTGCTCTATTCCGCGCCGCCGATTCCTCGACCTCCATCCCCCTCAGCTTCCACCAAACGCGTGGGTATCGGCGGTCTGGAACGGAAGGGACTTTCGCAAACCCGCAAAAATGAATTAGTGCTAGGTACGGCGTTCGAAGACCTCGAGTCGCTCAAGGCAGCTGCAAAGGAGGTCATTGCACTTGCAGAGTCGTTTTCGCGCCTTACTGGGCAGGCGGATACCGGCGTTGCACAAGCACTCGGGTTGGTCAGTAGAGATATGTTTGCGACTACGTCCTCAGCGGGCGAGAGCGCATGGATCGATGAGCTTTCTCGCCAGATCGCCGAGTTTCTCTCTGATGACTCCCGCGGGGTTCTTAAGAAGGAGGGTGGTGTGATAACGCTCGTCGATCTGTGGGCGCTATACAACCGTGTCCGCGGGATCGACCTGATCTCACCAAAAGACCTGGAGAAGGCGGCGGGACGCTTTGAGGCGCTGAAGCTGCCTGTGAGAACGAGGATATTTCGCAGCGGCCTAGTGGTTGTGCAGGATGTAGGGCGGAGGGATGAGGAGACAGTTCGCAGGATTGTGGAGTGGGTTGGGTGGGAGAGGGGGGTTACGGCGGGTGAGGCGGCGGAAAGGTTTGGGTGGAGTCTTGGTGTCGCGAGCGAAGAGATGGAGATGGCGGAGGACCGCGGCGCCTTGTGTAGAGAAGCGAGTATTGAGGGTGTCAGGTTCTGGAGAAATAGGTTCTTGGAGACAGAGCCTGTAGTTGTGGCGCGGCTGGAAGCTGGATTGAGAGAGATGGTGGTGGTTTAATTGGTAAATGTTTGTTTAGAGCGTCATCTTTGTAAATGGAGTCGAAAGGCTGTTTCGGGATAATAGAGAAGATCGCAGACATCTTCCAAAGTCATAATTGACTGCCATAAAAACATTCCATTTCTATTTCCGTTTCCCGCGTCATAACAAAACATATCTACAAATGATACCTATAACTTCCTCTTCTTCGACGGCCTTGCGTTCTTCTCCCTCCTCTTCTCCTTCAACTTCCTTGCCTTTGTCACATCCGCTGTACTCCTAATCTCACTCTTTGGAGTCGAGCCCTTAACCAGACCTTTACTCTTCGCCTCATCAAACCTCTTCTTGCGTACCGCATAATCATCTCTGAACTTATCTGGCCGCTTCGGCGCCGCCGTAGCTTTATGATACATCTTCCCCCTCAACTTCCCGCCCATCGGCGCGCCATCACCACTAAACCTGTTATTAACTCCCGGAGCCTCTAGTTCACCGGTGCGCGGCATCCGATCAATCTTGTGTGCGTTTCTCCAGGCGTCGAAGCGGCCGCTCTTGAACGATGCGGCGATCTTCTGTCCGGATTCACCAATGATCATTTTGGCGCCCTTGGAGCCGTCTTCGTCGTTAGCACGCGACACATATTTCTTTGCCTTCTTGTCCCAGCGCATTCCTTTGGCCTTATGTGCTTCGGCGAATCCCTTTCCGGCTTCGTCGTTGACCAGGTCCATTGTTGCGCCGCGGGCAGCTTCAGTGAAGGATGTGACGCCGCCTGTGATAGAGTAGCCTCTGTCTTCGGCAAGAGAGGTGGAGGGGTGGTAGGACATGAAGTGTTCGCTGTCTTCGAATGTTTTCTTCTTTTGTGCTTTGCGCTTTGGCTTTGAGAATGTGGCTTCGAGATCGTTGTCGGATGCCGCCTCCATGTCGATATCAGAGTCATCCCCTAGTGCATCCGCCGCATCTGCAGTCCGGTTCTTCTCTGCTTCTGCCTCGGCCTCCGAGTCATCGTCTTCTGAGTCTGAGTGCCCGGCGCCACGATGGCTGGAGGGGTCGATCTTGATCTTTTCTCTACGCTTTCGCATCACTGCTGCTGCCTCGGATTTATTTAGTCCTCGTTGGCCAACCTCGAAGATGGTCTCTGGGGGTCTAAAGTTTGAGACTCTTGCCAACATCTTTACGCGTTCAGCTTCCATAGTGTCGACTTCGTCCGCAAAGAGAGGGTTAGTGGTTTTCCATCCCTTGCTAGCGATGATTTCTTTGGCACGCTTGACGCTCTCGCTGGATGCTGGCGGTCGCGAGCGTTGGTATTGCTTCTCTCCACGAATGGAAACACCTTTGAGTGAGTACAGCTCCGAATCATCTTCAAGGAGCTTGTTAACCGCTTCGACACAGCGCTCGACAGGATCCCGTTGTAACATTCCCACGACTACATCTTGTGCAAAATTGAAATCTTTCCGTGACTTCCTCTCGCCATCTTTTGAAAAAACGAGCTTGCGGCCCAGAAAGAGCTGCAAGTCGATGAGGTACGGTGCATCCTCGGCGCGGACCATGGAGTAGGCCCATCCCCTCCTCCCAGCACGTGCAGTACGTCCCACACGATGCACAAATACCTTTGGTTGAGGGGGAAAGTCGTAGTTGATGACATTTGCCAGGAGGGGAATATCGATACCTCGTGCCGCCACGTCAGTCACAACCAAAATTTGGGTCTCTCCGGAACGAAAACGGGCGACTTGGTTTCGACGCGCAACTTGGTCGAGGGCTCCATAAACATAGGAGACCGGGTACCCGGAGCGGTTTATCAGGCGAGCTAGGTATTCAACGTGGTGCTTCGTAGCTGCAAAAATAATAGTTGAGTATGACGATGGTGCTTCCTTGCTATTTGACGAATCTGAACCGCGCTTCCGCTTCTTCCCCTTAGACTCGCCATCCTCTCCTGTAATCGTGATACCGGTTTCGCCCATTGGGATCTTGATAACGTCTTTGAGGATGTGGATGAGCACACCTTCCTTTTCAGAGGAGCTGACGGTGAAGAATGCGGATTCAAGGTCTTGTGAGATCTTGGAGTCGACGTCGAGTCGCACAAGCGTTGGTTCTTGGAGACCGGCTTTTGCGAACTCAGTCAGGGCTTTTGGAAGAGTGGCAGAGAAGAGGAGGGTTTGGCGGTTGGTGGGGAGGGCGTGGAGGATCTCTGTTAGCTGGGATGCGAACCCCATCTCGAAGAGACGATCAGCTTCGTCAAAGACGATATATTGGACGGATTTGAGATCTAGCTCCATCTCGACTTGGAGATGGAGGAAGCGACCGGGAGTTGCAATGACACTGGCGCAGTGTTAACGTTGAAGAACATCAAGCGGGCAAGAGATGCGGTTACATGTCGGGGTTGCCAGCCATGAAGCCAAACTGATCTTCCAGACTGTCTCCTCCGACGAGTAGCACCGACTTGAGATCAGTGCCCTTTCCAAGGTCCTTTACTACCTTCAACGTTTGCAGGGCCAATTCACGACTGGGCGACAAGATAATTGCTCTAGCACCGACCTATAAATCATAATTAGCCATGAGTTCCACTCAATTTCCAATCCCGCCAGGTCGTAGGCACCTTTGCACTATGCGTCTTCAACTTCTCAATCATAGGTATCACGAAGGCGGCTGTCTTTCCACTACCAGTCCTAGCCATGCCGACAACATCTAACCCATCAAGCAGCAACGGGATAGTCTTTCTCTGGATCGGCGTCGGTACTGAAAACCCCTTCCGCGTAATTGCCTTCAACAGATTTGCACCCAAACCCATAGCCTGGAACCCACCACCCTTTGTAGTCTTTCCCTTCACCGTGTTACTCTTCCTATTTCTTGCCGCCTGCTGCGCCGCAATGAACGCCTCATCGTCGCTTCCGTCATCGCCGCTACCCTCAAGAATGTCGTCAACATTCAAGAGTTCTCTGGTATTGATGGATCGTATGGGAGGCGCACCGTCGTCGTCGTCGCTGAGGAATTGGCTATCAGCAAGCGCATTGGATATGTCGAGTTCAAACTCGCTTTCCGCGGGGGATGAGGTGCGCGGGGCCATGACAGCTGGGGAATTCGAAGCTGTTCGGTGTTGAGCACTGTGAACCAACGAAGTCCAAAATTTCTCTAAGTTCTAAGTTCGACGCTAGGATGCAAGCTTGGCAGGCAGGTTAGGGTTGTGAATGAGACAGTTCAAGACGGCCGATATCACGATGGGTTTCAGCTCCAAAGTGCTTTTGTTAGGTCAGAGAGTAATATTGCTAGATCTCCAACATCTCGAATCTCTCGGAATTGACCATAATCCTCCTTAGAAAAGTTGATGAACATATCTCTTTTGTGGCTGTTACACAACGAAACCGCGCCAAACACGTCAAACTGGCCACAGACCGGGAGTCTCGAAGGCAACCTTCTCCATCTTCCGTCATACGAATCTCTCAACACCGCGAACCTCCAGTGGACATTCCCTACGTAACCTCAGCTATCATTGAGCCCTAGCATAGTCCCCGAGACCGTACCCTACCACCACTCCCATTTTCTGGTTGGCGTCTCATGTTTGCGCGTGCAACGCTGACCGCCGATTATGTTCCACTTCACCGCTCTTCTTGGAGCGCAATCCGACTCTCCCGCCTGCCAATCTCTCCTCGCGCTCGACAATGGGATAAAAATCCTAATAGACGTCGGCTGGGATACCAGCTTCGACGTCCAGATGCTCGCGGAGCTTGAGCGACACACGCCCACGATCGACCTCATCCTCCTTACCCACCCGACGCTCGAGCATATGGGCGCATATGCGCATGCCTGCAAGCATATCCCCATCTTCAATTCGATACCAGTCTATTCCACCTTCCCCGTATCCAACCTTGGTCGCCTGCTGCTACAGGACATCTACCTCTCTACACCAAAAGCGTTCACGCGGCTTCTAGACTCCACAATTACATCAGTACCTTTCCCGTCGAATCCGAGCACGACTTTTACGGCTGCCAACTTTGTGGCCACAGGGGCGAATGCAGAGTTGCCGAAGGATGCACTGAAGCTGCCGCCTACTTCGGCAGAGATCGATTCATATTGCGGCAAGATCGTGACGCTAAAGTACTCACAGCCGACTCCGCTGCACTCGGCGGTTGCTAGGGTAGCTGGGAAGTTGGGTAGTGTTACGATCACGGCGTACTCGGCGGGTCACTCGTTGGGTGGTACGATATGGAAAATCCAACAGGCGCAGGAGTCGATTGTATATGCGGTTGACTGGAACTTGTCGCGCGAGAACTGTTTAAGGGGCGCCGCATTCCTCAGTGGCGAGGGGGGGAGAGTACAAGAGTCGCTATTGAAACCGACTGCGCTGGTGTGTTCGTCAAAGAATGCCACAGTTACGAATATGGCTGGTGGGCGGAAAAAAAGGGATGAGATTCTTCTAGATACGATAAGGAAAACCGCCGTCGAAAATGGAGGGACTGTTTTGATACCTACGGACTCAGTGGGGAGAGTGTTGGAGCTGGCATATCTTTTGGAACACGCATGGAGGAAGGATCCGAAGTTTTCCGGGAAAGGAAACCAAGGAAAGGGGATAAACTTGTACCTGGCAGGAAGAAAGGTGAAGCGGCTTGGACAGGTCATTGGTAGCATGTTGGAATGGATGGACGAAGCGGTGGTCAGAGAATTCGAGTCTATCGCCGAAAAGTCGAGTCATGGAGGCAACCGAAATAACCGCCGGGGTGCAGGAAATAAGGACCAAGACCAGAAGGATGGAACATCTGAGGCCACAGGTAACAAAGCCGGACCGTTCGATTTCTTGTATTTGAACCTCATATCAACACCCGGACAGCTAGCAAGGGCTTTGAACAGTAATGACGGGCGTGGAAAAGTCATCATTGCATCTGATTCAAGTCTGGAGTGGGGATTCAGCAGAGATGCCTTACTCAAGCTCGCGAGCGATGACAAAAACGTAGTAGTTTTGACAGAGCGCGGTGAGGGAAGGAGTGGTTTGAGTGGCCGACTGTGGCAGGGATGGAAAGAGGCGACAACCACAAATGAGGACAGCTCTGCAGTAGGACAAATCGTACCTATCGATGGATCTCAGGAGATTAAAACCTCAAGCAAGATACGACTAGAAGGCGACGAGTTATTGTCGTATCAACGACATATGGCTGCCCGCCAAGTTCTCACCTCTCAGCACCAATCCTTAATGTCAACATCTGGCCTTCCCCCCGGAGTCGACGCTAACCAAGACGATGAAGATGCATCCTCATCTTCTGAGGACGACTCGGATTCCGAGAGGCAAGGGAAAGCCCTCACCACGGCGACGTCGAAGAAGATTTCTCATGCGACGGTAATGATGGGTGGAGCAATACCTGCAGGCGTGAGTGAGAAAGTCGACATAGGTGTCAACATATTGCTGCGGGGCGAAGGTATCTACGACTTTGATGTTCGAGGTGCAAAGGGAAGGAACAGGATGTTCCCTTTCCAGGTACGGCGAAAGCGTGTGGATGAATACGGTGAGGTTGTCAGACCCGACGATTACATGAGGGCAGAGGAAAGGCAGGACGAGGATTTGGCAGACGACAAAGGGGAGAAGCAGGAAGAAACTAGAGTTATGGGCAAGAAGCGAAAGTGGGACGAGGAGCTTGTCAAACCTGGAAGCGGAGCTCGCAGAAGTAGTAAAGGAGCCGCGGAGATGGGCAAACGAAAGGGCGTTCAGAGACGAAAGAAAGTGAGCAAAGCTGCCTCGGACGGCAACGACGATTACGACCCAGAGGCCCAGGATTCGGCAGAGGAAGGCGAGATTTCGGAGAGTTCAGAAGAGGAGGACGACGACGAAGTTCTTGCAGCGCCAAATAAACTTGCCACCACCTCAGATACAGTTCGCATCCAAATCAGCGCTACCTTCATTGATTTTGCGGGTCTGCACGATCAGAAGAGTTTACGAATGCTGCTACCCCTCATCGACCCCAAAAAGTTGATTCTTATTGGCGGCAAGCGAGAGGAGACAAAATACCTGGCCGAGTTTTATCGAGAGAAGGCAGCGCTATCAAGTCGGGGCGGAGGCACAGGAACTGATGTGTTTTCGCCGCAGACCGGCAACACAGTCAACGCTTCTGTGGATACCAACGCATGGACAGTGAAGCTGGGTAATACTTTGTCTCGTGGCTTGCAATGGCAGAATGTCAGAGGCCTTGGCGTGGTGCATGTTATTGGCCGCGTCGCACCTGTGGAAGTCGAACCGGACTCGAAGAAGCAAAAAACAATCACGGATACAGACGAGCCCTCGAATCCTGATGGAGGCAGGGAATTGGTACTGGATGTACTCCCGCCTGCTCTCGCCGCTGCTACCAGAAGTGTTGCACAGCCGATACATGTTGGTGATATCAGACTGGCAGATCTGAGGAAAGTTTTGCACGATGACGGACATACAGCTGAGTTCAAGGGCGAAGGTACTTTGCTAGTAGATGGAGTTGTAGTTGTGAGGAAAACTGGCGTCGGGAATATATCTGTTGAAGACGGAGGGGGCGGATTCTTGGGGACCGGCCCGGGAGGAAAGGGTTCAACATTTGTGCAGGTTAGGCAGAAAGTGTACGACGGTTTGGCAGTTGTAGCCGGAGGATAGATGGTGTAGAATTATTGTTGGCGTTGGAGCATCCACTTCTGTAATTCTATCCCGAGATCTTGGATAGGGATGTTGGAATATATAGATGTGGCGTAGTTTCAGGACCAAAGGTTGCGCGGCTGTGAAGCGTGGCTGTGAGCTTAATTCAACGTCTACCGTACCTCCTTCGCCAAGCAGGGTGCTTGAAAGACTTGCGCACTCACAACCAATCCAACGATTCGATGACACCATTGCATTGACTCACGGTCACTACATTGCCTTTCTTTTTCTCGCTCAATTTGAGATTGCTTCTTCCCTTTGTGGATAATCATGGCCCTTCCCCGTCAGTGCTCTCAAACCCGGCAGTGACCACAACAACCTCATCAGCTAACCGACACCTCTAGGCACCCTCCGCTCTACCAAAATTCTCAAATTCCTTCCCTTGCTATCGATTCTCTGCATCTTAGTCGGCGTAACATGGCTCCTTCTCCTTCCACTCGACGAATACTCACGCAACACCTACATCTCGGAAAACGCGCTACTGCCCGGGGGTGTCCACACCTACTTCACCGGCTCCGAACAGAATGTTTTCCGTGCGTATCGGCATGAGGTGCAAGCGATTGGCTGGCGGAATGCGACTACGGAAGAGGTGGTAGAGATGATCGGTGGAATATTTAAGGGGCAAGGGCTCAAAGTTGGCACACAGAAGTTTCGGTACGAAGCTGGAGGCGCTGTTTACGAGGGTGAGAATGTGTATGCGCTTCTTGAGGCACCGAGGGGAGATGCGACCGAAGCGGTGGTGTTGGCAGCACCCTGGATCAACGGGGAGGAGAGGTTGAATGAGAGTGGGGTGGCCCTTGTGATGGCGTTGGCGAGGTATTTCAAACGTTAGTTGCCCTACAACCTCTAAATATCTACGAGATGCTGATGATGCGCAGGCTGGTCGCTGTGGTCTAAAGACGTAATCTTCCTAATCACCTCCGATGCCCGCGCCGGTCCCCAAGCTTGGGTTGATGCCTACCACGACACACACAACCCTCCGGAAGTTGAGAGTCTCCCGCTCACGTCCGGCGCGATTCAAGGTGTTGTAGTCGTCGACTATCCCACTGCCAACCCCTGGGATCGCATTCATGTCGTGTATGATGGTATCAACGGACAACTCCCCAACCTCGACCTCTTCAATACAGCCGTTCACATTTCTGGGCACCAAATGGGCGTGCACGCCAGCCTCCAAGAGATGTATTCCCACTCCGACTCCTATGAAGACCGATTACGGACCATGCTTCGCGGGATGGTGAACCAGGGACTAGGACATGCGACGGGACCTCACAGTAGCTTTATTCCGTATCATATCGATGCGATTACGCTACAAGTTAGCGGGATCGGCCAGCATGACGAAGTTACAATGGGAAGGATAGTGGAGAGTCTGTTCCGGAGTCTAAACAATCTCCTCGAACACTTTCATCAGAGCTTTTTCTTTTACCTATTATTAGCCCCCAAAAAGTTTGTCAGCATCGGAACTTATTTGCCAAGTGCCATGTTGATTGCGGTAAATTTCACGATTATGGCGATTGGTTTGTGGGTCAAAAGTGGGCAGCGGAGCACCGAGGGCAAGGAGGAGAAGGAAGTCAAGCCGGAGAAGAAGACATTGTCTGAAAAGGAGACCGACAGTCCAGAGACCGAACCCCTCATCTTCACCTCAACAACAGACGAAAACGAGCGCCACCTACTCCTCCCCGTCTCTTTCATACTCCTAATCCATTTCCTCGGTTTCATCCCACTCTACATTTTTAACACTATCCCAACCGCTCACCTTTCAACAACCTTCTACGCGTTCACTCTCGTCTCACTTATCCTCCCCCTCGCGCTTTCGGTCCTCCTGCACACCGTCTTCACTCCCACCAAGCAGGATTACGTCCTGATCAAATGCTTCTCTCTTCTTTCCCTTGGCATGTTCCTCTCTGCGCTCGCAACACTGAACTTTTCTTTGAGTTTTCTGATTGGCCTCTTTTCCACGCCAGTTACGTTTGTGAAGCCGGTACGCCAGGCGTGGCTTGCAGTGATGATGGGGGCGGTGTTGCAGGTGCTCGCACCAACAACGGCGCTGGTGGGAGTGGCAGTCTACTGGGGTGAGGACCTGGCGAGGATCTTGGCTGAGGCGGCGTTTGGGTGGCAGGTTTGGGGAATGTGGACGCAGGTGGTCGTGTGGTGCGTTTGGTGGCCAGCATGGGTGGCTGCCGGGGTGGAGGTCGCTGGGAGTTTGTGGGATGTTGCGGAGGACGATAATAATGGGGAGATACGGTAGTGCGGGCTTATTTTTTATTCTTCTTGTGTTTATATAGAGTTGTGCAGATATCAGAATCTCTCTTATTCGGCTTGATATTGGTTTGTACGCTCAGGTGGTATCAATACCTTTGTTATTCATAAGCCTCGCTAGCTCAATCGGTAGAGCGTGAGACTCTTAATCTCAAGGTTGCGGGTTCGACCCCCGCGTGGGGCTAGAGTGTTTCTCTTTTGCATTCTTATTGCCGCTGCTCTACTCGGGCAATACTTGTTTGTATTTCGGTGGGATAAATGCTACTATCATGCAGGCATGTTGACGAATAAACGACTTGAAGATGCACTTAGTTCTAGAACCAGCAGCTCCTTTTGCAGGGAGTCCTAAAATTTGGATCTGCAAATGAGAGCACGTTCCGGTTTACAAACATTTATTTAGCCATTACGTATATTTCCGAAAACATCAGCTATCATCATCTCTATATCAGCAGCAAAAACTCCATTCTAAACCCCAGCCAAAGAAAAAAATTTGTAGGCCTCATCCCGATCGTTTGTACCCCAGAAAACCCCCCAATAACAGAGAAAAGATCCATAACACGTAGCAGTCAGAGAAACCAGATAGACAGTGTCCCCTTAGCCCTGAACAAACCCCCAGAAACCCATCCAGCACCTACACATTCTCATCATCCCCCCTCACATCGGGTCCCATCTCATCCGGCTCCCCGATCATAAACTCGACCACACTCGGCGCTCTACTCCGTCTTACTCTGGGCGTACTCGGCGTTCCAGGCCTACTCTTCCGTATGATGAAACTCAGATGCGGAAGTAGGCCATTCTTAGGGCATTGTGTCTCAGTGGTGAGTTCATCTACCTCCTGCCTTAGATAGTTCATCTCGCTGACCAAATCTGCGAGCCGGCCAACATCATTGTAGCTTCGTGGCGGCCCTGGTACCTGCGCCTGCGCCAATAGCTCAAGGGTATATTCTTGCAGCACGGAGGTGGAGATGCTGTCGTGTCGCGGGAGGAACAGGCGTGCGGACAACGTGTGCGAGATGACGAGGAGGTCGTTACATAGTGATGCCAGCAACTTTGCGCGGACGTGTTCACACGCGCGGGTACTGTGCAGGTGGAAGGCGAGGATGGGATCCGCGGGGATGTCGCCGACGATGATGTCGACCACGTCGAAGATCTTGTCTACGATCCGCTCGAAACGTTTGTATGGCCAGTGCCCGCGGAGGGAGACCTCGTAGTGTGTGGCCGGGAGAAGGCTCTTTGCGAAGCCGGCGTGGTTGTGCGCTTTTTGGACCATGGCGTCGAATTTGGCTTGGAGGCTGGGATGCTCCTCGGATGCTTCGATGGCGAAGAGGAGGTGGTGCAGCCAGTCGAGGGAGGAACCGAGGCCTTTGACGAGTTCTTGTCGGGCGTGGTAGGGGAAGAGGGTTATGTGCACGACTGCGGCTACTAATAGGCCGATTGGGAGGGTCAGGAGACGCCGGGCGAAGACGTTGGTTACAGGTCCCCTATATGGTCTGTTAGCTGTTGATATCATATAAAGGGCGTGTGGGTCACTTACTGCTCCGGAAATACAGTCGCCACGCCCAGTATCAGGTTGTACGCCAGAGCACAAACAGTTCCAGATTTGGCCCATTTGGGATGATTGACGAGGTATCCGATGAAAAGACCCACTACAGAGGTCAAGGCTATTTCCACTGGGGTTATACTCCGGGATACTTCCAGGACGATGAAAGCTAATGAGGCACCTAATACCGCCCCGGTCAGTTTCATCCCCGCTGTTCGGAACGTCATCCCTCGTGTCGTCTCCATCGCAACCAAGGCACTGATCATTGCCAACTGTGCACGCATGTGGTCGTACCAGATATACCATGTCGAAATGAAAGCGGGCATGGCAAGGATTCCCATCACAACCATGAGTTTGATCGCATACTTCACATGGCGTGAATTCTGGAGTGCAATGACCTTCTCGGATACCCAGATACACATCCTGTGTGTTGGAGTCGTCGAGTCCATGAACAGCAGATAAGCCTCGTCGGAAGGCATCATGGAGCGACCTCGAGACATTCCGTCGAATCTGGATATTCCGTCGGACTGTCTGCTGTTGGCAAAGGTCTGTGGTTCGCTGACTTCGAACTCACGCCGGCGAAGTTTCCGCGGAAGCACAAGACGGAGTCGGCTAGGCTCGATGATTTTGATTGCGCGGGCCATGTCTTTCACCACATCCAGAACGTCGAGGATGGTGGTGTTGACCTGGTCTGTGCATGCTGCGTCCTCAAGGTCTCGATACCCGTCGATCACGCGCGTGTAACAGTCCGCCTTGATGAAACCACAGAGGTCGTCGATACTCTGCTCAAATTTCTCATGGTTCACCTTCGACGATTTATCCCCTTTGTAAAGCTCCTCAACCCTAATCACCATGGCATCCAGCAGCTCCAGGGCAATTCCAAAGGTTCCATCCATCGCGATCCTTGTGTGGATACTATTCAAGTCCAGACTGCAACGACCAAGCGGACGCTGAGTTCGTAGTAGCTGTTTCCTCCGCATCGACGAATTGAAGACTCTACACGTCTGGATCAGCCGGGACATGCATCGGTTCAGCGGTACCAAGTAGCTCGACTCGACACGGGTGAAGCTGATCTCATAATTCGCCTCGTGCAAGCTTCCGCCCAACGCCGACTCCGCAGCTCTGATGCCCGCCGTATCAACCTCATCGCACGCTCCGAAGCGCATCACATGCCGCAACGCCACCACTGTCACCTTCATCTCACACAGTCCCTTGATCGTATCCCTCTTCAGCGCGCCGCCGCGGTCCTCAGGCCAGAACACGATGCTGACGAACAAACTGACGCAGGCGCCGAAGAGCATGACGTAGAAGAAGACATGGAACTGGTAGTCGAGATGGTTTATCCCGCGGATCAGCGCAAACATGTTTACCAGCATGAAGAAATTGATACCGAGGTAGCTCCGCGCGATTTTTGACCGCACGTAGCCACACCCAAACGCTCCGACGGCTAATGCGCACCACAGAAAGGCCCGTCGCGGGGCGTGGATGTGCTCGTTGTTATCGCCCTGGATCAGGTGCGCGATGAAGAGTGAAAAGTTGGCGTATGCTAGGCCTAATATAATCCCGGTGAGACCGATAAGAGTTCCAAAGAGCTGCCCGCCGACGGTTTTGACGGGGAAAAGGTAGATGGCCTGATATAGACTGTTAGCCTGTGTCACTATCGTCTTCGCTCTCGACGTCATGAAGGAGCCACAAAGCTTCCAACAGGATCGTCCAGAGATACGGAATAGGTGGCTCACAATAGTTCCCAATAAGAAAGGGTTCTGTCCATAAAAGTGTGAAAACACGTGCGGAAGCGTGAACGCAATGGCTGTAGTCAAGGCGATTGACACCTTCACGATTCTTTTTGTTTTCTGTGGGTTGTTGCGTGCATCTTTATAAAGTGTTTTGGGAACTTTGATGGCGGAGAGCGCAAGCTCTCGCAGCTTGTTGATGAATCCTCTCTTCATGCTGTGCAGCAGGACACTTCCCGTCAGCAAACAAACATCCAGTCGTGGAGGTAGGTATATACTTTCAGAACTTGCAGCTGGCGGTCCGTATGGTACTCTGAAATGCATGTAGCAGATACAAAACGCAAACTTTCTGGAGGTTTATTGCAGCGGGCGAGGTGCACGTCTAACGTATGTTAGAATGTAATGGCGTTTTGGCACTGGCTGGCGATTTTATGGTGGGAGGCGTGCCGTCTTTTGGGCGTTGAAAGTTGAACAAGAATGACGGTAGACTTTCCAAGGACCAAGACGAAGCACAAGCAGAAGGGATGGCAAGGTTTGTTACTGCGCTGCGGGAGGCAACAGAGGGAAAAGCCAGCGGGGGGGATATCAAACTTGAACGTTATATGTATGTGTGGTGGGAGAGCACGAGCTGAGTGCGTCACTGTGCTTGAAGAGGAGAGAAATTCCTTTGAAGGAAAAGCAGAGCTCAGCTTGTTAGATATAAATTATCTTTTTTGCCCACCGTCCGTGCAACTTTCGCCAAATGAGTGAATCAAGACCAATAACGAGTGTTAGCTTGTGGTGTTGTTTTGCTAGCCCATTTGTCATAAAAGCTTAGAATTCCAATTTCTCGGGCCGCATCTCACATGGCGTGCAGGCTATAAAAAAAACAAATAAGCTGGCATTTCTGGAAAACAAACCGTTCGCGCGTCGTCCCTAACTGCCGCTGACACTGGCAAATTTCGTCCTGAATGCCTGACCGGGGGGTAAACCATGGCTTCGGGCCAAACATTGTCTCCACAGGAGAAAAAAAGTTTTTTGCCCTGGCTTTTTTTTCCTTTCTCTTTGGCGTCATCAGCTGGAATTGCTCCTCCCCCATTCATCATGCCTCCCAGTGGTGGACGCCCCTTGCATCTCCGAACCAAGCCTCACAATCACTCACGCACGTTGCCGCTACTGTTTCATCATAGATATCACTACAGAGAGGAGATAAAGCAACCCGGAGTTATCGCCGGTCCCCGTCCGTTCCGCGTATTCCCGAAGTTACAACATAGCAACAGCCACACCCTTCGTCCGCCTCCTCTAGTAATCAGGCGAAGTTTGAGAGCTTAGCTTAGCTGTGAAGCAATGGAAGGTGTTCGGCTGCTAGTGCAGGTAGCTTCCGCTTGCAGCTCCCTTTTTAAGCGCCGCGAATAGCTTAAACCAACCTCCTCGCTCTCCTCACGATCCTGCAAAGAAGGAAAATGACAGCAATCGAAAAGCCAGACGCAGTCATGTAGACCGCATTGCCAACACAATGCAAAGCAAGAGACCGGCTTGTCGTGATGCATTGAGATAAAAGATACATACCAAGAGCCAAACCCACTGCACCGTACCCGCGCCCAGGAAGTATCAGATCCTCGCCCAGCTTTGTTCGATGTTTGTTTTTACGAACTGGCGTTGAAGAATCCAGGCAGTCACGGATAAAGCCTTTTCCCCGCGCCTAGATCCTGTGGGAAACACTGCCACTGTGGAGTACCCGTACCAAGGAAGTATACTCTACGTTATCAGATCCACCCCAAGCTTCGATCTTTGAAGGTAAAAGATATAACTTTTTTCCGCCCATCGATCCCGAGAGCTTGGCTCATGCATTTGCGGGATGCGAGATCCTTGGAGGGGTTAGATCCGCGCCCGGTTTCAAAACAAGAATGTGTAACCACACTTTGTCGAAACAACGCATCCTTCACGAGATCCGCAGAGATGCCGCGGCCTACGCTATTGCTCACCAGTTCGAACTGAAAATACTTAGCCCCTGAATAGTCTCCGCCGTATTCCAAAGCCCCCGTCTGACAGGACTATCTATAGCATGTGGATTATAAAGAGTACCGATGACAAACTCTGTACTTGGACGTACTTCGTATCTCCGCCCCGTAATGCCGGAGTCCGCAAAGGCTTGCTGTCTTGCTTTGGTTCGATGACCAACACTTTCTCGTGCAGATGAATGACAAGTTGGCTGTGAGAGTGGGGTAGCTAGTAATCAACCCGGACACGAGGAAACGTTAATCCAAACGGCCGTTAAGGACAGTTAACTCCTGCCCTAACTCCTGGTTGTGGGAGAGGTCCACAGTGCTCGAATCTGTATGTGGCAGCGAAAACGCTACGTATTCGAACTTCGGTCCGTATCGGTCCGGTAAGCAGTCATCGTCATCTGTAGATCCCGAGTATTGCCAAGCCCTTATAATTAGTCAAAGTTCCGTAAAACGTTTGAAGATATAACAGTCATGGTGCTTAAAACGAGGTGCTGTAATGCCAAGCCGGTTCTGTAAACACCAGTTATAGGTTCGAAACCTGCGTTCATGATATCATCATTCTTTTGGTCTCTGGTCTATTTAGTCCCTAGTAGGACTTTAGAGGAGGATACTCAGTATGCAATCGAACCCAACTTATTACTCACACCTATATCAACAAGAAAAGGAAGAAAAAACGCCTTCCTACGACCCCGCATCCCATTAAATGCCCTCCCTCCGAATATCCTCAATACAGCTCCTCCTAATCTCACTCTCCGCAAACAGTGCTCTAACCAAATCCACAACCTCCTCCTTCTCCAGCACCCGCAGCATCACGCCGTCTCTAACCATACCCATAATCTGCACCATCGAGCTCTCCAGTATCCTGCCCACATACCTAAACTTGACCCAATTTGTGCAATACACCTCTGTAACCTTTCCTCCACTGCTAAAAAGCTCGTCCTCCAGCGCTACAATATCGGCACAGTATTTTGCCAACCGCTCGCTCTCAGCCGCCGAGATATCCCCCAGATCCTCGATATCGTTGATGAGTTTTGTAACCACCGTGTTCAGCAGTGAACCCACCGATTGGTACAGCGCGCTTTTTGAGAGCACGGTTTTCCAGGCTGCGTGGATCTCGCGGAGACGGTAGATAGTGGATGCGATTGCCGAGTCGCATTCCTGGCGTTGAAGGGTATCGGTACATCCCGCAAACCCTTGTGCGCCGTCAAGATAGTCGCAGAAGATTTCTCGTTGCGCTTCCATCTCTTTTGAGTATTGCCTCTTCCCAAAGGTGTGGATCTGTGCCACATCCTTTTCGTTAACCTCCTCGGGAAGGTACGAGGAGAAGAATGTGCAGTCGTTGTAAATATACATATTCGACTTCAACTCCACCGAGTAGTAGAGCGGGGCGAGCGCGCGGAAGGTAGCAAGGATAAGGGAGGGGATGGCTAGGATCCCTGGAGCGGCAGAGGCAATTGGTGAAGAGGCGTATTGTGGGTTTGTCTGCAGCTGGTTTGCTTCGGAGAGAAGAAGGGAAATGAGGCTTAAAAGTGTTCGAGGGATGGAAGTTATTGTGTAGGTTTCTGTTAGGGTTATGTCTTTTGACTTAGTAGATTGGTTTGTTTGGGTGGATGCCGGTTGTGAGATGGTTTGTTTGCGGGGATGTCGAGAGGTACTGGACGAAGCCTTTGCGGAAAATTCGTCATCATCTTCGCCCCAGGCTCCCCAGTCCATATCGTCGTCATCCCCATTCGCCTCCTGGGGAGTTGAAAACTTGGGAGTAGGATCTTCTGATGCCGGTTTTGTTTCTGATTCCTTCGGTGGTTCTAGTTCTTTCGGTGGTTCTGGCTCCTTTGGTGGTTCATCTTGGTCGTCGTCGAGGCCTAGGTCTTCGTCTAGTCCCCAACCATTTGCGCCATCATCGTCGTCGTCATCTATAAAGCCAGCCGGTTGCGCAGGTTTTATGGGTTCTGGTTTTGCCTCCACTTTGGGCTGCTCTGGTTCTTCTGGAATTGGGTGCTTCTCTTCCTCATCACCCCACGCGGCGTTCCAGTCATTGGCTCCAGTCACTTCGGCAACACCAGAGACCATCGCTCCCCGTCCATCCTCAGCCTGTATAGTCTGTGTCTCTGACCTCTCAACTATTTCGGTCTCCCCAATCCCTTTGGCCAGTATCTTCCTCGCAGTATCCACACTTGTCTCTCTCCTCTTTGCCAGCCATACTTTCGGTGCTCTTTCCACCCAGTCGCTGAGTTCCTGCTCGCGTGTCCACCCCCCCTTGTGCACCACTTCTTCAAATCGCCTGGTCTCCCCGAGCAGTCCTTCGAAAGCAGGGAGGTCATCCAAAGTCGATGGCACTGATGAGGAAAGTCGAGTTGAGATCAGCCGGCTCGTAAGATTGGGGATCAATATGCGTGAAAGATTGGACATGACAGCGGGCGGGAGATGAGTATCCAAGAACTCTATTATCAGTAGTAGATCCAAAAATAACTGTCTCGCGCTGAGATCATTGTCCTTATCCACAACCTTGAGTATATCACTGTCCACTGAGATGGTGGGTATATGGCCTGGTTGTGTTTCAAGTCGCGGGATGATGAAAAGGCGATCGATCTGTTGGTGAAAGCGATCGACTTTGTTCTTCAAAATATCAAGTGTTTCCAGTGTCGTTATCACCGTCTCAGAGTCGATCAGCATCGACGAAACTGCCCAACTGTTAGCGAATGTTAGAACCTCGTCACCAACGAAACCATACCCTCAACCGACTTCTTAATCGTAACCCACCCCTTCTCCTTCTCCACTCTCACTAGGCCACCCCACGCTTCCTCCACCTTTTCTAACAACTCCTTCCGTAGGATTTTGGCTTTCTCCTTCATCAGGCCGACAACAATTATTTCCTCGAATCCTTGTAGTTTCTCCAATGCTTCTTCCGCACCACGCAATATCTCCACAGCCTGATCGAATTCTCCTCGGTTGATGGCGACATCAACCTGCACAAGTGCAGTACCAATCAGCTGCAGCTTCCCCAGCATTCCCGCAAGGGTTTCATTGAATTTTATTTCGGCAATTAGAAACTGTTGCTTAGCCTCGACGTCGTTCAAAGTTTCTGTAAGAGCCTCTCGATCTCCGTCAGTACCCTCCCCTTCTGGCGTATTGCAGTGGGAGGACTAGACGATACCTTTCCCTCGGCATCGAGCTTGAAGATCTCGTCCGCCTGCTTTTTCGACGTTTCAATGTCGGCATGGAGCTGGCGCGCTTGTGAGATCCAGGAATCAATCGAGGCGGCATTTTCGTGGCTGACTGCGCGAACTTGTTTCTGTAACAAAGATATTCAGAATCTGGAGCTCTGTTGGGGGTTGAAAGTGGGATGGGGCGGGAGTGAACCTTCACGTCATCTTTGGCCGCGTCCAGGTGCTTGAGAATGGTTGGAAGGTGGGCGTTTGTAAGGTCTGCGCTGGCGATTTCTTCGGAGTCGGGATAGTAGCCGTCAATAGCTGAGCGCAGGATTGTGTCGGCCAGGGCAACAGGGTCTGCAGGAGGAGCCATGGTGAAGGTGATCGAGTGACGGATAGCTCAATCGGTGTCAAACGTGGCATTTCGGGGCGGCTGCAGTCCCCGCCGGGTAATTTGGATGTGACGTCGCACTCAACGATAAGATCCGCAGATAAGATTGATGTTTGGACATACTCAGTCACCCGGATTCGCATTCATTTGCTATAGAGCATATCTTCAATTGATGGAGGAAGGTCCAGCTGAATTCCCATTCCAAACTATGTTTAAAACCTATAGAAGAAGGGTATATGTTAGGGAAAGCCACATTTGACTGTATTACTCAGACAATAAACACAGCTTCAATGGTGTTATGAAACTTGGAATAAGCTGGAATACAACAACTCACTCGATATGCCCTTCAAAGGAATTATACGAAGATAATAGTGTAAGTCAAAGATATTCCTGCGGTGAACGAAAGAAATATACCTTGCAGCTCGTATCTTAAGATTCTGCGGGCCGATACACCAAAGTTCCATAACAGACCGTGCAACAGTGCATTAGAGTACAATTCGGCCACCTGTTTTTGAAAGAAAGCTAGCCGACCGACCATCGTGCCACTGAAGTAACTAGTGTTATGCAAGTCCGGTTTCCCGAAACCCTCCCGATAGCCATAGCTCAGCTCACCGTTGATTCATCATGTTCCAGATCTCAGGTTCTGCCGAACTTGACAATTACATGACTACCGGTACCTCTCAGTATCATGGAGTACTAGAGTACGATTATCGTAGTGAAGGCACATATCAACCACGAAGTCTTAACCTTGGCCAAACGTTGCCACCCGGGTGACGGGCACCTCTCTGGAACTAGAAAGTCATCTCAGAAATGCCCTAGTCTAGATCCATTTCCCTCCGTCAGCATTGAACTAAATATGAAAGCTATGGTAGTAATAAGAGACGTATTCCTAAGCACGTGCGCGTCGAGTCATGTGCCGGAAAGCCAGAACTTTGTTTGATCTGTGCCGGGAGATTCGCGATTTAAGCATCGACGGTAACCTCCTTATCAGTGAGATCTGGAAGACATGGAGTGGCAAACTTAAAGTGGAGGGCAAATGGGCTAATGCAACTGGTGCATGAATCCATCTCCAGCTTCTAGAGTGTGTAGATAGGCTACACCAACAAGGTTTTGGCCCATGAAGGTGAACGACGTCAGTCATGTGAAACTTGGATACCCAGATGACTCCCTTCCCCGCTGACGAGAGCCTAGACCACAAAACATCGATGGAAGAGGACTCATGGCAATAGATAGGCACTCGCAGCTGAGAAGGATTGCGAGCGTTAGAACCTTGCACGTGGAAATAAATTCTCCAGCCAAGTGTCTTGAATCTTGGCCGCCGGAAGGAAACGGCCGTTGAAGATAACGGGTATAAGGTCTCCCGGAGGCGATGAATACCAATAAACGCCTAGTATGGTGTGAAGGGTGCGAGGGATGATGTGCGGGATCTTGTCAGTGTCTGTGGGGTGTTGAGTTTGAGCTAAAAAAAGCAAAACGATACCGCTTCTTCAAGTGCGTACTACAAATAATAACCACCATTAGTCAAACAATTCTCAACAATTCTCAACCCACTCTCAAAATCTGTGCGTTTGGAATTGAGAACGAAAATTCTGCATCTTTTGAAAAAGAAATCCTATCAGTCACATACGGTCGCGAATGGTTACCTCTTTTTTCCTCGCCAAGAAAATACCCTTGTGGCCAAGATGTATTGCCGGTTACGTTAGCGGCGGGACTTCAAGTTAAGTCTCGGCGGGGAAGATGCGGCGACTGACCTCAAGGAATCCAGTTCCGAGTTTATTATCTGCCACTGACCTGGCGAACAAGCTCTCTGAGGGAGGAATCCTCTGAAATCTGAAATGGCCCTTTAATCGATGCTCTGATGTACACTCGAGGTATCAGAGTGGCAACAGACCTAACACAAAGCGTGTCTTGGACTTCTTGGTATAATGACGCCGCCAAGAAGAACCAAGACTTATCTCTGCTAAAAGACAGGATGAAGAAACAACTCTGAGTCGCGATGGAGGTGAATGCAGCCTGCCAAGAGGCGGTAGCAAGCCTGGTGGTTGGATTACCTTGCAGTTGTTGTGAGGTTGATATGTTGTGGTCTGGCTTGGCTAAAGTTTGATGTTGACAGAACGGAAGGCCACAATTTGTCTTGCTGTGCTGGAGTGGAGCACGCTTGGTGACCTCGATTGCTGGCGGTCTTGGCGGTCAGCTTTACCGCACTCCATGTAGAAGGTAAGAGGAAAGGTGTGGAGCACCAGTGGTAGGAAGTGGGAGTCACAATGGACCGGTTTTTGCCTTTGAAGTGAGCTTAACTCTAGCTTCTACTTACTTCCCAGTAGTGGGAACAACCCGAAGGCAAAACGTCCCGTCAAACGAAGTCAATAACAGTTGCTCCCCGGCTTATAAATAGTGCGTCTTCCCCCCATCGCCCGCGAAACTTATTTCATCTTTCCCAACCAATGGACAGAAATGGCGGGCAAGAAAACCAAGACAGTCGCTCCAACCTTTTCCAAACCTCCCTACCAGCTCTCGTACCAACAGGTTGCGGATGAGCTCGGTACCAGCATCGAAAACGGTCTATCACAACAGCAGGTCGAGGAGAATACGGCCAAGTATGGAGAGAACAAACTTGACGGAGAGGGCGCAATATCGCCATGGAAGATCCTGATCAAGCAGGTGGCTAACGCAATGTAAGTTTGTTTGTTTGCGTTAAATCTTAAAGAAATTATACTGACTCTGTTGTAGGATCCTGTGAGTACCAAGAGGCAGTCTTAACTCATCTCCCCCTCGGTCCCGCTAATAAGTATCCTAGAGTTTTGTTTTTTGCGATGGCGCTTTCATATGGTACAAAAGATTTCATTGAGGGGGGAGTAATCACAGCAGTTATCGCACTCAACGTGATAATTGGGTTTTGGCAGGAGTATAATGCGTAAGTGTACTCCGACGTTAACCTGGAGAAACCTTGCTGACGTATTTGCCAGTGAGAAAACCGTCGACAGCTTGCGCAGTCTTTCTAGCCCTAGTGCAGCAGTTCTACGCAATGGCGACATTGACGTTAAAGTCATACCTAGCGGCCCCGTCTTTCCTGGCGATATCATTCAATTAGTCGTTGGCGACATCGTCCCCGCAGATGTCCGACTCTTCGAAGCCTACAATTTCGCTGCTCTAGAAGCAATCCTTACCGGCGAGCCCATACCAGTCGTTAAGGAAATTGAACCTATTGAAGGCGAGCAAGGTGTCGGTGACAGAATCAACATGGCATTCTCGGGAACCGAAGTCACCAAAGGACGTGCTCGTGGTATTGTAGTGAGTACCGGAATGGGCACTGAAATGGGCACTATTGCTGCGGCAATGCAGAGCAAGACCAAGAAGCCCAATCGTTCAGTTGATCCAAAGAAAAGCAAGTGGAATCCTATCAAAGGCTCCGCCCTTCGAAGTTGGGATGCCATTGGCAAATTTCTTGGTCTTACTGAAGGAACACCTTTGCAGAGGAAATTAGCGAAGCTTGCCTACGTTCTGCTTGGTTGTGCCATTTTGCTCGCAATCATCGTGTTTGCTGTAAACAAGTTCAATGTCACGCACGAGGTTCAGATTTATGCTATTTCGCTTGGTGAGAATCCCATTCGCCCCTTATATAGTTGTTTTTACTAACATTCAAAGGCATCGCAATTATCCCGGAATCTCTCATTGCGGTCCTTACGATCACGATGGCTGTTGGAATGAAAAAGATGGCCAAGAATAACGTCATCGTTCGGAAATTAGATGCTCTAGAAGCCCTTGGTGGTGTAACAAACATCTGCTCGGACAAAACTGGAACCCTAACCCAGGGAAAGATGGTTACTCGTAAAGCTTGGATTCCCGGAATGGGGATCTATAGTGTCGAACGTAACAATTCTGCCACTGATCCCAAATCCGGCTTTGTTACGCTTGGTGCCGCGCCTACCACTGATGCAGATGCTATGGAAAGAGAATACCAGGAAAAACGAACGAAACGCGACCAGGAACGTTCTGCATTGGCCTTGAAATTTGCAGATGATCCAGATATTAAAGACCGCCCCGCCGACGTTCCAAGCTCCGAGAAGGTTCCCGAAACTGAAGGCAATGATGGAGACCATCCTGAAATTATTCCCGAACTGGAGGCCTTCCTGCAATCGACCTCGCTCTGCAACTTAGCCACAGTACGATATAATGAGAAGGAAGGATCCTGGCAAGCAAGCGGTGATCCGACCGAGATTGCTCTCCAAGTTTTTGCTCACCGTTTCGACTTTGGACGCAAGAAGCTTATGGAGCAGGAGGGGTGGAAGGAATTGGCAGAGTATGGCTTCGACTCGAATGTGAAGAGAATGTCTGTGGTCTTCCAAGAACCAAACAATGGTAAGCAGATTATCTTCACTAAGGGAGCCGTCGAGAGAATCATTGATCTCTGTGACAACATCGGATTTGGCGATCAGGTTCAGCCATTGAATCAGGAACACAAAGACGAAGTAATTCGTCAGATGACTTTGCTTGCGGATCAAGGTTTGCGGGTGCTCGCCATCGCTCGACGTATTGTCGAAAGCCCGAAATCATCGCACGACTGGTCGGAATATCCCCGAGAGGATGTTGAGTGTAAACTGACCTTGCTTGGACTGGCTGGATTGTACGATCCTCCTCGACTAGAGTCCAAGGAAGCTGTTCAAAACTGTACGACGGCTGGAATTCAGGTGCACATGCTTACAGGCGATCACCCTGGAACTGCACGTGCTATCGCACGAGAAATCGGAATCATTCCAAAGGACTTTGGAAGCTTGCCTGCGGATGTAGCAGCTGCTATGTGTATGACTGCGAGTCAGTTTGACGCTCTCACGGATGACCAAATCGACGAATTACCTACACTTCCTTTCGTCATCGCACGATGTGCACCGAGTACAAGTACTAAACCCCGTTCAATTTAACAACTTGACAAGCGCTAACTGAGTAACAGAGGTCAGAATGATTGAAGCACTCAACCGGCGTGGTAGATATGTGGCCATGACTGGCGATGGCGTCAACGATGCTCCTTCCTTGAAGCGCGCCGATGTTGGTATTGCAATGGGAGAAGGCGGGTCGGATGTCGCAAAATCGGCTGCTGACTTGGTTCTTACGGATGACAACTTCGCCAGTATTGTCAAAGCCGTGGAAGAGGGCAGGCGGATGTTTGACAACATTCAGAAGTTTGTCCTTCATCTTTTGGTTTCGAATGTCGGTGAGGTGATCCTCTTAGTTGTCGGTTTGGCTTTCCAGGACAGAAACCAGCTCTCAGTTTTTCCGTTGGCCCCTCTTCAAGTGCTTTGGATCAATATGCTCACCAGTTCTTTCCCTGCTTTTGGGCTTGGAAAAGAGAAGCCATCATCCGAAATCATGCGACGTCCTCCCCATTCAATGAAAGCTGGTGTATTCACCTGGCAAATCTTGGCAGACATGATGGTGTATGGTTTCATCATGGGCAGTTGCACCCTTCTCACATTCGTGGTTGTCGTGTATGGTGTTGGTGGCGGTCAACTCGGACAAGACTGCAACTCTCGTTTTTCTCCTGATTGCCATACTGTTTTCCGAGCACGCGCTACTGTTTTTGCGCAGTTGACATGGCTTATCTTGATTTCTGCCTGGGAGTTCAAGAGCCTTCGCCGGAGCATGTTCAGATTGAACCCTTACCAGACTGACTTCAAGTTCCCATTTTTTAAGGATGTAAGTTACCTATACCCTCAAGCACCGCTATGGGAGTGGTTCTAACACTATTTAATGTTCAGATTTATGACAACAAGTTCTTGTTTTGGGCTGTCATTATTCCGGCAATTTTCGTGGTCCCAGTCATCTACATTCCTGGTTTGAACACCAAGGTTCTTCGACACACCGGTATTTCATGGGAATGGGCCCTTTCGTTTGCCGGTGTACCAATCTTCATCATCGGAGTTGAAACCTGGAAGTTCCTGAAGCGCTACTATGGCTGGTTCAACGGTGGAGAATCTGACAGAGTCAGAAAGGACGCCTCTCTAAGTCTCCGACAAGGTTTCTTCACGATGGCCCGAACCATGACTCGTACTAGCATAAGCTCGCGCACCACTACAATGGAGAAGAGGCCTATCTCTCGCGGGGACGATCAGGTCTGATCAACAAATAGATTCTGATATAGTTGTATCATGATTTTGTTTCCTATTCTTGAGCAGGCCTTCCTAGTTTTACGTTTTTTTCTGCTTCTGTTATAATTGGCTTCGTTTCTTTGCAAATAATTTCGGCAGTGGTTGATACGTTTTCCATCTGTTTGGCGACCGATTATTGATGACCATCATACCAGGTTCGTAGATGTGTTGATCGTGTTGCGTGGGCTCTGGAGTTTTGATAAATCAGATTCAATATGGTGGCTATATACAAAAGTATACGTATTGCAGCTGTTTTATGGCATGGTCATGAATAATGAATGAAGCTACGGATAAATCCCATGAAATTTTGCATTGTTCTAGAAATATAACTTATCGAGCCATTCAAACAATGAATACAAACGTCCTACAGTATACCCATATTCAAGACTCGGGCTATAAAAGTTTCCTAGAAAATCCCAATCTTCATCTTAATTCCACTTCTCAGGAATCCAGCCCCTTAGGATTTCACCCTCCGACCTCACGTTCTTGGCATCCACCTTCGTTGCCGTCTTTGATTCCCGCTTTTGCTGTTTTTCCCTTGGTGACCCCCTCTTCGTTTTATTCTTCTCCTCCTCGCCTGATATGGACTTCCGCTTCCGCTTTTTCTGCATAACCTCCTCTGGTTCATTCTGCTTAACTGGCGTCTGTTAGTATTATCCGGTCACCAACTTGGGGGAGAGGGAGTACATACAACTCAACCACCTACTCGTCCATCCCTCTGCTGCAACCCGTAACGTCTCAACTGCATCCGCTGACCATTCAACTCCCCCTGCCTCCCTAACATACGCTTCAATAAACCCGCCCAATCCTTCCTCCCCTTCCTCCCTCTCCCCGGCCTCCTCCCCCTCCCTAGCCAAATCCCCCTCCCCAGCCAAATCCCCCCTCTCAAACGCCCTCCATGCCTCCACGACCTCCACCGCCTCCTCCCTCGCTTGTCTAATCTCCCTCAGCTCCTCACGCAACTCCAAGAACTGCTTCCACGCATGCTGCGCTGATTCCTGCCGCATCTTTATATTCAGCGCACCCCCAGGGCTTGAGATCGTGCGTGCCCACGCCCCAAAGCGGTCCAGGGTCTCGGCGTGCGTCGCGAGCTGTGTAGTGAGCGCGGAGAGCAGTGGGGTGGCGGGGATGGCGATGGGGAGAGAGCGTAGGGATGAAAGGGATTCTGTGATCAGTGCCCGCTGCATAAATAGTGTGTTGCCGAAACTGTCGGTGAGGAGGATGGAGGGGACGGAGAAGGCTGTGGTGGGGTTAGCTGGGGAGGGAGGGGGAGGAAAGAGGAGGAAAGGGAACGAACGGTCTTTGGTAACACCGTTTTGAACTGCGAGCGTGGAGATGGGGATGTTGAGACAGCCAATGCCAGGAGGTGTGTGCGGAGAAATGGAAGTCCTGGCGGTGGTAGAGGGGGGGTTAATATTGCCACCGCCGCCGCTACTGTGGTTTGGAGGAGTGTGCGGAGAGAAGAGCGTTCTGGGGGCGGGAGTGGGAGTGGTGGTGGTAGCGGTGGTGGAAGAAATAGTCAATGGTGGTGTGCTCGTGTGAGAACTGGGATTTCGGACGGGAGTACGAGGTTCCTCGATATTTGGATGGCAGGGGGGGCGTGCATCTGACTCCATCACTTCCTCCCCTCCTTCAGCACCAGATTCCACCTCTGGCGCAACCCCAAGAACTCCCAGTCCGCTCTCATCGTCAGATATCTCAATGACTTCGGGGAACCATTTATCCCCTTGGGTAATCTCATCCCCCTTTCTAACTTTACCTAGAGGACGCGATTGCTGCGGGGGAGGCGTATCCCACGGCGTTGCAAGTGCACTCTCCTCCTCTCCCTCCTCCTCTCCCTCCTCCTCTCCCTCCTCTGATTCATCTTTATCTTCGTCGTCTGCCGAGGAAGGGGATGGCAGTGCCTTTGCGGCCTCGATAGCGCCCTCAAGCACCCCCGATGATTTGGTTCTCGAGGCGGTGACTGGAGATTTTGGGACACTTGGGGAATTGGATGCGATAGCTAGAGCTTCGTCGAAGAAGCCCCAGTCGGAGCTTCCAGTGGGGGTATGATGGAAGGGGGTGGGGTCGCGGATGAGCAGAGGCATGGGACGACGAGGTGATGGTGATGATGATGGAAGATTTGGAAGGGAATTGAGAGCGTAAGTATACCGGGAGAGAACTTGATGTAAATAGGTAAAGAACGTATGTGGAACGAAGAGAGAAAGTAAGGATGGGGAGAGGAGTGGTTTATATCATTCATCTATCTATCCGTCACTCACCATCTTCCAGCAACAACTTGAGCTGGTGGAAACATGATCGCACGAAACTTGGTTCACATCCTCCTTTTCCTGTCGTTTTATTTCTTCAAGGTAGAGTGGAGTGGGAATATACTAGGAAGCCAACTAAGGGCCGGAAGGAACATTATTTGATGGGTTGGCTTGATGCTTTCTTCCCTCTTCCACAAGGCCCGTGCACTGTTGCTTATTGTGTTTCTTTTTTTTCCTAATGTCTGCATGATGGCCACCTGAAAATAGAAAGTGAGACGAGCAGAGCCTGTGGTCTTCCTACTGAGTAGTTGTTGGGCTCGGGTCATCCGACGCATGCATATGCATGTTCCTCCTCTGCTCCCTCGTAATGCAAGAGAACGCACAGAATTCCCTTTTCCTCAATCCATCCCTCCTTATTGGTGCACACAGTCTTGAGCCGGAAGGGAGACGAACCTGATATGTGTATTAGTACAAGCGCGTACGGCCCCATATCTTGATAGGAAATGCGACTTTATTGCTCAAAAGAGCATCAAAAACCAAGCCCATATAAATACTCCCGGATCATCTGTTCCGCTAAGTATTTTCTTCTTCTCTCTCCACCGTCTCACTCCCCGCTGCTGCCTGGTTCCTTCGTGAAGCTCGATGTGTTGTCTGTTTCATCCATTGGAAAAGAATACGCAAGGTCCGTGCGCTGCTCGCTTTTTGCTTTTTCGTGATGTCATACTCGCCTTATGAACTCATCGAAGGACAGAATGGTAGGCTTACCTAGGAGCGCTGTAGGTGTCAGAGCTGCAACTTAACTGCCTGCGAGAGAGGTGTAGAAGTGAGATTTGGGTACGGATAGGGTTGTAGTTGAGCGGGGGAAGGAGCCAGAGCCAGCATCCAAGGAAGTAAGGAAACTATCTTACGTCTTACTGGCAGTGGGATATCGATACCTATGGTGGGTGTGCCCAAGGCTATGAGCGTAGACACAGAAGGCAGAGAGGAGTATGTGTTACTTCAATAAGTCTAGTGGCTGTGAGCGTAGACACAGAAGGCGAGGAGTAGGTGTTACTTTGATAAGTCTAGTGGGTAAACTCGACTGCAGCCAACATCGCGGGATCCCAACAGAAGAAAGGATTGCTCTAGGTACTTTGCAGCACCAGATTGGGCATCGGGCTGCAATTAATATAGAAGTTTGAAGTTACTGGTTATAAAGATAATACTGGAACGGGGTCAGCTCTGAATTGGATCCCGGAAAGGGCCAGATACGTTAACGACACCCACGGATTGGAGTTAATAATCTTGAAACTGAAACGCAAACAATTCTAATGGCATAAGCACAGTCCATAACATCGTGTCATTAAGACATTAACTCTACGGCGACCCAAGACTAAGCTGAAAGCTACAAAATATGTTGGGATACCCTTAGTCCGAGACAGCGTGTGTACGTGATATCCAATGAAAACTGCCCAATCTATGGTAAAAAGCTACTGATTTCATACATGAAGTTCAAATGACTGAAAACTTTGTATACTTGGAGGATGGAAAGATGCAATTGGTAGATGTAGGCCTCGAACAGTAGTGTTCGGCACGAGACGATATCCCAGGCAAAGGTACTCCTAAGTCCCGGACCCCCAAGTTTACGATGGCGACTACTCAGATATCGTCTCGCCTTGTGCCGAACACTAAGCATGAAGGTTATACGTTACATGTACACGCAATCACGGAGGTCCCGTTCAAAGAGGACCTACATATTGCGCGGCTTCTGCCCACTCCTAGGCATTCGCTATTGAAAATATCGTCATGCTTGATCTCATGCGAACCTTGGCACTCCGTACAGTCCCAAGACCCCGGACCCCGGGTCGTCTTGTCTCATCCCGGCCAGTTCTGTACATGCTTGTTGGACCGTTCCTGGCACGTGATGCATTCTTATCAACATTGCCCCAGTCATGGCGCTTCTGGGTTTCGATGGGTTCACAATATCTGCTTTTATACATTGGAACCTGTGGGTAACAAGAGGAAGGATGGTAGGAGGGTCATCGCTGTGGGCGAGCCAATTAGCTGACCCTGAACTGTCATCAAATGTAGGAGAGGACGAGACGTCGAATTTAGGTTTGCACGTGGCTACGTACATAGTATTCATATTGCATTTTTTGCTTATTTGGAAGTTTGACTTATATAAATTTATCTGCGTTCGTGAACCAGCTGGCAGTCAAATTTGAGGAGCGACCTTGCGAGCGACAACGAAAACCCTAAGAACGAGAAGCTGGACCTAGCATGGTTGTGTTGAGTTGGGTTTGCCTGTGTTTGTTTGGACGGCGCATATTGCTTGTTTATGTGACGGATACAGAATGTTTGGCCAACTCACTGACTGAATTAAAGTGTAATATCTATTACTTACACGATGATGGCCGGCATACACGAGTGGGGTTTGTCTGTTTTGCCGAACGGAGACCTGTCGGTATTCTGTTAAACAGGGCAGTCAAGAGTATTGATAAGGATCGATGGTCGCGGCTTCAGCACTGCCGTCACAACAGTCGACTGCCGTGGTGTGAAAATCTTGGCGGCAGATTTGAAGTTCGAAAGTAATGATTTCCGGGTTTGGAGACCGCACCTTAAATGGCTGCCGGCGTTCATAAGATGCATCGTTGGCAGAAATATAAGGGTGCATATTGCTTCTAATGTTGTACAGCGCCAGCCTTTGGTGTGTGTAGACCCTCAAACGTGAAACAGATGCAGGGCTTCAATGCTGCAGCGAGATGGGCTAATACGAGCAGATAGAGTAGGCAATACGAAGATCTCCTAAAATCAGGGACTCGAGTACTCAAGCTTGTAGAGATATCACATTTTCCCGTCCCGTCAGAATACCGGAATGGAACAGCACCTAACGCAGACAAGATGTTACATGCAGTTGTTGCTTTCTTTTGCAAGGCCATGGCGATTCGTTTTTTCTCTGCGCTTGCACTTCACTCGGTGCGCCGATCGATGCTTTGCATTCCGCCCGTCAGCCCTCTGCAAACGAAACACCTTGTTAACCACTCAATAGCGAGGCAACTCAAGAGTACCACTCAATTCCGTCCGATACCGCAATCAGAAAAGAACAAGATAAGAGCGTAGCTCTAATCGAAAAGTTCGCCCTAGATCAGCCAAAATCACAGCCTTCGATTTCGCAATCCGGAATCTCTCGTGCTCGGGGAAGAGTGTTTTGAACGATGCGGGCAGTTAGAGTGCTCGTTTGTTCTTCTAAAGTTATTTGCGCGCTTATTCAAGAACTTGGTCGCTGTCTGAAACATGTTTATTGAAGGGACACTCAGGGTTTGTAATTGATGTCGCTTTCCCTCGAAGATCTGGTGCTTTTTTTTTGGATCGTTGTGCATAAGATGCTAACTGGGCTGAGAGGCTGATCAGGAGGATGTACCAGAATGTACTCGCACCCCTTGAGCGCTTGGAATTGATGCCTAGGGGTTACTTATCGCCACATGATTTTTGCAGCGGACCCTGGAAAACGACGTCACAATATGCATCATATGGATCTGAGCACAGTGTGCTTCAGGTGCTTGGTACCAAACAGACGATTAGATGCCTGAACGACAAAAGTTTGTTGATGTGCATTCAGAACCTATAAGTCTAGACCATCCCCAGCCCCGTCTGCATAAGGTTCAAGAAACGATCTGGTCACGATTTCTCGATCTTTCTCTTTTCCAGGCTCACAAATCTGCGCTTGCAGAGTGGGCTCACTTTCTCGTGCCATCCCGTTATCAGACATACAATGCAGTAACCATCGCCTAACCAACGCGCTGGGGTTACTCAACGATCATGATCTAGTAAATTTACGCCATGGATCTTCCCTCTCAACGTTGTTAATAGTACTACGCAAATCCTAGCTGTCTCCCGTGGAAAGACCATTTATTGACGCGGCAAGTAGGAATTCCAAATGAAATCTCTGGGATTCAGCCAACTGCAAGGCTAGTAATCATCGCAAAAAGGACGATTGATCGTTGGTTACGGCGGGGTTTTTTCTTTCGATTCGCAGTTCACAATCGTGATTTGTATTGCTAACTGTTGAAGATTCTCCCTCCAATCAGCATCCGCCGGCCTTCAACACTCAACAAACCGCTCTACTCTATTCTCACCGCTCATCATTGTACATTTTTTGCACATCGTCGCATTGCGTCCTGTGATGCGTTCGAACGATCGAGATAACACAAATATCAGTTAAAGGCTGCAATTGCTACTGCATGGCTACGGATGCTGCAGGATTACGGCTGCTGCCGCGCCATTATGTAGGAGCTGGATTCTTCCAGGATTGGCCAAGAAATGCCTGATTTCGTCAACGCAACTAGAGTACTCTAGAGACTTTGGCATGCGCAAGGCTAAGCGGGGACTCTGTGGGGGTGTGCTGTTGAGGAGGCTTTGTTGGATACAAACAAAGCTCAAGTCTAGGGCTAAAGGTTCTAAAATTACGATCTTCTTTCTCAAATGTCGCCGCATTTCAGCTGTTAGATTGGTTTGTCCAATGAACTCCCGCAGCGATCAACGAATCCTTCGGTGGCTGAATCGCTACTACTCTGGCTATTCTCAACAACCGAGACAGCAAAGCAGCGTTTCACTCTAGGGCTCGGCATGCCGCGGGGGTTCTTAGAAGAACAACTATCATCGGGATAGCAGCGGCTCTGTCCAACTCATCCGACTTCCAAAAGGGCCAAAAGGGCCACCGGCAGAAATTTCTGGAACCAACATTTCAATATAATCACACTGATATCGCCTATCCATGCCACGGGTTACGGTCACTAGACTCGTCTTGAAACCCCAAAACTGCAGTACCACGAGAAGCTGGTTTTGCACCGCGACTGCGTCAGTTCAGCCCCGCAGTTACATAGAACTGGTGAACTATGACCGCCAGCTCACCTACTCGCCAGCTCATTTGGGTTAGAAGAATGCGTGGGACGAGAAATTTCCTACTGCTACTTATAGCCATGCATATCATTCAAGAGAAAGAGCACAACGCTAAAGCCCCCCATGCCTCCAATCAAATCAACCATCGTCGTTCAACATGGAACGTTGCAGGTTTTCAATATATTTCTGCCTCACCTCTTCACCGGGGACTGGATTGTGACACCGGCATCGCAGAGCCCCACTCCCCAGATTTATGGGGATTGTATAAAAAGCTGCGGTTTTGTTTCGAACGGACCGCAGAATACATTTGTTTCTCTGGATATGACCGATCGCAAAGGCCATCTCGTCCGTACATTTCCCCGTCCGCGATGTCCTACTTCCTGTATGTACTTAGTACGTATGTATGTATGTCAACTCGCGCCCACCAATCCATCCACCCATCGGGATATTTCCCCACACTTTCCATCTGGACTGCATTGTGCATCTTGTGTTGCACATGTCTGCCTCACCATACAGAGATTTTATTCACCCAGCTCCTCAAACTTTTTTCTCTGCTCTTCCATCAATATCCCATCCACGCCGATCCCATTCCCCTGCTATAGTTGAGGTTTTCTCCACTCTCAGCAAAGATTAAAAGCAAAAAAAACCTGGAGGACCCTTCACTTAACACAAACGTGCATAGCCGATGATCACTGATCTGCACCCATCATGCGTTCCACCTGAGGGGGGTTACGGGGCAGGAAAACATTTCCGCACACGCCAATTGGCCTAGACGAAGCAGGCGGAGATACCCAGATCCTGCATCTATCTGCCTATCTTTTTCCGCCCCGCACAGAAAAACAGGCAATAATTTACCCTTACTTAACCTTTCACTCTCCCCCCAGAAGCAATTTTTGAGCGACTTTTTTTTGGATGGCTGCTGCTGTTGATGATCTGGGGTACATACAGCTGTGCAACTATCGTGAAAAAAAAAGGTAAAGTTGCGTCGGAGTTCCACAGTCCGCGGCGGGTCCAGGGATAGTTGGGGGGTAATGAAATCTTGATATATGTCTATCTAGCCTACCCCGCAATTTCGCCGTCGCATTCGGTACCCGCGTATGTCATCGAACTCTGTTTTTTTTCTTTCTTTGCGGAACTGGAGATGCGGCGAATTAGAGGATGTGGGTTGAAGCGGTGATGATGAGGGGCCGTGGGAGGAAAATGCTTGGGGTGGGGGTGGGGTTACTCATAGCTACGAGAATATAGATCGTGAGTTCTATGGCTCCTTTGGCTCTTGTGTTTTTTCGAGAGTTCTCATCCACGAGTTTTTCGCACCCGAGCCAACGGGAGGATGCGTGTTGCGTCGATCCTTGGCCAATAGATAGAATTGGATATAGTACTCGGGAGGAGAAAAAGCAGCAAGTCGTACAAAACAAAAATTCACAACGGGGGAATCACAGGCCAGGCGGATCTTGGGATGAAACAGAAACAAAAGAAACGTGTCGCAAAGATCTTCAGCAACTACTTAGTAAAACGGGTTTTTTTCCCACGTAGTTCATCCCATTAGATCTGCGGCAATTAAAATCTATCCGGTCCGTCAGAGTTTCTCCTCGCCGTGTGGGAGTGGAGAGAACAACGTCACGATGTTCCGAGTGCATAGGAGCACAAAAAAGAAGTATTAAGTGAAAAAGTGTAAAAATTCTGCGCAGAAGTGGTGCGGTGCATACAACCGAACAGCGGCGGCAGCGTGACCTCTTTCCTCTTTGCACTGAATGGCTGAAATGGAATGATAGACGATGATGACGGTGGATGCAGTTGGCAGTTGGCAATTGGCAGTGATGTATCATGTTATTACATACCACATACTTACCAGGTAGGCAAGTATCTAAGTACATACAGCTTTTTTTGCTTCTCTGCGAAGAGAAAAAATAAAAAACTAAAAGCACACCCGCGCGCCAGCAGCTGGTTGACTGTACAGAATCCCCAAAATGACAACAGGTACTCCCGAACACGCAACGGAAAAAAAAACAAAATGGAAATGAGGAGAGAAAAAATGTCTCCATAACACAAACGTAATCCGAATCCCAAATAGCAAACCAAGCAAACCAAGCAAACCAATCCCATTCCGTCTCTTGCAGATCTGAGAGACAGCATGCAGCAAAAAAAAAGCCATAGCGGAGAGTAAGAAAAACAACAGGCCCATTCCCATCGAATGTACACGTCCTTCCACGGGGGGAAATGACTCAACCCATTCCCGTATGATATGCGTCCCGGCAGATAAATACAGTAACGACCGACTGACCAGACCAAAAGCAACTTCTCGTACTATGAGCACTGGCTCTGTGGTGCTGTTACATACTGTAACCTGTCACCCAGCTCGTGGCCAGCAAAGTAGCTCCCGTCCTTCTCCTGCTCCAGATCCAATGGTGTTACTGGTCCGCCGGGGCTTCCGAGCGGTATCAGTCGCGGACTCAATGGTCCGCTGCTCAAGAGGTGCGCAGGAATGCCATTGGCTCTCGTGGCTGAGGTTATAATCTCGCGTTGGTGCAGTTGTAGTTTTTGCTGCGTACTTAGGGAGTTCGCATAGTTGTATTTGTGGTTGTGGTGGCTGTAGTAGGACATTGATGAAGAGCTTGAGCTTGAAGATGCGCTGGAAGACGGTGAGGAGGTTGGTAGCATGGAGAGCTTGAGATTTGCGGAGCGTTTTGAGCGCAATGATGAGGCTGTCGCGGTTGCTGGCATCAGTGATGGAGGTGCGATAGAGCTTGTGAGTGCTAATGGAGACGGCGGCCGCTCGGAGGAGTAGAGGCGCATTGGATAGAGCGACATTTTCTTTGTGGGGGGTGGTTGTTCGAGGGATTGCAGTTCAGGTTGGCGGTGGGAAGGTAAGGTACGAGGTCGTTGATATCTGGACGACGACGACGACGAGCAATGGCTGTGTCGGTAGTGTGAAGATGATGCCGGGCTCGTAGGAAATGATAAGGCGACAGCGTAGTTGTGGTTAGTTTCTTGGTAATTGCGGCTGAAGGAGGAAGAGCTGGAAGAAGAGAAGGATGAAGATCCAATGTGAGAGCTAGAGTTGGAGTTAGGAATGGGCATCGTGACGCTTATGAACGGGTGGTTGCGTGCGACAAGCTATGGTGTAGTTGGAGCAGCGACCCAAAAGTTAACTGTGCGACAAGACAAAAAGCAAGTGCATAAAAGGTAATTTATTACTGCCACCACTATGCAGCGACAAGACGCAGCTACTGAGGGGAGGGGCGGGAGGGGCAGGGACTGAGGGGTGGCCGGTGCTATACAGTATGTGCTCGACAAACTTCACCGCTGTGCTTTACTGGTACTTATAAAGATGCAAATGCGTTGCAGGTCACATATGACTGGTCTCATTTATCTTTGCTCTAGCTACAAGCCAGTAAATATAAACTCTCTGCAACCATCGTGGGATTGTGTTTCCTCCCCATCGTCAAATCGAGTGCGATGCCCTAACCTCACCGTGACGAAGATGGATTGAGTATGGACAACCGCGATGAAGGAAATTTGATCTCTCACTCCGGCACGGCGACAAATAGATAGATTACCACATGACCGTCGTCGAAACGGCGTTCTTGAGCGGTAGCGCAGCGCGGTGTGCGACCGGTGTACTCTCTCCTAATATTGAGTTCCCTATGACGGCAACGGTTACAATAATAGACAAGATCACCAAGTCCTCGCTTATGGGGACAATTGCCGCACACCACGGTGGTTGCTCTGTATCAGGAGTAGAGTAGCGGGTAGCGCATCGTAGACAAGCCCGCATAATATCGCAGCTGCAGTGTTTATCAGTTGTGTTTGAAGAGGGTCCGTTTTGATGTTTGTTTAGTGCTCGAGTGAGAAGGGAAAGTGCTGCACCACCGCCTACGGGTGCAACCCTCCTGCAGCGGCTCGCTTCCGGGCCTGTTGGAACTCATATCCACGAGGCTCGGGGGGGCCTGTCTCAGACCGTAGGGACGAGCTCTCAACGTCATCGAAACATTTCATGCTTACCGCCACCTTCAAATTGTGGAAATGACGTCCCTTCCAGATTAAGTGCTTCCATCCGGCGGCCAAGTCACGGGATCCAGGAAGGAAAGGCACAGGGTATAGGTCTTAGGGCATACTGCTCCGTGTAACTCCAGAACCAGCGATCATCCATAAAAATCGTACGAGGAACTCGGCTTCTTCCGGCGCTGAGAGCTCCCGACGTGACGACCGTCCAAGAAAATATCGCCGTAACGTCTCGTCTCTCTACAAGTCGTATATAACTGCTCCCTGCCTCCAGCGCCTGCAGAAGGCCATTACCGTTGAACTGAACCTGCAAGTGTCCGGGACTGAACCTGCAAGTGTCCGGGACTGACCCAGTGTCTTAAGTCTCAGTAAGGATTCGTTTGATGCCTCTTGAGAGTTCACGTACTAAAGTAAGAACCAGTCTAGAGTCGAAAGCAGAGCTGAAGCAAAAGACAATATCGACGCTTTATATTCAGTCTCAAACCCCTCGTCGCCGTCAATTCTCGCTTTGCGTGCCCCGCCGGATCAGCCCCCGGGGTGTGGCGACGTACGATAAAACATCGTAAGATATCACGCCAGACTCCAACATCCTTGTCCTCAAACGTCTCACTCATGCTACCCTCAGCCCATTCTCTCTGAACATTGACCAATCCACAGCCCCCGCGCGACTACATTGAGTGCTGTTCAATCAGTCAATCGGTGCTTGGCTGCGTCTATAGGATCTTGTCATAGTCTCCCCATTCTCCTCCGATCTCAAAAGAGACCCCTCTCCTTTCTCAAAAGAAACCCCCCTCCGTTCATAATGGAACAACCACTGGACTACGACAACTGTACGCAGTTTCTGGCAAGACTGGACGCTGACGCTCTACACGCCAACTTCAACAACTCCTCCGAATCACCCACGGGCGACGCTTTCGACATCCGAAATTCAGCTTCTCCACCGGGCCTTTCTTCGGGTTCGGCGACGTCGCATTCCCCAGAGTCTCTCAGATTCGACTGGGACCCCAGTGAGACCTATCCCAGCGACACCTCAACATTCTTTGCAGACGTTAACGACTCAGCTGGAATTATCTCTGACGGTACATCTTGGGATCCGTTGATTCTCCGGGACCAGCAAGAATCCGGAGTCTCCCCCATGAGCGACTACATCAAGGTTGAAACCGAAAATTCACCTACTGGGTACTACCCCGAGCCCGCCGGCCCTCAAGGCACGATATCTCCTGGCAACTCTTTGCTTGACCCCGCCGCGCCGACGGCATTGGAGGACGGTTATACATTTTCCAAAGAAAACGACAGGTTCTTTGACTTTAACACTTATAACGGCCAGTCTGGTTCTAGACAAAACTCGAGCGACTATTCTCCGATGACGTGGAGATCTCAGACGCAGATGTGCGACGATTTCCAGACCCAGGATCCAAACTGGCAGCAGCAGCAACAGCAACAGCAACAACAGCAACAACAGCTGCAGCTACTACAGCAGCTGCAGCAACAACAACTTCCTCAAGTTCCACAGCAACAGCAGACTGCCCAACGACCATCTCCTCTCCGAAAGAGCGTCTCCCCCGCTTATTCTCACTCTGCCAGTAGCCCCGAGTCTCACGGTGAGTCTAACAGCGACGATTGTGCTCCTCCTGCCCCGCGAACGAAGAAAAGGAAGACAAGCTCCGAAGATGCTTCTGCCGATGGCACGCAGCAGGCTCCAGCCGCCAGCGGCCGGAAACAACCCAAGAAGACTGCCCATAATATGATTGAGAAGCGGTACCGGACGAACCTGAACGACAAGATTGCCGCTCTCCGAGATTCAGTTCCATCCCTCCGGGTTATGGCCGGCACTGCCCGGCTTGGAGAGGACGATGAGGAAGAGGACCTTGGGGGATTGGCCCCTGCCCACAAGCTGAACAAGGCAACTGTTCTTGCGAAAGCTACGGAGTATATCCGATACCTTGAGAAGCGCAACAAGCGCCTTCAAGACGAGAACGATCAGCTAAAGAACAGGTTACATGCCTTTGAGAAGCTGGCAGCGATGGGCGGTAACATGGGAATGCACTCTCAACAAGGACCGCATAGTGGGCGAGGTGGGCAAGCTGGTGGGCCTGGTGGTGGTGGGTTGATGAGTCGGTTGATGGTTGGAAGTTTGGCTGGTCTGATGGTAGCAAATGGGTTGCAGACTAATGAGGATGGAACAAGGCAGTTGTTTGGCATCCCGTTCCCAGTTGAGTTGATAGGTTTCGCCTCCTCCCCCACGGCTAACAACCATATCTTCTGGTTGATCGTCAAGTTGCTCCTTCTCTTTACTGCCGTCGGCTATGTTATTTCGCCTAGCTTCTTCGATACCAAAGAGCCTCCCGAGAACACCAAGACCTCCAACAATTTGAACATCTCTGCCGCTCCCTCGCTCGCATCGCCTCTTAAAGATCGTTCTCACGCTTGGTTGACCGCTATTCAGACCGTCTGGGTTCCTCGGCATTCGGTTACGCTCGAGCTCGCCGCTCTTGGTCTGAAGTCTGTCAAGTTGAGTCTTCGCAGGATGATTGGATGGGAGAAGTATCGTATGATCACCGGTATGACGGAGGAGCAGGAACTTGCTCGCATCAAATCTTGGACTATTGCTCTCGATGCACAGCTTGCTGGTGGAGACCTCTCTGTCAATCAGTCTCGCCTACTACTCACCCTTCTCGCCTCGTGGACCCTTCCTTCGACGCCAGCCCGACTGATGCTCAATGCCCTGCACATTCGCGTTCTTTCCTTTGATCTTGGTAGTGGATTTCACTCTCTCGCGGAGATGTTTTCCAATTACTATTGGTTGGAGGCACGAAAGGCTCAAGAGAAGGCGGCTAGCGATAACGACACCGAGCAGCTTCCAGAGAATCTTGCTCAACTTTTGCAGCTAGATCCGTCAGATGTTTTCCACAACTTGATTGTTCAAAAGGCGTACAGTCTTACATACAATCGCGACATAGGCCACGATGGAATGGACGCAGGCATGGATAGTGTTGTGAAGGACGTCTCCATCCGCTCTCCCTTAGATGCCCTTGCCGCCTGGTATTCAAGCCTGCTTCTCCAGCATGTTTTGGTTGTTAGTTTGAAAGCCAAGTCCTCCACCTCTCTCAACGATCGCATCAAAACCAACCTCAACTCCGCCCTCCGAGTTGCTCCTCCTACCAGTGCCGTGCAGATCCGCGCTCTGACTGCCAATGCCGTCTTTGCCGACGAAGGTGGCGAGAAGTTCCTTTTGGAAGCGATCAAGATCTTCGAAGAGGACTTCAAGTCTCATGAGCAAGAAGTCAACCAGAAGCCCGACACATCCCGCATTTCTGTGACACCCATCAACTCCGCCGTCACAACCACCACCGATATCCGCGTTGCCCTTCGTTGTGGCATGGCATTGGCATTGATGAAGAAGGGTTCGTGCGACCAAGCAACTCGTCTCTTTAGCGATCTGGACTGGAGAAAACAGGCCAACAAGAACGGCCTCGGCCTTCTTGGCTTCGTTGCTGCTTGGAAGACGTTGACTACATTTGTCAGCTTAGATAAGGACTGGGCGAATGATGCTGGCGAGAGTATTGATCACGCGGCGGCTATGCTGCGGATCTGGATCGGTGATAAGAAGATCCCCAAGTTTGGCGTTTCAAGGGGCGATTGTAAGCGCGTTATTGACTTCTGCAATTCATTGCAGCGGAAGTTGGCAGGGCTTGAAGGAGACGGCGATGATGGGTATGTGAGTGGTGGGGTAGATGTTGATAAGCAGGGACCAAGTACTGTTGCAAAAGTATGAGGGAAGAGTCTTTCTTGTTTTCTCGTTTTCTCTTTACATCCTTTTTTTTTTATTCCATCATACCATCAAACGTTAGTTTTTATATAGACTACTCCTTTTTTTCTTCGGATGGGGTTCTAAAATAAGTTAGTTCGGATTCTTCGTTCATTCATACCCCCATTCTCCAAACAAGTTTGGTTAAGCCTTTTTTTTTCCGGATTTTTCTCTTTTTCTATATCCTTTGCTTTGGTGCTTTTTTTTTGCACGGGTATATGTGGGCAAGCAAACAAGCATGTTCGTTCGGTGAGGTTTTAACGGTGTTTGGATGCAGGATATTTATCGGGTCGGTAATGATGTTCTTGTCTTTTTTAATTTCCATTCGCTGTGAGAAGCCAGACGGCCGACCTTGTTCATTGGAGCAGATTGCCACTGCGGCGGTAGAACACACGGAATGAATCCATGAATCCCAAGGTTTGTTCAATTCATATGCACACACACCTCAGGAGTTCCTTCATCCTATCGAAATATTCATTGTTCCATCCATGCTCTTGTACTAGTGCTTTCTCGAGGCTTCCCAAACGCCCTGGGAGCTTCAAGGTCAGTACGTTACATACCAACGATCTGACGAGGTGCCTTCTCCCGCTGTCGCTTAGAGCAATCCTTTCCTCTGCTATGCAAGTCAAAACCGAGCATACCCACCTACAGTAGCTAAGTAAAGAAACATCTAAGAAGGTGGGTGGTCTGTTCCAATCACGCTAGACAAGACATAAGACAGTTCCCTGCCTTTTAACTTCTTACCGTGGAGACGGCTCGAGGATGTTGGCTTTGTTGCAACCCTAACCACACCTAAACCTCAACTTCTACTCCCATTCCCTTCCTCCTAGGGTCAGAGTGGGGCCACCGCCGTTGGGTTAAGTTGTGGCTCTGGCACACTTGCAATGGTCATAGACCATGCTGTGTTCTCTACCCTCCATGCTGGATTCCTCCTTCCTTTTCATTTCTTTTTCTTTCTCGCTGCGTTATCGAATGCTCAAAAGAACTCTCTGGTATAAGATCTTTGCAGGTTTCGTTGAAGTCCGAGCGGGAGTATACTCGTTCGAGGAGCAGGGATAAAAAAGCAACCAAAGAAAAAAGAAACTCCTGTCAAGCAGGCAACAGTTAGGAACAAACATGCGATCGCAACACTAGGGGCCAACCTCGTGGGCTACTTCTGTCCAACTCTTAGAGAAGCGGACAAACATTGCGCTCGTAAACTCTGGGAACGAGATGCCGCACGAACCATCTAGATGCGCTCTACCTTGCAATCGTAGCATATGACGTATCAGTGCTGCTGATGAAGAGAGAGAGAGAGATGGAGTGAAAGAGTAGAGGAGCTGTGGAATAAATAAACATCTTCTCTCACGTACAAGCCAGATATATAGCCATCGTTTCCCACGTACGGGTCAGATATATAGCTATCTTGTCGGACATACGACATCAAGAATCGCACAAAATGGCACGCACGAAATCCCATATGTTTACAAGGCGCAACAGCCACCATAACCGCCGCATATCAGGGCCCAAAGGTTCTTAACTCTTTATTCCCCCTAGCCGGTGAGGCTTGAAGTCCCCAGCTGTTGCTAATACCCGTCTCGTAGAGTTTGTCATTATCGGTATAGGAAGTCTTATAGCCCAAACCCGTGCCATAACCCGCACCTCCAATTCACTCTCCAACTCCCTCAAGCTCCTCGCCACACTTCCACTCCACTCAGCCACAGCCTTGGCCACCGCCACGGCTCTCAACGCGGAAATCGAAGCTACCATTTCCCTCATGGCCGCACAAACCTCGTCTCTCAAGTCGATAGCCAATTCTCCGTTCCTGGCTCCAAAAAGTGGCACTGCAAGAGATTGGGCTGAATGTTTTGAGTCGGAGCTCTTGGGTTACCGTATCCAATTTGAGATTGTCAATAGGGAAAGAGATGATGGGAAGTGGATGCTGGACCTTTTTGGGAAGTTCGATAGGAGTGGGGAGAGAGGGGGTGCAAGACTTGCTGTGGGACAGGAGGAGTGGAGGGATCTCGTGGAGGAGGTTTTTGAGGAGGCGTTGGAGGAGAGGTATGAGTTGGAGGAGAGGCATACATGGGATGACGGAGCGCCAGATTGCGCGGCACCAGGTTGCGCGCTTCCAGATGGCGGGAGCGTCAGTGTGGTGGCGGCAGATTGCGGGGTAACAGATTGCACGCCAGCACCGGATTGCACACCAGCGTCGGATTGCACGCTAGCGTCGGATTGCAGGAATGTTAATGCAATGATGGAAGATGAGGAAGAGGATGAGGAAGAGGAAGACGACGATTGGATGGTCGATGGAATAACGGATGATGCAGTTGAGTTCCTGCAAGTTCTTGCGGAGGGATACACTGCATGGTTTCTTGGCTGTGCGTATTCCTTTTCTGCAGTACGAACTTCAAGTCTGATACTTTTTAGTGGCAAAGGATGCGACGGATGTATGCATTGGCACTAACAGCGAACTCGACTGGTCGGTGGTGCAGCTCGTGAAGTCGCAGTACGCTGTATCAGGTTTGGGTTCGGATGTGATCATGGGGACAGCGGAGGTGTTTTGACTGGGGAGTGGAGTTGCGTTGCCGTATATAGGAGCAGCGCGCGGGGGGAGTGGGAGGGGGGAGCGGCCAGGGAACCCGCCCACTCGGCCGAAGACGGGCTTTGGGAGGATAATTATTGGGCCGGACTTTTGTAAAGTTAAAGATAGGATAACTGCATATGCATACATAAAAACGAAATTAAGAGTACAAGGATTCCTGAATCAGCGGCGAGGTTAATCACTAGCATCGCAATCGCGTGAATCGATGCCGTCCCCATCACCTGCACAACCCAGCCCAGGCAACCCAGTTCTTGACGAGGAGCAAAACGGCGAGAATATCCACCTGTATCCCACAGCTCTGCATGCCTTGGGATCTAGGACAGGAACGGGCTAAAGTATCAAGCTCTCTCTGCCTTAAACTCATTAGGTACAAAGATAAGTACGGCTTTCATGATACATATCAAAGAGTAAAAGCAAGAAAACATTAACAGCGCCATCATGTAAGAAGACAAATTCTGCGGAGAAAGAACTAGGGAATTATGGGCGCTATGGAGTCCTTTGTTGCATCTCTTTGGAACGCCTAAAGTTAGCAAGTGATTCATGACTTGCTCGGCGGTTTGCTTGTAAAGGAAATCTTACTCAAAACTCAAAGCATTCTGTGACATGTCTCTCAAGATTTTCAATTTCAGCGTAAAGCACATCCATATTTCTTTGCTGGGAGTGGTTTATGCTCATTGAATCTTTGTAGACGTTAAAGCAACACTCGGCTACTTTCATGTATGGAAGCCCTAGTTCCTTCATCACTGTCGTGAGCGCAGGCGCCAGAGTATTGGAAGACAAGGGAGCCCGTATCCGGTATTCGTCCATGTCAACCCCTCCAAATTCCAATAAAATCATACCCAATGCATAAATATCGGCGTTGAGCGGGCGAGGGGTGTAGTTCGGATCCAAAATTGTCGAGATATGGGGTCTCCAATCGGCGGGTTCCCTGGACTCTTCGTATTGCGCAAAGAACACAATCTTTTGGGAATCCCACCCAGAGATCCATGGTGAAGAATGAAGCGATACAGCAGCCCTCCCCAGCTTCACGGCTAGTTTAAGCCGGTCATATTGAGTTAATCGTCGTTTGCCATCGGCCAAGTCATGCAAGGACAGCGCATTGCCAGATTGGGTCCCTTTGAATTGCGACACTCGACGGACTAAGAAGTCTTCGAGCAGATATTCCATTTTGTCTTGCTGCTGCACAAATAGCGCCTCGCAGAGGTTATCAGCGATACAACATGAAAGTGGTCGTATGTCGTTCGCCAGGATATTTACAATCTCCAGGTAGAGATCGCATGTCGTTCTTGAAAGTTGGTTGCACATACTAGACGTTACAAATACTGAAAATTCGATTCTCTGGGGTCCTTCTGATCTAATGATGCCGGGTACCTGAATTTTGTGCTGTGTCTCCAGTCCGAGGTGGAGTAAGTGACATTGGCATTGTAGCTTTTGTGCTAGGATCTGATACAGCATTGTGGGCAGAGGCGGTTGGTGCTGTCCATATTGCTGCTGATCTTGCTCAGCTTCAGGGCTCGGGATAACAGCTGCTACAAGCTTGTCGGGCTCTATAGTTATTGGTTCAGTGCTCGTTATGAGTTGGTCCTCTTGTGTTGTCTGGACGTTGAAGTGATGGTCGGAAAAGAGACATAATGTGAGGGAATTATTCTGATTTCTGAGATCTTCAAGGAGACTGACAAGCTGCTGGCGGGTTTTACTGAAACGAGTTTCAGCTTTCGACGGCGAGATGACCGCTGCGTTGTAGGTGCGACACTTGCCTTGTGATTCAGGCAGATGGCAACCTACCAAAACTTAGTGCCCGTTTCGGTGCATCGAGGGGGTGTAAACACAGGTGCTTACCGTCTGAAGTGCTAAAGTGATAGGTGATGACCAAGGGTTTGCCTTCATATCAATTGGGTTGGGTTTAGAGGATGGATGGCCAAGCTCTCTCAGAATGGTCGACATTTCCTCCATAATAGTATGGATGTATTGTATGTATCCCACAATGGCCTGAGAGAGATTCTTATCTTCGGCGCAAGTCACAGCCTCTTCCCGGGCATGTCCATCACTGTGGCCTCTGCTGTTGGTATCCAGCCCTCGCGAACCTCGCGTTTCCTTATTCTCATTGTGGTGAACTGATTTAATGAGAAATTCAGACCTATTGGTTTCTGCTGCTAATCGGTTGAGGGTATCAAAGAGATTCTTGTCGATCTTACGGTAATCCTCAACGGCGCGGTTGATTTCGGAATAGGATTTCGAGACAATGATGAGGAGTCCTGGAATAGCAATAGCAAGACCAGCGGTCTCCATAATGACTGGTACGGGTTCGGGCTGGGAATCAATACTCGTTCTACCGTACTGCTTGTAACCAGAGAGAATGCAAAGGGTGATGCGGGGTTAACTATGCTGTAATTCAGAGAGTATGTGTAACGTCAGCTGCATAGCAGATTCTCTTCCAGATTATTGGTTAATATAGTTTCTATTAGTATCTGGCAACACAACCCCTCTGTATTATCGCCTTACCCCGCCCGCCCAACGCTCTCACAGTTATTTCACATCTCTTGGGTACTGCCACCGCAACGCAGAATAGGTATCCAACGACTGTGCCGGGACACAACCAACGAAGACCGAAGCTCTCTAAAGTGTGATAGTAGTGGAAGCATGGAACAAAGTACTAGTTCTATATTAAACCGGCGAAATATCCAGCAGTTCAATGTACAGCAGAAAATTTTGGAGTCACACATACACGAATGGCTATTTCATGATGCGTACGACGTTTCTTCAGAGCATAAAGCAGGAATCAGCGTAGAAAGACACGAATGGAGCCGTTCGGTGACCAGTAGCCCTGAATTGTCGGCAATTTCAATCATCACCGACTTGTTCGATTCGGAACCAAGCTCTGGATCAATAGAGCCGCTGCTGAGAGCCTTGTTGAATTTTATATCTAAAACCAGCCAGGAGAATAAAACACATCCATCGCCATCAGCATGCTTTAACTTTGCCAAACTCTCACTCGGTAGATTTCGGCTTTGGAGCAGAAGTTTTGAAGAACGTGACTGCGATTTAAGCCAAATCATAGATGATTCACCTTCGTTGAAGAAGACAGTTATTTTGTTGCTGTCCAGTCTTACCACCATTCTAGTTGCAGAATTTGGTTATTGTATGTATTATAGCCGCTTAGCAGGGGACGCGTCTGACATTGACAGTATGCGATCGCGACTCTCTGATAAAACTCAAAAGTGCACTCTCGCAGTTACACCCCAGTCATGCTAAGCCGTCTGAACAGCCGTCTGATTCCGATTCCGAAGAATACAATATCGATGCAGACTGGGAAACGAGCTCCGTGGATGGGAGTACTAGGTCCGATGATACTTCCGTCGTGGAGCAACTTGTATATATTGTCGATTCGCTATTTGGGCTGTTACCAGCATTACACCATTTGTCAAAGACAACAATTGCCTGGAAAGAACGCTCGCAGACGTTCTCGCAGAAGCAGGAAACCAAGGAAACAATTATGAACAAATATTCCACCATCATCGAGGATAAGTATCCTGAAATTAAGTCGCTATTTGCGCAACGGCTTGCTCAAGGCGTTATCGAGATACAGTATCAGTTGGGAATTCTGAAGAATGACCTACCAGTCGATGCCCAGCCATGTATTGTAGCTGGGTCCATACGGCCAAGCACTTTCCATGATTCTGGCTTAGGATCCTCCCTGAGAAATCCAATTTGGGAAGTCCAGTCCATGGCATCCGGTCATTCAGATTTAAAGACGGTGAATTCACCTGGTTCAAACCGTAACCGTCGGTTGCCCAGCATGCCCAAACCCGGCGAAAGGTGCCCTATTTGCAACAAAATCCAAAAACTTCAAGCGAAAAAAGATTGGAGGTAAACGTCTCCATTATATTGACTACCTATGGCGAACTTTGACTGAAATTCTACTCAGAAAACATGTCTTTAGTGATCTCAGGCCTTATATGTGCATTGATTGTGAATGTCTGACAGGAAGTCAGCAATCCTTCGGAAACTTGAAGGAGTGGATGCAACACGAAACTCACCGGAAAAGATATCAACAAGAGATAAAACCGCACGGTGGCTCGGACCGGGAGCTGGAAGACATTCCCCCTTGCCCGTTTGGATGTTCTCCATCCGACGGTGCCTTTCGGAAACTGTGGTACACTTGGAAACACTGGTACAATCACGTAGGCCACCACATGGAAGATATTCGGCTGCTTGCAGTTCTACCTTCACTTCGATTAGACAACGGATTTGATACGAATGACAGCGAAAGGTCGTCCAGCAACAATGAACCACCGCTCCATCACGAAGACCTCACTACTATAGCCGAAGAACCGGTCGCAGATAACAGCCTGATTATTCCACAGCTTGCCCAAGAGGACGATACTTATATACCAGTGGAAGCTCCCACGCAGAGTGAACCTGCTCACACCACCCTACCAACCCTAGAGGATTCTATAGTCCTACTCGGAGAGAGTCCGGTTGGCAAACAAAAGCCTGACACAATACCCACCATTAAGTCAGCTACCCAATCATTGCCTTCAAAGAATATGCCCAAGGAACCAAAATTTGTCCAACAGCCAGTGAAGAAAATAGGCTCTATCGACAGTACCGGCCCCACTCCGCATTCCACCACCGTTTTCACCTTTCCTACAGGACCATCAACACAGAGTGAGGGTGGTGCTAGGACGAGCATATACACTACCGGCCAAGGGGCCCAGAGAACTGTCACCGATTCCATTATCGAGCAACTCGACTCCCAAATTCAGCGATCTTTAAGAGAATTTCACGATCATTCCAAGGAATGCCGTGGATGCAGCAACCCCATCATTGCGTATCAGGAGGGACAAGATCTCTGCCATATAGGTCGCAGCCTCAGTGTCAACATCACTAAGCTTCTGTACAAGAAGGCAGAGCATGTCCCCCAGGGAACATTTACTGTCGAATACAAACAGGGCTGGAAAGCCGTAGATGGTCTTATCAGAATTATCAACCATTACAACCATGGATATTACTCCAACAAGATCGTGGATGCCAAGCGCAGAGAAGAACACGAACAAAGCCATTCCAAGACCAGTAGCCCTAGATTGTCTGCAACTTCAGTCACAACCAATTTGTTCGATTCAGATCCAACCTCTCGATCAATGAAGCCAGTCCCCGATACCAATTCAGCCGATCAAAACTCGCCATGTAACACACTTTATGTTGGAAACCTTCCGGGAGAGACATCAGAAGACGAACTGAAGACTATATTTGCTCGACAACGTGGTTACAAGAGGATGTCCTTCCGCACGAAACCACAGGGACCCATGTGTTTTGTTGAATTTGAAGACACGCAATATGCGACAAAGGCTCTCACCGAGCTTCATGGGCGCGCATTGTCGAATAGTACAAAAGGTGGTGTGCGGCTCAGCTTCTCGAAGAATCCGTTGGGTGTTCGCTCGCAGCCCTCGACTGGGACAGATTCACCGAGTGCGTCTCGAGACGCAATTCCTGGTCCTGCCCAGTTCCTCGCCGAGGAGCGTTCATTGTGACATTCATCGGCTATCTTAAGTGGACTGCCAACTGCGATAGTTGGTGCGGGTGTTGGGCAGAGCCGTCTTGATTCGCTGAATGCTATCAAATGTTGATGAGTGAGTTTCTGTGATTGTTTAGCCTAGTTGTAGCGTATCGTACCTAGCGTTCTATTCTATGAGGTAGTGTTCTTGCATTTACTCTCTTTGCTCATCAGTCATTTGTTATTATTTTGTATGCAATTTTTCGAGGACCTTCAATTTAACATTGTGTTTTCTCTCTTCATATTTTTTGCATGCTGAGATCTTTCTGAGTCCGCAGTTCTCGATATCCCCGCCGCCTGTTTATCTCAAAACAGGTACTTACCTAGGTAAGTACCCAATACCTATAGCGTGTATCACTTATTGTTGAGGAAGCATGAACCGGACTACGGCTGAGCCATTTTTGGGTTGTGGGCATCTACGGAGCATAGCTGCGCAGTCTTTGTTTGTTTGTAATCATATTGCATTCGGCCGCTGGCGGCCATGGCATATCCCGTACATATTTCCTCCCCGCTTCTTCTGTAACACAAAGAAACAAAAGCAAAGTCGCGAGTCCTCTTCTCCCTAAAACAAAAGAAACCGCCAAAAAACAACATCAACTTTTACACCCCCCCATCACTCGACTCCTCATGATCTGAGTTCTCCGCCTCCTCCACCACTCCGCTAATTCTGCCGACATCTGTACAGGATAAAAAATCCATCAACGCCCGCGAACATTTTTCTTCTGCAAAAACGAGAGACATCGGCAATGAAATCTTTGGCTTCTTCAAAACCTTTTCAACGCCCTCATACCCATCTTCCCCCTCTTGCCCATCAATCCAAAGCCTCTTTTGTTCTCGTTTCCATCTTTTACACCACTTAAACAAGTGGTCTCTTGTCTGATATTCATGCCCACACCACCAACATTTCATATCACTTCTTTTTCCGATCCGCAATAGGTATTTCGCAATCAGTGCATGTCCTGACTTAAGCTGATAAAACCTTGCTGCAATCGTCTTTTTGGCTTCCATCACCGCACTGTTACCTCCCCTCTTCACCAAATCATACTGGTAACTGTGCTTTGACTTCTTCCCCATCTTCTTTATCTCTTCTTTGCTTTCTTCCCATTTCACCTCAGTCAACCTTCGGCTAATATGCGAGAAAGAAACATAATTTAAAAACGGTAGCGGATTTTGCGTTTCGGTATAACTGCCGCAATGCTTATACGCCGCCTTTGTTGCCTGTTGGTCTGCTTCTTCATTGCCTTCTATCCCTTTATGAGTGGGTACCCACCGGTACTCCACTTGGATATTCTTTCTGGCTAATGCGTCGACCCAGTTCATCGTCCGTAGCGCTAGCACCTGTCCTGGTCCTGGCTCGTCCGATTGTATTCGTCTTAAGGTTGCCTGGGAATCCGTAAACACCGTAACCCTGGTAACCTCCTTTCTTTCTGCCATCTCGTCTGCAACCTTCATTGCTTCCGACATCGCATACATTTCCGCATCAAATGCTTCTTTCTGTCGGCCTAGATGTGTCCTCCTCTTATTCCACCTTCCCCCCTCTTTCCATACCACTGCATACCCAACCCACTCATCCTCTTTTGTCGATCCATCAGTCCAAAAAACAAGTCCATCTCTTTCTAACTTCGCCTCCGCCAAAGCTTGTTTCTCATCCTGAATTATCACTTCGCCTTTAAGGCGTCTTTTTTCCGTTGGTAATGTCGTCCTCTCATAACTCCTCCTTTCGAAAGGTTTATCCTCCGGAATCAACTCATCAATCCCCTCCACCCTCTGTAAGACATTCCTCCGTATATTTAACATTTTCCCTCCGCCTTGAGCATCGGGCATCATCATCTGTCTCAACTTATACCGTCGTACCCGGTTATTAAGAAGAGCCTTTGCCGGTCGTAAACCCGCATCATTCATCAAAGCTCCTTGAGGTGTCATTCTGAAGCATCCGGTTACCCTTCTGCCCTGCTCGTTCAACAACCTTTGTATTTCCTGAGCCCGATTTTCTTGTCCATGCCACCACAATTCAGACCCATACAACGCCACTGCCTGAACCGCTGCAACCTGAATTCTTTTGCACCCTTCCGAGCTTAATCCTTTCTTCGTCATCAAGGATCTCACCCTATTTTGCGCTCTCCTTGCTTTTGCTAAGGTCTTTTTCGTATGATCATTCAGGGTAAGCATATCATCCAGCCATACCCCCAACCATCTTGTCGCTTCTTTATTATATGGAACCTCATGACTTCCTACCCTTACCCGGGCATTCATCTTTGGTTCCCTATTCTTTCTTCGTCGTGTGAACAACATCGCTTCCGTTTTTTCGATGTCGAACTGACAGGCCTCCTTCTTTGCCCAAATTGTTGTTTCCGCGGCGCATCTCTCCAGTCG
>Ga0307515_10000331_pt1 | contig 116384 bp, 157 predicted proteins | sample 17_EM_MG_FD_194513 | JGI IMG/M metagenome (GOLD analysis project Ga0307515, IMG submission 194513) | Populus trichocarpa ectomycorrhiza microbial communities from riparian zone in the Pacific Northwest, United States - 17_EM | ecosystem: Host-associated > Plants > Roots > Unclassified...
GAACCTTTCAGTTGCGAAACGGGTCAAGTTCAGAGGCCCAGAGATTGCCATTCCTCCGATGCCGGCTTCTTCCACTACACCAACGGAGAACATCCCGGCTAGAACCCAGCAACCATCGGATCCCTTAGATGTGGCCCCCCCTTCGATTGTTTCAGACGAAAACACAACCTTGGGCTCTTTCGTACAGACCCCTACTGTCTTCGATCGTGAAACTCCCTCGGCCGGTGACTTCCCGGATAGTCCTTCCGTGTACTCACCGATACCCCCAAACTCATCAGCTCCGTCCGCGAGTCGTTTGTCGGGGAGTTTGAGGGGACTGCCGAAGTTGGCCGAGGTAAATCCCCCTGTCATCGACATCGGGCATCTTCGCCCCTCCCTTGGGCAGCTCTTGGGTGAAGGGCCACCCAACGAGTTGCACCACACCGGTGAGCTGTCAATTGGCGAACAGCCCCATGGCGAGGATATATCGAGGTCAGCATCAAAAAATGACTCGTGTGGTAAGTCTCATCGCCCGGGGTGGCGGCTTCGGTGTATCCAGAGTCAAGGACCAGTGGCTGATGGTGATGAATCATAGGTATGACAAGAGAGCATGCGCCAAATCGTCGCCGCGGAAATTCCGCCGATGCACTGTCCTGGTGGGGTCGCGTTATCATTACAGCAGGGTCCGCTACGCTAAGTGTAGCCAAAGCATGGGAGAAGAAAGCTCGCGCTACCGCAGCTCAGTCAGTCCAATTTCTACAGCTTTATTGTATACGACGCGGGCTCACATCTTTCATTTCGCCTGTACAGGGAGTCAGGGGGGACAAAGAAGACCGACAGTGGTCACTAAGAAGGAAGCGCTGGGCAAAGCTAAGGATCCAAGCCAAGTGTTGATTAATGATTGGCTGTCGTACACAACATAAAAGGGCCGGACGCAGGGGGTTCCGTAGTTGTGGCGCAACGTCCTGGGCAGGGACACATGCAAACCAGATTGGTGGATAGAGTTGATGGCTTGGGTAAACACGAACCGTTCACAGGGCGGGTGATTGCATAACGACGACGACAAAGAGATGTCCAGAAGACAAGACGTCTTTTCCCGAGTGTCGGATGTGAGCGTCGCTCTTGTTCCCAAAATACCGGGACAAAGCGTGGCGGGGGTGTCCTCTGTTGGTATTGTCAGCGCGCTCTCGCCTTCCTTCTTTTTCTTTTGTAAGAGGCAACGACGGCGACGCTAGATGAGCGAGGAGGGACTAGTCCGAGTTGACCGGGAGGACATTGCTACGGAATATGATTTGTTGCCAGGATACGGACCTTGTCCAATTGGAGGAGGACCAGAAGAAGGGGTCCATCCGAAGAAAACAAGCCGCAGGTTTTTCATTCCCGATCAGCATCGTCATGGGGAACAAATCGTTGATATAAAACTATGTGTTGTCGTTTCCTGGTTCCCCAGTTCTCGCTCCCCCTTCGTCTCCTTCCTTTCTCCTCCCCTCTTCTTTCCTTTCTATTCTAGAGTCGAATTGACCTTCGACCTCCACCTTCCTTCCATTCTTCCCCCCAGGGTCAGTCTATCTTGCTCTCTCCGATCCGTCTTGAATGTTGATGTCGCTTGCAGATCACCTCTTCGACAGAGTCCGTTGCCAGAGAGCCCTCTGAGAGGAAATACTGTTCATTTACTTGTTCGACACGCACCTCCTTTGACAACCACAGTCTTTCACTCCCCATTCTTTCAAATCGTGAAAATGGTCCGCCTCTCCACCGCATTGAGCCTTGTTGCTCTGTACCTGTCTGCGGCCATCGCCATCCCGCTTCCCGAGGACTCCGCCCTTGGTAATGAAGTCGGAGTCTCTGCTCCAAACGGCATCGTTATGTCTGATACCGACGAGCTGTGAGTACTCGATCTGACTTGCTTCTCCCTTCTCCATTCTGATCGAGCATCCCAGGAACCGCAATCGTATGCTCTCTACTTCCAGCGAATACCCTTCGCCAGCTTCGACTGATTCCGTGTTGCCGTCGAGCACCTGGGCTCCCCCCGCCCCCCTCCCCACTGATGGTGGCAAGGACCAGAGCCTCCCTTCCTACTCCGCCTCCTCCCCCCCTCAGTACGGTACCCCATCCCCCGCCTATGAGCCCCAGCCTTCTCCCACCTACGGCTCTGGAAGCAACAACTGGGGAAGCAACCCATTTGACGACTGCGTTAAGCAATGCCAGGCCAAGTTCCCTTTGACTCCCCCCAAGGACGCTCCCAAGGACACTCCCACCAAGACCGGCAAGACCCATGTCGTCTGGGTTGCCCCTACCCAGGGTGTCCTTCGTTACGTCCCCTTCGCCGTCAACGCTTCCGTCGGTGATACCGTCAAGTTCATCTGGGGTGCTAACAACCACACCGTCACCAAGGGCTCTCAGCTTACTCCTTGCAACAAGACTTCCGATTCTCCTTTCGCCTCGGGTATTCAGCTCAAGGACTTCACCTTTGAGCAGGTCGTCAACGACACCAATCCTGTCTTCTTCTACTGCGCCGTTCCCACCCACTGCACCAAAGGCATGTTCGGTATCATCAACCCTCCTAACGCCAATGCTGGTCCCTCTTCCGTTGGCTCTATGATGCAGGGTATGGTCGCTGCCAACCCCAATCTCGGCAAGATGCGCGACTACACTGACAACGCCACCAAGACCTCCGAGCCCGCCTCCAAGTGGGGAACCAACCTCGACATGGCCAGTATTCCTGACTGGGCCCGTGAGAGCTTCATGGAGAACGTCATGCACACTCGCAATTGGCTCGCCGCCAACCCTGATGCGTTCAAAGATGGAGATGTTGACGCCAGCCTTGGTGGAAACCCTCCTGTTAACCCTAAGGATATCACCCAGGTCGCTTTGGATAACACCCCCGGCTACGGCTACGGTTCCGACCCTGCTAGCCCCTCTAGCGTTACCAGCACCAGCACCGTTGTTTCCCCGGCTTCCACCGGCACTAGTCCCGCTGCTAACCTGTCAGGAAACGGTGCTGCCTCCGTTACCGGGTCTGGCGTGACTGTTGTCCTCGCAGCCTTTGCCGCTGGATTCTTCCTCCTGTGAACATAGATGCAAGGAGTTTCCCTATCACGCTTTGAATACCCCCTTAAATGCTGTGTAGCATTGTCATATCTTTTGCCCCCTATCCAGTTTGCGTGTCGGACTACCTATTTCTAGCGAACATCTTCCTCTTTTCTCGTCCTGACTTATTTACCTTTGCTGGCTCTGTGATCCTTTCTTCTCGCTTCGTTCTTACAACCTTCCACCGCTTTGACATTCTTTCTCTCGAGGGGAGGACCTCGTAGGTTTTTTTCAGGAGTCTACGAGTTGTACTCGGAGCCTGGAGGACGTAGTGTCCATTCTTATGCACTTTTTGTTGCTCATAGTTATTGTCCTTATGGTATTGTACTCAATGGAAAGTGCTAGATGGACCAAAACTTGATTGCGTGAAATGGCACATCTCTTCGCTGAGTAACGGGATCTCCATGTGGAACATAGACATCGGTTAGGAATTTCAGAAGCCGAAGATTTCGTCGATCTCGTCCCTGGGACGTTTTTTCGGTTTCTTGGCAACGGGACGTGCCTTCTTCCCTTCTGCCAGGGGTGGGACTGTCGGTAACTACGATTAAAATCGATACCCGTCATGTCCGGTCAACGGACGTACTAGGCGGTGGAGCAAAGACAACAGGCACACTTGGCGGGGGTGGTTCTGCACCCGGTTCGACGGTTTCTATGGTAGAGTCAACGTTAACTATCGCTACTGGTGGAGTCACAGTAGGGATGGTGGGGCGCGGGTCAAGGGAGGACGAAGTTGACTTCCCACAATGATCAGCTTGATGACGGCCAACGGGGAAAACGCCCACTCACTGTGGACTTTTGCAAGAGCCGCGTCAAGGCATTGCTGTAGATCAACGTGAGTTCCGCTATCCCCTGTGTCTGGGAGTTGAATCTCGCGGAAACAGCGCAGAACGTGACCAGCAACGGTGCGAACGCGGCGGATTGCAAACACAGGAGGAAGTGTCTAAAAGTAGGTGAGATGTTTTTGCGCAACTGGCGCGGATATCTTCACTGACTCGAATGCTTTCATTAAACGTTTCGAAGTCTGGAACCGGGGTTTTTAGCGAAAAATGATTGAGTTTGGGAGGGGAAGGGCATTCACCTCGTCGCACAACGCCTGGCAAAGCTGTAGGCGCTTCATAACACTTGCCAGCGACTTGTCATCTGGAAAATGGGTCCATGAACCTTTTAACATTTTGGGACTTGTTTCACACACGCTCAGATGGAGCCCTGGAGACTTCTGAAAATCTCGCTCACTTCTGTTGATCAAGAGGTCCCCAGAACCAGCGACGGGTATCTTCCACCAGCCCATCGGGTTTATGGTGGTCCAATTTATGACCGAACCTCCGCATCTCGGTCACCTTGCGCCAGAAAAGCGCACTCCGGTGTTGATTTTTGTTCTTGTAGAATAACCGATCGAGCAGTTCTAATTCCAGCCTGAAGGACGCAAGGATTTTTTGGAGTTCCCTGCTCGCTGTCTTGAGTTCTTTCAGGACGCCATCGACGGTGGAATGAATTCTTGAGTCCGATGATGAGCGCGGGGTGAAGTTGGCTGGTGGAGGCATGACAACGCTTTGAGTTTCGCGGCCTCGATCACTACTTATTAGTACGACCTCGAATCTCTGATCACGAACAATTCAAGGACTGGCTCTCGTCATCGGGATCTGGATTTCGGCCACGGCGTAGGAGGGACTCATGTCGCAGGGTCAGGATGCTAAGCTCTTCCAGAGAGGGAAGATTCAGGTGTGTAATACCGTATTTGTCGCTCTCATGCCCTTGCTGATTCACCTTCGCGATTCTGTAGGAGTTCCGGGCAGAGCTGCTCGCGGCGGAGAGCAAGGACAAGAAGTACACGAAAAGGAAGACGGTCTTGAAGAAGATCGTGGCAAATATCACCATGGGCAATGACAGTTTGTGCTATTCGCCCGCATCCTTGCCTCCGCCCTTGTGATGTTCACCACCCGCCGCTCTCTGCCCTAGTGTCACCTCTTTTTACGGACGTCGTCCAATGTCTGGGTACTCCTCTGCTTGAGATCAAGAAGAGTTGCGTTGATCCAGCCCGGGGACCTGTTAAGCCGAACTGATCCACGATTTCTCTGCATTCAGTGGTCTACCTGTTCCTTATCAGCTACGGACGGTCAAAACCTGACCAGATCCACCTGGTTATTCCAAGTTTTCTGCAGGTACGAGCGTCGCGCTTCGCTTCAAGGAATCTAACTCACTGCCGTCGCAGGACTGTAACGATCGTAACCCAGTCATCCGCGCCTTGGCAATTCGAACCATGTCGTACATCCCGATTCCTGCGGTGACCGAAGCGATGACAGATCAACTGCGTCATTGTCTCAAGGATAAGGATCCATACGTGCGCAAGACGGCTGCAATTTGTGTAGCCAAATTGTATGCTACTGACCCAAGAAAAGCGGAGAGGGGGGGTTTTGTGGAGATGCTTCGGGATCTTCTAGTTGACCCCAATGCTACTGTCGTATCGAATGCAGTGGCAGCCCTCTCCGAAATTGGGGACAAGCACGACGGGGTTACCTTCAAACTCAACTTTCACGTTGCGAACAAATTATTAACAGCCCTTGGGGAAAGTTCAGAGTACGTACTCTAACGCTGTGCTACTAAGCCCACCGAGACCTAAGATTTCCCTGCAGATGGGGTCAAATCTATATCTTGGACTCGCTACTGAGGTTTGTTCCAGATGATACGAAGGACGCTGAAATACTTGCCGAGCGGATCATCGTTCAAATGCAGCACGCAAACTCTGCCGTGGTTCTTACCACAATCAAAATTTTGCTTTATTTGATGAATTACATGGATAATCGGAATCTCATCGACCACATATGCAAGAAAATGGGCCCTCCTCTAGGTTAGTCTGTCCCCGCTGAGAACGGCCGAACGTCTCACGAGCTTTTCTCTGTAGTCACGACCTTGTCTTCTGGTCCGGAAGTGCAATACGTAGCATTGAGGAATATTCTTTTGATCATCCAGCGACGTCCTGCCGTGCTCAGAAACGATGTGAAGGTTTTCTTTTGCAAGTACAATGACCCAATATATCTCAAGCTCGCAAAGCTTGAGATCATGTACCGCTTGGCCAGGGAAGAAAACGCTAAAGAGGTTCTGGCCGAGCTCGAGGAGTAAGCTCATCTTTCCCCTATTTCTGGTGGCTCTAATGTGCATGGCAGATATGCTTCCGAGGTCGATGTAGATTTCGTGCGCAAAGCGGTTAGGTCCATTGGCCGTCTCGCAATAAAAGTCAAACCAGCCGCCGATGACTGCATCCAATCGCTCTTGAAGCTCATTGAGACGAAAATCTCGTATGTGGTTCAGGAAACGATTATTGTCACCAAGGATATTTTCCGCCGATACCCGGGCCAGTACGAGGCAATTATCCCCACGCTTTGTGAAAATCTGGACCTCCTCGACGAACCAGAAGCCAAGGCAGCAATGATTTGGATTATCGGCCAATTTTCCAATAGGATTGACAATGCCGACGAGCTTATGGATGACCTCGTGTACTCTTTCTTGGAAGAATCAACCGAAGTGCGTGCCATCCTCTCTTCAGTCCTCCACTCTATCGAATCGTTCGCAGGTTCAACTTGCCCTCTTGACCGCGTCAGTCAAGTTGTTTATCTACAAGTCCTCCTCAGAGACGGCGAAACAACTAGTTCACAAAGTACTCAAGTGGACAACGGAGGATGTTGATAATCCCGACCTGCGGGACAGAGGATTCATGTACTGGCGACTGCTAGCAATAAATCCCGCTGTCGCGGGTGAAATCATCCTCGTGGAGAAACCGGCGATTAACACGGACTCTGATCGGATGGATCGCGGTGCTCTTGACCAACTTCTGCTCCACACTGGAACGATTGGAAGCATCTACCACAAGAATCCAGAGGTAGTGTACATTCCTCTGTCGCACACCTCCAAAAGTCCTGAACGCATCCTTCCTCGTAGACTTTCATTCGTGGAGCGGCTGGGCGCCAGCTTACCGATACCCCAGCCCTCAACCAGACCTCTCGTCAGATGTTGGTTACCGTCAACCGCCCGAATGCGCCTACAGCACCTGTCAAGGTTTCTGGACCTGGGCCTGTGGAGTCACATCGAGAGAAGAAAGCACCTGGGCGGTCAGACACGTTGGTTGAGACCGGTAATCTTCTAGGGGAGGATAACGCACCAAACGTAATCGAGGATGAGGAAGAAGAAGGGGAGGAAGAAGATGGCCTTAACCCCCACGTCAAGCCCGAACAGGTCTCCCAGGATCCATACGCAAACCTGGACACTGTGTTCGGCGATTACGGGGACAAAACGGACGAACCCAAATCTGCGGTTTCACAAACATCCCTCGAGGGTGAACTGCAGCAGGCGCAACAACTACGGTAACAGTCACTCCCTGGGTCAGAACCTGCAACACCAAAACCTGGGAAGAACGGTGCCGCGTTCAATCAGCTATCTTAGTTGGGGTCATGAAGTTTGTTTCACATGGATTATTCGATACACATGGGGGGTCGTACATATCTCGGTTGTATAAAATGCCTTTTGCGAGCCCTTTCACTGGATTCCGTCACCCTATCAGGGTTTCAACCAAGCCTTTCTTGGGCCGCAACGAATTATAGTGCTATTTGTTTCTTTGTGAGCACCAGATTCGTGAGATGATCACAAAGCCTACCTCTCCAAGACCATACATTCGACGGTGATAGCTGATCCGAACAGCCTTCTTGGTTCCATCCAACCCATCGTCGTGACCTGGGGCACCGGTTGGGTTGTGAACGACCACGGGCGGGGTACCGCTCTGGATTACGTGTATGGGGATGTTGTAAGCCCGAGAAAGTGCCAGGATCTCTGGCTCCCCACCCCAGACACCGGTATCGCGGATGGTGGTGCAGTAGATTTCAAACTGTTTCGGAGTAATGAGACCAGCATCGGTCGCACCAACTCCATCCTCGCCATCTATTGAGGGTAAGAAAGGAACGAACTGGTCAGGGTGGGTATAGATGTAATTTGCCGCAGCTACACGCGTGACGGCGTAGGTTGCCTGTGTTCGGGGAATTATTCCCAAACCCGCGAGTTGGTCTGCGACCGCGGCAAACAGACAGTGTCCATCTGGCGTGACCTTGGGACAGATATTCGTCAGGTCGGCGCACCGTATGATGAGAAAGGACGGACGGACATTATACAATTCGAGACCAAGAAGTTTGCATGTCCTACCAATGCTTTCTTCCTCTTCCCTTGCCTCCCTTTCTATCTGGGCATCCAGCTGAGGGTTGTCGGGAGAATGGTGTTGAGCGAGCTCTGCAGCTTTTCGCGCCTGGAAAATGATGTTTTAGTTTGTGTTACAGAGGTTCGAAGGAACATACAAACCTGTCTCTCTATAAACCTCGTTTTGCTGTCCTTTTTCACTTTCTGAGGCTCCTCCTTCTCCTGAAGTTGTGAGAGTTGGATATCGTTGATGACCTCAGCAGAAACGTTCTGAACGGTCTTATCGTTCGAATCGAGCTGGGCAAGGAGATCGTCGAGCAGTTCATCGTCCTCCGCCGTTGTGACGGGGGGCGGGGTGCTTGGAGGGAGAGATAAGATATCTTTCAACTTCTTTCGTTTGCTACCCATGGTGGATGGAGTTCAGGATATGTTGACCCCATCCAATCACGTGTGGGGGAGTGGGACGAGCGGGAAGACTGATCAGAAGCAACAAGGTTTCGTCCCACACTGCTACCGATATCGTAGCCATGGATAACTTCGAAGACATTATGGCCAACTCTCTCAGAACGGCGTCTGGCCTCGGTCAGTTGCTCGCTGAGCTCGCTCTGAACGATGTCCCGGATCACTGGAAACGGATTGAACTTACGGCCCAAAGCCTTGCTAACGCACTTCGGGTTAAGGACCCGAGGGGAGTCCGTAAGTGCACCTCGCATACACCTGTTACACCGTGAAGGCACTGGGACATTCAAGCGATAAAAACGACCACACAGACGACCAACACACAGCTTTGGGCCGAACCCTTCTTCCGCAGACCCTCAACTCTTTGCTGAAAGCAACGTTCCACGGAGAAAGAACGCCACCTTCTGATAAACGTGGTGCGATATTTGAGATCCTGAGGGCAGGTGCGAACCTGTGTATGGATCACGGTACGTTCCCTCCCTACGAGGTCACCGTTCGCAAGACGTCCACAGCCTCAATCATCATTTGCGATCAGATGAGAACAGAGGGAATCTTCTCGAGGCGGGGTTCCCTCAAACCGTCGTGACTTTGTTGGAATCCTATTCGGAATCTATCCCTCCGAAGCGCCGCCTCATCGATCCGTTGCCGATCCATCCAGAGGATCTCAAAATAGTCAAAACCGCCGTCGGTGTCATCCTGAATGTCTCGTTGGGCTATGGTAGATATCTCACGCTGACATTTGCAAATATCCTCACCGCTTTCTCCTTTCCAACAGAACCCGTCAGGACCCGTCTACTCTCCTTGGAAGTCGCGATCACGATCCTTCGCATCTCGACGGCGATATACCCGACCGGTTCATGGCTGCGCTTCCGGTCATCTCCTTCGGATGCAGAACAGGGGTTCGAGTTGGAAGACTGGGAAATGCGAGCTGGTCTCTCCTCATGGGCTTGGAGGGCCTTGAACGGATTGAAGATTGACACCAATGATGGTGTGTCGGCCCGATCGGCTACTCCGACATTCCGCTAAATTTCACTTATAGCACCCCCGTTATTTGGCCAGGAAGCATTACCGCTGCTGGTGACAAGCCTTAACGCCTTCCGGAAGCCGCATGCTACTCCTCAAGGGGTATTTGCGGAGTCCTCTGAGATTCGCGAGACGCTCGTCTCTGCGGATGTAGAATCGTTGGAGGAGTCTTGCGCATTACTCGAGTCCCTCTCAATGGATGTAGAAGATGTCAGACTCTCGTTCGCTCGAGGTCTAACCTTCCCCGATGAACACGATGGCGTCCCATGCTTGTCGGATATGCTTAATTTCCTTGATTGCGGAGAGTATCCGCCCTGGTGGGTGGATGACCCTGATCGGGTTGCATATGAACGAAGCTTCGAGAATTGCAAGGCCGGTATTATCAGAGCCGTCGTCGAGGTTTCTGGGGAGCAGAAGAATACTGATATTTTGTGGGACGAATCTGAGGATGACAAGCCAGGTGGGGAGTTCGTCTCCTGGATGGTTCAGTGGATCAGGAAGGCAGATAAGAAGGGCAAAGAGGGACTGGTGATATGCGCTACATTAACGATCGGCAACCTTGTCAGGCGGGGTGAGATACTCATACATACTTCTAAAGATTTTTGCTGAGCCTTTCCTTGTTTATCACGCAGAGGCTCACTCGAACGCGGTGGTCAACCCACCGATCTCTCTCGCTCCCGACCTTGCCAAAATTCTGGAGGGCAATCCTGATTTCAAGGTCAAGCACGGAGTAATCGGACTATTGAAGAACCTTGCCCAGTCTACGAACAATAGGGCACCGCTGGGGCAGGCAGGAATTGTGGCTCGCCTCGCGGACTGCGGGATCTTTGAAGATAAATCAGATATGATGGAGATCATCCAGGTATCCGCAATCGGGGTTGCGAAACACCTCTGCAACGGGAACGGTTTGTGCCTAGACTTTGGGGGCTATGAACATCACTGATAGCCGCATTGCATCAGTCGACAACTGTATTTCCTCCGTGCTGAGGGAGGAATCCCAACGTAGTGAGAAGCCAGCAGTTGAGCAAATCATGGGGCTGGTCCGGAGGGCAGATACCGTCACTATCAAGAGCGAAGGAACGCGGGTCCTAGCTAACGTCATTAAGACACTGTTCGCCGATCTTTCGTCCACAGACAAAAGGAGGAGGGCAGCCCGAAAGGCGGTTGCGACTCCAGAGAACGCGAATGCTTTGGCGGCTCTTATCGGACGCAGTAAGAAGTACCCGATGCTGATCAGTGAGGCGGTGGTCGCGCTGTCCTTCTTGACAGCACAGGAACGTGGCGGTGAGTTTCTGTCCACATTCGTTGTATAGAGCGCATTGACATTATTCCAGGCGTGATCGTATTGGACGCAATTATGTCGCCGTTGTCGGCCGAGGTTACGCAGGGACCAAACCCTCTCTCCCCTAATGCGCCCGCCTCTGACGAAACATCTCCTGTTGTCGGACCCACGCGTCCCATCGAGGGACTTGCAACGCTGCTCAAGCGGTCCAATCCCCGCTGCCCGATAGAGGTCAAGGCAAATGTGTGCACGCTGCTCGGACAGCTGGGGAGGAAAGGAGGTCGAACTTCCAAGGAAAGAGAAGCGGACGTAGAGAAGCTAAAGGCTGCGACGAAGGATACTCTGGTCAAATACTCCCAGGGAGAGGATTTGTTGAGTAAAGCTGCGAAGAACGTTTTGGAAGCTTGGGAAAGCGGTTAGACACGACATTTCTTTTCTAGTTACATTGCACGCTTTTGCAGATTCTCTCTAGGTTTCGAGTATAATTGAATGTAGTGTTAGTAGAGGTCACAGGAACATTTCTCTTCCACAGACGGACAGACGGCCACGGTGGGCTCGAGCTCGGATCGGGAGGACCACGTGACACGTACATCTCTTGATGCATCCATCGCTCGTTGTCCGTTCCGGCCGTTCAGCGTGGAAAGGCATGTGGTCCTCTCGAAGTCCGACAGGGGTTCATGCCAAATCATTGAACGTGCTTACACAGGCCCATTCTTTGTCGCGTTCCCGAACCTGCGGGAAGCACTGCAAAACAATATTCCAATAAAGACCCAAGCCAGGTCATGCACGATCCTTCCAAACTTTGTGGGGTACGTGACAATGGGCTTCACTCGGCGCACAATGTGACTGAGACTTCATCTGCGGTGTAACACAGAATCCGGTTTCTGGTTCATAACGGAAAGGACTATCTCCCGGTGCAGGTGACACAAGACATGGTGGGTCACAAGCTGGGGGAATTCGCCTTCACGAAGAAGAGGTTCAAATACAAGTGCGTGTTTCTCTCTCCGGTTTCCCATTTGGGTTGGAGGAACTGACCGGTTTGCACAGACTTACGAAGAACAAGTGATCGTGATATGTACACAAATGTTCTTCCCCGCCGCTTGACAAATACGAGGGATTGTCTGTCGTGGCGCGATATTACAACCAGAGATGAAGGCTTCGTGAATAGCCCGGCCGGTCATGTGGTGGCAACTTGTATTGTATTTCCAGAAGCCAGTGATCCTTCGCCTTCGCTTTGTGGTCCATAGACCATTAGCACAGGCTGTGTGACCCTCGTTCTGCGATCAGGATTGACGGGGCCTGGTCTGTATGGCCGATGATCCTTTGAAACCTAGTAGCCTACCGCCGACGCCGGAACGCGGGCAACCGTCAAGGGGAGCTTCCCCCAGGATATGGCAATCAACCGCAAATTAAGGCTGTGACGGCGTTGTCGGTTGTGCCAAGGGTTGACTTGGAGCGTGATTGTCGCCTGGAGCCGGCGCTGATGTCCTTCCGTGAGAAAATGTCGTGTGCCCTTGTTGACCGGACTGACCCAAAAGCCGGGTTGCGGAATGCTCGGGATTATTCCGACGACCGACCATGTGTATCTCTCGAAGGATGAATTGGGCTGATGCCAAGGGATCGAGCTATCGCGATCACGCCAGCTGCTAGACCAAGAATGCAGATTCGAGCATGGCTGCAGTGGGTGAGCATGTGCAGACTCTGGCTGTTTGGGAGGACCGAGACCGCGTTTGGAGTACTACAGGGAATACATGAAGCGGAGCGAGAGTGAGGCTGTGGGGCGCTGTGTATACTCCCTGGATTCGTCCATCAGCTGATGATCTGGGATCAGCTTCCCTTCGTTTCGTTCCACCCGAGACGCGCGGTATAAAACGCGGACAAGCGACATGCTTCCACTTCCCCCGCCCCCCGTCGCCTTCCCCGATTCCCGCAATGGCCACTCCAGACGTGAAGCTGGCCGACGTCGAGAAGACTTCCTCCCGCTCACCCAGCGTCGTCGCTGATGAAGCTTACGTCGACCCAAAGGGCAACGAGACCCTCCACAGAGGTCTCAATGCCAGGCAGGTCCGTCCAGCCCTTCCGCCAGTCATCCGGCACGTACAATGCTCACCCTCACCCCAGATTTCCATGATTTCCCTCGGTGGCGCTGTTGGAACCGGTCTCATCATTGGATCCGGAACAGCGCTCGTTCGGTGAGTTTCATCTCCATAGCCAATCCCCTTCGCTCCAATTCAAACCCCAATCCTGTAGAGGCGGACCCCTCGGTCTCCTCCTCAGCTACAGCTTCCTCGGTTTCGTTTGTTACCTTGTCATGGTTTCTCTCGGTGAAATGTCCGCCTACATCCCACATAAGCGTGGCTTCGCCGGTTATGCTACCCGTTTCGTGGACCCCGCCGTCGGATTTGCCCTCGGGTACAATTATCTCATGAAGTATCTCATCGTCACCCCAAACAACATCAATGCCGCCGGTGCCGTCCTCCAATATTGGAATGGTGGTCGCGAGGTTCACATTGGCGTCTGGATGATCATCTTCATCGCCTTCAGTCTGTCCCATCTCACCCAAAAATCTACGATCAGTCACTCACCCCCTCCCCAGTCTTCTTCGTTAACCTCCTCGGCGTTCGATTCTTCGGTGAGCTCGAGTTCTGGTTCTCCAGCATCAAGGTCCTTGCTTTGATCGGTCTGATCTTGATGGGTATGTCATTCCGTTCCTCACCTCCGCGGCGCTTGCCTCGTATCTCAACATCTTTCAGGTATTATCATCGATCTCGGGGGTAATCCTAGACACGATAGAATGCAAGCATTCCTATCCCCTTTCCGTCCCCACTTCCGAACTCACACTTCTCTCCAGTGGTTTCCGTTACTGGAATCCTCCCCATGGTCCCATGGGTGATTACCTCAACAACCAGATCCCCAACAGGAGGAGTTTGACTACTTTCCTTGGCTTCTGGAGTACTCTCATCAACGCTCTCTTCGCCTACATGGGAACCGAGCTCATTGGTGTCACCGTCGGCGAGGCTCAGAATCCCAGGAGGAACATCCCGATCGCCATCAGGAGAACCTTCTGGCGTATATTGATCTTCTATGTTGGCGGTGTCTTCGTCATTGGTCTCATTGTACCGAGAACCGACCCCTCTCTCTTCGTCGCAAACTCCCAGAAGACCGGAGCTGCCGCCTCTCCCTTCGTTGTTGCCACCACTTTGGTCGGCATCAAGGTCCTCAACCACGTCATCAATGGTACAATCCTTATCTTCGTCATGAGTGCCGCCAACTCCGACTTGTACATCGGCTCTCGTACTCTCTACGGTCTTGCCGTTGAAGGTAAAGCTCCAGCCATCTTCAAGAGGGTCAACCGCTTGGGTGTCCCTTACCCTGCCCTCATCCTCTGCACCGCCTTCTGCTTCCTCGTCTACCTCAATGTCTCATCCAGCAGTCAGCGAGGTGAGAAATTCCCATCATCCTCCGATCATCTACAGGCACTCAACTTGATTCCTAGTCTTTGGTTGGTTCGTCAACCTAGTTTCTACCTTTGGTGCCATCACTTGGATGTGCATCGTTTGGACACACATGTTGGTTTCTCCTTGGGCTCTCGAGAGAAATCCGTTCGCTAAAATACCTCCCACAGTCGATTCATGAAGGCCCTCGAGGTCCAGGGCTACTCCCGTGACAACTTGCCCTACAAGGCCCCATTCCAACCATGGGGTGCATACTTCGCCCTCATCACCACCGGCATCATAACCTTCTTCAAGGGTTATGACACCTTCATCCCCTTCAAGACCGATACATTTATCACCGCCTACATCGCCATCCCCACCTTCGTCGTTCTCTGGGGCAGCTACAAACTCTACTTCAAAACCAAAGTCATCCCTCTTGACCAGGTCGACCTCATCTCCGGCAAGCGTGAGATTGATGAGGAGGAAGAGCAATTCCTTGTCGAACAGGCCAAGCTTGGCCCCAGGACCAGGTTGCAGCGCTTGTGGGACTCGTTGTAATGTTATTTTCTCCGCCCTCTTCTCGTTCTCCTGGAGACTGGCGGCGATTTTTCATGTTACCCCGACCTAATGTGTAATACCTCACTAAAAACACGGTTGTATCTTATTACTACGTATTTTTGTTTTTCAATGAGAATGTGATAAACATCATCTAGTGCGAGACTTTTTGTGTGAGGAGTCGGGTGATGGCTCGTCATCCTCGTCTTCACCGTCCTCTGCGTTCTGCATATCTTCCCATACCTGATCTCCTTCGCCTTCATCGCCTTCAGGCATAGGTGACTGTCCATCTTCATATGAAGAATCCCAAACAACAACAGTGGGGATACTCTTGGTATACACCTTCTCGAGGGTCTGTCCCTTTTTGTCCTTGGCAGACGCCTCGGAGGCCGTCCCGTGGAGCCGGAAGAACCTATCGAGAGAGGTGGTCCCAACGTGGTGTGGAGCACATGCCAAGGAAGTGATTGTTCCTGAGATACCTGGGAGGAGGGAAGGACACATATGTAAGTGCCAATGTATTGATTAGGTTTGATGGACAAAGTCTGCCTACCTTGATAACCATATAGTACGCGACCTGTCCGCAAGTCAAGTGCGAACAAGTTGCTCGCTTGGTCCGACAGAAACACTTCGCTATATAGGAGGAAGAGACATAAGCACTGCGAGCTCTAATGTGAGCAGAAAATCCCACTGTTCAGCGTGACCATCTTCGACTACCTTTATAGCTCCTGCTTTTGCAATAGATCTCCAATCCGCGATTGGCCTGCGTGCCGCACGCGTATCATATCTTCGAACGTGTCCATCGTTCGTGCCAGCTATGAGATGGGTCGTGGAAAGTCCCTCAGTCGACGGGGAAAGATACGAAAGAGAGGTAACGTGAACTGGTTGACGAAGGCTGAGGCTATCGTTTGGTACCTTGAGTTCCTCATGAGCGAAGGCCATCCAGGCAAACCCCAGGACTTACATTTTTCGCTCGCCAGGTCTCTGCTGGTAGTAGATCACCCCCTCGTTTGCGTTTCTGTGAACTTTCTGGGGAGGGTCTGATCGAGTTGCTGAACGCTCGTTCGGTGTCCCAGAGAGAGACCTCGACCTCGTTCCCACCATACGCAAACGACTTATTATCCGGAGACAGACGCCAGCAGCACAACCGTGTCGGAAGCACGGCCAGGCTGTGTTGCAGCTCTTCCTCTTTCGTTAACCGCAGTGCCCCATTCGATGTGCAAGAATATATTCCGCTGTTGGAACGGCATGTTCCCTTGTGAGACAATTATAATATCAAGGATTAGTATGGAATGGGCGCACCCTTCGGATACGGCCAGACCGACGAACGACTGCCCAGGTTTCAACCTGTTTTCTTTCCACTGGTGGCGTTGGGTCAACTTGAGATTGTCTCCGTCGTCCAAGGAATGCACAAGGACTGTTCCACTTGCAAGAGCGGAGGCAACCTTTTCTTCAGTTAGGCTGCATCAGTGTGTTTGCGTGTGAACTCTGATAAGACGTTGCGTACCGTAGATTTAGCAATCGCAAGTTTCTGAATGGATTTTTCCTTGCTGGTTTCAACAAGTAACTCTGAACAGTTAACTTTGGTAGCGCCATCTTCTGTCTCAGAGGTGTATGCCTTCAAGTTTCCCAGCTCGTCACCAGTAATAAACCGAGGCATTTTTCCAAGATGGGTGTATAGCCAAAGGCCAGTCTTTTGCATACACGTGATCTCTCTCACCTGAGCGGGTCGATCACCGGCGTCTGGGCATGGGGCAAGCGCTCTAGCTCCTGCCAGTTCCCCGTCTCTCGCACGACAATGATCCCCGACGAATGCAAGATGGATGCGACGCTGAAGGAGCTTGCAAAGCTTGAGAAGCTCACCGCGGACGGCAAAGCAAAGTCTCCATCGATTGACCAGACACTCGATGCGCTTCTCTCTACTTTACGGGCCGAACAGGAGAGAATACAGTCCGGGAATGCGTCGCCCGAGACTTTTGAGGGACTCGCGACGAAGGTCGAGAGTCTGAAGAAAGATTTGGATGATAGGCAGAAGGAGATTTATAACTCCCTTTCACGCTACGGCAAGGCGTTGGACAAGGTGCGCCCTCGTCATATCCCTAGTATGTTGATTGGCGAGAGTCAACTCCACCTCCCCACAGAAATTCCCAAATGCTTTGCCAACCTTCAGCCCGCTCTTTACTTCCGCCAAGGCCTCTCAGGCTTTGGACCGTACGGTTGCTCTGCACTTTCTCCGAACCGGTCAGTTCACAACCGCTGAAACGTTCATCGAGGTATGTGCTTCTTACTGTGCTCGTTACACTCTATCTTCACTTTTATTTAGGAAGCGGAAGTCAGTGTTTCGGAGGAGACGAGGGCCCTCTTTCTTGATCTGCATCGGATTGTTACTGCGCTGAAAGCCGGCGACATAGATCCTGCGCTTGAGTACGTCATGCTGTTCGAGTCGTTCGCTTCCATTAACCCTCGTCGTATCTAGGTGGGTCCAGCGGAACCGCGGCTTTCTGCAAGCGCGCCAGTCTCCCCTCGAGTTCCAACTCCACCGTGCCAGATACCTCCACTTCCTCATCGAATGCCGCCCCCCGGATGTCCCATCAGCAGTTGCATACGCCAAAGCCAATTTCGGCCATTTTTATTCCCAACACGAATCAGAAATCATGCGGCTAATGGCTTGCATCATGTACCTGCCACTAACACGCTTGCGCGTCTCACCTTACTCGGATCTTGCCTCTCCGAACCTCTACACGGACATCGATCCGATGTTCGCAAGGGAGTATTGTGCGAGTTTGGGTATGAGTCGCCAGATACCCCTCAAGGTTGTTGCCGACATCGGTGGCGGTGGCGCACTTGCGAGGATCGAGAAGGGAAGGAAGTTGATGAGAGAGAGGAAGAGCGAGTGGAGCCAGGCAGATGAGCTGCCGGTAAGGCCATCTTCTATTGTGTTCCTGTTGTCGCTTTTCTGACACCCCCCCAGATCGAAATACCGCTGCCAGCGGAAAACCGGTACCATTCGATATTTGCTTGCCCTGTCTCCAAGGAACAATCGACGGAGCAAAACCCCCCAATGATGATGGAGTGTGGACACGTCGTTACGAAGGATAGCTTACAGAAGTTGAGCAAGTCCGGAGGGTGAGTCCGCCCTTATCTTCCTGTATCGCGTCTCGCCAACCTGCTCCGATCGCTAGCCGAGTGAAGTGTCCGTATTGTCCTGTCGAGTCGCAGGCCGGAAGCGCGTTATTAGTTCGATTCTGAGGTGTACTAAGATTATTTATTCGTTGTATCGGTTTCTCTGTATGTAGTATCTCTGTAATACCTTCCCCCCTCCCCCGGTCCGAGACCGAGAGTACGCGCTCACGTGACAAGCTCAACATAAGACACCGTCACGAACAATACCTGCAATACGGCGTCTGTGGCCCGAACATGTTCCTGTAATCCCTCATCCGCCTCAAATCATGTCTCGATACCGCCCCCTACACGCGCCAGCTGCACTCAGGACCGAGGATCCCCCGCGAAAAATCCCGGATGAGAAGGCTTTGCTGGGTCTCTCAACCTCTGTCGCAATCCCAGAACTCGCTGGACTCAGTCCGGATGAGGTGGAGTTCATCGACTCGGTCGTTCAACGCGCCCCCGCCACTACGACAACGTTCTTGACCGTGCTCAAGGTTTACAACGATCTCCTCCTCGAACGCGGTCTCGATCCTCAAAACGAAGTCGTATACTTTGGCAAACTGCTTAAACTGGGTACCGTCAAGGGTCAGACCTGGAAGGATAAATGGGACATTATCAAGGATCGACATGGTTATACTGCTCAGCCCCGCCCTGCTATCCGACCCTCCGCTATTCCTCGCGACGATGCTCCATCCGCTACTCCAAGGAGGAACGGAAGGACGAATCCCTACAACCCCCCTCCGACATTCCGGCGGCCAGATCCAGTATATGATGCCTTTACCCTCCATTCCTCACAGACCGACGCCGACACCGAACTCACACAATCTACCAATGCCGATGATATAGGCCCACAATACCATGCCACCCCACAACGCTTCGAGTCCCCCGTTCATCCTGTGCTTGCTTTGGCCCCTGGAACACCTACACCCGCCACTCTAGTTAGAGCCAACCGCTACTCCCACCAGGTTGCACGACACCATCTACCCACACGGTGGGATTCCCAAAGCTCCGATCACACAGACTCTGCTCCCACCCGGGTCAGCACCCCGCCGTCATATGGGGCAGCCACCCGTGAATCTATTCCAGTACCTACAGCTAAGAGTTCCTACTCCAATACCCAAACACGCGGCGCCTTCGTACGGCCGCAAACAGAAGAGAAACCTGTTTCAACGAAACCCAGAGAGCCGCCGAAGAGCGTAATTAACGAAGAGGATGTCTGGGCGAAGGTTAGGGAAGCAAGGGATGAAGTCGAGGCTGATAAGTTTAGGGAGAGGAAACTGGCTGAAAGGTGTTGGGACGTGTGGATACAGGGGTTCGAATGGATACAGGCAAGTCTCCAGATTTTCCATGAGATGTAGTCTGACGACGAGCGGCATGAAGACCACGAATCAGCAGATATCAGAAGCGCGCGACCTACTGATATTGCGGATATCAATACAGAAATGGCAAGCCAAGGTTCAGAAACAGCGTGAATATCACCAACAGATATTTGCTATGTTCGAATCCCGCCGCCTCAAGTGGGTCATGGACATGTGGAGAATGAAGCTGCACGCCAAACGACAGATTCAATGGAGGGATTCCATGAGGTCTAGGATGAAGGTTGTTCGTCTCAACAGGGAAAAGAAACTAAAGAACGACGCGTGGGCGAAGTGGCGACAACTCTACCAATCTCGACTGTCCGCTCAGCACTATTCCAAATACCTCCTTACTTGGTTCTTTTCACGGTGGAGGCGGCGGCTTGCAGGAGTAGATGAGGTCGAAAATGCTGGAGAAAATTTAGCCCTGGTGTTTGACAGCCGGAGGGCGTCCAAGTTCTGGCGCATCTGGAGGAAGGCAAGTGCATTGCGAGCAACCGAAGGTTTACTCGTTGAGAGGGTGAATCTGAGGGTCATGAATGACGCGATGACTGTATGGAAGAAGCGCATGTGGGTCATCGGTTTTGGATTTGTTCGGGCTAGCCGGATCTCATAATCTTCCCCAGGCGGAACACTGCCGTCGCGGAAGAATTCAACAGTAAATCCATAAAACGGAGGGCGCTCGGCTCTTGGAAGAAAACCCGGGGCCGGATACGGGTACGCGTTCTATGCGTGTCGACAATTTTAATTTCCTATATCGATTTGTTTGATCCAGGTTTTGGAGCGCAAGGCAGACAGGCATGTTACCAGGCAGGATGACCTCCTGTTACGCGCTGTACTCCGAATATGGAGAGCCCATGAACGTGGAAAGCAACTCGAACGTTACAGAGCAGCCAAACTGCTTAAGCAGAAGTGGACGGTGTGGCAGCTTCATATCAGGGATTTGCGATATCAGGAAAGTTAGTGTCTGATCCAACGTGTATCTCGAAATTAACCAGCGGCGAAACTGACATGACGGGGTTTCCAGATAAGGCTCTTGCGTTTTCGGTTAGGGCGAACTCGTCGGTGGTAATCTCGACCATGCAAAAATGGCAGCGCGTGCTCGCTACACATCGCAATGCCGGTTTGTTCGCCGTACAATACAATTCTGCTCAGCTCCGTTTCAAGATGCTCCTACAATGGAGAATTGTCCTTCGGAAGAAACTGAAGATGGTCAGGAAGGCGCGGGAGGCCGACAAATATCTACATGTCCGACGTGCCTGGAAGTTGTGGGTGGACAAGTTGGCGGATGTAAGGAGGCGGAAGACCTTGCAGGTCTGGGAACGCCGCAAGGTTCAGGCCGTGTTCAACCGTATGACCCTTCGTTTATCTCTGACGACCACGAGCTGATTCGCGATCCGCTTAGAATGGCAGCGTCTCGCCAAACGGCAGAGACAGCACCGGCAGGTCGAGGATATTGTTCGCGAACGTGTTAACCTTGTGAGTGCTTCCCACAATGAACAGATTCGCGTCTGACACAATCGACTTAAGCGAATCATGACCGCTGTCCTGGTCCATTGGACGAACAGAGTCGCTGACGTGAAATTCTGTGAACTTGAAGTTGACCGAACCTATGATACCCGAATACAGCTGTGAGTGCCATCTTGTCCCACCCCTCTTTAAGTTCCGGCCGGGGCTGAGCACCCTCGGCTGCAGTCGTGCCTTCGCGAAATGGAAAGCGGTCTGCATCAGACATGTAGAAGAGCTTGCTTTAATGCAGAGTTATCAAGACATAAAACGCGCAGGTATGATGTCTGCTGTGCTCTGCTACACTTACGAAATGTTCATGCCCATTTGTAGAGAACATGCGTAAGATGTTTGCAAAATGGCTGGGGGCAGCCAGAACTGCCAGACACAGACGTGTGACTCTTCAACAATGCGAGGAAGATATGAAACATACCCGTCTTTTGATTGTGTGGGATAAGTGGAGGGAGAGGTACCAAAACATCCAGTTACGCCCTTTGGTGGGTCGTTTTTCGCGCGACTTTGGACCCTACTGATGGACATTTGCAGGCGGAGTCTTTTACTCTCCAAAAGCAAACAAATCTAGTGTTTTACGCGTTCGGGATATGGCACTCCAAAACGAGGGTAAGTCGTGGCCTGTCAAGTGGCGAGTGGGGTCCTAATGAACACCCACGCCTCTTCCAGTCGCTTCCCGCTCTCCGCTTCAACGCTTCTCACCTAAAGAAGAGGTACTGGTCGGTATGGCGTAATGCGATGCCCCAGGTGCTCCAGAGCAAAAAAGCCAGGGAGTTTGACCGGAATGCCCTTCTGAGTGTGTACCGGGTCGATTTGATCCCTTGTCGCGTTGACGAAATTGCGTTTGTGCAGGCAAAGCCTTCAAAAAATGGTCGGAAACATATCGGACGAAGATGGCACTGAAGGCGGTAGCGTATGTTTCATCCCAGATTTGTTGGATCTCCACAACCACCTATTGATTTTCTACCTGTAGCCGGGCAAGATACCTCCGATTGCCAACGAATGCCCCACGCCAGCCCGCTCAACCCGTTCGACCACTTCCTACCAACGTGCCCGCCACCGCTTCCGCGACCAATACAGTTCTTCGGCGTTCAGTCCGCTCTGCCAGCCCAGGGCGCCCAGCTAGGGCACCGATTCGGCCACCAAGCAGCAGACCACTCCCTTCATCGTATACATCTATCTCTGACATCCTAGGTCAGAAAACCGGACCGTTCAGCGATGCCGCAGCAACCTCTCGCCCCAAGTTTTCGAGCCGTGCATCGACTCGGGCGATCAGCCCAGCGCGTTCCTTGTCCTCATGGGGCGGAAGGGCCCGAAGCCCCACGAGAACCACAGATCCGGCGCCAACTCTGAACGAAGAAGGCGGCAGGGGCAGGTTGTGGAACGAGATGAGGCAGATCCAGAGGCGATCTCGGCCTCCGACAGAACGGTCCCCGTCTCCCTGATCTGTATCGATTTGTTGTGTTGTATCGTGCTGTCGCTTTGTTTTGGTTATCGTATACTATTTGTAATGTACTCCGACTTTGCCGGCACTCGAGACACTCCTATTCAAGAGTTCTGGTAATATTGCCACCCCACCCAATTGGCGATGACGAAGTAAGAAAAGGTAGGGATCAAAAACAGTGCGAGGTACTTGTAGTGGGTATCCTCAACGACGACTTTTAAAACCTTTCCCACAGTCAGACAACCGGCATCGAGGTGGAAAATTACCCAGGTCACGTACAAAGTTGGGTGGTGAGGTGAATGCCGAGAAGAAGGTCACATAGCCAGCGATTAAAAAGAAAAGGGCCGACAACACGATGACCGCATATCCTGTGTTAATTGACGGGAGATTTGCCGGACCATCAAAGGGGTGCTGGGGCGGGCACTTGTCAGAGGGCCGCGACATCCTTTACCAGATCATGGGAGAACGAATGAGAGAAGGTTGTTTGAGCGTGTTAGGATCCAAAGCCGTTGCCTATTCCGGAAAACTCTCTCACGGATCTCAAACCGTCACTTGATTGGGACACGACTCGGCCACAAGGCCTGGGTGTTGTTGGCCGCTGTCAGTCGACTAGAGCCCTGGAACCTCCCCTTCGGCCTCAGAGCGCAGATGATCTAAAGTGAAGCTTAATCTCTAACTTGGAACGACCTCGAGATACCAACCTAGGCTAGCGGCCGCAGCGGCCGGTGGTGCCACATGGGTGGAAATCCACCGTGATACCTTATTCCGCGTGAGCAACGCGTGGTCCTCATGCCGCAAGAATAACATTATTACAGCAACCAATGTATCAGGGAGATTCCCCGGTGGCAGATTGCCGACCGAGGCTCGTTATCTAAGCATCAGCAGCCCTGAAGCGAAGACTAGGACCACAGACTGGGGCCGCGATTTCTTCAAAGACGGAGCGGAACACACGAAAACAAGATGCCAAGGGAGTCCCGGGATCCGATTGAATGAACGAGGAGGGTGCTGCATATCGTACATAATGGGCCACACATGACCGTGAAGGTGCATACACATACAGGTACATATAGACCAAAACTACATACAAATAAGTCGAAGAGATAATAAGATTAGGCAGGGAAATTATTAACCGGCGCATGAAATAATTGATTAGTAAATAAGAGATCGCCCGGCGGTCTGGGAGGATAGGGTACGCGATTATAAGACGGGTAAGGTTCAGCATCCGCGTGAGTGGGGATTACGAAGGACGCAATCGCCGCAAAGCGACTCGGGCATCCGAATGGGGTTGTGCACTGGCTGTGACATCGTCCTACAAAGTTGGGTGAGTGATTCGCCGGTTGCCAGGAAGAAACTGGCTAATCCTACCTTTTGCACTGGTGCGACTTGCATCCTGCAGGGTCGTCAGTAAATCATCCGATTCGACGGACAGACAGAAAGCGGTACTTGCCAACGGGGTGTTCGTGTCTCCTGCTGAACAAGCAATCTGGCCTGTTGCAGTCTTGCAGACGGGTCGACATAGCTATGAAGTGGCCACAGGTGGAGTGGAAGCGTCCGTCGACAATCTATAACAGGTTAGACGTCGTTGACTAAAGTATGCGAAAAACGGAGGACCAACGTTGTGACACATTTTCACGAGGTTTTAGTTTTTGGAAGTAGGAGATACAGATAGCGAGGGGATGCAAGTGTGCAGAGTGGGTCGAGGAAAAACTAGAGGGATGGTGTGTCTTATAAGGAGGAATGCAACGAAGATGAGGTGCGACGGAATAAACTCTGTTCGTGGTGTACATGCATCAGCCTGTCAGTGAATGTGGGATGGATTTGGTTGTCGAATGTGGGGCAGGTGAAGAAAGAGGTACCGATGTGGTTCAAACAATTTCCCCGACAGTTTCAGATTCCCCTCAAGAACGCCTCCATCACCTTCGTAAAGCAACAGCAGTCTCTTCATAACCCGATCATTTGAATAGTACGGTGAATCGGGAATCCCTTTCTAATTTCGAGCAAAGAGAGGACCTGGCTTGGGCCTGCACGTGAAAGAGGTCGACAGCGGGACGCACAAGGGACGTCGTTCCAGTCGGCCAGGGGGACCGGATGGAAACGCCACGACTGATGAACATGGGTGTCACAGGAGAAAAGGATATTATCCACTCACCTCGCTTACCGAGGTTCCGACAAGGGCCATCCGCCAGAGGTGCGTGGAGGACACGCGGCATGCAACGTTGTAGCAGCCTGGCAAACAAGCGTATAGCAAAATCTGTTCCATCTCGGATAGAAGCGTGTCGGAGTCGGTAAGTCAAGTGGGGAAGGAACGGCCCTTGCTAGATGGGCGTCTCGAAGCCGGTGAAAGGCTATTTCATCGGAGATCCATGAAAAAAAATGCGGTGAAGTGGCGCGGGGACCACTTGCGGATTTGGATTAAGGTGTTGAATTCGCTCGCATTCTCTCATCGCTCTAGCTTTAGGATCCGCCGAGATTTGAATATGTGAATCTCAGAAGCGAGGGTATACCATTTAGTCTCGAGAGATTGCGGTTGCTGATAACTCTGGCAAGAAGCGTGGTGATTTTGGCCTCCGCAGTTCACGGTCACAGAAACGGGCTGGTATTGGGTTTCAAAAATTGACTGCTTGGGCGTGATCAATGGACGGTGGAAAAATTATAATAGGGATGCGTATGGTAGGGTACCATATGAATGTACGCGTGCTTAGGCGCCTCGTCGTCGGATCTCTTGGACGAGCTGGACCTTTTGCCTGACCTATTCTCCGGATAGGGGAGGTGAGACATCGAGAACAGCACTTGTTGCGATGCAGGACGTACGTGGTCGGCAAACCGCCTTCTCCACCTCTCGCTCTCCAGTCTCCGGCGTTTAACGCCTTTTTTCTCGTGCCGCATATTGGCCGTGTAATCCTGCCTCACTTTATTCTTCCAGATCCGGTACGTGAGAGCGGAGGATGCGCTTGCAACGGAAGTACCCGTGAAGTCTTTCCTGACCAGAACGCTTCGACCTGTGACAATGATCGTTGAGCCGGTGTCGGAAGTGAATGGGTTAAGGGCATGCCTGTATACGTGTTGTTCGGGGGTATGAGCGAGGCCATGCTCCTCTTGTGCTGGGCTAGCCAAGCGTCATCCGGGGTCTGTGTAGTCAGCTTTGTCCGGGCAACGGTGGCGTTTGTGGTGTCGAGCAACCTGCCCCAGAGGAGTGGATCATCCACGGGGGTGTTATTGGTCGAAAGCTGGCGTAATGGCACGCTGCCCTGTGCCCAACGTCGAGCAACAGAGGCGGAAAACGCGTTAAAGCACTGTCTGGCGAGTGCAGACATCGACGTCGACGGCGTCACGGGTGTTCCGTTGTTTTTCCCACAGGCATACAACTCTTCCGCCGTCGTGATCATCAATCATGAGCCTAGATATACTGCTGGAAGAATTCGAGGTACGGCCGATAAAACACGCGTCGGAATCGAAATATTCAGCCTCGGGTGTCCGCATCCACTAGGTCCTAGAGTCCATCTACCCAACAGAACTCACAAGTTCGTATCCAGCCTGATCCCGCTCAGCGATCTCGGATGGACAAAGGGCCTAATCCTCGTTTTGATCAGAAATATCTGACACAGAAATCAAAATAGAGGTGGAGCCAGAAGACACCCAGGAGGGGCAGGACTCGAGTGAGCACCCTTTGCCCTTCGTGTCTGCCGTCGCGATCCGCACCAATCTGCTTACGATGTAGACTAAATAGTAAAACTGACTCTAAATGTCAAATACACCAGCGGATACCCGGATACTCTTCCGGAGCTCACTGCCGACCCGCTGGAAGGCGAAATAGAGGAAGAAGAGCTCGTGCAGCTGCTCGATGGTCTCAAGCTCTTGGTACGCTCGCTTGTATGTGATGTGTCTCGCTTCCCTGACTTAACCCAGGGCAAAGAAAACGTTGGGATGGCCATGACATTCACCCTTGTTTCTCACCTTCGGGAACAATTGGCCGAACTTGTGCAGTCTCGTGCAGTAAAAGAGCGCCAATTGGCGGCCGAAAAGGAACGGCTGGAGCTAGAGGTGGGCCGCCCTCTCGCTTCCGTCATGTGAAATGCCCCTTACAACATCGTACGTTATCAGGCTGAAGAAGCGAAGACCCGGGGTACACCTGTTACGCATGAGTCCTTCCTTGCCTGGAAAATTAAATTCGATAAGGAGATGACGGCTAAGAGGGCGAAGGAACAGGAAGAGAAATTAAAGAGTCTCACCCCTAAGGAACGTGAAGAGCACAAGAAGTTCCAAGGACGACTCACCGGTACGATCATTTCTCACAACCTCCTGACGACGTAGCTCAAAAGCTCTTCCAGGTAAACAAGTGTTTGAACGCAGTCGAGACTGGGCCGAGGATGAATCACTTGAAGAGGATGGAACTTCTGTTGATGTTACCCAATATGAGCGCACTCGTCAAGTGGAGGAGGAACATGAAGGGTATCGTGTCTATTTCAGTGACAGTGACTAAAGAAAGGGAGAACGCGGATAAGCGGTAAAGCGGCCTGTATATGTTTATACTAGTACGAATGCTTGGTATCACCAGTGCAGCAACGCCTAGACAAGAAGGCAAGAGACAAAACAGAGGTCAAGGCAAAAAGGATGTCACAATCCTGCCAGAAATCCCCCTCCGTTCCCTACACCGACAACCTCTTCATCGCAGCCTGCGAGCTCTCGAACACCAAACTGTTCCTTCCCCGCTTCTCGCAAGAACCCGTCGACCATCCCGAAAGGGTTCATGACCCTCCCCCGAATGGTACCACCCTCGTCCAAGTCGATCGAGTCGACTGTAGCTTTGAACCATTCCAGCACTGGTTTCCTAACCCACCTTCGCAATTCCCCGTTCGGGTCGTACTCGAACCAGCCGAGATGACCACCTCGTCGTGTCCACCCCAGCACCACCCAGCCATTTCCTGCGCAGTCAGGTGGGGAGTGGGGAACAATCGGATCATCGGAAGACTGGAGTCCAAGGAACGGTATCCGGATGTTCTGTATCATGTTATCGCTCCTAGCCCACGCGTAGTAGTCCCGGTGTGTTTTGAAGGGGAAGTGAGGTGCTGAGCCGCCAATAAGTCTCGTGATTGTGTTGTCAAACTCGAACATGTATGGATTGTTGATGGCAAGCATCTCGTCCAAAACTGCCGCGACCGGATGGTCTTCAAACTTTGCCAATTCTTTTTCGTGTAGCCTGAGGACAGATTGGAGGTTGCGACCCATGGCCTTGGAATAGACCTCTCGGTTGAACCAACCACCCTCGATCCTATACACTGATCGTGAGCGACAAATCAGGAAAAGGGCTCAATGCCTTCACCATGATGCATTTTGGCGCAAGTCCCATGGCTGTGTTTGTACACGTTAACTTCGGCCCGTGGAGCAGGACAATAAGTACGTACGCATCCGAGAGCAACCGCCGATACCAGCCTGCATTTGTCGCCCTCCTCAGCAACATACCGGGTTATCACGTTGGCGCCAAGGGAGAATCCTATGCCCAAGAGAGGCGCTCTTGGGTACCTCGTTCTGACGTACAATATTGCAGCACGGTAATCTTCAGTGTATCCTGCAGAATACAGCTGGGGACTTGTGATAGGAACACCCGCGCCTGTGAAACAAGTATGAGCAGTTGGTGGCAGGTGATATGATATGAGTGCTCTTACATCCGCGAAAGTTGACGACAACAGCTCTGAAGCCTAAACCGCCTTCGGATTTCGGAGTGACAGCGGGCGCTAAGATAGCCCTGACATACGACTCGTGGGAGCCTGGAGTCTGTGTCAGCAAGCGGGCACTGACAATTTTCAATGATGCGTGAACCTCCTGTAAGCCCATGTGCCACGACGATAATGGGGGCGTCATCTGGGACATCCTCATCGTGAGGGGGTGTAAAATCTAGGCCTCTAAGATAGAGTTCGAGATAAGCTTATGCGACTGGGTTCGACCAGAAGACGCACAGTGTGCCGCCATCAACCGCCCGCAGAAATTTTCTGTGAATGGATGTCAGGCCTGGCTGTGAACTGGGCATTATCTCCGACTTACCTGTGGTATACAACCTTGTCGACTTTGGTGAAATCCCCAACCACGCAGTACGCAGTTTGGATGTGACCGCTGTCGAAAAAACGTGGTTTGTCAATTAGCCGCTGGAAACAGACCAGGTCGTACTTGTGCATCCACCGGGGAGGGTCATATGGCTGGTAGAGACTCGGACACGACTTTGACACGAAAGCGTCCATCCACACTGCTTTTTGACCACCTTGATTTGATTTAGTTGGCAACTCCACCGGCACTGGTGCGAACGCCAGCCTGGGTACATGGCGATTTGGGGACATAAAGGTGCTGGCGGACATGCCCATCCTGAGGGGGAAGCGTGAAGGGGAGGAGAGGGAGGAATCACCGATGCTCGATGCAAGATGGCCCCAGATCATCCGGGAGAACCTCCGCGACCACCCGATACCAGACGAGTCGTGGCGGGAAATGTTTGAACCCTTTGGGGAGAGATCATTCGTCCGACAGCTACTGCAGAATGTAGGCAAGTGTACACCCACCTGGAGGTGCTTCAACGAGTTCGATCGCCAGCCTTGAACCACAACCACCATGTCTAGCTTCGTCAACTTCAGAAAGACAGTCCGCTGCAGAGTGAGAATCCGTTTCACAGTCACTTGCACGACTCATAACATGCATAATCCCTCGCAATCAGTATTTCACAGACTCCGGCAGTCCAATCAAACCAGGCTGCAACCAGCGGGAACGATGCAAGTAGGTTGTCCCCCTGCCTGAAGCCCCGGGACGGGCTCACATTTGTCCAGTTTCGCTCATCCAGATGACGTCCAATGGCGTGACGCGAGCCCCGTGAGCAAGAAACACGCATTCGAAACTAAAGATTACAGAGATACCAAGCGTCGCCCTCCTGCCCTAACGCCCCAGTCTGACCTGTTCAAGCGTTCAAATCCCGAGGACCGAGAGGACAAGAGACGATCCTCGCCCAAGACTTATGATTCTAAGAGTTTCCTCGGCGTTGAGAAACCAGATGACCGTAATACTTCTCGCGGTCCTCGTGTGCTAGATGAAAGGCTTCGGGTTAAGAAGGACGACAGTTCTAGTCGCGTGGCTTTGCCCCATTCTCGACCTCTTGATGGTGACTTTGATGGTACTCCTGCACGACCAGTTTCTCGGGATGTCTTTGGCTGTGATCTTGCTTCGAGGTCCACACACTCTGACGGGCGGAGGAACACCGAGGTTATCGTAAACCTCTTTCGCCAGCTTGCAAAGTGAGTGATTGATGGTAGAATTTGGCTTCAGAAGGGCCTCACATGAATCCACCAGGACCTCAAGCAAGATCGTACAGGACTCTGTCAACGTCGACCGTGAAAATCGACGTGTTGACACCCTCACGGATTTGTCTTCTACTCTCGCACAGGTCTCCACCGCAGCAACCTCTTCTGTTGCCCCTGCCTTGATAAATGCCGTCAGGAACCACGCTCTTTTAAAGGATAAGGTCGACGGCGATTACGAACTGCTTGCAAATATCTGGGAAGACCTCTTTGATCTTTTCGTCAAGGAACTCTGGGCAGTCGTGGACAAGGCAGTACAGGAGGGCGTTACTACTCTGGGCCAAGAGAGTGACAGACTCACCGGGCAGCTTCGTGAAAAGGAAAGGGAGAGGAGAAAGAGACGCGAAGAGGATACTGATGTTAGCGACCGCGATCATAAACGCCGTCGTATCGATGTCGGCGATGCAGCCCTGTTTGGGAAGGACCGCACAACATTAGCGCAAGAAGGTGGAGACGTGGTTACTCTTGGGCAACTCAAGTCAAAGCTCGATGAACAAGCACATCGACTCGAAAAGCTTACTCGAGAGAACACTGATGTTAGTCGTTTCGTGCGTTGGGGTTGCTCTGCGCTAAGCGACCATTACAGCTCAAATCTATCCTGACTCGCACGAGGAAAGATTCGATAGCCTCCTCTGTTAACGAACGGGCCAGCATCGGTTACGCGGATTGGACGGAGAGGAAACCAGAGGTTGATGACAGTTCCTCTTCCCTCTGGGACAGGATCGAGCGTGGCGACCGCGCCCGCTAAAGCAAAGCGTCCTTTGTTTCTCTAAATGTAGTTCTAGCAAAGAAAGATAAATGTGAATCGCCTTTGAACGTTAGACGTTAAACACTTTGCTTTCGGCTCGTTTACGGGCACCTGCGCACGTGGCATACGCGACACCGGTTGAACTTCCCCCGTCTCCCAACTCCGCTGCTGAACGATCACATTCATAACGAGGCGCGTTGGCTCTCCATGGAAGCTCGCGGTCACCCGCAACCATCCCCAGAAAATCCTACGGACTTTGTCCCTCCTCATCAGACCGGTGACGACGACACCGTGGAGAGGCCATGTTCTGGGCCACCCAAGTCTCCTCAGAAACGGCCGGTGCAGGAAATGCACCACGCCGAGGATACCACGCCTCGACGAAGATCGGTGCGCCTGGTCCGAACTAGCACACCAGTGCGGCCCTTGAACCTGAGGATTGCTGTACCTCAAGTCGAGGGGACTGTCGAGGAAACTGATCCGGGCAACGACACAGCGGAGATCAATCAAGATGTCGAGGATGGTGAGTACAAACCCTTTTTCTCCCCTAAAGTGATCTAAAACCTCTATTAGAGCCTTCACAGGTGTTAGCCGAGAGAGTTCTCAGTGCAGTCAGCAACCCTTCCCCTCCACCCGATTTCCTCTCGTTTCCCGACATCCATGTGAACACACCTCCACCCCCCGAACTTCCAGAATCCCAAACCCAATCCGACAACACCAGTGCCGCAACCACTCCCCCGAATCTAGTAACAAGATCGTCGCTGAACGACGGAGGCGCGGAAAACGCACCTGCGGATTCCGTGAATCCCACATCACCGCCTCATACGCTTGGTTTCTCCCCAAAACCCTCTGGTACTCCTCGACAGTATGCCCTTACAGTCGGAAAACCCCTTGTCACGGAATCCTCCGCCGGTGATATCTCAGACCTGCCTTCGCTTGCCTCTGCGGCGACTTCCTCTGTCAATCCTTTGATTCTTCTGCAAACGGATCGAGGTGAAAATCCGGTCACAATGTCAGAGAAAGGGAAAGGTAGGGAAACCATCGAAGACGAAACTCGAGATCAAGTAGCAGAACTGCCCATCCTCGGTGAATCACCCATCAGGCCTGCGGGTAGACGCCGTTCTGCACGTCGTAGTGCATCACCGGCTAAACAAAGGTCGACTTCCCCTAACGGAAATCTCCTCCAACCTCCTCCTCGCCGTTCCGCAAGGCTAAGCGCATCTCCCCTTCGAACCCCATCCCCTGATCCCCTCGTGCTTCCGCAAATATCACCCCTGCGTCTCCCAACCAAGAACGCACGAACCCGACCCGACCCATTCGAAACTGAGGCATTGTCAACGGTTGATGGAATTGATGAGAGACTTAGGGAGGCAGAGATGGAGGAAATTAAGGAAAGGGCAGGAAGGAAGCGGAAGCGTCAGGATGATGCGAACAATGAAGCTGAACGCCAACGCCTTGGATCTCTGTCCCCCGATTCTCAGTCGGTTCTTCAACAGCTGCTACCGCCGTCGCGTTCAAGTTCCGATGACGACGAGAGAGCAAAGGCTACCACACCCCACCAGTCGTCGTTCGGTCCCAAACGTATTCTCATGAATAAACCACCCAAACCGGCTCAGTCCGCGCACATACAAACCACCGACCCACAACCTCACCTGGGCACGCCGCTACGAAGAGTTCTGGCATCAACTCCTGTAGTTCTCGAGGATGGCGGTCCAAGCGGTCGCCGGTTTGGACAGACGCTATTCAAGATGCAGTCATCGGACGACCCAAATCGAAGTCCTCGCCGGGTACCAGTCGCGACTCACCCATCTTCTACTACTAAGCCTGTGGTCCCGCAACCAGCCGTATTTTCACGACAGCATCCCACCTCCAATTCCGCCTCGGCCCTCCCAACCAATTTCAAGCCTGTCGCTAAGCAGCGAAGTATGTCAGAGGAGCCAACATTCTCTCGCCAACCTTCCTCTGAAACAAATTACCGTACCACACTTCCGTATCCGCTTACTTGGAAATCCCCCGCCATTCCTGAAGAACCCGAGGAGACTCGACCCCCTAGTGGCCGTGCTTTATCGGAACCCCCCGCTACACCGTTAACCTCCGTCCCCCGATCGACTCTCAAGCAACCGACGAATCCTAGCAGAATCCCTCGGATCGGCGCCAAGCCTTACTCTCGACCTGCCGGAGCTCAACCCAGCAAGTTACCTATTCTTGCCTCTGCAAAGCGCACAGTCCCAACTCCGGTATGTCCGAGCGCTCTAGAGAGTGACTTTTCTGACTTCTTAATTTTCCAGACGAAACCCCGCAACCCAACTGGAAGCACCAGAAGTACATTACCACCGGGTCTCAGGCCTGAACCGTTTGTTCCAACATCCTTGGAGAAGGCGGCCGGGCCTAACGCTGGGACCTCATCGAAACCCCCTGCCAAGCGTCCCCTTCCCACGAAGCGCCTTCCTCAACTTCCGCAAGTAGGGGATAAACCTCCGCCGTCTCAGATTCCCATCAGGTCGCCGCCTCCACTGAAACCCTTAGCACTTCCCGATTTACGACCTTCAATCGCCGCTATTACGCAGGCGGAGCCCACGAAGCCAGAACAGGAACAAATAGACATCTCTGAACATCCGTCCATCCCTCCTGAGGATCAACTTGCTCCCGAAAATGTGCCAATTTCGGCTCGCCTTCGGCCTCGCGATACCAGCAAGGAAGAGGAGGATACCGACACAGCGCGTAGAACGACCAGGAGCAGGAGAGGCCCCTCTGCTCTCCTGGAACAAGCGATGTTTGGTGCCACTAGTGCCTCACCGTCACGTCCTCCGCCCAAGAAGCGGCTACCGCCTGATTCTTCGGGGTTCGCCGGACTAAGCATTACCGCACTCAAGAATCTCACTGCAGACAACACGACGAAAAACCAGAAGGTGCTGAGCCTCCTGGAAACCGAAGTTGTGAAGAAAGAGGGAAAGCGGCCCGATAGCCCGGTGGTTAAACTAAGGACAATTGCGGAAAAGGCAAGCGATGAGAAAGCTAAAAAGAGGGAGGAGAGAGCCCAACGGAGGGCGAAGCGAAGTGATGGCGGAGAATCCGAACCGCCAGACATAAATGATCTGCTCCTGGAAGATGATAGTCGACATAGGCGTGGTGCTGGAGAGGAAGAAGACTACGAATCTCCGGAACGCCCCATGCGACCGCTGAAACGGCTTAGGGCGGACGGATCCGAAGAGGCCGAGGCAGCAATGATCAAGGAGAGGAGGGTTCAGTGGGACCGCCTCTTGTTCACTGCAGTCTTCATTGACGAAATCCCAGAGAAGCCACCGCGGCCGCCTGACCAGACGCTTGGAAAGGGCTGTCTTGCCCAAGCTGCAAAGGTATGCTGGCCTGTTGTTCTCGCGGCACATGTCGACTAACCGCTACCGTAGTCCCTTGAGCTTGATCGTCTGGGGAACGTGCAGGATGCTGGTCAACTGCCCCCTCAGCTTCCTGTGGAGAAGGTCGTCGTAAAGAGATACGTCTACGATGACGACCTCCCTCCTGAACAAGAGGCACCTGGAGAACCTGAGGTTCCTCCTCCCAAGGTTACAAGATCCAAAGGCCGGAAGAAGTGAATGTGGAGCTCGATCTAGTTCCCGGAGTTTTCGATGTTTGTTCTATATGCTTTGATATAGTTGACTGTCTCAACTTTTGGGTAGAATATACACGAAACAGACTATTTTTCATCCTTATGTACAAGCCATGGAGTGGCCTGGTTAGTTGGCAGGATGAACACCTCTGCGATGTTTACGTGAGGGGGTCGTGAAGCAGCCCAGACGATTTCCTCTGCGACATCACCCGCAGTGACTGGATAAAACTTAGCAATTTTCGATACAACGGGGATAATGGAGAACATACGCGGTGTAAAACCCTGGTATAGCTTATCTGCGGCATCTTTGTCACCTCTAAAGCGGACGATCGAGAACTCTGTCTCTACCATGCCGGGCTGGATCTCAGTCACCCTGATCTGGGTCTCTACGAGCTCTCGAAGCAAGGCGCCAGTGAAAGCGCGGACAGCATACTTCGTCGCGCAGTAGATGCTTCCACCAGCGTATGGCTCTCTGCCCGCGACAGACCCGATGTTAATGACATGTCCGGTGTTTCGTGTCTTCATTCCTAATATGGTGTGAGCGTTGAGGTCTCCTGCTCGAGGCCTGGGAGACGTACCGTTGATAAAGGCCTGAGTTATGTTGATGAGTCCGAAAACATTGGTGTTGAACATGCCCTCCATGTCATCGGAGGATATCTGACCAATGCGTTCAGTCCCAAGCACATATCCAGCATTATTCACTGTGAAATGGCTCGTAAAAGGCGTGAACGGAATGCCGAACATCACGCGTACCGAGGACATCAACCGATCTCAGGTCATCTGGGATTTTGCTCAGGACGCTGTTGACCTGGGTCTTGTCGGAAACGTCGATCTGAATGGTCGCAACCTTGCCCCCTCCTTGAACCCCAGCACCCTTGTGAGCGTCCACACAGGCATCTGCCACTTTCTTCAAAGCATCTGCCCTACGTGCGAGTAGTACGAGATTGGCACCGCCCTACAAGACCTCGTTTAGATTCGGCAATGTACCGAGATTTGAGACCATTCGGCCATCTGGTCACCTTTGCGAACAAGACTGCCGCCGCCTGGAGATTAGGTGGTCAGGAACTGGACGAAGCGAGAGAGCCCGCTTATCGGGCTTACCGCTCCGATGCCAGAACTCGCACCGGTTATGAGGACGGTTTTGTTCAGGAGGCGAGAGGTGTTGAAGAGGGACATAGTACGGACGAACGTGTCGGGTCGATTATCTCGAAATACGCCCGTCGCCAACCGGGTCAGGGACTGATAGCCGAATCGTCTGTAATGATGATGCAATCCCACGACGACCATCGCGAAGTCGGCGGTGAGGGTGATGTCCAGGTTCGTCGGTGGAGCCGACTCCTATCGTGGCTCGAAAGTCATGGAATGGATCTATCACCGTCCGCGTTCCATGTAGAGCGCAGGCCGAGAGCAGGTATTTTTCTTCCGTTCGTTTCCTCAACGCCGATAATTGACCTCGGGATCCCGTGGTATAACACAGGCGCGGGCTATGGACTATTCCTGACCAGTCCGTGTCCAGTGGGTCGAATCATCTTTTACGATCCTGTGGCACTCACAGACCAAAGGAAAACAGCCACTGGACTCCCTCTCCTCCGTCCCGCCATCAGCATTGGTGAACATGAAGACACTTGGGCCCCTGTACCCCGGTAGCAAACGCCTCAGCGCACACCAGCTCATATCCCTGCATCTTTATCTGCACAGACCTCCCGACGACAGTGCGGGGTCCGCTGACAGCCTGTTTGGTCCTTTCATCTCGATCCTCCCTCGAGAGTTCGATAGCCATCCGTTGACGTGGCTCGTCCATAAAAATCTGGGTGACGAGAATGAACTCGAGTCCATATTCCTTGCATTGCTCCCTCGTAGCACACGTTCTGTCTTGGATGCTTTGGCGGGGCGACTTGAACGGGACTCTGATGCAGTGACCCAATACCTCGTAAGTTTCATCCGAATACACAAAAACTCAGGTTGACTTTGGATAGAATGTTGTTGGCACACCCGGTGAATTCAACACTCGCGATTACCTTTGGGCTTGGTTGAACGGTCTCTCTCTCAGCTTCCAACAACACGGCATCAATTGACTCCGTGCCTCTTCTTCCCAGTCAACACCCGTTGTATCTACTATCGAATCAAAGAAAACCGGGCGGATGAAGCTAACGTTACCCTTTGCCCCATCCTCGACTTTGCCAACCATGACTGGCACGATTCACATATCCAGCCGGTCTCCGATTATGGGGTCTGGAACACTCGTTCGAAAGCACTAGACACTTTCCAGTTCCTTGCGACCAAGCGCATTGTGGAGGTAGAGGTCGATGGGGAGGTCTGTTTGAGATATGGGGGCCACTCGAATCAGAGTCTATTCGCCGAATATGGGTTTGTGAACGTCGTGTCGAATGAGGACATGAAATCAGGGACATACCCCGCAGAAGTAGATGTGCAGGCCATTGTGGTCGACCTTTTCAAAGGGCGGGGAAGTATAGGGACGTGGATGCAGACAATCCTCGAGAACGAGGGATATTGGGGGTGAGTCCCCCGAAACACTGAAATTTTCGTTCGCTAATGTTTTACAGGGATTGGACGCTCTCTACGTCACCAAACCCGGCCGCTCCTTCATTTCGTTTGATCACTGCACTCCGTCTACTTGCCATGGGTTCTGGGATGATCCACCTTCCTACGGTTGACGAGGAAGATGATGTGTGTCAGCCGTGGAGGAACACCTTGCTCGGCATAACTGATACCATCTCACCCGACAATGAGGCGAAATGGAGAATGACACTCGCAACCATTTGTAACCTGGTGGAGGAGGAGGGAACGACGGGCTTGCAGTGTACCCTGGGCTCCAGATTTGATGAGCAGAGTCACTCGTGGTCGGGGTGGATGAGGAATAATATTGCGCTCTTGTGGTCGGAGCAGATAGTGGTAGCGAGGGCAGTTCTTCAAAGCTTGGAGGACGGAATCGAATTTTGATCGAGATAGTTTCATGTCCGAGCGAGAGCGCATACAGCGATTGAATCACCGGATGGATGGATTCTGGAGGAGTACATCGGATCAGCGGTGGGAGCACATCGCTTGTTGCCCATGGACCGCTAACAATAATGTTAACCTTGGTCCTGGCGGTAGCACCAATTGGTACGTCGGCAACGCCAGAAGCAGTCGGACTCGGATGATTTCCGCCTACATTACAGAACCTCAGTGCAAGTCGCTGTGCAGCATAATAATGACAACGATTGCGGTAAGATAATTCGGGAATATCAAAGGTCAGTACGAGTCTCTCACAGAGCGTTACGGTTGTCCCTTCCCACTTGGCGATGCGCCTACGGACAAGGATGAGCAATCGTGGGATAGTTGGCAGCCTCTGCTGTTCGCCACCATCAACTCTGTCGGCTTCGATGAGTTCTTCGAGAAACCAGGGAGGATCCGGTTGGCAAGTGAGTCTGGGCGGAGCGGCACGCTCTACTCGTCATTTATGGTTTTTGTGTTTTTGACAGTCATCTGGACGGAGAAAGGTCACGCGCATGACAGTAGACTCAGATGACGAGGTCGAAGCCACTCATATCCGTGAGGGTTCTCCTCAATATCCAAGACAACTGAAATCACAACGATCGGTGGACGAAGATGGTTCCGATGTTGACGTTGAAGGCGAAGGCTCAAAGTTCTCAACTAGCCCTTCCGACGAAGAAATGGCACAAGAATCCGATACCCGAAATCCACTGCCACCGTCGAACAGACCCCAGCCACGTCGGAAGTCCTCTTCAACCAGCAAGGCAAAAGCGGGGAAGAAAGCTCGGCGGGCAGTCATTTCCGACGACGACGACGAAGATGAAGATGATGAAGACAACGATTCGATGGCTTGGCGGTCGGATATGTCGGTTGACGAGGATCCTCCGTCTTCTCCACCACAAACACGGGTTGCTGCTTCATCAAGCACTCGAACACGGAAAGGGAAACCGAGGGCCGATTTCGAGGACACGGACTCAGTTATGGAAGATATATCGGTGGCCATTGGCACGAAGCGTCCCCGTCCCTTGGATTCTGAACTCTCCATTGATTCAAAATTGCTTTCACCCTCCGCTGGCTTCGATGTGGCCCTCACCGCGGAGAACAAAGACCCTGTGTTGAAGAAGAAACTGCCTCCAATCAAGAAGATTAAGCTGTCTGATTCGACAGCATCATCTCCGGGACCTACTTCCAAGGCGACTCCAGCCCCAGCGAAGACAGAAAAGCCGAAATTCACCGTCGAGGGTTCTGGGCTCCCTCCGCCTCCTTCTAGCTTGCCTCGCAAACCTGCTGCCACAGCTGGAAACGCGGACCTCGACTTGTCAAATGCGGACGTGTACAAACAGCTCTTCTCTGTGAGTTTCCGGATTGCCTTGTCCCGCACACAGACATTCATCTTTGCGCCAACTTAGACGGCAAATGCACCTCCAAAATCTGGGGTCAAGGAGAAGGAAGAACGGATGCGGGAGCTACATAAGATGCGGGATGAGGCTCGGGAGAAACGGCAGCGAGAGGCTGTGCGTTGTATCGTTATTCGCTTTTCCCGTTTGCTTACAAACGCACAGGTGGTGTCCTTCAACCTTGCAGCTCAAAACGACAAGATCGAGGCTTTCACAAGGCGATTGGAAGCCCGCCGGAGCCCAGCTATATGGCCAAATACGCTGGCGGCTAAATTCAAAGCTGACATGCAGGAGAAAATACGAGCTGAACAGAAAACAAAACAGCAGCAGCAGCAACAGCCACAACAAATACCTCCGACCGATCGTAAATCGAACTGGACCGCCGTATAGGCATTTCACTGTGAGACTACTCGTCTCCACACTGGTGCTATCCGTTGAATTCTGCAGAAAGCGATACCTGGAGTTTATCTACCTGAACTAGACAGGTATCGAACCACTTCCGTGTATCTTTCGTTTTCCGGCCTGCTTCGGAGGTCTGAACCGTCATCGATTCCATCTGCGATTCCAAACCCTGCTCCCTTGGCTTTGGTAAGAAATCACCTTGGTTTAACAATGTTTGTAATGTATTCGCGACCTCTCCTAAATCCTTCAGGGATATCGAAATCGCTTTCGGATCCTGTGGACTGTGTAGACACGCGATGATTTCGTCGGTAGCAGAAACGAATCGACCGGACTGGCGGGAAATCTCGTCGAGAGTGGAGATGAAATTAAGTGATGATGAGGCAATTTTGAGGGCAGATGGCTTAAGGAGATCGACGTATACTCTCTCGTGCAAGAGATTCGTAACACGGATATACCTCTGGACCTGGATATCACTGAGTTTGATCAGATATGCGCAAGAGATCAGGACACAAACCTTCTTCACCCTCTCCGCCTCCTCAGCAGTCAGGGGCGCGGAGTCGAGCACGAGGTCATCCTCATCACCAGAGTCCTCGTCAAAGGGATTATCATCAGTTCCATCGGAGGCGAGCAGCTCGGATAATTCGCGATGACCATCTTCCAACACGGACCGGTCCTGCGACCATTTTTTCCGAACAGCCTGGAGGTTGTCCTTGGACAAACCATCTGAGCCGCGGCTGCGGTCGATCAACTCGTGAAGGGAACCAGTGAGGTAGAGATGTGCTGCTTTGAGTTCCGAGGGAGGTGTGGCACTGTCTGTGATCAAGGCGCAATGGTCGACAAATCTCCTTATCGCTTGCAACACGTCCGAAGTCAAGCCTACAACCTCCGTTCTAAGCGTTGATCCGAAGGTGGTGGTGAAGAGAGATGCACAGGATGTGATAGCGTTTATATGCTTGACGAGGTCGTCCAGGGGAGAAATCGCAGCAGAAAACGTGGGTTCTGCCGGGTTCAAAGCCAATGCGAGCTTTGTTGCGATATGGTAGGTCAAGGAAAGTAGGGACAGTAAATCGGCATGGATTTTGGATAGATCAGGCTCGGATGCGGACGAAGGTGAGCTAGAGATATTCCCGAGGACGTCGAGAGAGGCCTGGCAGAGTTCTGAGGCTGCCTTGAGCTTGAGCTCGCACTCTGCGCGTTAAATTTCAGAAAATCCGAAGAAAAAAAAGAAAGGTATGCCGAGGAGCGTACGTACGTTGGCGGGTTGATGAGTGTTCGGACATCAGTTCAGACGCGTCGACTTCTCATACCCGGTCCACGATGTCCACCGTTTCCTCGCCCCTCGCGGTAGGTGTCGGTCTGCGTCCAGTCTGCTTCGGGTACGTTGCTGACGGCGCCGACATCTTTTTCCAACAGATCCTGAGGGCCGTACAGCGCAGGCCGCCATGCGTCGGCCACCGACTCACCGTTCCGGGTCCCATGCTCCATCCCCACCTTTCGTTTTCCGCTCGGTCCATTGCAACCGGCTTCGGACCCAGGCCAACCATGTTCAAAATAGAGCCCTTTCAAACTCTCAATTCATCCTTCCGGCGTTCCTTCACTCTCTCTTCATTATTTAGTCCTCGAACAAAGCCAACGCCAACCCCCTCTCCTTCCACTATTGCCGATATATCACTACTCGAAGCTGCCGCTAATATTAATCACAACGACGTCGACAAACAAATCGCGCTATACGAAGCGCTACTTACCACCAAGGTCAAAGCCGGCTATGACACGGTCATCTCGAGATGGGAAAGGCTATCTGAATTCGTATGTTATGTCTGACTGTATTCTACAAACAAATGTTCTGAGTGCTGGGAATAGGATTCATCTTCGCCGGTCCTACGATCCGATCGAGCCTTTGAACTATACCTGTCTGCCTTGGTAAAGAACGGCCTGGAACCATCCGTCAATGCTGCCGTCCGAAGGCGAGATGCAATCTTGGCTTCCTCCGCAGCACAACCTTCGGTCGCTGCTTCCCCGGACACCCCTCCGCAGGCACCGGTTCTCCCAGAAACACCTACCTCGGATTCCGGTATCAAACCCGATGACCCTCAACCACCACCTCCACCTTCTTTCACTTCGACGCGGAGCGAGTCTATTGCCCAGAGGGTCCTTTCAAGCGGCGGATCCTTTATCAGCTCCTTAGGTAGCGGATTCTCTAGACAAGACCAACTTTCCGCTGGTATCGCAAGCGGCGCAGGCGGTAGTGGGAATCCGATTTATGTTACTCTCGCAGAACGTGAGTTGCACCCTCTGTTTTGCGTCCATTGCCTGAACTTGTGCTTTCCGTTCAGCAAAAGGAACATGGGCATACCGGTCAATCAAATACGTCGCGTCTCTGTGTGCTGTCGTATTCAGTGAGTTCTATAGCCAGCGTCCCATTACATCACACTTACAATCCGGGGCATTCAGTCGTAGTCACACTATTGTCGGTCATGTTGGACAACACCGGCTTTATCAAAGCTGGACCTAAACAGTCTGAATTCGAGCCCCAGCCAGGGAAAACCGTCAAGTTCAGCGATGTCCAGGGCGTTGACGAAGCAAAAGAGGTCGGTACTTGTTGTAGGTAGGTGCTGTGGGAGCTGACTGAACCCCCGGTGTAGGAGTTACAAGACGTCGTCGAGTTCCTCAAGGACCCTGCTGCATTCGCCAGTCTTGGCGGGAAGCTTCCCAAGGGTGTGTTGTTGACCGGACCCCCTGGAACTGGAAAAACTATGTTAGCTCGTGCAGTCGCCGGCGAGGCTGGCGTACCGTTTTTGTTCGCCTCCGGGTGCGTGACTTTTCTCGATTTCCACTCAGCCTAGGCGACAAGGTCACATACCATCCCCCTTCTAGCGCTGAGTTTGACGAGATGTTCGTGGGTGTGGGAGCCAAGAGGGTCCGTGACTTGTTTGCTGCTGCCAGAAAGAAGCAGCCCGCCATCATCTTCATCGACGAGCTGGATGCCATCGGTGGAAAGAGGAGCCAGCGCGACCAGCATTACCTCAAGCAGACGCTCAATCAACTCTTAGTCGAAATGGACGGATTTCTGCAAAATGAAGGTGTCATTGTGATCGCAGCAACCAATTTTCCGGAGAGTTTGGACCAGTGAGTGAAAAAGGGGTTTTTTTCAATGGGACGGAGAGGAGATAAATCGCTTCTCACCCCCTCTCTTTTCCTTCCTGCGGCTTTCAGGGCACTCGTGCGACCGGGAAGATTTGATAGGGTAATCGCTGTCCCTCTACCTGATGTCAGGGGCAGAACACAAATTCTCCAACACCACATGAAAGAAGTGGTCACCGCCACAGGTCAGAATGATTGGGTGACTTGTGTTATCGCTCGCTTCTGACGCGGCCTCGGGACACCACGACCCTCTAGACGTTGATTCGATGATTCTTGCACGGGGCACCCCCGGATTCTCTGGTGCAGACTTGCACAATATGGTCAAGTGCGAGCATTTGCTAACCAGAAACGGGCAACATCCCACTGACTCGATCCTTCGTCGTTTTCCCTTTCGTTTTTAGTCAGGCGGCCATCCAGGCTTCGAAGGAAGGCAGCAAGGCTGTATACTTGAAACATTTTGAGTGGGCCAAGGTACGTTGACTTGGTTTGAAATCCTGCTATAGCCTCCGGGGCAAAGGGGACTTCTTTATTGCTATCTCAAATGAGGCGGTTGCCGGTGACTAAGAGTTGTAACTACTAGGATCGTATCGTTATGGGTGCGGAGCGAAAGAGCTTCTATATCGATGATAGGGTGAAGCTCATGACCGCTTACCATGAGGTGAGTAGGAGTGGTTTGGGTTGCTGACCATAGAGGTCACGCGACTGAACCTCTACGTTATGATAGGGTGGCCACGCGCTGGTTGCTTTGTATACCGATGGTGCTATGCCGCTGCACAAGGTAACTTGCGTTCCTCGCGGGCACGCACTCGGCGTCGTAAGTGTTTTATGTTCTCCGATCCGGGCTCGGTTGCTGAGAGATTGATGGGTTTGGGTCTTAGACGTCCCAGCTGCCTAAGGACGACCGGGTTTCGATTTCGTTCAAGGAATACCTCGCCGAGATTGACGTATGCATGGGTGGTCGGGTTGCAGAAGAACTCAGTGGGTGAAATTCATCGGAACGTATTCTATCGTATAACTCTTTTTTCTCTCCTTTTCTATGCAGTTTATGGGCCCCAGAACGTGACATCAGGAGCAAGTTCGGATCTAAGGCATGCGACAAGTACCGCCAATGCGATGGTTAAGGTGAAGAATTCGCCCATTTACCTTGTCCGACGTTGAGCTAAACGATGTGGTGTTTCGCTCAAAAGCTTTGGGGTTATTCGGAGAAAGTCGGACCAGTGTACCACAACGACCGAGACGATAATATAAGCAGCAAGAAGCGGGAGGAAATTGAGAGCGAGGTCCGATCGTATGTAGTTCATTTCCTCGAGCGGGCCGCCTTCTGCATTTCATTCGGCTATTTGCGAGTGATGCCGAGGGGCCAGGTGGGAAGTTGGATCCGGGGTCCGCTGACTCCTTTTTTCTAGGATACTGAAAGCGGGCGAGAAGCGGGCGACTGACTTGCTGAAGGAGAAGGAGGAAGAACTCCATCGGGTAAGTAATCTTTTACCTCCTCTTCCCTGCTGATTTTCTGATTTATCACCATCTGATGACGTTGTGGCGTCCAAAAGTTGGCACGTGCGCTCGTGGAATACGAGACGTTGGACCTGGAGGAGGTGAAGAAGGTGATCAAGGGCGAGCCGATTAGGAGCATAGAGGAGGTTCTGGACGAGGTGGAGACGGAGGGGAGTGCGGTCTCGGCTTCGACACCGTTGCCCGACGTTGGGCAGCAACAGACGGCGACGCGGGCAAGGGGTATGTGACGATGGTGGGTAAACGCTCGCACGGTAGTCCGACCCGGAGTCGTTCCTTCTCGAACCTGTCGTGAATTGGGCGATTAGACTTTGTTTGGCCCCGTTTTCGAGACCTGTTCGAATGTTCATATGTCCGCAGGAAAAAATTAAAAAGTTCAAATACGCCCAGTGGCCATTCCCGCGTCTGGTCCCTTCTGTCCCCACCGTGCTGCACCCTATACCCACACACACCCTCGCTGAAGCCGTCTCCTCCTAGTCCTCAAACGGGTCGACCGACCAGTTCTACGGTGGGTCTCTCTCTGAGTCTCTCGCTCTCTCTCTCGAGCTGATCACCTGCGCTCGATGGAATTTGAAACAATCTGTTCATTTTTGCCAGTCTCCTACCTCCGCCGACCGATCGTCCGCTCAGTAAGCCAGAACCCAATTCGCTGCATTCCCCGGCTTCACTGATGCGTTCTCCTGCAACCGCCTCCAGATGTGTCATCGGAAGCTGTGGTTCAATAAACATACCCCCTGTGGTCATCTCACCTTCACCACCAGCCAGGACGTCGATTGCGGTCAGGCTACCTGCCACAACTCCGCCGCACACCCGACCGCGTGTGTCTCTCCAACCTGCCGATGTAGGCGGTTCTTCACGTCCGTACATTTTCATTCCTCTCCGCACCGCCGATCGTCCTTCCTCACTCTGCATCCATTCTTCTGATAGCCAACCGGAACGATTGATCTCCCAGGAAGTGAGGACAATCTCCTCCGACTCTGATTGCTTCCATTTTATACAAATCTTAATGTTTTTCCCCTCCCAGCTCCCTACAAAGTGCGGTCGTTGTGCCAGCGCCTCGTAATTCGTCCGGCTGGCTCCCAGCATGTATCCATCAGCGTATTTAGGCATACCATTCTGTATACATCTCTCTCTTCACCTCATGTACAAGTTGGATCTCGGACAGTGGTCTGCGTCATAATTCCTATAGATCCTCTAAATCCACCTCCGCAAGCGCAGCGTCACTGATCCAGTCATCCCCATACTCGTACTCATCTTCCCCGTCCATCTCTTCTCCATTTTCACGTCGTCTCTGTTTCTCTGCGGCTTCCATGTTCAACTCGCGTTGTTTTTCCTGCGCTTTCTGGACGTCTTCGAGCGTCCAGAGAGAAACACCCGTCTGGTTTTCCTTCGGGTTCTGGGATATTGTCCGCATGAACAACTTCGATAGTCCAATTGCCATGTCCGTTGATAGGTTGGCCGCCGTCTCGGTGATGTATTGGTTGATCCAGCGAGGTAATTTGGCCCTCTTATCCGCCCGTGCGAATCTCTAACCAAACACTGTGGTCAGCAGGGCCGGGTATATACAGCTCTAGGGAAGGATCCAAACCTTATCCGCAAACACCATCAGACCCCAGTCTGTTTTACCCCTAAGCACACGCCCAACACATTGAGCCGCGTTTCGCATAGCGTCAAACCCAAGGAACTCGGATTCACGGATGCGGTACGCGTCCCGAAGATACTCCAGCCTTGCTTTCAAAATCCGGCTCTCAGTGTATTGATACGGAACGCTGGGTTTCATGACAAAACGTTACGTCAAGACAGGGACCGAGCGTCGAAAGCACACACACCCAAACATAATAACCGCTCGCCCGTAGTTGTGGTCGAAATCAATGCCCTCTGATACCTTTCCGCGCGCTACGGAGAGCAAGACGGCACCGCGCCCGTTGTCGCACGCCTGAAGATAAGGGGAACTGCGTTAAGCGAACAGGAAGGCGGCCGACTCGGCAGTTCGTTTTCTTGACACACCTTTCGGTAATTTTCCAACGCAACGCTAGTCTCATTTGCGTCTGGGGTCTCGACGAAGATCAACTTGTGCTTCCAGACTTCGTTCAAAATGCCCTAGTGAACAAGCTGCGCATCAGAGAGAAAAGAAAAACCGGGGTACAGGGCTTTTGCCTACCATATCATGCCAGGCAGCCACGATGGATTCCATATACAGGTAGCTCGGGAAGAATGCGACGATCCCATCTGGCACGATTTTGCTGTACTCGATCAAGATACTTCCAAAATTCCTGACTACTGCCGGATCATTTCTCACTTCAAACCTCGAGCTGATGGCCACCTGATCACTACCCCTCGTAATGACCTGGTGAAGTTAACTCCTCAACGTTAATGATTACGAAACTGAACCTCGTACAAGCGGCAGGAACGCATTGCGCGTCAGTGTCATCGCATACGTCTCCTGAACGACAGGCGTGAATTGGAGCATCTTCGGGTACATGTCCAGCGGAGATATCGTCCCCGAAGTGATGACCACACTGCTAAACCGTTCAAAGACAGGTTTAATCGCGATCGATGGGTCCAAACATCTGGAAGAGGGTCGAGGTGTCGATTGATTTTGAAACGCTCCGTCCGGTCTTTGCCGTAATGCAGACTCACGTCAGATGAAATATTGGGTTAGGTACTGTTGCATTGTCTGTCTCAAACGGTTCCAAAATCAGTAGGAACCCTGGAGGCCAACATCATGTCAACAGATGCATGGACGAAGTGCGACCCGGAGCTTTGATATACACACCTTTCTCGTAAGTCGCCACTAGAGTAGCGAAAGAAGCGACTTTTTGAAGCGCGTTGATTTCATCTAGTCGATTCAATTCCAAGGTCCTGACCAGCGACTGCAACCGCTCCGCACAGAACCTAAGCGACGCATTCTATAATCAGTGGGTATTGGATAGAATAACAAATTCAACCTCAATGGACGCCTCTCAATGTAGGTAATGTCCTTCAAATGCTGTAGGAATGACAGTGGCGTCTCGGCAACAACGTGGAGGACCCGCATCCTAGTCTGATTGTGATTTTTAACGCCGCTCGCAGATCAGAAATATGACCAACTGACTTTCAAATACTCAACAAAACGTTTCAAAAACGCAACGAAGTGCTCCGCCTTCCGGATATTACCTGGGATTGCTTCCTTGAGCAAGTCATCAGGGAGGACTGTTGACGTAATTTGAGCGATCTGTATACTGTGAGACACCGGAGCACACTAACCGGGGTTGGCCATGAATCCGTCCTCGGAATCTTCAGCCTCTTGAAGACCCTCAACCAACTTGGCATACTCGTCTTGCAATTTAGATGCATCCGTCTTCTTAATCCTGTGGATTAGGTTTGTCACAAAACTCATGCCTGGTTTCAGCGGGATAGAGACCCACTCGTCAATCTTGTCTCCAAGTTTCGTAACGCTTCGCGTGGCGGAATCTAGCATGGGACGGGTCAAGTCTATGCTCAACGACTCAATGCAGACGTTGTCTATAAAGTGGTGAGGACGTCGGTTTGAATTGATAATGACCAAATTCACCTATGTTGTGAGCCTCATCGAATACGACGATCGCGTCCTTCGCAAGTTCCTTCGATACTTGATCTGCAACTTTCGGGTCCAGTAGGTAGTGGAAGGAATAGATGATTACGTCGACAAACGGCATCTCGGTGGGGCTCAGTGACCGGGAGGGAACCGTACGGAGTGGAACTTACCATCCGACGAACGATGAAGTAGGGACACGTTCCGTGTTTGTGCCCGTACTCCATCACATCTGCTAGCGTCCATATCCCGGCAGGAACAAGTTTCCCCGGTTCCATTTTCCCTAGGTTCTTCAAACGGTCACTCTCGAGGGAAATACTACTTGATGCGACCCTTACCTCGTGCCAGTCGCACAGATCAACGGAGCCCGGATTATCTCTGCCTTTCTGGACAACTGCAGCATTTGTTAGGTCCCGACATCGGGCATCTACGACGACCCCTTTCTTCTCTTTGGAAACCTGCAAGATGCTGAGCGATTGCGGGTAATATGTAAGACCGCAACCGTACATCGGGGTGTATGCACAGGTTCTTCCGGCTGGTCAACCCGAGTCCAGTAAAGTTGCGCTCTTTTTCCTTCTCCTCTTCCGTTTCAGCGCCTTCGACCCGGTATTCCATCAAGCGACGCAGCTCAGATAAAGCTTTCTCGATCTCCGGGACAGTACGTGAACAATAGACAAGCTTCCGCTTGGTCGGGAAGAACTACGGTTTTCCGTTAGGATAAAACGCGTGGAGCAGGGTTGTTCGGTTACCTGTTGGTAAGAGACGATCAAGGAGAGGAGTGAAACCGTCTTTCCTGTCCCCGAAGGCATCTCGAGCACACAGTGTCCCTGTTGGAGCTGCTTGTAGTTGAGTTTGTAACAAATAGAAGACAGATTACTGTAGCATCGAGGGTACGCTTGAGGTCGCACATGTAAGCATATTGTTCTGGCAGGGGGATGTAAATGGGATTTGATTGACGATGTGGCAAGGGAGCTGCAGACCAGGGTATATACGGTCATAAGGAAAGATTATCTAAACTGGTGTCAGCTTATTAACCATGAAAGCTTAGGAGAAGGAACGCGCACAGGTAAGTCATCGATGTAGAACTTCATGAACGCACAAGACGAGTCGCGTCTGAAGCTTCCGCCATTTGCGATCGGATTATGACCGCGTCTCTTCCGGTATCTCTGATGTTCACCCTCACTCGTTCTGTATCCCGCCGTTGTCCAAGATGGAATACACGTCTTCCACACCGTCGGGATCCACACCTGCGAAATCTCAGCACGGGCTCCTCGCAAGACCCCCTCAATGTCATTACCAAAAATTACTCCAACCCGGCATCATTCGCAACCGAGTACTTCGGCAGAGTCTTCAAGTACTCCCTCGTTGGCCTCCTCACCCTTGGTGTCACACTAGGCACAGCGTTCGAGGCCACTCACTTTTACGTGGAGAATGTCGCGCTTGCAGCCGAAACGGATCCTGATGTTCGAAAATGGGAGTGGGACTTGCAGGGGGACAGATGGTCACCACGCGGCTCTGGTGGGACGGAACCTACGTTGGGCTTCAGATGTAGGCATGCGGTACGCGGCGCTTGGATGGCGCAGAATTGGGGAACGGGCTCAGGCGAGAGCGTTATTGGAGGACCCAACAGTTCAAGCTCCCCAAACGCGGTCGATTCCTCGATCCAATCCGCCCAGGACTTTCTCAAGATTGCGATTAGCATGGCAATGGCGAATCGCGCAAATGGCTCAAACATATCAGAAGATGCCCTACGGATGCTTATCACCCGCCATGCGACTCTCCTGGAATCTTTGGGCCACAAAGATTCTTTACTCGAAGCGAGGTCCGAGCTGGAACGCATGTGGAAAGCTTTCCCCCCCTCGGGGGTAGAGGCTTCACAGATCGCCCAGAAGTTAGGGGACCTTAATAAACGGTTGGGCGACTTTGACGACGCAATCGTTTGGTGGACACGAGCGATTCAGCTCACCCAAGGAAAGGAGCCTACAACCAGGATCCCACTGGTTGTACCTACCTCAGCTCCGCCGCCTCCTCTTGCGCAAAGGTCCCTCATATCTACCCTCGTGTCGGTCTCAGCCTTCTACGCCACAACAGGCCAATTGAAGAAAGCCCAGGAAACGGAGACTTTGTCGTTGGACTTGATACGGTCGATCAAACAACCAGAGTCCTTCTCCTCCTCGTCTCCTGGAGAGGCATTACATGCTCTCTACATCCTCCATCGCTCCGCAATTCTCTCCATACATCTCGCTGAAGTCCAACATGGCCTTGGGTCGTCACCAGAAACTTCTATCCAATGGCTCACCAACGCAGCGGAATCTTCTGAACGAGTAGCTTTCACCTTATCCGAAGCGACACATCGAGCTTCCAGACGCGAAATCCCACTCCCCATCATCGCACGCTCCCCACTAATCGCATCGTACTCCGGATCAACCTCGATGCAACGACCAGCTTCAAGTCTACTTCGAGATTCCCGCAAGTCCGCAGCGGAGGCATGGCATTTAATCGGACTTCTGACAGAAGGATCGCGATCAGGGAGCTCCTCAAAGGCAGCAGAATACTATGGGCGGGCCCTTGGATGGATTGGGATTGATGCAGAAAAGTTAGACGAGGGTGTTTTACCACAGGTAGACGAAGAATGGACCCCACTACTCAAAAACTACATCCGTGTAAAATCTACTTCTATGCCAACGGTCTAGACCTTCGATATTCTTTGTTGTCGACCCCGTCTTCTTAAGATTGATGAACCGAGCAAAAATGTACCGCCGACGAGGATCGAACTCGCAACCTTCGCCTACGAAGTTCATAGGAAAGCGACGCGCTACCATTGCGCCACGACGGCTTACCTGCCCTTGTGATCAACTCTGATCAGAAGTGAGTGAGCTGGCTTTCGACGGAACCAACGTGGACGGTGAATCGCGCCGATTTCCCCATATATTACGGAGATGGTGATAAGATTCGCACCTAATCGAATTGGGCGGTCTCTTCATCACCTACGTCCATCTAGCATCTCCAATCCGCGCAACTTCGCCAGAAACATGACCGCGGTTCCCGAGCAATTCTTGGCTGACCGCGCTGCTCCCTTGTGCAGCCTCGAAATCGCGAAGTCATTCGCCCTCCTCAGGTAAATTATCGCGTGTCTGCCGTCCATTTTGAGCTCATCCACCCCCGTCGCTTCTACAGTCCAAAGGAGCAGATGTACGCGCACTACATCTCCCAGGCTTCTTGGGCCGGTGCCAGGATTATCCAAGGGCAATGGACCGAACAAGCCCAGGGCCTCTACGACTTGATAACCCTGGTCTTTAGCGAGAGTGGGAAGCTCGCCAACCTCGAAGCTCTCAAGAAAAAGTCTTGCGTGAGTAATGAGGAATGGGAAGACCTTTTGCAGTACTCAAGTCAGGTGCGAGTTCGGTCTTGCCGTTTGCCTTTCGGATCTAACCCGAGAATCAGGTTCTGAGCAACCTGGTGAACTACAAATCATTCGGGTTTACAAAATTCATTCCCCGTATCTCGGGGGAAAAGTTCGAAGCGGTGGTCAAGGCATCATCAAACGCCCCCAACGCGCTGGGTATCTGGGAATCGGTATGCGCCCACGGCCGTGCGGGTGTCCGTCGTGAAAACTGATGGTCCATATTAGCTCCGAGAACACATATACTCTATCACACCAGATGCAAGCCTTCTCATCGGAAAACGCAGCCTCGGACACACCTCCAACTACTACACCGGTGAAGTGATCACCGACGAAGAGGTCGCTGCCGTTCAGGCTGCCGCAGAGAAACAAAACGTAGACGTCCTGAATACTCGGTAAGTGGCGCATTTCCGGACATGCCTCGCGTCTAAACTACAAAAGGGTCCGCAAAAATTCCTCGACCGAGTTCGCCCTTCTGGTCGCCTCCGCTGAGGATCAGCCATCGGCTAACGCTGTCCACGAGATCGAGGTGGGGGATAACAAGGTTAATCTGACAATCGAATACGGGGATTTCTCAGGACCCCTCCAAAAGTCTATCGATGCCTTGAAAGAGGTGCTGCGTTTAACCCCGATCATTGACCCAGGCTTACCGTAAGGATTTCGAGGCCAAAAAATACACCGCCAATGACCATCAGTCTAAAATGGTCGACGAGTATATTGAATCGTAAGTATTCAGACTCCAAGCGGCGCCGATGAGCTGACAACGTTATAGATTCCGAACTGGTTCGATTCTTTCCCATAAGAGAGGCTCTATCGAGTGGGTGAAGGACATTGGTCCGGTCGTTGAGAGTTACATTGGCTTCATCGAGACGTACGTTCACATTTATTCGTCGAGAGAGCCCTATCAGACCCTCCAAAAAGCTACGTAGATCCGTATGGCAGCCGCGCCGAGTGGGAAGGCAAGCAAATGCATTGGCCATCTGTTCCAGCTAAAATGATGGTCATCGTACAGGTTTCGTTGCCATTGTTGATAAGGAGATGAGCCTCAAATACGAGAAGTTGGTCAATGACGCCCCAGAGTTGATCAAGGCTCTACCGTGGGGTCCCAATTTCGAGGTCGATGTCTTCAGAAAGCCGGATTTCACCGCCCTTCAGATAGTTTCCTTCGCAACTGGGGGCATCCCTGCTGGTATCAACGTGTGTGACTCTCAGTCCACTCCTGTGCGGCTCCATTGACTCTACTCGATAGATCCCTAACTACTACGAGATTCGTGAGTCCGTGGGATTCAAGAACGTTTCACTCGCCGTTAGTGCTGAACTCCCTCCATGATATGGTTCTACAACTTACACCCGAAGTAGAACATTCTTGCCGCCAAGGCTCCAAGTAAGCACTTATGATGACAGATGCCCCGCAAACTAAACGTATGATCATAGACGAAGAAGTAACGTTCGTCCACCCAGACGATCTCGGGCTGTACAACGCTTGGGATTCTCGCGCTTTCGAGGTTCAGGTGGCAAGCCACGAACTCTTGGGACATGGTTCTGGAAAATTGTTCCAAGAGGACGCTAACGGCAAGAAGAACTTTGACCCCGAGAAGGTCATAAACCCCCTCACCGGCAAACCAATGTAAGCGTACAGTCAACTCCGCTATCATACACATACTTATATCATGCCCCTAGAACATCATGGTATAAGCCTGGTCAGACTCCTGGGTCAGTCCTTGGAGAAGTTTCCTCGTCACTGGAGGAAATGAGGGCGGAAGTTGTGGCATTGTATCGTGCGTCGTTCAGTTCATCATCTGATGAGTATCCGTTGATCACTACGTCTTACAGTGGCGGGCAACAAAGAAATCTTGGAGATATTCAAGGTTTGTCGCAACGCGAGAGAAATCAGTGTTGACCAGTGCTCATCATCCTTCTCAGTATACCTCCCAGAAAGATGTAGAGGATGTACAATACGCAATGTTCCTCGTTATGGTTCGCGCTGGTAAAAAATCTACTTAGATTCCGCTTCTACGGACGCTAACACCCCTGAAGGTATTCGTGCCTTAGAATTCTATGACCCGGTCGCCCAGAAACACGGTCAGGCCCACATGCAAGCCCGCCTTGGTATCACCCAGTGGTTGATCAAGGAAGGTGTGGCGAGGCTCGAGGAGGTCCGTGCCGGAGATGGAACCCTTGAGAACCTCTATATCCGAGTCGGTTTCTTCGAGTTTGGACATATCTGGATTTGCCACTCACGCTGCAACCCCAGCTCGACAGGGAAAAGGTCCTGACAAAGGGCAAGGAAGTCACCGGAAGACTCTTAATCGAACTCCAGGTTCGCAAGAGTACCGCCGACGGGAAGGGCGCGAGGGAATTTTACACGGAACTCACAAAACCGTTACCTGGCTGGGAAGGCGAGATCAGGGATCTAGTTCTGAAGAAGAAACTGGTTGGTGTCTCGCGCGGTGCCCTATTCATTTTGACTGAGGAGTTCTCCCACAGCCTCGAAAGATTTTTGTCCAACCCAACACCTTTATTTCTAACGACAAGGTTATTCTCAAGGACTATCCACTCACCTCTGCCGGAGTGATCGAGAGTTTCATTGAGAGGAAGTTGTAGACAAGCGAGCAATGGTAGTTGACTTTGAACGGGCAGCATGCATATCACAAGGGAGTTTGTACACACACATATCCAATTAGGAACCACGGCATTCGGATTACCCTCCGCCGATGTATAGGCTCGAGATGTTAGCATTCTACACTGATAAGCACCAGGACCAATCGGTTGGTGCACCTCAGAAGCCTCTTGTAACCTTCTCTTCACTTTAATTCCCAGACGCTCCCTGCTTCTTCGTGACAACGCTGTAAGGTGTTTAACTCTCCGATCAGCAACCGAGTTGGAGATATCGACGTTGAATAGGATCTGCCTACATTTCCTGGGAGATCGATCCCAATCAGAGCTTCAAGGATGCCGCGACTGGACCATCTTTCGAGCTCGACGACTTCATCAGGGGTGATAAAAGCTTTGGAGAGGCGGGCAGCAAAAATCATCTGGGCGGCGGCGACTCTGATGCGAGGGGGCGGCGTTGCCGTCTCATCGGGTACTTTGGACTGGGTGGACCCCGTTGTAGATTCCACGACCGGAGATACTGGTCCGGTGGCAACAGGAGGCTCGACGTCACCCAGTGGGCGCGGGCGAAGGGGTACGTAATTCTTGGCGAGGTGGTACAAGTGGAATGTCTCCATCTGGAACACAGGCGATCAGCGGACGAGACGGGGTGTTTTGCTATCTGATACCTCGAAAGATCCTATGTCAGGAACTGTTTCTAACAAATGTGGGATTAAGTATTCGTTACGATCAGGGAAGGACGTTTGTCGACCCTGCGATGAATAGAAACTGAGAGACAGATAAGCTGCGGGCCCTTATCACGGGTATCTTGGCATACCTGTCTGCAGATGCGTTCACGATGCCCCTCACAATCTTTGTGGTTTTTCCCTCTGGACGAGCGGCTTCCAGTGTTTTGTACACCTATACAGGAGGGTATCAGAAATTCCAATTAGGTTGGATTATCACCGGAATCACCGCTTCGTAAATCTCCGGATCTGCCTCCACCTGAACAGGAGATGTCAGATTTTAAAGTCCTGCCGTTGGTGTCATGCACGAACCTGTTTCGTGATGAAATATGGTTGTTGTGTCGGGTCCCCGTTAACGAAGTCATAGTCCCAATTCCTATTGATAGCGACGCAGGCCTTGGGGACCACCAGGGATCCGGGAGAAATGTCGATGAGCGCGCCGCATGAACCAAGGCTAGGAGTGAGCTCATCAGGAGCGTTAACCGGGGAAAAAAAGTTTACCAACCGAACGACGAGCATGTCCCCACTTAAACACTCGCGGACTTCACGTACAAAGAAATCTGTGTTGGGAAACCCCATACCAGTGCTGACGATCGATACAGGGACACCCTTGTACCTTCCCGTAATAGTCATGAATCCCCTCTCCGAGGTGAGCTTGAACGGGACGGGGGTTTTGTCCAAGTGTTCCGCTATGATTAAAGCCCTGGATGGAGATCCCACTGCGATCTAAGACCTGTCGATACGACGATCGGTAGACAACAACGGAAAGATTCAAACGTACAATTCTATTCGCGACTTCACCCGTCTTAAGACCAAGGTGATACACACGACCATCACCAGTACGGGGGAAGTCTGATAGGCAATCAGACAACGGTTTTATGCCAAACTTCCGACGGGAGTGGCCTCACTTGCGTCGGTATGCAAGTCTTTCATGTTGATGACGGGGTATGGGTTCAAGCTTCGGGCCTGGGCGATCGCAGCATTTGATCCGAACCCCGGGATCATGTGAGCCGATCAGATTAAGAGAGCGGTATCTACGACAGAGCCTACGCTTCGCGGACGAGCACGGCCACAACGGTAACGCTAAGGCGTTTGTTAGAAGTACATCCGAGACTTTGCAGAAGCAAACACACTCATCCAATTTCTGAAATAGAGCAGTCAGTGAACGGCGACTATAAGAGAAGATAACAACTTACTCCTCCTTCGAAGGGCGTACCGGCTCGAGTAGCCCGTTCTAGGTTGGAAAGGATTACCCATCTGGAAGGAGATTTTGGCGGCAGAGAATAACTTACGTGCCCATGGGCCAGATCGGTGATCATTTATCATGCATGCACGAGCATAGTGGACGAAGCTGTCCGTTACTGCTTGCACCTGTTGCTCGTCAGTTCCACCAGCTCTCCCGGCCAATGTGCATAAGGCCAGCATCTCCGACCCAAACACATTGTCGCACATTCCATCGGTCTGGTGAAGTGTCAACGCGCGAAGTGGTGGAGATCACGAATGAGAACAAACGTATGCGATAATCAAATCCCCATCCCGCAGCCTCATCTCAAAAGGATGTCCATCCGAGACCTGATCTCTAAAGGAACCTTTGAAGTGTTGGGGGATCTTCGATAGCTGCCTGCGATACCTGTGTCAGTGAGGTTCCGACGGGTTGGATTGACACATACAGTGGACAATTGAAGTAGTGCGTTTGGTATAGAGATTCATAGATTATGTTTGATGACCGGACGATAATAAATCCGCTGTCACCGAGACTAAAAAGTCGTAAGAACTCGAACTCTGTCTATCGACGCGCAGAACACACACTTTAACGTTCGCAAAAGACCAGAGGACGCGTTGAAGTTGAGAACCGTTGCCGTGCTGGAACCTATGTCGAACTGCGTCCAGGTGACAGGAGAGACTGTGTTTTAGACGCGGACTCACCAGCAACCACGTTCTTCTCGCGCAAAACAGCAGCGTGGGCATTTTCTAGGCACTGTGCGGGGGTTATCTCCCACCCTTCTATAGCTTCACGCTCCTCATAGCCTTGGGTCGGATCCGTCTCGGGTTCTCCTGCCCAACCTTGCTTCGCATACCGATGGCAGTGGTACATGAGAGCTTGAGAGAATAGTGCAGGGTTGGTTACGTCTTCCCATCCCCCCACACCGTCGGCAACCCCAACTGATAATCCCTGGGACCATCGTTGATATTGAGTCTAGAGTAAATGGGAAGTAGCACGTAACTCACCTACCGAATTATTCATCATCTATGCGGGGACTCGGGTAAGAGTCTGATTCGGCTTGTACTGGAATCAAGTGCGTACCGGTTGTATGTAGAAGAAGTCGTGACCAGGGTCCTTGTTAGCAGGGAGCACGCCTTTGGGCCACTCCAATGTTTTGTCTCTCCATACTCCAATAGGGCTCCTTGGGTCAAACGGGTGGACGGTGGGTAAGTATCTGGACCTCCTTGGTTTAGGGCCTGGTGGCTTCCCTAACCAGCTCGCGCCAACAACAAACCGGAACGGCCGTGGACGGTGCTCGGTGTGTGGGTTCGCGCTGGCTATGGAGAAAGTTCGTAAAGCCGGAAGCGTCGCCACCAGATGCGGATGTCGTTTCGTTCTAATGGCCCGTGTCTTATGTCCATACCTGCACAGGGTTGACGGCAGAGACATATGTTGGGGTTACTCGGGAGTAAAGTAGTACGGGACCCGTGTCACGTGTGAAGCCGGAAATATTGAATCTAAATTTTCAAATATTCTCAAGATCAAAATTGGGTAACGGTGTCCGTAATCCTAGGGTATGTATATCCGTACGTCACGGTATAGGGTTCCATTACGTTCCAATACCTGAGGCTTTCTGCATGGTGTACACCGATGAAACCGAAGCACCAGGCATCGAGGCGGCGTCAGAACTTGGTGGGGTTGAAGCAGGTTGGATATCTGTCTAGACTCGTGTACACGGTGTAGCCTTACGGACAGTCACCCGGCTCAGTTCGACTCGCGGCTGGGTGCATAAGGGGGTACAGTGCACAACGGTTGGGATAAAGAGTGGCTCAGATTCGTTTGCCAAACACTCCTGATAACGTGGTCTGTTTCAGTTTCCCAGGTTTCTTCGGCACTATCCCGGGTTCCCCACCGCTCTTCTTCTGCGATTGTAAAGTTGCGCCGGGAGGTGTTGGTCGTGGAGGAACGGGGAGTTGGGAGATAGACTTCATTCGCTTCGGAGTTGGGCCGTCTGGGGCGGAGTCCGAGTTTCCGTCTTGTGCTGAATCCCCGGATCCTCGATGAAGTTTCTTCAACCCCCCGCGGGCAGAATCGGTGTTGGGATCCTTCCTGAAAGGGTTCCTACTGTCTGTCGGCGTGGAAACGAGGGAAGGGGAGGTGACAGCAGTCGGTAAACTCTTGCGTTGGGCTATCATGCCTAACAACTCCTGTGTGGACTGCTTGACCCGAACACTTGAGCGATTGGGGTTAAAATTGGACGAGTTGGAGAGGGATGGTTTTTTCGCGAGCCCTACCCTCCGAGGCGGTGGCGCGTCGGGCCCATAAACGGAATCCCACCGAGGAGGGTCACGGACCAGCATGAGATGTCGATCCGTGGGCATGGTTTCCGCTGGAGATATCGTGGTGCCGCGCAGTGTTTTGCAATGGCATATGACCGTTTCTGAGGCTCGCGAGTCCAGTCCATAGAAACGAAGCGCGGATTCATGTTCATCCCTTGCATCTTCCACCATCTCCCACACCTCTTCCGTCAAGCCTTCATCAACTTCGTAGCCACAAAAGTGAGGACAAGCTGTGGAACTGTCCCCGTCCCAGGAATCAATCGAATCGTCTTCTTCCAGGGGTAAGCCTGAGTCCGAATCATACCCCCCGTCCGATTCCAGCCTTTCGGGGTTATATTCCCAGCGTCGCATAACAAAATCTGTTATTTCTGAAATGCGAGTCTCGCTGCTAGCATCGCCCAACATCGAGGATATCCACTTTCGGAGGTCTTGTTCTGCCACGATGAGGGGGTCCTGATGAAGGTGGTATTGCTGATATGTTGAAATAGCCGATGATGGTGTGGCCGCCCTGTTCTTTTCTGGGAAGAGTGCAGATGTGTCATGTGCGGGTTTGGGATTGGGTTTCTGTGGCCAACGAGGGTGGAATTTTGTGTTGATGTGGATCACAAAGGGGTTCGGGTGGGAGAATAGCACATTGCTGGAGTCGGAGTCTCTCAATCGCTGCAGAGCGTCTCGAAGGGAGCACTGGAACAGATGGCGCTGGCTCTTGTTGCTGCGTCGAAAAACATCTGAATTCGGGTCGTGAGTACAACTGGTACCCCTTAGGTCTGTGTCTGTGTGAGTGATCTGACAGTAGGGTTAAAAATGGTGCGAACCAAGTATGGCGAGAAGGGGAAAGGTGGAAACCGCAGCAATTACTTGGTCTGTTATCTTCGGACAGTTGCAAAGTCGTAGAATGCGGAGCCCTCGTATACCACAATGCGGGTCTGATTGTTTGCTGGTAATTGTTGGTGCAAAGTGACGAATGCCCAAGTGTGAGACAGACGTTTGGCTGATATCCAGCGCACAAAGGCTATGGAGAGATTTGAGCACGTGGCTGGTCTCGTCTGAGACACATCCCACGAGATTGAGCACGGTAATTAACGCGAAAGACGGCGTGGAAGGGATTTCTTGCAAAAGCGGAAGGTATCTATCTCCCAGGGGGGTGTAGTAGTTCTGAAGTCCCCTTGGGAGATCAGAGTATACTTGCGCAATTATCGACCACACTCGAGGGTCGAGTTTACAGAGGCAGTGTGTGCCTGTGTTAGCGTCACCGAATGTGGGGGGAGATAGGGCACGAAGGACTTCGGGTTGGAGCCTAATACGGCGAGAACCAAAGCAGTGGACCTGATCGGCGTAGTCGAGGAGCGTCCGGATACAGAAGTAAGCGAGGGGTGGGATAGGTTTCGTCTGGGTTGAGGCGCCAGCGCCGCGAGTGCTCTCGTATAACCCGAGTGGGACCGAGCCCGGAATCCCAGACCTGGAACTTTCGTCAGCGGCCTGCCTGACGCGTACCGGGACAAGTACGATTGGTTTCGGACGTGAAGTACCGGCGGACATGGCGGACGGAGTGAGACAGTTAGGTGGTGTGTCTTTCAATCACGGCCGAGGTCTCAGATGGGTTTCTTGAGACGTTTCATACAAGGATGGGAACCTTTTTGTGCCAAGACGCGGCGGCGTGTCTTGAGAAAAATAAATAAAAAACAAAATAAAAAAAGCGGTGATGGGTGGTTACAGAGTGGGTTCCTTCCCGGATTAGGCAACCGCCTTCAACTCGCTTCCACCTCTCTCTCTCTCTCCCCGCCTACGTCTCCGTTCAGCCTCCGCGACGGCCAGCAGGAAGGCAGAAGACACCCTCAACCTCCTCTGTCTTTTCACCAAACACCCCCAAAGTCGCTCGTTTCTTCTTCTGCTCTTCTTCACTCATGGCCGGTCGACCAGGCTATGGCCCGCCAAATCCTTCTGGCCACCCTCCCAATCCTTACAACCAGCGGCCGGGAGGCTACCCTCCAGAAAATGGCCCCTACCGCGGAACTGCCTCTGCAAACTCAAGTCAGGTTCCTCTGGCTACTTACGACCAATCCCCCAGCTATGATGCTTATTGTTTGTGTTCTACATATCTGGCGGTCTGCCCACATCTCACCTCGACCTTTTTTTCACAGCCCAAGGTCACGATTCAGACTCAGACCACCTCTACAATCGCCAGTATACCGCCTCTGTCGAATCTCACTTGAGCGGTATCAGCACGAGCCAGCATGGTCCCTTCTCCGACATACCCGGATCCTCTGCACCCTATCCTGCGTGGTCTTCAGAACGCCAGATACCCATCTCCATGGAGGAAATAGAAGATATATTCCTTGACCTCACCTACAAGTTCGGGTTCCAGAAAGATTCCATGCGCAACATGGTCAGTTGCTGCGCCTCTCCTCCCTCCCTTTCGCTCACCCTCGATTTTCTCCCTCTAGTTTGATTTCTTGATGCATCAATTAGACTCCCGCGCATCCCGCATGTCTCCCAACCAAGCCCTCCTCACTCTTCATGCTGATTACATCGGTGGTCAACATGCGAACTACCGCAAGTGGTATTTTGCCGCTCAACTCAACCTTGACGACGCTGTTGGACAGACCCAAAACCCTGGTCTTCAACGATTACGGAGCGTCAAGGGTGGTCCGGTCAAGACTGCAGGCAGCAAGTCGTTGGACAGTGCATTGAACCGTTGGAGGAACGCCATGAACAACATGAGCCACTATGACCGTCTCCGACAACTGGCCCTCTTCCTGATGTGCTGGGGAGAGGGCGGTAACGTTCGTTTTGTGCCCGAGTGCATGTGCTTCATCTTCAAATGCGCAGACGACTACTATCGTAGCCCCGAGTGCCAGAACCGGGCCGATCCCGTTCCCGAGGGCCTGTATTTGGAACATGTCATCAAGCCGATATACCGCTTCATGCGAGACCAAGGCTACGAAATTATCGACGGAAAGTTCGTTCGGAGGGAACGCGACCATCACCAAATTGTTGGATACGACGACATCAACCAGCTCTTCTGGTATCCTGAGGGAATTGCTCGAATCGTCTTCAATGATGGGGTAGGTCCCGTGTCAGTCACCACCGTGACCGTTCTAATATATCCGCTGCAGAAACGGCTTGTAGACCTCCCACCCTCCCAGAGGTACATGCAATTCAGCAAGATCGACTGGAACAAAGTATTCTTCAAGACCTACTTTGAGAAACGATCAGCGGCCCACCTCCTCGTCAATTTCAACCGCATCTGGATCCTCCATGTTTCCCTTTTCTGGTACTACACCGCCTTCAACTCTCCCCGCGTTTACGCTCCCAAGACCAAGCTCGTACCCTCCCCCCCGATGACCTGGTCCGCAGTTGCCTTGGGAGGCGCAGTGGCGACCCTGATCATGATCGTTGCCACTCTAGCTGAATTCGCATACATCCCTACGACATGGAACAACGCTTCCCACCTTACCACCCGACTTGTATTCTTGCTCGTCATCCTTGCGTTAACGGCTGGTCCGACGGTTTACATTGCTATGGTCGATGGCAAGGAAAACAACGGAAATATACCTCTCATCGTTGGCATAGTCCAGTTCTTCATTTCAGTCGTCGTTACTGTCGCTTTCGCCATTATTCCTTCCGGTCGCATGTTTGGAGACAGGGTCGCCGGAAAGTCAAGGAAGTACATGGCCTCGCAGACGTTTACCGCTTCCTACCCCACACTTTCCGGTCCCGCCCGTTTCGGATCCGTCCTTCTTTGGATCCTGGTCTTTAGCTGCAAGTATGCGGAATCGTACTTCTTCCTGTCGTCATCCTTCAGTGCACCGGTCTCTGTCATGGCTCGGACAAACATCGAACGTTGCAGCGACAAGATCTTCGGTAATGCCCTTTGCAGGAACCAGATGCCATTCGCCCTGGTGATCATGTATTTGATGGATCTGATTCTCTTCTTCTTGGACACATACCTTTGGTACATTATCTGGCTCGTGGTGTTCAGTATTGGCCGGTCATTCGCCCTCGGCCTATCTATTTGGACCCCTTGGAAGGATATCTATACTCGCATGCCGAAGCGCATGTACGCCAAACTGCTAGCTACCGGAGAGATGGAGGTCAAATATAAACCCAAGGTCAGTTGAACGTCTATATTCCTTACTTAGTGGCTAAGATTTCTCCAGGTCTTGGTCTCGCAATTGTGGAATGCAATCATCATTTCCATGTACCGCGAGCACCTCCTTTCGATTGATCACGTTCAGCGGCTTCTCTATCACCAGGTTGAAGGTCCTAACAGCACCCGCACCCTCCGTGCCCCTCCTTTCTTCACGCACAACGACGGTAACAATTCGAAGAGTAACTTCTTCCCTGCCGGTGGAGAAGCCGAAAGGCGTATCTCGTTCTTCGCGTCATCTCTCACCACGGCATTACCCGAAGCCTTGCCTGTCGACGCCATGCCAACGTTCACCGTCCTCGTTCCGCACTATTCGGAGAAGATTCTGCTCAGCCTCCGCGAGATTATCCGAGAAGAAGACCAAAACACCCGCCTCACTCAGCTGGAGTATCTCAAACAGCTCCATCCAGTTGAATGGGACAACTTCGTTAAGGACACCAAAATCTTGGCTGAGGAAAGTGGATTTGACACCCCTACAACGACTGCGACAGAGAAGACCGCTCGTAAGGCGGATGATCTCCCCTTCTACTGCATTGGTTTCAAGACTGCTTCCCCGGAGTTCACCCTTCGCACGCGTATCTGGGCCTCCCTCCGCGCACAAACACTTTACCGGACGGTTTCTGGGATGATGAATTATTCCAAGGCAATCAAACTCCTTTACCGTGTTGAAAATCCTCAGATCGTCCAAAGGTTCGCGGGCAATACCGACAGGTTAGAAAGGGAACTCGAACGCATGTCGAGGAGGAAGTTCAAATTCGTCGTCTCCATGCAGAGATACTCCAAGTTCAACAAGGAGGAGCAAGAGAACGCGGAGTTCTTGTTACGTGCATACCCAGACCTGCAAATTGCGTACCTGGACGAGGAACCTGGAGCCAAGGGCAGCGATCCGAGGTTGTTTTCTACCCTCATTGATGGCCACTCCGAGTTCGACGAAAAGACTGGAAGACGCAAACCCAAGTTCAGGATCGAGTTGCCTGGAAACCCCATCCTAGGCGACGGAAAATCGGATAACCAGAACCACGCCATCGTCTTCTATCGAGGCGAGTACCTGCAGCTTATCGATGCCAATCAGGACAACTACCTGGAGGAATGTCTGAAGATCCGTAACATCCTCGGGGAGTTCGAAGAGTACAACATGTCTGGCCAAAGCCCTTACGCCCAGTGGGGTCACAAAGAGTTCGCTAGGTCACCTGTTGCCATCGTTGGTACCCGCGAGTATATCTTTTCGGAGAACATTGGCGTTCTGGGCGATATTGCTGCTGGAAAGGAACAGACGTTTGGTACCATGACCGCTCGCGCCCTCGCTTGGATCGGTGGAAAGCTCCATTACGGACATCCTGATTTCCTCAACGGTATTTTCATGAACACGCGCGGAGGGGTTTCAAAGGCACAAAAGGGTTTGCATCTCAACGAGGATATCTTCGCCGGCATGAATGCCTTTGGCCGCGGTGGAAGGATCAAACATTCCGACTATTACCAGTGCGGAAAGGGTCGTGATCTGGGTTTTGGTACCGTCTTGAACTTCCAGACCAAGATCGGGACAGGAATGGGCGAACAGCTTCTCAGTCGAGAGTATTATTACCTGGGCACTCAACTTCCCGTGGACCGGTTCTTGACGTTCTATTACGGTCACCCTGGTTTCCAGATCAACAACATTTTGATCATCTATTCAATCCAAATCTTCCTGATCACCTGTGAGTCCCCCCTCTCTGTTTTTCCGTTTCACACTCTGACACCGTTTGTAGTGTTGTACATCGGAACTCTTCACAAGCAGCTCGACATCTGCCCAGCGGATGCGAATGGCAACGTTCTTGATACCGCGTCAGCATGTTACATCCTCACCCCCGTCTTCGACTGGATCAAACGCTGCATCGTGTCGATTTTCCTGGTCTTCGCCATCGCGTTCCTTCCGCTGTTCCTGCAAGGTAAGTTATCCATCCGCGTCGTTACATCTCTTGTATCAAATGAGCCTTGCAGAGTTGGTTGAACGAGGAACCGGAAAGGCCGTCGTTCGTTTGGCAAAACATTTCCTCTCCCTCTCCCCGGTCTTCGAGGTGTTTTCTACCCAGATCTATTCCCAGGCGCTCCTCAACAACCTGGCATTTGGTGGTGCCCGTTACATCGCCACAGGTCGTGGTTTCTCTACCACCCGAGTGTCATTCGCGATCCTCTACTCTCGTTTCGCCGGACCAAGTATCTACATGGGCATGCGTAATTTGTTGATCCTTCTGTACGCTAGCTTGGCCCTTTGGATCCCTCACCTGATTTACTTCTGGTTCTCTGTCCTATCGCTTTGCATTGCCCCATTCGTTTTCAACCCCCACCAGTTCTCGGTTGCCGACTTCATCATCGACTACCGGGAGTTCTTGCGATGGATGTCTCGCGGAAACTCGAGGACGAAAGCAAGCAGTTGGTATGGGTATTGCAGGTTGTCCAGGACTATGATCACGGGTTACAAGAAGAAGAAATTGGGTCATCCTTCAGAGAAACTTTCTGGCGACGTACCACGAGCTGGCTGGAGGGCTGTCCTTTTCTCGGAGGTCATCTGGCCATTGGTCTCTGCAGCTGTCTTTGTGATTGCCTACATGTTCGTCAAGTCCTTCCCTGACGAGAGTGGAAACCAGCCCCCAAGCCCACTCGTCCGGATCGCCCTCGTCGCAATCGGCCCTATCGTTTGGAACGCCACTGTGCTCATTGCCCTTTTCTTCGTTTCGCTGCTCCTTGGACCAATTTTCTCCAAGTGGCAGAAGTTCGGATCGTACATGGCTGCGTTCGCTCATGGCTCCGCACTCTTTGGTATCGTTGGATTCTTCGAGTTCTTCGTAAGTTCACCTAGTCATCTATGCTCATGCATTCGTGCTTAATGGTGATAATATCAGTGGTTCCTGGAACTTTGGGATGCTTCCCATGCCGTCCTTGGTGTCATCGCCATCGTTGCAATCCAACGGGCCATCCAGAAGATCCTTATTGCAGTCTTCTTGACCCGCGAGTTCAAGCACGACGAGACAAACAGGGCTTGGTGGACTGGTCAGTGGTACGGAAGGGGCCTCGGACACTCCGCGATCTCCCAACCCGCCCGCGAATTTGTGGTCAAGGTCGTCGAGATGTCGCTTTGGAGTTCAGACTTCTTACTGGCTCACATCTTGTTGGTCATCCTGGCTGTCCCTTTGTTTATTCCGTGGTTTGATCGCGTCCACTCCACGATGCTTTGTGAGTCAAGCTTACCCGCGTGGGTCTGCCATCACTGACCGTCGTTTCTCTAGTCTGGCTCCGTCCATCAAAACAGATCAGAGCGCCGCTGTTCTCCACCAAACAGAAGAGGCAGCGCCGGTGGATAGTCATCAAGTACTCGATCATTTACCTGGCTATAGTGTCTGGGCTTGCTGCATTGATTGTGCTACGTAAGTTTCCTCTCGCGATGTCCCCGCACCGGTGGATGCTCACACCATTTGCAGCTTCACTCTTCCGGGATCGTCTGAAATTCGATTGTTCGGTGTGCCGGAATATCTAAACGCCCTTGTCATGCTTCGCGCACCTCGAACCACCCTTTCGCATTGTGTACCATTGGCAGGCATCTTGACCGGGAGGAGTTGATCGCTTCCTTCGGCTTACTGTAATCATATATAGATACATACCATTCATTATTATTGGACTAATCGGACTCGGTGTTGGTAATGACAAAGCTTTTTACTGACCACCCTCTGGTTGTGCTGAGGGGTTGAGATGTGCCACGACCCACTGACCTGCACGTGTGGCTGCAACTCGATCGCGACCGGGCCGGCAAGCGCTCGCGTAGCAAACCCTCTCCCTCATGGCTTGACTCAAAAAATGGCAGACCCTGAGGCCGCAAAGCTTTGTACTCAGATAGTTCGTTCACATTTTGGTCCACTGACCGCGGTGCGTGATTAGGCTATCGTCGCGTATTCTGGGACTCTCACTTGTAACGCCCAACAGACGATTGCTTCAGCCTTGCTCATTCGAGGTCGCCTAAATCTAGGACAGATAGTCCAGTTCACATCGCTGAAGCCGCGTACCGTTCGTGCCGCAGCGATAGTCTTGTTCCAACAAAACCTACTATGGCGTTCTTCCGCAGATGAAGAGAAAGAGGTGTTAGAGTTCAACGTGGATGAATGTCTGACGCGCTTGAGGTTTGGAAGGTATGTGTGGTGGGCTGAAAAGAAGTGCGGACCTCTGGTGAGTCTACCGACTTTTCATGGGCTTCCCCTAATTGGACTACCTCTAGGGTGGAGAGACTGTTCAGTTAGTGTTGGATCACGGAAAATTGAAGCCGCCAGATATCTATCGGTTGTTACAGAAGTCCACCCCAAATTTGTGTGAGCCATTCGCCCTAGTTCCCACCACTTTGTGTCACTGAACCACTCTAGTGATGTCGGTATGTAAGGAGACGCTGTATAAACTGGTTTCGGGAGGATATCTTCGACCATCGACCGCATTATCGCACACCTCGCCTCGGGAGAAGTTGATTCAGTATGAAGCTGAGGAAGTGGGGAAAAAAACAGGCTTCCTCACTGCCAAAGAACTGAGACAGGCCAAAGAGGCTGCTCGGGCTCGTGTGAGGAGGGAGGAGCAGGGGGAGGTCACAGGGAAGAACGGTATCGTAAGTGCCGGGAAGCTCTGTGGACTGACAAACGCTCAGTCGTTTTCTGTTTTCCAGAAGCGAAGTGAACCGAAAGAATTCAGCCGCAAGACGAGTAAGGTGAGAAGTAATGCGTTACTTGTCGAATTACAACCATGACAAATTCAAGAAAAAAGCGGTAGAAGAGGAGGTAGATGTAAGCGTTCTCGTGTTCTTTCCGGTGTTACCGACCTGGTTATCTGATTCCGGAGCAGGATGAAGCCTATTTCAGAGTTAATTTCAACAGATTCGACGTGTTCATTCGTAACAGTGTGGGTATCGTTCTATAACAGTCCTCGCTTGTGGCTCACTCGACAAGGATAGCTTGTGGAAGCAGCAGCTCTACAGCGCTTTAATGAGGGCGCGGCTGTGGTCATTCGAGCTACACTCTCAGCCTCCGACAACCCACACAGTGGCCCGAATGAACCCAGGTCAGGTAGGTTGGAGGAAACCTGCCTAAACCCGCCCCCTCTGACCATCTATTCACCCCAGACCCCGTCTCTGTTAACAACATCTCCGCGCAGATCACAGAGGGCGGAGACTTATCACGCGGCCTGTACTATCCTTCAAAACAAAAACCATCACGCATGGAGCTCCTTAAAGAGTACCTCGGAATGCTTGCCTCGGCAGATAATCCCAGCCTCGGCGGGAAAGCAGCATCGTTTGTCAGCTTGAGTGAATCGAAAGTCCAGGTGGAATTCGATGTTATTCACAGACGACTACAAATTCAAGCGTTGGAGACGGCTTGCAGAGACAGGCATGGGAATGAGGGCGTCCGAGTGATGAGGTTGTTGCTAGAGACCGGTAAGATGGACGAAAAACAGGTGAAACTTTGCTTTCCTGCGGATTTCAAAACTAGAAATACTTATCCTAGCAGATCTCCAAGATAGCCATGATGGCGCCCAAGGACTGCCGTCCATTACTGTTTTCGCTTTCTGCGGATGCTTTTATTAGCTTACAAGAAGTTCCTCGTGGAGCGGATCGGAATCCGACCAGAACGTTCTTCCTCTGGTAGCTTACCGGGGTACTTCTCTCGAAACTATCCTACTGACGTGTTCGCCAGGTACGTTGATCTCACAAAGGCATATGCCACACTACTACGCAATGCATACAAAACGCTTTACAATATTGGAAAACGCCGACAAACGGAAGCGGAAGAGCCGCTGGTCAGAGCCGTACTGGAAAAGAGCCAGCGATCTGACGTCAGTCAAGACGTAGAACGGCTATTGACACGAAACGAGCGGGAGGAACTGGCAGCTTGGGAGAAGCGAAGAGACGAGCTGACGCTAGTCGAGACGAGGGTGGAAGAGATGGTGTTTATTCTGAGGACATTGGATAGTGGTGCTGTAGACGACGAGGCATGATGTAGATGCGTGATGTGTAGGCGCTAATTTACCCGTGATCGTTTACACCTCCGTGTGCTCGTCGATGTTACCTTTCCGCCGACATGTCTTGTCTCGGGTGCCTAGAGTCTACTACAGACCCTTGGCCTCTGCAGCGGACACGGTTGCACCGGTCCCCTACCAGATTTTTGACAGATATGCCAAGGTCTTGCAGAAAGACAGGTCAGCCACTCCGGACCGTGTCGAGAACAGTCGGATGGTAGACTACGTACGGGACGAGATTGCGGATAGACTGGTGGAACGTATGCTCGTGAGTTTTGACCCCGTGTTCTGCTTTGTGTGCCCAGACGTGTCGCGTATAGGATATCAAGCGCAAGTTTAACACCGTGCTCGACCTGGGGTCTGGCCCGGGTCACTTCGCGAAACTGCTGGAAACAGAAACAATCCAGAAGGTCATCATGTTTGACTCGAGCAGTACGCCGTTGTTTCTTTACCTTTCTTCGCCGAAAACTCAAGGATGCATAGAGAATCTTTTGTACCGCGATCCCGACGAAGAGTTCGAAGGTACTCCCATCCTTCTCCTTCACTACTCACGCCTGAACATACAACCGTGGATTTTAGTCGAAGTTGAGAGGATCGTTGGCGACGAGGAGAACCTTTTGGCCACGATACCCAGAAACTCACAGGAGGCTGTCGTTTCGTGTATGAGTCTTCATTGGGTTAACGACCTGCCAGGCACGCCGTTTTGTCATTCTGCCTGAGTGCTACGCGTTGAAGGTGTTTCAGGAGTTTTGACACAAATCAAGGAAGCACTCGTCCCCGACGGCGTTTTCCTCGGTGCGATGTTCGGTGGTGACACACTGTTCGAGCTGAGGTAGGCTGGTTGTGCATCACCGTGCCCGTGACTTGGCTTACCATGAGATGCAGGACCTCGCTTCAATTAGCAGAGATCGAGCGTGAGGGTGGGATATCGCCTCGTGTATCTCCAATGACTGGTACAATGTCTCCGAATCATAAAATACCTTTATTCACAAAAAATGGTCTAGATACTCGTGATGTCTCCAACCTTCTTGGTCGGGCAGGCTTCACCCTACTCACTGTGGATATTGACGAAATCACGGTCAATTACCCGAGTATGTGGGAGTTGATGGAAGACCTTCAGGCCATGGGTGAGAGTAATGCGATAATTGGAAGGTAACCTGGTCGTTCGTGAGGTCTAGGTTGGTCCTTCAGCTAATATTTGGAGTTCAGGCGTGGTTACATTCACCGGGACACTCTTGCGGCTGCTTCCGCCATTTACAAAGGTCAGGATACCCTTGATTTGTCGACGCGACTTTTTCCGACGTTTGCCAGAAATGCATGGGAAAGAAGACGGAACTGTTCCGGCCACTTTCCAGATTATCTACATGGTATGCTCAACCCTTAATGCCTCCAAACGAAACCCTGACGCGAAGCGCGCAGATTGGATGGAAACCCTCTCCAAACCAACCGAAACCTCTCGAAAGGGGTTCCGCCACCAAAAACCTCAAAGAGGTGCTCTGAAATCGCTGGACGCGCATTCCTTCCATTGGAACACGGGAGAGGAAAAATTCAGGATTCTTCCTGCCCTGGCTCCGCTACAACCACCTCGGTAGTTTTTTCTTTCCGATTATCCTCTGGCCGTTTGAATTTCCGTTTCGGCATGACACTGTGAAGTGCTTCCTTCCAATCCCTCGACTGGTTCCAATGAAGGAGGATCTCAACGACCTGGTTCACGGTTAACACCTTCCTCGTCGGGAGCTCTGCAAGATAAGTTCCTATTGGAAGACGAGCATGGCGGACACCCGTCTCCACTGCTTTGTCGAGACACAGGTTCTACCACGAGTAAAATCAGATCTCGTCGACTCTATGCGTGGTGCTTTACATACCTTGTACCTGTTGTGATCGACGATTCCTCCAATGATGTACGTTTCCCCTTCCTTCAACTCCGTCAACTCCACATCCGAATCGGCGGTCAAATAGACAATCGTGCCGCGATCCACGGGTGCGTGACCATTTGGGGGGTCCCAGAGCTTTTCGTATGGCTCTGTCCACCACTCGACGCCAGTCCACCGCTTGTACCCAGCGTCACCGATTCTTTCGAGCCGTGTAAGAGTTTTGCCATCCAGAGAGGTACAAAGTAAATGTTCAAAGGGACACGGTGCCTTCTTATTTGCACTGTATGTATACGCGAGCTGCGAAGATAAGGATATCACTTCCTGTGTACAAAGATCAAAAGCTGCAACAAGCGGCAATCTGGGCTGGGCACACCTTCTCTGTCATCTTGTCGTCAAACCCAAGGTCGATGACCAGCCTTGCACCAAACATGGTCCGAGAGCTCGGGTCTAGCTTGACTCGCTTTGACTGCGGGACCGCCCCGTCCTCGTCGTGAGGCTCGGGCTGTGCGGCGGCTCGCTTGAGTTTCTTCCTCTCTTTTTCGCGTGCCCTCCGTTCCGCCTTTTGTTCTGCATATCGAGCAGCTTTTGCGGCCTTCTTTTGAGCTTTTTTAGAGAGAGGTTCGACCGTTGTTTCCTCCGAGGAAATGACGGGACCGTCAGGTACAGGGGGCGCTTGGTCGTCGGTGGTGGACATTGTCGGTCGAGTGCGGAACATGACGACCACAACTCCAAAGTCTTCGATCTCCACATCTACCACCGAAACAAGGCGAGTCGTTCTCGGGAAACCCAAATGCATGAATCCTGATGATACGGTACTGTTACAGCACAGGAGCCATCCTGCAGACCAGAGGAGCTAGAATATATCTCGACCCTGATAACATTCCACCTCACCCGGGGGACCAATGGACTCGATTCGTCTGCATCTCAGATACTCATAACCGTACTCCCGCGGTGCCAGACGGTGATATACTACTACATGCGGGGGATATCAGTGCAGGTGTACCCAAGAGTATGAAGTCGATGTTCGACTGGTTGAGGAGTTTACCTCATCGGACGAAAGTGTAAGTAAGATTGAGCGTTTGCACGAGTATTGTATATTTGTCTCATTGCCCATGAAGGATAATCGCAGGTAACCACGATGTAAGGCTCAGCGTGACAACTATGCAGTGAGGTCGTCTCATTTCGACTTGCAGTTATGTTTGGACCAGAATTGGAAGATTGGCGGGTATATGGGGACGATGGGTTTCACTGGAGAGGTAAGCAAGGCCTAACCTCAAATAATATATCACCTCACTTGGCTGTAGGTGTTCGAAGAACTGCAGGAAGTCGTGAGAGGGGAGGATGTCCGGAGCTCAGGGGTCCACTACCTCGAATACGAGTCACTGGAGGTTGAAGTGAGAGGGAAGGCGTGGAAAGTTTTTGGATCACCAGTGAGTTAAATCGTGTCTGGTGTGGTCACATGAGTTTACCCACCCACTTCCCAGGCTGCTGCACGACATTCCTTTGGTGCATTTCAGTACGAGAACGAGAACGAGGCAGCTTGTGAGTGTCTTGTCTTGGTGATGTCATCGGTTGCGGGGTGAACGTGTCCGCGCGCAGATGTCTACTCCAAGATCCCTGAAGATACAGAAATCCTGTTGACTCACACGCCGGCGCATCATGTTCTGGATGAAACGAAGAAACATGTTCGAGCAGGGTGTGGTGTCCTGGCGAGGAGGCTGAAGGAACTGGAGAGGTGTCGGTTGCATGTTTGCGGGCACATCCACGAGGCGCGAGGGGCTGAAATTGGAGAAGGGAACAATGTGCATGTGAACGCAGCGATTGGGAGCAAACTGGCGGGTAGACCGGTCGTGGTAGATTTGTTGAATAATTTGGAGGATGACTCTGTTTGACTTAGCCGCAACGCGCGAGCGTGACAAACGCGTGTGTCACGTTCATTTCCCCTCCCTTGACCCTCTCCACCGTCTTCCCGAGCTCCGCTCACTTTCGCCGACTGGAGATGGATGTTCAGCTCAACAAAGACCTCTTCAATAGCAGGCTCGAGCGAGTTTTGGTTTCCTGGAAGGTGCTTCCCACTTGGCGCGCGTCCTGCTCAACCACAGCTAATTAGCCGAAAGAGCGGGTCCAAGGATGAAGATTTCAGTTCCGTCGCCGACTGCGATGCCCTCCTTCTACTTGCTGGAGACCCCGCGGGGGAGGAGGAGCCAACCAAGAAGGGTGTCGCTTTCCAGGTACGACCGTTCATCTACCGGCAATTATCACATCCACTGAGTATCTGTGAGTAGACTTGGTTGCTTGGATACGAGTTCCCAACAACATTTCTACTCCTGAAGAAGGACAAACTTCACGTTCTGTGTTCTGCTAAGAAAGGTGCCATCTCCCCACGACGCCGTATTTCCAGGTTCTCACCGACTTCTAGCAAAGATCCTCTCACAGGTCGCCACACCAAAGTCTCCCGTTCCCGTAAATATCCTTGTATTGGCAAAGGGCAAGGAGCCAGCCACCGATGCTCTACCGGAGTTCCTCGAGGCGTACACTTCTTCAGGGCGTGTTGGCACTCTTGTCAAGGAGAAACATACTGGCAAAATGATCGATGAGTGGAATGCGGCTGTCGGAGGTGCCACGACAAAACCAACAGTTGTGGATATTGCTTCAGCGATCTCTGGGTTTGTGGCTGTGAAAGATGAGGAAGAAACTGCAAGTGTTCTATAATCCCACACCTTCCCTGCTGACGTTTTCCGGGAAACAGAACAGCCTGAGGATGGCCGGAAATCTGACCAGGACCTTACTTCAGCACCATATTGCCCCTAAGCTGGAAACCATCGTTGACCGACAAACCAAGATTTCGCATGAAGGCTTTGCTGCGCTCATCGAAGGAAGGCTGGGGTCGGATGACAAGCCACCCGACATGAAGGTTTGGGAAAAGGGCAACCTTGGCAAAGTATGTCTCAGTCACTGGCGTGTTACCTCTGATTGATCACTTATGCTGTTCACTTCGTCAGGTCGATTGGCCATCTGTGGAGTTCTGTTATCCGACAATCATTCAGTCCCAGACCGCATCCTCCGGCTACGATCTTAAGTTCACAGCAGAGTCGACGCCTGATAACATCGCCTATAATGGCGTTTTCTTGGTCTCTGTCGGAATGCGGTACAAGTCCTATTGTTCAAGTCTTGGTAGGAGCATCATGGTGGATCCTACGAAGGTGTGCATCGTCCTGTCCATTCGTTCCCCACTGACTTTTGTTCCAGGAGCAAGAAGCAATCTACGGACTCCTGTTCAACCTCCAAACGGAGCTCATGCAAAAGCTACAAGACGGTGTCGTGGCCCGTGATGTTTATCAGCACGCTATCTCTTATATTCGGGAGAAGAAACCAGAGCTGGAGAAGAACTTCGTCAAAAGTGTTGGATTTGGCGTACGTATTTGATGGTGTTGAGTAACCATTTACCGACCCTTCTTGTTCTAGACTGGACAGGAATTCAGGGATTCGGTCTATCTCCTTTCTGCAAAAAATACTCGAAGGGTCAGGGCAAATATGGCCTTCATCCTTTCGCTCGGATTCCAGGACCTCGTTGACGATCAGGGACAGAAGTATGGACCACTAAACTCTCCCTTACACTCTCCGCTTACACCGTTCTCTGTTAGGTATGCGTTACAACTGAATGATACCGTGATTGTGAACAGCAAACGGCCAGCCACCTGCCTTACGGACGGGCTAAAGAAGCCTAAACACGTCATGTTCTTTTCTGACGATGGGAGCGAAGAGGAAGACACTAAGGCCTCCACAAAGAAAGGTGCCAACGGCAATCCATCTCCGCTGAAGAACAAGACTGCTGGAGGGAAGGTCCTCCGCAACAAAACTAGGAATGCTGGTCATCAAGAAGCAGCTCAAAGCACTGCCGCCAAAATTACAGAGCATCAGAGGGACCTGCACGCTCAGCTGCACAAGAATGGGCTGGCCAAGTACTCCGAGAGCGGATCCGGCGCTGGCGGAAAGGAAGGGCAGGGATGGAAGAAGTTCCAGAGCTACAAAGGTGAACTCGGTCTTCCGAAGGAGGTCGAGAACCTACGGGTCAGTATTACTTTTCGACCCAAATGCGGAAAACCTTCATCCTTGCTTCTTAGATCTTCGTCGACCGAAAAGCTTCGACCATTGTTTTGCCTATCCATGGGTTTGCCGTCCCTTTCCATATCAACACGATCAAGAATGTCAGCAAGAGCGACGAGGGTAACCAGACACTTCTCCGTATCAACTTCCAAACACCGGGTCAAATCGCCGGGAAGAAGGAAGACACGGTACGCTGCAATCTTGCACCGTGCCAAAATATTTCTAACCTCCATCCATAGCCCTTTGAGGACCCTGATGCTACTTTCGTCCGGTCGATCACTTATAGGTCTACAGATGGCCACCGTTTCGACATAATTTCGAAACAAATAACGGATTTGAAGAAAGAGGTCACGAAACGGGAGCAACAAAAGAAGGAGATGGCAGACGTCGTCGACCAAGATTCTCTCATTGAAATCAAGAACAGACGACCGATCAAGCTTCCTGAAGTGTTTGTTCGCCCAGCTCTGGACGGAAAGCGGTTACCTGGGGAGGTCGAGATTCATCAGAACGGTCTCCGATACCAATCACCAATGGGTTCGCAGAAAATCGGTAAGCCACGCTTGACATCACCCACGTCTACTCGATTGTACTCATGAAGTTACAGATATCCTTTTCAGTAACATCAAGCACCTTTTCTTTCAGCCTTGTGATCATGAATTGCTCGTAATCGTCCACATAAATCTGAAGTCCCCGATGATGATCGGAAAACGGAAGGCACACGTAAGTTCCCTCGACCCCATCCTTTCGCTCGCCGGTACTGAAGGGTTGGCAGGATGTCCAATTCTTCCGCGAGGCATCGGACGTCCAGTTCGACGAAACGGGCAACAGGAAGCGCAAGTACCGTTACGGGGATGAAGACGAAATCGAGTTAGAGCAGCAAGAACGGAAGCGAAGGCAGATGCTGAATAGGGAATTTAAGGCTTTCGCGGAGAAGGTGGCAGAGGCGGCGACAACAGCTGTAAGCTCTTACGCAGATAATCCGCTGCCCTGCGCGTTTCACACGCTTCCCCCCAGCTCGGTGATACCATTGAGATGGATGTACCATTCCGAGAGCTCTCATTTGAGGGTGTCCCACACCGGACGAACGTCCGCCTGCAACCAACAACAGATTGTTTGGTGTACCTCTCCGATCCTCCGTTCTTGGTCGTGACGTTGAACGAGATCGAGATCGCGTCACTGGAGCGTGTTCAGTTCGGATTGAAACAATTCGATATGGTTTTGGTGTCCAAGGACTTCACCAAGTCGCCTCTGCATATCAACTCGATACCGACGAGCCTCCTCGACGATGTCAAGCAGTGGCTCGAGTAAGCACCTCCCCCATCTAGGTCGAGAACATCTACTAAGATATCTGCAGCTCGGTGGACATCCCGTTAGCCGAAGGTCCCGTCAACCTTAACTGGAATCCGATCATGAAGCACATCAATGAAAACCCATACGAGTTCTTCGCAACGGGTGGATGGGGATTCCTTGGTGCTTCCGGCGGGGGGGAGCAAGAAAGTGAGGGGGAGTCGGGGTCTGAATCGGAGTACGAGCAGGCCTCGTCCCAGTCTGACTTCTCGGAGGCCAGTGCCTCGGCGAGCGACTTCAACGATGGATCCGACGCTAGTGATGATGCAGGAAGTGGCTCCGACTTCAGCGGCAGTGAAGGCGAGGATTGGGATGAGTTGGAGAGGAAAGCTGCGAAGTGTAAGTGGATTTTTGCGCGTGCTTGGTTCAGCTTTGGTGACGTTTCTCGTAGCGGATAAGAGGGCACAAGACACGAAGAAGACGAAGGGCAATGAGTCGGACGATTCTGGTGGTCGTTCAAAGAGGAAGGCACCTCCAAAGGGCAAGGCGCCAGCCAAACCCCCGGCAAAGAACGGAAAGGTTGCTGGTAAACCCAAGGCTAACGGGAGACGATAGAGATTCGATGTCATGCATCTATTACCTTCCTTTGATTTTGTTTCTTTCCGATAATAGTTTAGCATACGATATATTCCTCACGCACATTTTATTCTCCTCGTCTTCCAGTCGTCGGTGCGATCGGGGGCCATATTTCCCTACAATTCCCGCCATGACCTCTCCGAGCGAAGCCGACCTACCGACCATCTTTGACCCCGTGAGCCTGGTCAAGAAAGGACTGTGTCCTGTGACCAAGGTCAGATACGATGGGGATCCGTTGGAGAGCCATTCGTTGTATTACGAACAGCATGGGACCGGGAAGGAGAAGATAGTCTTCATCACAGGGTGAGCACGCTTGTTTTTGGTGACGGTGGGTTTCCTTGACGGGTCCTCTGGTGCTCTAGGCTGAACACCACATCATTCACTTGGCTGAGCCAGGTCGAACACTTTGGTCGCGATCCAAATTATTCGATCCTCGTTTTCGACAATCGAGGTGTTGGGAATAGTGGGACACCTCTCGGCCCATACACGTAAATGGCTTTGACCGTTGTGTCACATATCCGAACGAGCTGATATCTGGTATGTAGAACGAGCGAGATGGCCGGGGATGTGGTCGTCCTGCTGGATTATATCGGCTGGAAGGAACAACGGGGGATCCATGTTGTCGGTGTTTCTTTGGGTATGGCTCTCCCCTGGATCTCAAGCTTCTAGTGCTCACAGGCTAGGAACTAGGTGGCATGATTGCGCAAGGTCCGTCCTCTGGACACCACATGATTGACATTCCTTGTTGAAGATCGTCGGTGTATTCCCAGAATTATCGACGCTGATACCACACTGCATCGCATCCCTCTCCCTCGTCGTTACCACCGCAGGCGGGCGACCATGGAATAATTTCCCTCCGGTAGGTTTGACGTGAATGTAACGGTGCACGCGACACTCATGGGATTACTAGCTCAAAGGCACCGTTTCCTTGGCAAGGTGATCGGGCTGTCCAGTATCTTTGCGTGAGATGAATCTGACGACTATTTATTTAGAATGTTGATGACCAAAGATCCAAGTGTGCGGATATCGAACACCCTCGGAACGCTGTTCCCGGTGGAGTGGTTAGAAGCCAATGCAGAAGGGGACCCCCGCGGTCGGACGAACAGAGAGATACAGACAGAGGTCAGCCCGCGCCTTTTGCGTGTTTTCAGAGACCTTTTAGTCAACCGCCTTTTTCAGGACTTTTTGAGGCGATACCACCTCGCTCGACCGCAACAATTCATCGGCGTTATCTCACAGATGGCTGCTGGACTGACGCATAGGGTCAGCGAGGACAGGCTGAGGGAGATCTCTAAGCTGATTCCCAAGGTCGTTATTATGACCGGGGACGAGGACCACCTGGTGGACCCGCAACGAAGCAAGTTTATCAAGGAGAACATGCCTGAGGCTGAGCTGGTGGAATTTTCGGGCACTGGGCACGGGCTACTGCTGCAGCGGACGAAGGAGGCGAACGAGATAGTCGCTCGGGCCATCCGAGAGGGCCGTAGTCGATCGTAGAAGACGCGTCGGGATGTTCGGGATGTACAAATAAGGAAGGTTAGGAGTTGAACATTGCTTGAACCAACACCTCCTTCTCCTCCGCGATTCTGTCATGAACACCTTACGCTCGTTTGATTCGCCCGGACTCGCAGTCCCTCCCTCCTCCTTCAACTCTGGACAGATGCCAGACGTTTTCGTCATCCCCCCAGAGGAAGAACAAGGCGAGACTCCGCCCTTTTGTTACTTCGACGCCTCAAAGGCCGTTCTCTCCACCGAACCCGACATCGAATCCGTCGACATTGCTCTCAGCGTCCACCAGCAGATCGCTAACACCGCCCCCATGTTCATTCGTACCATGGAGGAAGAGGTCACCATGCCCGTTCGCCGTTCAGCAGAGGAACCTTCCTCCCCAATCAGCCTGTACAGGTCAGAGGACGAGGACGACATTGTGGAGGTCTACAAGGTTGAAAAGGAGGTATCCCCCGTTGCTGGGAAGAAAGATGCCATGTCTAGGTCCAAGACCTTCAGGGCTCGCGCAACTCAAGCGCTACGGTCCATAAAAAACGTCGGGAAGTCGTCTCGCAAACAGCCTGCACCAGTTCAGACTGTCTCCAGTCCGCCGCCGAACGAGGATGAAAATGCCAGACCCACCACCCCGTCAGTCGCCTCTCGGGCGGAGAAGAACACCCTGTCCAAGCGACGTTCCCGTCCCCTTAGTCAGATCTTCCGTTTCAACCAGGAAGAACCTGCCACGGAGGCTGTTCCCCCATCTCCCACTGATACCGTACGGCCTACGTCCCCGACGTTCTCAGTTGCTTCGCCTCCCCTGTCGCCGACCTCCCCAACTAGGTCCTCCATGCAGTCCTCCGTCCTGGGTTCCTTCCGACCTTCCTCTGTCAGCTCACAACCCGGGCCATCTAGACCAAGTTCATCCCTCCTTTACGATAATCCACCCGCCTCGCCGGCTTCCCTGCGTCCCAAGTCCACCTCCTTCCGCAAGCGTCTATCTCTATTGGAGCTCCCCCGCCTATTCAGTTCTTCATCAACTGTTAGCACAACCAGTTCAGCATCTACTCCCTCCACCTCCTCCCTCGAAGATCCTCCCTCTGATGTCCCTCCGACTCCCTTACCCTCGACGATTTCCTTGGCAAGGCAGTCCTCCCAGTCTTCTTCAAAACGCAGCTGGAGAATGTCTCATCCAGGCGACGATGACAACGTGGAAGAAGATTATGGTGAAATACAGCCCGCTTCAGCCCTTAGCATGGTAAAAGAAGAAGATTCTTACGCAAACGATCTTAATCTCGAGATGAGACTCGATTCCCTTCATTTTGATTCCCTTTCTTTTGACCCTAACGATTTTACCTTGAGTTCGGTTAGGGGGCACGGAACCCAGGTTGGAGCCACTAGTTCCCTCCTTCGCCTTGACATTTAGTACGGAGATTCGTTTGGGCTTTTTATTATTATTGGTTATACCACACCTCTCTCTAGGATTCTCACTCGTTAATGACCACGCTCCTTCTCGTTTCTATGTACAATGTCATTGCATGTATCTGGGTTGCGAGCGATTTTTTTTTGGGGACTGGCCCTTCTGTCGAACTTGACGCCCGGTTAACGGGAGTGATCGAACTCTGTGCCACGACATCATCGCCGCCGGGCTGTTGGATATCCTCAAACATGCAGCTCTATTTGCTGCTACTCGTGCTCGCTACCGCTGCGGTGTCTAAGCCTGTCGAAGAAACCGACCAGTCACTACTATGGGGACCATACCGGCCGAATCTGTACTTTGGTATCCGCCCGAGGCTGCCTCAGTCGTTGATGACCGGTCTCATCTGGTTCAGCACCGTGAACTACCAGTCCGTGCAAAGTGCGTTTGTGATTCTGGCTAGAAAGCGTGGCACACGTGTGTATTGATTGTCGCGTTTCAAGGGACCAGGCATGCATGCGAACAGGATGATAAGCTAGACAGCTACACTTGGACCCAGTATGACCCTCGTGAGGGAGGCGTCCAAGAGATCAAGGATTCGCAAAATAATGTCAAGATAACCACCGAGTTTCTGAAGGTCCCGGGTGGAAAGAATGGTGGTAGCTGGGCTGCTCGAATCAAGGGAGAACCTATGGATGCTTGTGAGCAGAGAACGGACTCTCCGTTTTTGGCGACGTCAAGGTTCACATGCGATCGAATCCCTTACAGCGAAACACATGCACATTTCTACAGTGTTCTACTCCGGTCTTGAAGGCTTTGGTGGCCTCGAAATGCAGAACGAACCAACACCCCAGGTCCGCTTTATCTCCTCTGGCTGGTGGCTGTAGGGGGTATACGCTAATCGACCAAAATCCCCAGGGTTTTGACGGTCCAGTCACCTTTACAGGTTCCACTCCGGACTTGGATGACTTTACGATTCGCATCGAGGACGATCCCGGAAACGTTTATGTGGGTAAGGCGTCTCGCGTTGATGACGCTCTCGGAAGAACAGGTTTTGCTGGATATAGAGTGGAGCAAGGAAGCATCTGGCAGGCAAAAAGTGACTCGAAGCCGGCTGATTCATGTGTTCGACACTGACCCCGATTCCCAGAGTACATCATGGATGACATCTCCGCTCGAGCGAGCAAGATTTTGGAACCTTTCAACTCTCAAGAGTATCAGGGAGAGATTCCCAGCCCCGCATTTACCTTACAGGTCTCGAACACCGTTCAACCGGGAAGTAACCTTTACGCCGTCCAGAAAACGTTCAGTGGTCCCTTCCAATTCGACGTGTTCTACGAAAGCGCAAGTGCGAACCACAAACTCGACGGTATGTTACCAGTACCCCGGAACTCTTGGAGATTCTCATGTACATAATACAGCTCAGACTTTGGATCAGGGGATCCCTGCTTTGACCTCGGCATTTGCTGCTCGCTTCAAGTCGATCTTCCCTATCCCGCTCAGCAATCAAACAACAGAGGAGTTCTCCCAAGCTATTACCTCAAACTTGTTGGGTGGAATCGGTTATTTCTACGGTTCTTCGATCGAAGACAGTGGGTTTTCTTACGAGTGGGATGAGGAAGATGGTGAAACAGAGGACGAAAAACCAAGGGGTCCCAGGCTCACAGAACCTCGAGGATTACTTACCGCGACCCCAAGTAGAAGTTTCTTCCCGAGAGGATTCTATTGGTATGTAAGTCGAGTTAACCGGACCATCAGATGTTCATCTTGCACAGGGACGAAGGGTTCCACCTGTTACAGATCGGAGCTTGGGACAATGCCCTTGGATTGGAAATCCTCAAGGATTGGGTCAACCTCGTTGATGAAGATGGTTGGGTGGGACGCGAGCAAATCCTAGGCGAAGAGGCGCGCAGCCGTGTCAGTTCCTTTCTCGTAATCCTGGGTCTGTGCCCTTACATTCCATCCTACAGGTACCAAAAGAGTTCCAAACCCAGGTCCCAACCTTCGCGAATCCACCTACCCTCGCTATGGCCGTCACCGCTTTTATCGGAAGGTTGAAAGCTCGCTCCTCAGGACCTTCTGACTTCGATCTGGGTATGGGGATGGGCGACCAGTCTGCTCAAGTCCGCATGTCAGATGACGCCCGTGGCGCCCTTCGGTTACGTGACATTCACCTCGAAGAACAAGAAGTCGCTCGAAACTACTTGAATACCATCTATGTTCCTCTCCGCAGACACTACGAATGGTTTAGGCGAACCCAGCGCGGACAAATAAAACAATACGGCCGTAAAGCGCGTTCAAGGATGGAAGGGTACCGGTGGAGAGGCCGTTCTGAGACCCACGTCCTGACTAGCGGAATGGATGACTACCCGAGAGCTGCCGCTCACGCTGGTGAATTACACTTGGATCTGATCTCTTGGATGGGATTCTTCAGTAGGACCATGAGGGAGATTGCGGAATTCATCGGCGAAGAGGACGATGCGGAGACGTTCGCTGAGAACGAAAAGGCGGTTATTCAGAATATCGATGGTACCCCACCGAGTCTCGATGGCGTTGTGCAAATGCTCATGGCTTTTCTTGACAGACTTGCACTGGAGCGAAAAGGATCAGATGTATTGTGATCTCGGGATCGACCAAGAAGGTCTGTTATCCCAAACACCCTGCCGTCTCTCTGCTGAACACACCTAGACGACTCGTATCATGAATGCAATCGTGGTTACCTTTCTCTCTTCCCTCTCTTCCTCTCTCTTGTCGATCCGTCTTCCCCGCACCTCGGAGCCATGTTGGACTTGATGAGCGACCCTGAGCACTTGTGGTCCCCGTATGGTATCCGCAGTCTTTCTCTGTCGCACCCTGAGTTCGGAAAGGGCGAAGACTACTGGAAAGGTGCGATCTGGATGCCGATGAACTATATGGCCCTCAGCGCACTTCACGAGGTATTCACTCCTCTAATTTTGCTTGCATCTTCTTACATACCGCGAACAGAAGTACGCCGCCGTGGAGGGACCCTACCAACACCAAGCCAAGAGGATCTATAACGAGCTGCGGACGAACATCATAGACAACATCTTCAAGGAGTACGAGCGGACAGGCTACGTATGGGAACAGTATAACTCGGAGACCGGGGAAGGTCGAAGGAGTCACCCGTTCACGGGATGGACCTCGCTCGTGACACTAAGTAAGCGCATCTTCACGTCGGCTGCGTGATATGATGCTGATATGTTCCCAAGTTATTTCGGAAAAGTACTGAGCCGCATTTCCATACTAGTAGCTAGGGTCGTGATCTGCAAACCAATACCCAATGCCTGGCGCATTGGGGTCCGCCGATAAATGATGAAACTTGATTCACGAGGACGGCAGGATGGTCGAGTGGTCTAAGACGTGGGATTTAAGTTACATAAACTTCCCCATCACGCAAGTGGCGCGGGTTCGAACCCCGCTCCTGTCATCGTCCTTTTTTCCCATCTTGTGTTTGTCAATTATGGTTCCAAGAAACATGAGCTACCTACGTGTCTATATCGAAAGCAGATGCGAGAAAGAGGGTGGTATAAACAAATACAGAATAAAACGAGGGTCATGATGAAGAGTCTGCGCGAATTGTAATGTCCCCTGCTGAACCATCGTCACCACCATCAAGAGAATTCGTCCGCGAAAAACCAGCATCAGACTGATCTACCAAGGTAGTTGAGTCGTAAGTGACACTGTCCCGCTCATCTGGCGACTCCAGAGTCGCCTCCAACCCCGCTAGCCGACGACGGTTCCTCCTGGAGGAAGGATGGGGATTTGGCTTGGGCAGAGCCACGAAACCATCGGACTGCAACCTTGCAAGCATGTCTCTGGCCTGGCCAGCTGGATCCTCCTTATCGACCGAACATGTCGTATCGACCGTAAACGATGAACTCGCAGCGCTTGGACGTGTTCTTCGAGCTCGGCGTCCAACGTTCTCGCCACTTCGTAACTTCTCAAGCAAATTGTCGAGGACGGACGTGTCTTCGCTCTCGGAAGCCTCTTCTTGAGCTTTTTGTCTGGCAGCTCTCAACTCTTCTGCAGCCATACGCCTCTTCTCCGCAGAAGCCTTTTGCTCCGCAAGAGTTTGATTGTCCACCCTGCATTTCTGTAAAAATATTAGTGGGAACGGCCAAAAGTGAGCTCCACAAGCTCCGATGCTCACCTTGTAAGATGTGATGAAGGTCTTGAAAATTCCGTAGAACTCGGAGGATGTCGTATTCTTCTCATCTTCACCATAGAACTGCGCGACCTCTGAAAACGTTGACTCTGCGGCACCGACGTCGTCGACCAAGTCTTCAAGCAATGCGGTTGCCTTCTTCAAGAAGGCCCACATCTTAGTGCCATACTGGTTGGTCGGTTCAACGTTTGCAAAGTGGTCTGTGAGTTCTTGGCGGATCCTCTTGAGACCTTCACGCAGATTTCCAAGGTCCTTCCGGATGTCCTGGAGGCTGTCTAAACCTGTAATCAGCTTCGCATTCGGGTTGTGTGGACTACACTCAACAGCACCTCTGTATGCCTCGGAGGGGCGGCTCAGTTCCTCTAAGAACTCCTCCATGTCAGGGAAGTGTTTGGATACGGTCCGTTCAAGGAAGTGCAAGAGGGTCGTGTTATTCACCGACTTAGTGTCTACGAGCTAGAGAAACGATGCGTAAGTGCAGAGTAGCCGACACTATGGAACTTATCTTACCTTGTTGATACTGCTGACCCTGAACCCGAAAGCACCGCCCTTGACACCTGTCCCATTCATGTAATTTCCTATGAGTAGGATAAGCTGGTAGTCCACAGTCAGCTGTCTCACATCACACCCGCTTCCTATGCAGGACTCACGCTGAGAAGCTCTTTGAAATGCTTTGCATTCAAGAGCGCCTGCCCGGCCCCCGTAAGCCTCCTAGCGCTCTGAATAATCCGGTGTCAGACCAAGAGGACCGAATGCTTTGCGGGGACACGAACCTCATCCAACATCGTCCAGCTTTCCTCAAATGCGGTCTTATACAACATGCCTTCTACACGCGGGCCCAAGCGGTCGATCTCAATGAGTTGGACCATTAACCTATCAGCAGGGTGGAGTTCGGCCAGTTGTTCTGGAGGGGCTTTACGATATATGTTGAGTTTGCCAACCTAACCGTGATAGTCAGACGCGACAAACTCTTTGAAAGGGAATACACACTTGTTCGGGAGTGGGAAGGATTGGTTTGAGCTCAGACAAGAATAGTTGCGTACAAACACCCTGGTCGAATGATGCGATCTTGGCTGCGATCTCCTCTGGACTGAGATTCTTGACAATCTTGGTCAGAATTTCTGTACCACGTGTCAGTGGTAACTCGCACGGTAGCCTCGCTTGATTTGCTCACCGACGCGTTTCTTGGTGTTGGAATCTAGCACACTCTTAAGTTCCGCCTGTTTCTGTCGAGCTAATACATCGTCAGTCCGAAGGGCCCCGAGGACCGGAGAAAAGAACAAACCCATAAGATTGACAACCAGTTGTTTGGCCTTAAAATCTTCCTCCATTTCGACCCAAACACCGTCGAGCTGCAGCTTCTTGAGCCACTCTTCCTCCTGCGTTTGGTCATCATTAAATACTGTCTTCTGTGCCTGTTGCGGGGGAAGCTTATCCCACTGCAGTTGCTTCATCTTCGTACTCGGGGTTATCGACAGGTCCTTACGAGCAGAGAAAAGATTATTGATGCTGGGGCTAAGCAAAAACGACCCTCTAGCAGAGTTAGGAGCGGAGTTCGGCAATGAAGCATGGATTTTGCCATTCGAAGGAGCAGCCATAGAGAATCGACCTCCAAGCTTTCCAGGGGGAGGAGGTGGTGGTGGTGGTGGCGGCGGGGGGAATCCTCCAGACCCAGAAATGGGAGGCGTGAATCCAGGAGGGGGCAGTGGTGGTGGTGGGGGAGGGGGAGGGGGAGGAAGACCATCCATTCCAATAATACCAGAAGTACCAGGGAGAGGCGGCGGAGGAGGAGGAGGAGGAGGGGAGGTATCTTCTGACAGGGTGTCAGACATCCCAGGCAGTGGAGGGGGTGGGGGCGGCGGGGGGTCCGATCCAGGCTCCGGCAACACTGTAGAGGACGTCACAGGACTGGGGTTTATTGGAGGTTGCTGTCCCCTTGCGGCCAGCTTCTTGCGTAGTTGCTCTGCGAATGTCATACCTCCAGAGATACCGTCAGCCTCACTAACAGATGTCGGTTGGGTGTCCTCCGTAAGACCTGACGAACCACTCTGACGAGGTTCGGTTTCATCCTCATTATCATCGTGACCCGTGATAACATCCGAAGTAGCCAGAGGTGAAGAGAAATCCACGAGAGCACGGGCACCGCCCGGCCGTCTCGGTGATCCCCTGAGACTTCGGGCTCCCGAGGACGGTGGGACCTGAATGAAGAGACGAGTCAGAAAAGACGGATGTTTCGCTGCGGGGGGTAGCGCGTACAATGTTGACGCCAGCAGCAAATTGCTGTTCTAGTTGCTCTTGTGCTTCAGCATCATCGGCGTCCATGAACTGAGACAGGTGCCCGTTCTGCGCTTCTGACGACCTCGTAGACTTTGTGCGTTTTTTCACGGAGGAATTTCCAAGTCGCCTTCGCAGACTACCGTTTCTCGGGCCACCCACAGAGTCATCCTCGGTATCAGATTCGTCGAAACCAATCGCGTCACCCTCACGTTTCCGTCTTCGCCTATCGCGGCCTTCAAGAATGCTGATCGTCTTGTGACGCTGGAGGTGTTTCTCGAGGTTGTCGATCAAGGTCTTTCTATCCATACCTCCGGAGTTCTCGAAAGCATTCTCGGCGCCCTTCCCAACCTCCTTCAGCATCCTAAACAGTTCCATGATCTGAGCCTCGAGCTGTGCGATCTGTTCTTCGTATCCAGCCTTCTGCGTCTCGAGTTTCCCCTGGAGACGAGCGGTATTTGCACGAGAAACCTCGAGTTTCTCCTCCAATCGAGCGATCTCCTCCTTGAGCCTACCGACCAACCCATCGACGCCCTGAGAAATCTCAGCGTCAAGGGCATCCTTCTCAAGCTTGAGTTGTAGTGCGTAAGCTCTAGCCTCAGCAGCTTCGTCCTCGACGGCCTGTAACCGATCCGTTTCGTTGAACTGGGCGATTATCCGCTCGACAGACTGCCCGAGCCTGTGTTCTGCCCCCGCCAATTTCTTGTCTAACACAACATCCGCTACGATGGAGTCGATCAGCTGGTAGTAGTGTGTTAAGGCAGGACCATCTTCTCGGATAAGCAGGAGATGTTGTAGGGTAGACAAGAAGTAGTCCCTGGCTTTCAGGTTCTCCGTCTTTGCCTGTATAGCGTTGAATACGTCTTCTGGCCTCCGAAGGTCCTTCAGGAACTCCTGATCGAGACGCTCCCGAAGCTTTTTTTCATCTTCGTCGAGAGTTTGTTGGAAAATCGTCAGGAGCTTATCGAGTGGCGCGTGGCCAAAGGGGCGCAGGATTTCCAAGATCCGGTGCAACCCAGCCGCCTCCATCTGGGAACGGTGATGTATGCGTAAATCTAGGTCATTGCAGGCGACTAGAATACCATTCATCATGATCATGCAGCCAACCTAGAAGCGCGTGAATGGCCAATCTGGGACTGTGAAGACGGGGGCACAAACGGCATAGTCATTCATCGAGCTATCTGGACCACCAGTTCGCCGGACTTCGTCGCTGGCCCCGACCAAACTTCCCATAACACCCCGTCCAGATATGGATTGCTCCATCGATTTAAACCAGTATGTGTACGGTGTCGCCGCTTCATTATTTGCGGTGCTGAGGATTTCGAGGCCGTTGACGACGAGAGGGAATCCCTGGAAGTCCCGTTCGTAGATGAAGAAGATCAAGACATCAGTTATTGCCTTCCTTGTTTGCAGGTGTGGGGTATTTAACGATGCAGCGACTTGGCTGACGATTGCCGGGTGGGTATATGCTTCCTGGGCACCGAACTAATAGTGACGTTAGGTCAAGTACGTTAAGATGGCGCCTTCAGCTTACCTGGTTATTGAGGATTGTCTTTATACACTTGGCGATACCAAATTCTAGTTGAATGTCCTCGTTTCGCCTGAAAGAAAGTAGGTTTCAGCATGGCGAAGAAAAAATGGCAAGGTGCTAAATCACCTCTTGTTTCCCTTCCTCGATATTTGCGCGAGGGCCTGTGCAAGTACAGAAGTACCCTGTATTGAAACGAAGTGTTTAAACCAGCTAGAATGACTTCAGCGACAGCAGGGTGAGAACGTTGTAATAAAGTTGACCTCAGCTGATTACTACGCAAGGAAACCTCTAGACTCGATGCCTGTTTTGGAGTGATAGTTCGGTCCATAAACTTTTGGATGTACCACTCGGGCGATCCTTCACCAAAAGGGGCGGATTGACCGGTCTCGGCTTGTTTCCTGGTTTGGTTTTCACGCCTACGCTCCTCGGACCACCGAAGATGTTCTGCATTATACACCATCTGCCACTTCTGATCGATGGTCATATTGGGCATATTGTCACCAAGGTCCAAAGAACGCTTGATCTCCTGGAACAGCACCTCGATCTCCTCGTCGTTGTTTGGTCTGGGAAAGTAAAATTCTTCTCCATGCATACCGTAACGAACGGCGTGGAGGGCATTTCCAATGTGAGTCGAGTGGTGGTGCTGGGAGGATGAATCTGAGACAGTGGAACGGGCGTTCGCTGACATGCGATCGGACCTGGTCGTAGCACGAGATGTCGGTCGAGCGGTCTGTTGGTTGGAGCCCCCGCGCCGCGAGTGATAACCCCCAAAGTCTGAGACGGAGGGGCTCCTCTGCCCCGAAGACACCGAGGTTTCGCTCACGCTCGTAGTTGACCGGTGATGGGAATAGGTCTTATCGGACTCGCTGTAAAGGGTGGACGACTCCGCGGTCGACGGCGAATTAGTAGGAGAAATTGGTCTGGTAGCGGGGTGCGTATTATATAGCTGATCTCGGTCCTGCCTCGAGCGATGCATAGTGTAAAGGTTGAGCTCGGTGCCGTCGACGGTGAGAGTAGGATTGGTGATTGGCGCAGAAATCACGCTGCCCACAGAACCGCGAAGGCCTTGCGAGGTTGTCCCGACGTGAATGGGCGAATGAGGAGAAGGAGCGAGTTCTTCATATGGCTTGGAGGCACCGAGTTCGGAGGCCGTCGACACAGAGGATTGACGAGGTCGATTCTTTTTGCGAGTGAGGAACGAGTTCATACTCGAGGCCAGAGGGTAGCAGTCACAGTCCTTCCGGCGCCGTCGTCGCCGTCGTCGCCAGTGATGTCGAAAGGCGGAGGGGTGTGGTTATAACCTGAAAGAATGATGGGAAGCACGCCCAACTCTTTCTCACTCACTTCCACTAGCCCCACTTTCGTTCCCAATGGCCCTCCGTACCCTCTTCGTTTCCTGCGCTCTCTTCTCTGTCGCCCTCGCTCAGTCCACGGAGCTCCAGCTGGAAGGCATCGAGGCCCATTTCCAAAACGCACAACTCGTCCCTGTCCCCATCCCAGCGTTCGAACCGACGGCAGTCCTCACGGCTAACTTCCAGGGTCTTGGAACAATCACACCTGGTCAACTCGTCTCGGATGATCGTCAGAATCTTCAAGGCTAATCCTCCATTTGCCAAAGGCTGAATAATTTTACAGAAGTTGCGAACGCCCCTGACCTCACGTTGACACCTGCTAACTCGACCGTTACCTTTGATGGAAACTATACGGTCGCGATGATCGACCCCGCCGCTGTTGGCAGTGACCAAACTGATGGGCAAACCCGTCACTGGCTCGTCAACGGTGCTAGGGTTACTGGTAAGCTTTCCTCTCGTGCCGATGTGAAGAACTCAGAATAACATTCCCTGCAAGACGGCAGAATCACCTTTGAAGGTGCCACTACGATCACCGAATATGCCGGACCCGCTCCTCCCGCTGGTTCTGGACCACACAGGTCAGTGCATGAACGTAGTATATCTTTCTTGTCTCGCCCTCCAACACGACTACAGGTACACCATCGTAGTCTATGCCCAGGGCGATAACTTCACCCCTCCTCAGGACCTCTCCGGTCCTGTTTCGGTCGGGCGATTCACCTTCCCGGACTACGTGCGGAACACCAACCTGGGACCCCTTGTTGCTGGGATCTACTACCAAGTTGAAGAAGGCACTGCCACCGTTTCCATCCCCGCCACTTCCTCTGTCGTTTCTTCCACTCTCCCAGCTGCCCAGCCCTCCAGCTCTGGAACCTCCTCCGGTACCAGCAGCGGATCCAGGCCTACTAGCACCAGCACCAATAACAACACCGGTGGCGCGATGGGTAAAGTCATTAGTGGCTCTTTCTTGGGCCTCGCTGCTGTCTTGAGTTATATCATGTTGTGACTTTAATCTTCGTATGCAGCGTGCAGCAGCAATGGACACTCGGATAGGTATACCAGTATCGTTTTGGTAGTTATTTACGCTCCTTGATTTCGCATACGTCGGTCGTTATTTAATATACATCCATCTCATGGGACAAGCAGGAGTGAGGTGAGGTAGTAAATATGCAATACGTGGTTAAGGCTAACAGGTCAACCACCGCCTAAAGCTCAGCAAGGCCACTCATCACATTTTAACTGGCATCATTGTAACGCTCTCGTGCCACTTCGTGGGTGTTGCTGTACGAAGAGTAACCACCATTTGGCAGTGACTCGATGTCCTTACCCTTTGATGCGCCGAGCCCCACCCCTTGGGCATATATGGCCGTTTGTCTGTAAAGAACAAAGTGAGTAACAGAAAGGAGAGGGAAATAGGACCCAACACACATGGGGTCGACCCTTCCTTCTCCGTTGGTCCCCAAGCCTGTGCCCTCCGTCCAGCCCATCATCTTCAACAACTTGTTCCCAACGTTATTCTCATCCCGGCCTGGATTGAGAGGGGGAGGTGGCGGGCTCGGGGGTTTGGGTGGGCCAGGCGCGCTACGTCGACCATTGCCGGGGACCCCGCCACCCGAACCGGATGGCGGTACGGGTGCATCGGGTTGATTGTGCATCACCCGTCGCTCTGAAGCTCGGTCACGATACTTCGGTGCCTGCTCGTCTGTTTTTGGCTCGTTCTTGCCGTCGGCGTCCGAACTCTTAAGTCGCGCGGCTTTGACTTTCTCCCTGGCGATACCTCTGAGGTTGGCGTCCTTGTAATTTTTCTGCTTCCAGGTTAAAAACACGTAAAGCGCGTCTTAGGGGGAATGGACGATACCTTATGGAGATCGGACTCGTTGTTATGCCGCTTGAGTTGCTCAAGTGACTTGAACTGTCGAGCACAAAGCAGACATGCCATGGTTGTCGTGTTCGAAAATTCGAATTCGGTTTCTGGAGGAAGCTCCTCGGATTGCGAGACCGTCGGTTGTTCTATGGCTTGGATCTTTACGGTCTGTAGCGCAAAGTGGTTAATCAAGGGTGATCTCGATTTGTGAAAAGAAGCTCACCGAGTCTGATGAAAGCACGGCTAGTGGTTTATCTTGGTTAATCTCTTGAACGTAGTTCCACTTGTTGATGTTGCTTGTTGTCTAAATGGCACGGGGGTAAACAATTCGAGCTTGGATGGGAATCGCGTGTCGACTGGCCTTCTTACTAGCAATTAGCGGTGCAACTTTCTTGGGGACAACAACTGCGTGTGACGCATCGTCAATTCACACATCCAGAAGACTATTCTTGCGCATCTCGAGGTATGAGACAAACCCTTGGAATCTCCCGCGTTTGGATCAGAATCATCTTGTCCATCCCCCTCCTCCGCGAGCGAGAAGCCCAGCGGGACAGGTGCAACCTTTGACGTAGAAGAGGCTACGGAGTGATCAGCAGAACAATTCACGGGGCCACTGCCGGTTTACCTGTCAGCACCGGTTTGCTTGCAGATAAACCACCCTTATTGAAGCTCAGGGTGACAGGTTTGTCCGATAAAGGTAGGACGGTGGCTTCTTTGGGTGCCTCTTGGGCCGTCGCTGCCAATGTTGTAAGCATCAGAGAACGAGGACTCGCCCGACTGAGAGCTGACCTTTCTTTTTCTTCTCTTTCTTCTCTTTGTTAGCCTGTTCCTGGCCGGTCTTTGTGGATTGTTCGACTTCGAACTCGAGAACAGCAATCATCGAACCCTCGTCCCAGTATTTCACGTGTGCGTCTTCCAAACCGCCGAGAGCCATCGAAGAAGGGATGCATGAATCATCTTTAAGGGAGTAGTCGGGTATAGGTTGGAATGAGTATGGGTGAGCGAAGGATGCTGCCACCGGTCTGTCGGAAATACGGAATCCGTTCGGGTGGATCTGCGGAGCCATCGTTGCAGCGAGTGTGGCTGATGCAGACTGGGAAGACTGAGCGAATAGTTCTTCCACACGAGAGGAATGGAGACAATACCTGTTGGTCAACAAACTCGACGAAAGCGAATCCCCAGCTCCCCAAGGTCACCTTATCCTTAATAAGAATGATCCGCTTCATTCCTTTAGCACCCTCCTTTCCAACCCCCGAGGAGGTCTTCATGGCCTGAGCAATAGCCTGAAGGCCAGACAGAGGGTCAAGGCCGCGGAAGAGCAGAACCGGGGATTGAGAGTTGCCAATGTCTCTCGTCCCGTCATTGGATGATTGAAGCCTCCCCCCACGGCCCTTGTCGTGGGGAGTTGCGCTCTGAGAATAATCAATTTTCACCCTCCTGCCGCTATGCTGGGCGCCCGTCTCCAAGGCTTTGTAGAACGCGGCCGTGGCAGACGCACCATGCGACGCAGGGGGCGGGATCTGTATAAACGGGAACAGGGGATCCACAAATGCTTTCGCATGTTCTGTGCTCGTGAACTGCGCGAAGCCGAATCCCTTCGATGCACCTTGTAGAAAATCCCAGGAAGAAGAATACGTCAATCAAAGCGAAGGGAGCAGGAGACGAATGGGGCAAGTGCCTGTTGATCTGTCTCGGATTATCGTGACCGACTCGATGCTGCAGTTGTTGCTGGCGAGGTGGGCTTGAAGCTACAAAAGAACATAATGCTCAGAACTTGTGGATGCGGCGATAATACGAGCCTCACATCTGATTCGGTAAAGTCTGGATCCAAGCCCAGGAAGATTACGTGGGGACTGGGTTCACTGGGTACCAGCCTCTTCTTGTTGTAGCCCTCTCCGCCCCCGTGCCCCTGGTCGTTGCGCTTTGAGTATCCGCTGCCGTAGTCATCGTACGCCTTCTGGCCGTCGTAGCCCTGGAAAAATATGAGTTTGGAAGAAGTGGTGAAAGGTGTGTTGCGAGGAGACCGACCCCATTGTTGTATTTCCTTCGTTTCCCCTCTGTGTAGTAGTCGTCGTCCCGACCGCGGGCACCCCCCCTGGGACCGTCGTTCCACGATGAATAATCGTCTTGTTGCCAGTAATCCTTCCCTCTGTCCCATTCCCTGTCTCGGTTGTGGTAAGACATGGTGATTGTCAAGGGGTGAGTGAGGGCGTCTGAGTGGGTGGCAGATTCCGAAACTCGCGACCTCTCTTGACCTAAATCAACATGGGTGGACACGGTGAGTCTTACCGCCTCTCAACGCCTGGAATTCATCTGACCGAACTCGTGCAGGATACGTTAAGGTATGTCTGTGCCCGCTGCAGCCCGTCGTCTGGCTCGCCCGCTCAATCCCCGGAAACTCGTAGCATGACCCGGCTATCGAGCGTTGGAATATCATGGTCAGCACTTTCCTCCCAAACGTCTTAATTTCCACTGAGTAGAACCGGTACCACAGCGAGAGGATGTGTACAAACACTTCAAGTTCACTCCGAGAACAGCCGTGATTTCCATCATCGGGCTTTTCGCTTTCCCTGCATCCGTCTACTGGATCGCTGCCAGCACCGATGTACGTTCCGCGAATACCATATCTGCACGACAATTCGCTCATTCAAATGATACAGGTACGGTGGAAGTGGGAAGGGGTAAGGAAAGGGCAACCCTTCGCCATTAAACCCTCAGAGCCCACACCCGAAGCCGAGTAAATTGGCGGTAACTAGAATCTCTTGCACAATTCTATCGCTATCTTGCAACCTCCACCAATTACTGTGCTCAGTAACGCGTGAGCAGGAGCTCTCTGTGAATTGTGAACCACCGCCGTGTCCAAATGCTCCAGTTCGTCATCCCTGAACTCCTTTATTACCTCCCTCAGCAGAGGTAGACTCGGATGATCGGGGAAATCCTCAAGGGCTTTGAGTTGGCTGTAGGCAAGCGGTCAGCATTGTTGACCACGTGTGTCTTGGATGAGGGATCGTACTCTTGATAATGTTCTCCAATAACTGTCTCCACGGCTTCTGTGCATGCCATGGCGGCTTCCTTGCCCATGAGAGCGGTGACAACACCCAAACCGTACCCAGCAACCTGGGCAACCTCCCATAGAATAGTTGGTCGCACATGGTGCTGTAGTTGCATCTTGTTCATAACACTAAGATGCTTCTTCTCTTGGTCCCACATTTCCTGCTACCGTTAAGTCCGTCAACAGATCAACGTGGGACGAGTTGGACTCGCCTGGATCAGTGGACCATACTGAGGATCCCTCTGGAACACGGCAAGCTGTCCTTTATAGATGTAATTGGCTGCCACCTCGCCCGCTTGGTCGACCCTCAACGCGCTCTGGAGCTCTTCGCGTTGTGCTTCGGTCAGGTTCTCAGGTGTTCGAGTCACGGATGGGTCTGTTGCTTTGGATGGATCGAAGTACATTGCTGAAGGCTGCGGTTGTGGATGCGAAGACACAGACACGTATCTGACCCGAGCGAGGGATCGCAAAAGGTTTCTTGTCGCAGCTCGGCCTAGCATCGTCGCCGGCGTTGATCTCGAACTCGGGTGGTCAGACGGAACGGAATTCGATCATAAGTCGGGATGGTTAAACTCGCATCAGTCCATTTCATCATCTAACAACGCCTCCGGCATCTGTGTAGTCTTCCTCAATGGCTCCCTTGGTTCAGTCTGGTCTTTCGCCTCCTGCTCCTTCTCTCTCCTTCGTTGTTCTGCCAACTCCTGCGCCTTCTTCTCCTTCACCGCAAAGCCCTTGGTACCAATCCTTGTGCAAGTAGCCTCTAGAGTCTTCATGTTCACCAGCACCAACGCCCCCGTCTTCGAAAACTCCGGTACCAGGACAATCCTACACCTCCTTTTCCCCTCGAATTCATCATCCTCCTCTATGAGTTCTGTTGAGAATTCAGGTTGATTCCCGATCACATAAAAGTCTGGTGTCACTGGAAGAATAAACGGCTCCAGATCAAAGTAGGGATGACACCACAGGGTATCTGGTGCTGTAGGTGCCATATGCCTCCATTTCAGACTGTTCTCGGCCATCTGTATCCGGGTAGTCGGTGGGGATACGACATACTTGTACATATCGTCCAACGGCTGCCCAGAGTTTACCAAAAACGATCGGCTAAACGGTGGAGGAGGTCTGGGCGGTTTCAACCTTGTTCTGCCCACGTCGCCTTCAGTCTCCGTGTCCACCTCGGTCTCGGTCTCGGTCTCTGTCTCCGGTTCTTCACCGGTGGCAATGCATAGGTACACAGGGTTCGTCTCGCATACGAACGTACTGTATTCGTGGACTTTGCCAAACATCCCACGCGGAACCCGTTGTTGCGGGAGAATTGTTCCTGATGGGTCGGTAGGTCCTGGGACAAGGTGGATTGGCATCGTCCTAGCGACATCGAGCATGAAAGCTCCCAGCTGTAGTGTAGGCGCGGTCGAGAAATCGATCACTTCCTGGTTCTTCCACTGTGAAAGATAGTATTGATTATCCAGCCGGAACGGTCCCAGTAACTCATTATCACTCACCGGTTTGGTATTATCCGTTTCTTCATCTTCCTGCGGGAGGAGTACTATAGGTGCAAGAGAGTTGCCTGCGATAATCAGGCGTGCTATCCGCGAGGAGGTCTTGACGTCCAGTTCCCCAACGAGGAATTCGGCCAACATGGCAATACCCACGTCATTGCAATTCTCGTCATCGAGTAAGAGTCCAGATATAAATGCCACCAATTCATGGGGCTCGCCACCATCTATGATGTGGGTCAATGCCCATCTCTCGTACGGGGAGATGCGGGCCATACCATCTACGTCCATCTCGTCGTCCCCTTTGCTTGGCGGGCTCACGTCAGGGTCCGCTTCTTGTGGAGGCATTCCAGCGTAACACAAGTCTGCAACCTCGAATCCACCGTCACCCGTTTCCATCCCCAACGCACCGACGATGACGCCAGTCACAAGGTTCGCCCCCTTCAAGCGGTCACCGATTAGTTGTATCCGTCCGGACTCGTCCTCGATCATAACGGCGTCCTCAGGCGAATGAAACTTCTTCAGTGGTGGGGGAGGCGGGATAGCTAGCTATCGGGAATGAGACTGGACATGGATCATAGATCGAGATCTAGGATGCTCACATCGCTCGCAATGTCATCCATGACATTAGGTTTCAACGGCATCTCCATGTAAATCGTCCCAATGATGTAACACAGCTCTCCTTTGTTGACCTCCAACACCCGTTCGACATAAGGCGGGTTTCCTGTCCACACTACGTGTCGATCATATGATCGCTATGTTTAGAGACGGAGGGGACGAACCTGCGACATCCTTCCACTTGGCTTTGGCCCTCGTCTGCACGAATGACCGTAATAACTGAAGCCTCATGTAGTAGATGTTGGAATATTGATGCTTGTACGTTTTCTTCGCATCATCGATATCGTAGGATGGAATCCCCTCCTGCGGTTCTACCGCGTAGGTGGAGGGACGTTCGTATGTCGGGTGTATGCTGTATTCGGTCTGTTACGTCGGAAAACACGAGAAGATGTGGGTGTACACTTGCCTGTCCGTCATGGTGGTAGAGAGCAATCAAGACGCGTGACGTCACGCGACTGATCAAGGGAATTTGATATTGATGGATGGCCACATCTTCAATCGCTGACCGCCCCCGACCCGCACATCAGGAATGGATTCCACCGACGCCTATTTGGAAACACCACTTTTGTACTCATCACACATTTCTCGTCGCCTGGGCATCGATGCGTATCTAAAACTAGAGGTATTTACTTGTATCTGAGCCAAATCCATGTGCTGATCTCCGCTGGCTCAAGAACCTCCAGCCTTCTCAATCGTTCAAGCATCGGGGGATATCTCTCTTCATCCGACGATGTAAAGCGACGCACGGAGACAGCCTTCACGTGATAACGGCATCTGGGGGAAATGCAGGGATCGCTGTTGCCTGCGTTGCCAATGAACTTGGTATCAAATGCACCGTTTTCATTCCCAGTGGCGCAAGCCCCGACACAGTCAATTACCTCAAACGAGAGGGATCGGAAGTCGTCATAGAGGGCGACTACTATCTTCAGGCTTTGAGGAGTGCCGAAGCCGCTGTCGCCGTTAACCCTCACGCGTGAGTGTACCGAGAGCAAACGAGACTCATCGTGGTTGATCATATCTAGCGTCTTGGTCCCAGCTTATGACCACCCAACACTATGGGAAGGACATGGTTCCATGATCGCCGAAGTCTCACAACAGCTAGGACGAAAGCCTGACATGATCATCTGTAGCGTCGGCGGAGGTGGGTTGTTAGGCGGGGTGATGACTGGATGTAGGGCCGTAGGATGGGAAGATGGTAGGCGTGAAGCGTCATCGAGTGTCCGGTTGCCGTTGGCTGACGCCAGTTAAAGTTCCCATCGTCACCGTCGAGACCTCAGGGGCTAATTGCTTCTACTCTTCGATAGCGCTGAACGAAGACTGGGCGGGTTCCTTCGGTGTCACGGATGAGGTCGACATCATGACTGAAGATGGCATAAAAATAGCGCATCTAAAAAAACTCACTTCCAAAGCGACGTCACTAGCAGCAACATCCCCATCACCAGGTGTTGTCAAGATGGCGTTAACCTGGGGAGGGAGTGTCAGGTGTCTGAGTATCCCAGATGAGATAACGATGAATACGGCATGTTCTTTCGCAGGTATTGTTATCATCACACATGACCTTCGGCCGGCCATCTAACTAAAAGACTGGCGCCTCGACCGGTCGAGAACAGGAGAACACAAGATGTTAACAGAGTTGGCGTGCGCTGCCACACTGACGCCGGCGTATGAGCCAAGGTTGATGGAACGTCTGTCGGGAGCGAATGGTAAACCAAAGATCGTTGTGTTCATTGTGTGCGGGGGGTTCAAGATTAGCTTGAAGGAGATAGAGGAGTACCGGACGATAGTACAACGGGAACTGGAGGCAGGGAAGTATGACTGGGAGTGCGGGTGTAATGGAGAGAGGTGGAATATCCCAAAAGTTGCGAGATGAGGGCGGGTATGTATTTTAATCTGTGGAGTTCGAAGCGGCCTCCTGCCGTTCGCGTTCCAGCTTGCGCTGCAACTTGTTGGCCTTGATGCGGTCTAGTTCTTCTTTGAGTTTGGAATGATTAGCAGGCAGCACCTATAAATTTAGCAAGGCGGGTTACAAATGCATAAACGTTCGTGAATGCGGCGCTCGCGAACACACACGAACGGTCTTTTCCTCTGTCGGGAATACCTTGTCCCTGTACTGTAGTTCGGGGCGGTCAGGCTGCGATTTTTTGAAGAACATCGAGTGCGCTGACCGGGATGACATTTTTCTGGTACCACTCCGAGTCGCCGTACTTCAGGAGCATGAGGACGGGGAAGAAGACATAGAGCCCGAACTTGAAGACCTCAAGGTTAGGTCCAGCCATCGCGGTTGCGGAACACGTGGGAACGTGACAGGGGTTCTTCCCCTTGACATCATCGACCAAGGGGGTTCTAATAAATATAGCCAGTTGATTCGGAATGCCCCCCTTTGCTTTTAACCCCCACCATGCCTCTTTCAAAACACGTCCACCCAGATAAACTTATCCAGGACGCAAAGGATAAGCGTTCTGGTCACACCGTTCATTCTCTCACCGGAAACGATCCAGCAAACTTGACCCATGCATATGGTGGGAGATACGGCACCTCGTCTATCCCAAAGTACAAGATTCCCTCCACTGCACGTCTCTAATGTACTTGATCGGCGTCCATCCACTAAACCACAGCGCAGGGGTCAGACCAGGAAACTGCCTACAGGACTATCCACGACGAATTGTGTCTAGATGGCTCTCCTCTCCTCAAGTAAGGAGTTTGCCCAACACCGCCCCCCTTTTCTAACCATGGCTTCCAGCCTTGCTTCGTTTGTCAGCACATACGTACCCGAAAAGGCCGAAAAAATTGTCCTTGAGAACCTTTATAAAAATCTTATCGACCAGGACGAGTACCCTATGACGCGTAAGTTCTCCTCAAGTATTGTACACTGTCTTCACTCTCAACCGTCTCTCTCCAGAGATCATCCACACTCGTTGTGTCTCGATGATTGCGGACTTGTGGCACGCCCCTTCTACCCATGGAGCGATAGGCACCGCAACGACCGGTTCCTCAGAAGCTATTCAGCTCGGAGGTCTCGCCATGAAACGTTTGTGGCAGCAGAGACGCAAGGAAAAGGGTCTTTCGATCCACGAACCTGGCCCAAACATCGTTATGGGTGCGAACGCCCAGGTTGCTCTTGAGAAATTCGCCCGTTACTTCGATGTTGCATGCCGCTTGGTACCCATCAGCAAGGAGAGCCACTATCGGCTCGACCCTAAGAAGGCCATGCAGTATATTGACGAGAACACGATCGGCGTGTTCGTCATTCTTGGGAGTACTTACACCGGTCACTATGAACCTGTTCAAGAGATGGCCGAACTTTTGGACGAGTACGAGAAAAAGACGGGAATATCCATTCCGTACGTTACCCCTCGATCTTTGGAGCAACTCCTAATAGCCCACTCAGGATCCATGTCGACGCAGCCTCTGGTGGTTTCGTCGCTCCGTTTGCGACGCCCAAGTTAAAATGGGACTTCAAGATTCCCAGAGTCGTGTCCATCAACACCTCCGGGCGTAGGTCTCCTCTTCATCAGAACAAGCGAATGCTTAATCTCGTATTATAGATAAATTTGGTCTCTGTCCTGTCGGCGTCGGTTGGGTCGTCTGGCGCTCGAAGAATTTCCTCCCGAAGGATCTCATTTTCGAGCTCCATTATCTCGGATCTGTTGAATATTCATTCTCCCTCAACTTCAGTCGCCCTGCCTCTCAGATAATCGCTCAATACTTCATGCTCCTCCACCTTGGGTTTGCTGGGTACAGGGCGATCGCTCTCCAAGATCTAAAGAATGCTCGTACACTTAGCCGAGCCCTCGAGAACAGTGGATACTACGAAGTCTTAAGCGACATTCACCGGCCAGCCTCTTCTTCCGTCGTGGGGGATTTCAAGTCAACATTCAAAATGGACCAGGAAGACGTCGAGGTTCTTATCTTCATCTGGGAAGTTTTACCTCGCGCTGACCATTTCAAAGAGCTACACGCCAGGCCTTCCCGTGGTTTCCTTCAGATTTTCGAAGTCCTACCGCACCGAGAATCCAGACATCCAGCAGAAATGGGTCCAGACGCTCCTGCGTGCCAAGGGCTGGATTGTACCCAATTACGAGCTTGCCCCTGACTTGAGCGAAATCGAAATCCTGAGGGTCGTCGTCAGGGAGACAACCAGTCAGGTGTTGATCGAGACACTCGTCGGGGATATTGTAAGTCTGCCGTGGACAATACCCCTGCTCCCTTGACTCACTGTCCGATCTGCAGATTGACATCACCGAGTCTCTTGCGAAGGCCGACTCCCCGAACCATACTCTCAACACCCTTACCCAAGGCCATGGCAAGCGCCACGAGCTTCGCCGCGGGTCGCTTGACCTGGGTTCTGGAAACACGAGTTCTGGCACCTACGCCAAACAATGTTAAAAAGGAAGCAAGGGAGAAGATCAGTTAAAAAGTACAAAAACCAATGTATTACCATCGCCTTGTGGCGCCACGCCGATTCTGGAGTCAATACAACGAACTTACACATCGTCTATCGGAGAATTTGAACTTGCTGCTATCTCAACGCTTGACATTAGTTGTCGGGGGATGTTTCCAGCGGGCAGGTGATATATGCAGCGTTAAAGTACAGGGACTTAGGGTTATGGCAGACGGTGCTTGAGGGGTTCTAAACTGAAGGATAACGGAAATAGCGAAGGGGGAGAAGAAAGAAGAACAAGTAGGCAGAAACTCTACGTTATGCAAGCGCGAACGTAAAATACACACCCTCAACAAGGATTAGAAAAAACGAATTTGTTCCAAGAATTACACAGGCGATGACCCTGGATCGCAACGAAGAACGAGGTGATTGTGGATAGGCTATGGGGAATGGAAATACAAATGAGGAGGGATTGAGCAACAAGTCCGATGCAAGTGATAGGATGTGAATGATATGAGCGTGGAGCAATAAAAGGGGTAAATATGCAACTCTCCGTGTCATGGTGTTGGTGTATACGGAAAGCAAGGAGTGGGGTCATCGTTTCCGTTTTGCAGACGCAGGGACTTTGCGTGCTCGCAGGGGGACGGTGAAAAGGTCGTCTTCCACTTGTATTGGTGGTGGCGGGGGACCGGAAGGAGCCTGCTCAGGCAGGGGCGACGAGGCTTCACTCGTGTTGTCAGTGCTAGTGGGAGGATCACGCAGGGTGGTGATCGGTGGGAGATCGTTGTTAGCGGTGTCATGGATGAGCTCGTCCTCTTCCTCTTCCTCTTCTTCTGCACCGCCAAGCCCCAATCCCTGCAGCGGATTGGCAACAGTATCTGTGTCATGACCAGAGACGTAACCAGGCTCCTCCGAGTTTAACAGATTGGTCAGGGGGTCCATGCCCTGCTCCAGTTCATCGAGTTCCTCCGTATTGTCCGTCCTGCGTTTCTTCTTCGCTTTGAAACTATATTTCAATCCGGTTGAGGCCGAGTCGTGAGATGAGAGAAAAAAACTGGGACGTACGCCTTGGGATTAGATTCCCAGGAAGGGTCATGGGAGCGCATGTGGAGGTTGAGCGTGGAACGGCGGGTGAACGTCTTGTCACAACCTGCATCGTCACATTTGTACGGCCGCTTGCCCGTATGTGTCCGCCTATGGCGGGCGAGACTGCTGGAGTCACCGAACCACTTCCCGCAGCCAGGGTACTCGCAACAGTGCGGCCGCTCTCCCGTGTGGACCCGAATGTGTACATGAAGAGCTGAGCGCTAGATGGAAGTCGAAGTGAGCGCGGGTTTTCATGATGAGGGAATCCTCTACCTGAATGAAGGTCTTATTGCAGCCATGATGTGTGCACGCAAACGGCCGTTCACCGGTGTGTATGCGGGTGTGCCGCGTTAAATCGCTCCGGCGTGTGAAGGTCTTGTTACACAGCTCACAAGTGTGTGAGCTCGTAGACGGCTTGTCTGAAGCCGGCGCTTTGTTCGCTGCCTCCTCCGCCTGTGCTTCCTCGGCGGTGGGCGACACGTCATCTAGAGCGGATGATGGAAGGGGAAAGTCGAAGAATGGCAGTGATGAGTCTTCTGCAGTCGTGAAATCGGCGGAGAAGGGGGAAGTATGTTCTGCCCGTCGGTCTAGATCTGACAGCTGATTCAAGATATCGTCGAAGTCGTGGAACTGTTCCGGGCCAAGGATAGGGCTGCTCGATACCTGGGTTGTTGGTGGGGTAGCATGCCTCCTGGTCTCTTCCTGATACTCGTCATCTCCATCCCCGTCTTTCTCGCCGTCTTCCCTGTATATGTACCTCGTAGCTTTCGGCAGGTCCGCCGTGGATCCAACCTCTGCCATCAAACTATGGAAAGTAGGAGCGACCCGTGTCGTTTCGCGCGCATTTTCGACGCCAATCGGGTCTGTCGCAACCGCTGACCGAAAGTCACGCGTCTGAGCAGCGTGGGCTGCCTGCAACACTGCGGCGAAGTTCAGATCGGGTCCGAAGCCGGGATCTACATGGTTGGAGGTGGAATAAGTTTCATCAGAGGGGCCAAGTTTTGCAGCAGATGTTTCGGGGTGTGACAAGTCGACTGCGCTCTCCAGTAGGTTTGATATTTCGCGTTGGAGCATCTGGACTGTGTAAGTTTCGTCTGGCGAAGAAGGAAGGTCATCAGGACTTGGAAATTGGGTGGTCGAGGAGGAGAGCCCGAGCACATCGTTCCGGAAGACTTCCGAAAGATCCAGCTCCGGGACATCATGGTCGTTCATGACGGGAGAGAGAAGAGCCTGCGGCCTTGAGGGGGGCAACCGCGGACCGGCTTGAGGTTGCTAGTGTTCAACAAGTCGGATAACAACCGGGACTACAAAGCAAAATGAATACGGATTAGAAATGAAACTGTAGCCCCATTACAAATGCATCTAATAATGGTCACGGTAACGCTTCAGCTGTGACAAGCACAGGTACATATACCACCACGTTTGACCGGCGGCTCGCCTTGACCTCCCCATCGCTCCCCCTTCCTTAAACACACATCATGCCCACCGAACGAGCAGAAAGGTGGGATAAACTCGATCTAAAACCCAAGCGATGGTGGGGTTATACGATCTTTCTTTTTATCCTCGGAACCCTCCTACCACCACTGGGTGCATATCGTTCCAACTATTCTTCCGACCTATCACTGACGCCAGATTTACAGCCGTTGCAGCGAGGTTCGGAATTGGAAAGGATTTCTGGGTCAACCTCGTCTTAACATTGTGCGGTTACATCCCAGGTAAGCTTATCTTTGCTAACACGTTAAATCCTCACCTGCTGATACCAAGACAAGGGCACGGGCACAATTTCTACATACAGGTACTATTGAAACATGCCAGAGAAGGGCACTTGCACTGACTGGAACCTTTCACAACCAGAATATCAGGAACAACAAGAGCGACCGTAGGACGCCGAAGTGGGCTCAAAAATATGGACTCGTTGACATGACTGCACTCGAACGTCGTCGAAAGCGTACTCAATGGGCCACCCGATACAATGAAAGAGCACCCAGGTCGACCTGGGAAGGGGCTGAGTACGCGGAAGGCCAGGAATCGAGTGTAGATATCTCCAACGATCACACCAATAACGATGCACGTCCTGGAACCAACGGTGATCTGTGGCGCCCGGAGGACGAACGATACTATGGTAAACCCGAGAATAGGAAGTCTCAGGGCCGATGGCATTACCCCGCAAACTTTGACGACGTTATCCCGGAGGCAGACCCCCCACGAAAGAAAAAGTCGAAGAAGGACCGATGGGCCAGGACGGAAGACGCTTACGTCAGGGAGGCGGAAGCATCCGAACAGCGCAAACGGAAGAAGTCGAAGAAGAAGAGGTCGACCGTCGGCGAGTCAGACACGCATTCGAAAGCAAGCCGGTCGACGACGGAGTTCCCCGAAGACGCAGAGGGTGGGCTTTATGGGGACCGGGTCAATACTAACCAATCCCAATCGGCGGCCCAGGAGAGGACAAGGGATGAGGATGTGTTCGGTCACCAATTCTGAACAGATTTCTCGCAACCTCCGGGTGCTGTTCATTTGCACATCTCATCTACGATTTCCCCTTCGCTTAGCCTTATATCATCCATGTGCTCGTTTATTTATTCCCGACTTTATAATTCGCCCAGACATCATGTATCCATGCAGTAAAGCGCGCGCCTGTCTTCAATCGGATTGCGAACGTGGCACAGGCGTCTACTCCGGGTACCGTCCCATACTCCGATCGCGAATGTCGGACAGTGGGGATCCAATGTTATGGAACACTTGGAGACCTTGGGTCGGCGAACATTTCTGGCACAACTTTTTTCGAGCACCCGCTTGTCACAAAGTAGCGGTCTCTAGTGTCCCGCATCATGATTGCGCATCTTCTGAATGAAGATACCCGAAATGATGGTAGGTGACTACCGTAAACCCTGCTGACGGACACAACCCCATGTACACAGCGAGGCCGTCGCCGGTCATACGTCCAGGTTTCTCTTCTTCTCTCCCCCCTTCGTATCTTGCTCCCTTCATGCGGACACTCCCGGTCGTTCTTGCAGCCTGGGTTGCACAGGCTACCCGCTTGGTTAACCCCCAGGCCACCCAACCGCCCATTGTTCCCGGGGACACCAAACAATGCACGATAAAGCTCATTGAGTGTGTTCCGATTGGGCGTTGAGACTAGCGCCCACGCTGAACATCAGCGTAGGCGGAACTTTGCCCAGTCATATGGCAGGTGAGCGTTCATAAGCTTTGAGCGCACAATTACGGCACCGACCGGGTTTTCGCAAGTCCCGAGGTTGTTCAGTATACGTGAGTGAGCCTCGCGTGTCAGAAGATGTAGGTCTAATCGGATTGCCCAGCCCTCCCACTGATCGTGGCCCGGTTGGATCTTGGGCTGCCGTGACCCTGAACCTCACGGTACTCGAAATCCTCGTCGATTGTTTCACGTACTTCTAACAGAGGCACCTTAGGTGACGTCGAATGGAATCCAATACGACCGACTGGCAACTTTCACATTGCATGAGACTGAAAGTATGTTCACAGCCGTTCGAAGGCTGCTGCGGACTAACAACAGCCCAAGTCTGGCGCACCTCCACCTCCGAACCCACACGAGATGGAATTATCTGGATGTATATCAAAGACGTCAGCCGTTACACCAGGCTCTTCGTAACACCAGGTACATTTATTTTCCAGCTTGACAACACCGTACAGCCTGGACATGACGGCGAATACTACTGTGAGTAATGAAAGTTGGGGCACGCTAGGTTCCACCACTGAAAACTGCCCTCTAGCACTCGTGCACGCAACCTTCTACGCATCTACGGAGAAATTCCCCCCCGCTCCAACAAGCGACCTCATCATACCCATTGGGTCATTGGCGAACAACTCTGGGGCACAAGTATTTTTCCCCCCGTCACTCACTGTAAATGTACTCCTCAGCGTTTCCCTTTTCTCTTTTCTGAAGACCTTCTAGAACAGGTCCCGGTCACCATCCCTCGGAACGCGGTCGAGATTTATGCAGAGATGTACGCAACTGGAAACTCCGATGAGGAATTCTGGGTATGTGTACGAGCTATCAACAAACTGATACTCATATGAATTTTCCGATCAGTTTCGATAAATACCTGACGGCGTTACCCAATGGGACCACGTATGGTAAGGGGAGCTTCAGGGAGGCCCGACTTCTCGTGGATGGACAGCTTGCCGGTGTTGCTTTTCCATATATCACAATATACACCGGAGGAATCGTTCCGGCTGCCTGGAGGTGGGTCGTCTCTTACCTGCTGGCTCCATCTTAGACCCACCACATCGTAGGCCAATTCCATCGTATGCTGTACGTCCGGTCCATTGTTTTTTCTACGAAGATCACGACGCCCTCTCTAGGCGTTTGATTTGCCATCGTATTACGTCGACCTCACACCTTTTGTGCCACTCCTGACCGACGGGAAGCCCCACGACATTACGATAGATGTTGCCTCCGCCGAACCTGACCACGCGATTAATTCCAACTGGATAATCTCTGCGAACCTGCAAGTCGTGACCGGATCTTCCTCGGAACCCACCACCGAGGAAATGGTTTCACGCAGTGTAGAACCATTCGCGCAGACTGCCGACTCCCTTTCAGCCGTTGATGGTGGCGTGGAGGTTACCACCAAGGCGACTAGGAAGCTCAGGATTGAGTCCGAGGTCATCAGCGGTAACGGTTCGAAGAAACGAGTTGTCTGGTCGTGGCAGGACCTCTTTTCTCCAACACCCAGTGGTATTCGAACGATACTCTCGTAGAGGTACCGTTGCTTTTCTTTATAATGCCTGAACCCGTGGCTGACATTTCGGCGAACAACAGAGAATTGCCCAGACTTCATCTGGCACTAGTGTTTCGACCCACGACGGGCTCACAAAGAGCATCGATCGATTCTTCTACCCCTTGTACGTGAACCTCACAGGGCTCGATGCTGATTTCAACTCTTGTAGGTTCCCTCGAGTCGAGCAAGTATCCCTCCGGTGATATCCCCCCTTATTACACAGCGCGGACGACGATCGACCACTCTTACACACGTCTTTTCTCTCTCCCACCCCGTTCGTACTGAGCTCCAACATCCGTTCCCACCAAATCGCCGATGGATACACGGTTCTCGACCCCAAAGGCAACACAGGCAACGGCACCAACAGAAACAAGCTCTTCTACGATGATGCCAAAGGCAACACGTACTGGAGGACGGTCAACGCGGCGTACAATAACATCACCTATGATAGAGAGGGTGGAAATCTTGCCCACGGCCATATCAGTCTCTGAGGTGCCGTTCCGACCGCTGATGCCCAGCTCCGGGGACCATGGGGATAACTTCAGGCTCCCTGGTGGTCAACACGAACAGTAGGTCACCATCTTTGGCTCCGAGGCACGTTTCGAGAGTGGACGTGGTTATATTGTGACTATGCTTTGTGTATACAAAAAAAAGTAATCCCCTAACAATCGAACCGTTCAAAACAATCCGACAACTCTACCAGACTCAGGGTCAAGCCCGACCTCCCAGAACCCAGGGCGAGTGCCCAGTCCTGGCATGGTCTGCATGTCGCCCAGGAGGGGGTATAAGAATCCGGCTCCAGCAGAAAGTCGGACTGCACGGATTGGCACGGTGAAACCTATAGGAAGATTGTCAAAGGTTCGGTCAGCTGGTGAATCTACGGGCTGGTGTAAACGATCTCGGTACTAACCAGTTGGGGCCCCCTTGAGTGAGGCATCATGTGAGAATGAGTATTGGGTCTTGGCCATGCAAACTAGACATCGCGAGATAAGGGCGGTCAACGGGTAGAACTGGGGGGCCAGAGCGAAACTCGTGGCTTACCCGGCAGGCCGCTGAATCCTTGGCGGGTGTATGTGTCAATTTGCGTGCGGGCAAGGTCGCTGAGCTCGATTCCGTCGGCACCGTAGATCTCTTTGCAGACGATGTTGATCTTCTCCTCGATCGAGAGATCGAGATCGTATAAAAACTTGAAGTTCGAGGGAGTTTCACAGCATGCGATGGCTGCGGCAGCGAGCTCACGGGCCCCAGCCCCACCCTCTGCCCAGTGATTACTGACGATCGCAGCATCAGCGCCACCAGCGATGGCCACTGCCTTTAGGAGAGCCAGTTCGGCGGGGGTGTCCGTGCTGGTGAGGAAGGGTGAACAACGGCAGTGTAACACCAAGGGGAAAAAATACACACGAGAACTTGTTGATTCCGACGAGGACCTTCAATCCGAACTTCTTCGAGTTTTCGATGTGCTTAACCAAATTCTTGCATCCTTCCCTGAGAATCTCCAAGTTTTCCTTGGTGTACGTCTCATGCAACATCTTTCCGGGGGTGACCTCCGGTCCTCCACCATGCATCTTCAGCGCACGAGTGGTAGCGACGATAACCACAGCGTCCGGAGTAAGGCCACTGATCCTGCACTTGATATTGCAGAACTTCTCCATACCCATATCGGCCCCGAAGCCTCCTTCTGTGAGAACGTACCCACAACGAGAAGGGTCTTCGCCCTCCTCAGTCCCCGCGAGCTTGAGGGCAACGCGGTCCGCAAGAATGGATGAATTACCATGGGCTATGTTGGCGAAAGGGCCAGCGTGGACAAAGACCGGTGTACCCTGTAACCAGACCTGTCAGACGATGTCTTAGTGTGTAGACCTAACCACTCACCTCCAAAGTTTGCATTAAGTTTGGTTTAATGGCATCCTTCATGAGCACAGCGAGGGCACCGCTGACGCCGAGGTCATCCGCAGTGATCGGGTCTCCTCGTTTGCCCGTCGCGACCACCATCTTGCCTAGTCTAACTCGCATGTCCTCTAGACTCGTAGCGAGTGCCAACACAGCCATGACCTCGCTGGCGACGGAGATATCAAATCCAGTAACCCGCTCATGACCCTGTTCGGTGGAGTTTTGACCGACGGTGATCTTGCGTAAGAATCTGTCGTTCACATCGAGAACACGGTTCCAGGTGATCGTAGCGGGGTCAACATCTAATCGGGCGAATCGGTTTATCTCCTCTGGAGTGAGCTTGTTCGGGTCTGTCTTGTCGATTCCAAGTTTCTGAAGGCGCTTCAACATGAGAGGGGCGAACTCTCGTTTGCCCTTCTTCGTGGGGACAAGGCGGCTGTATAACGCCTGAGAAGAAAATGAGTCAATTATTGAGAATCGTAATTCCTTTGAACTTGCCTTATCGGATTGGGTAGCCTCGTGGAACATGCGAGCGTCCAGAGCAGCAGCTGGTGGCACAGGAAATCAGAAGAGAACCATTAACCGCGATGGGAAAGACCTACCCAACAAGTTGTTCGCGGCCGTGACGGCGTGGATGTCTCCAGTCAGGTGTAAGTTGAACTGAGAGTGCGTCAGTCCCGGCACTCAATTGAGGGAGTAAGCTGATCACCTCATCCATCGGAATGACTTGACTGTAACCACCACCAGCCGCTCCACCCTTTATACCGAAGGTAGGGCCTTGGCTCGGTTGCCTCACGCACGCGAAGGCAGGCCGGCCGAAATGAGCACCCAGGGCTTGTGCAAGACCAATAGTCATAGTGGATTTACCCTCGCCAAGCGGCGTCGGCGTGATTCTACACACGTTAGTCAGCAGTGAGGGGCACGCCGGGGTCGAGAGCTACAGACCCAGAAATAATGATATATTTTCCGTCTTTGCGGTGGTTCAAACGATCCAAGACACTGAGTTCAACCTTCGCTTTGTACTTTCCGTAGTTCTCGACCTCGGTTGGGAGCAAGCCGATCTCGCGGGCCAGTGTAGTGATATCTTTGGGAGTCTGGGCCATGGCTATCTCTATGTCGGAGGGTACCTTCTCCTTTATATCCAAAGGGAGACGCGTAACCTTGATGGCACGAGTTTGCTCCCATAGGCGCTCAGCAGACTTGAGGGTGTTGTGCATAAGCATAGCGACAGTCATTGGCCCAACGCCACCTGGGACAGGGGTGATGTGGGAAGCGGTCTGGGAGGCGGAGGGGAACTCTACGTCTCCAACCAAACGCTGTCCCGACTTCTTCGTCAGATCTGGGGGACGGTCAGTTTTTGAAGGGGTGTTGGTATGTATCGACGTACCTGGGATATAGTTTGTACCAACATCGATGACAATAACACCAGGTTTGAGCCAGGAACCCTGAACGAACTCGGGTTTTCCGATGGCAGCGACGAGGATGTCAGCTTCTTTGACCTGAGGTATTGTGAGCAACCTAGTAGGCAGGACCAACCGCAGACGTACAATATCAGGGAGGTTCTTGGTTTTGCTGTGGCATTGGGTCACGGTGGCGTCCCGGTTCCTAAGCATGGCTGCGACAGGGCTACCGACGATGTCGCTCCTGCCAAGAACGACAGCACGCAGGCCTTCCATCGAGACTCCGGTGGACTCGAGCAAGCGGATGACACCAGCCGGTGTGCATGGGGCAAACAAGGGTTCAGAGGCGCGTGAGGAGAGGTGGCCGATGTTATATGCGTGGAAGCTTTACAGATGAGCTAGTCAGACGGAAAGGCCGATCACGACTCAAAATTACGACCAACCCATCAACGTCCTTTTCGGGGCTAACGGCCTCGGTGACGGCTCGTTCGCCATCAGGACCAACGTGTGGGCCGAGGGGAAGTTGCACGAGGATGCCACTCACAGAAACATCGTCGTTGAGCTTCTTGACCACTGAGACGACCTCCTCCACGGTCGCGTCCTCTGGAAGGGTGATGTGATTGAGGGTTATACCGACCTGTTCGGCGGCCTTTGCTTTCATGCGGATGTATACGGTGGAATCTGGACGGGAACCGGCTTGGATGATAGCCAGCTGGGGTCGAAATCTTGGGTATTTTGATTTCCATGATCTAATCTTCTCCGCAACATCGTCACGGAGAGACCTGGGACGAGAAGAGGGAAGGTGAGAAGAGGACGGCAAGCGAGATTTTAAGGGAGGGTTACTTTGCGATGCGTGTGCCATCGATTATTTGTGCGGTTGCAGACATTGAACGAGCGAAAAGAGAGAGTCGGCGGACGTGCAGCCCCAGAACTGAAAGCATCACCTGATCGGACTTGGGTACTAATAATAATATGGGTGTGGTTGGCGGAAAAATGGGGTGAGAGACCCGGCGAGGTCGCGTCTGTCGTCTTCGAAGACAGGATAGAGACTCATAGTAAAGACCTAGTCATGTTTGCCAGAAGAACCAGGCGAGGACATGTAAGAGGAAGGTTGAGAAATACCACGGCGACCAGCGGAAAACCCGACGGGAGATTTCAAGGCGGGAAAATTTTGGGCACCATTGGTCCGATCATGGTGAATCCACGGTTGGAAAGGTTTGTGCACGTATACCGTTCAGAATGCGTAGAAATAAATCGTATCGTACGTCGCGCAGACTCCCATACTTCCCTGAGAGATATTTCTCGCCTCGGTCTGGATAGGGCCGGGAGCAAGAAGCGCTTCGCAGTGGTTTTTGCGCGATTTTGGGGCAGTTTCGGGGTGAATGTTCCCACCTTTCGGGGGGTCGGGAGGGCCACGGAATTACCCGACATGAACACCTTCGGACACGTGCCGGGAGCAAGCGATCCAACGGAGGAGATGGATGCTGATTAGTCATATCGCGACGCTTTCTTTCCCCGCACACACGATCTCCTCTCCTATAGTTCATTCCTCTGACCCCGGTTTTCGTTCATTCGTCCCTCGTATCTTATCTTCTCAAAGCCATATCTTAGCGCACCCCCCCACCGCACCCTCGTACTCTGGCGGTTTTGTTTCTGTCACTACTTTTCGGTTTAGTCATTACAGTTCCCACGTAGCAAACAAGGAAAATTGCGGACGTGACCCGCCCTCCCGGCGGCTCCTTCACGCTCCGCGTCCAACTGAGCGAGCGCTCAGTTCCACCCAACCTCTATCAGTGTGCTACGTGTTCTTCAGCTGATCATCGAATCGACGTTGGAGTTTACATAAAGCCAACCGCTGCGAACCTCTTTTCGATTATTGGCTCCACAAGCAAAATATGCGTCAGTTGAACATTGGCTAGACGATTCTGCACGGTCACCGAACGCCGGGCGACATTAAAGTTTCCTCGGTTACTTGTCGACGTTAGGCTTATTGACGGAATCAATGATCCCGTGGTTGTGCGTCATGAATTGAGTAATGATCGGATGTTCCTCGAAGGGTCTGGCCACCGGACGACCAACTTCTGGATACTTATAACACAAATGCCTGGATTCTGGTGGGAACCACTGGCACATCTGAAGGTCTCGGGCCCATTGAAAACTGCGATGGTTTGTCCCATGTCAATGGGTTTGACGCGTGACGTCGATCCAGGCCCACCACAGTCCACAGACTTCTCCGAACCACAGGCCCTGTGGCATATTACTCACATCCAGCTACCCGTGCGCTCGATGTATTTCCAAAGTTGCGACTCGTTTGGGCTCTCCTGTTCCTACGGGGGTGTGCCGCCATCGATCTCTGACGGTCTGGGTGCACTTTCGTCTATTCCAGGGTATTCCCACCCACGCCACACAAAGAGACTCGGACGACAAAAGATATCGTTTCCCCATACCCGAACCTCTCACCATTTCTGTTTGACCATCACTGGTTTCCCGAGGTTTGTATGGGAGGGTGAGCAAGCCGTCTCGCAGGACACGAACAAGGGTTTTCTCCGTGGAGAGTTGCTCAAATTTCTTTCTCCTCAAGCCTGAAGCGTTATCTGACACTGGCTGGACATTGCCTCTGGTGTATTCGGAGGTTGTAACGAAGTCGCTAGCATACTCATCTTCTGCAGGCATGTCATGCCCCTTCCGCCGAGCCAACGTGCCACTGGTTGGTCAAAAGTACCTCACCAGAGTTCAACGGCCAACGGCCAGTTGTTGGTATCCCACCAACGGATTATTTCAACCGCCAAGTCCTGGGAGGGACCAGCGGTCGCTCCTACTATGGCCGAATTGACGCGTAGCCATATCCTTTCCACAAGAGCCTTTCTCCTGAAAACACCACGATCCTCTCGCACCCCCAGCGACCACAAATGAGACTGCAACAAGCGGCTAGCGCGGGTGCTGAGCCCTACTAAGGCACCGGTAAAGGTCATTGTTTTGCCATTTGTCGCTACAAATTATATAATAGTATGCACTGCAAATGCTATTCACTTTGTATTGCCACCGTGACGGCTAGGTGAATTCCGCTGGTCAATTTCGAGGCTCATGCGTCGATTTTCGTGGTCTCTGCCGCATCTTCCTATGCCTTTGTAAGGCCTCGTGAGATCCAACGGTGCTTCAAGCTTCAAGAACCAACCCGAGAGATTTTGGGGTTTGTGATCCGTTTCGGCCCTCGCGCCCGTTTCCCGCCTACCGACGTCACGTGCAACCGCGTCCCTCTTGCGTTTTCCTCCTGCATCATTCCTCCCGCTCCCTCTTCAAAACGCTGTCCGGCGGTCGACTCTCAGTCATGAGCCCGACAAGAAACTTGATTCGTTCGTGCTCCGGTTCGCTGAACGTTCAGCACTTGGCTAGACGAACTGTTGCCAATTCTCCGCGTACACAGTTCCTGGCCGTCGGCTCCCGGCGGTTCTACTCCGAGGACGCAAAACCCTCGGAGCAGAAGACTGAGGAGGAGAGCAAATGCGCCGGCCCCTCCAAGGACGAGTCTGAGTCCTCCAAACAGCTCGCGGCCAAAGTGGAGGAGGTTGCCGACCTCAAGGTCTGTCTTTTCTTTCGTGATCGGCGACATTCCGTCGCTGACATTTGTCCCCAGAGTCGGCTGCGGTACCTCCAAGCGGACTTCATCAACCTCCAACGTAACTCTGCGAGAGAAAAGGAGCAGACAAAAGACTACGCCATCACCAAGTTCGCCTCGGACTTGCTCGAGACCGCGGATGTGCTGTCACTCGCTCTCAAATCCGTTCCCCCAGAGGCGCTTAACTCGTCCTCATCTCCGACGTCGACGTCAACACCGGAAGGGAAATCTGCCCAGGCGCACCTGATGGAGTTACATACGGGGGTGGAGATGACGCACCGGCTGCTCCTGCAGACGCTGTTCAAGTACCACGTAAAGCCATATGACCCGACGGGCGAAAAATTTGACCCCAACAAGCACGAGGCAATGTTCCAAGCTCCGATACCTAACAAAGAACCCGGGACGGTGTTTGACTGCCAGACAGTCGGATACACGATTAAGGACCGGGTACTGAGGGCGGCCAAGGTCGGGGTTGTGCAGGATCGGTGAGGGAGGTTATGATACGGATTGAGGGTGGCAACCACTAGACACCGGTTATCGTACAATACATGAAACGCTCTAATAATCACGTCCACACTCTGTTTTTGTTTCCGCCTGTGCGCATAGCCTGAGGACGGGTGATCATGTCGATCAAGCACAGGTTCGCCGGCCGACTGCCGATATTTTTTCTGGTTGACCCGCTCCCTCCCACGCCCCAGCCCCCGTCTGCCCTCCTCTCGTACCAGCAACGCCAACAGTGCACACCCAGCGCTGAACATGGCCATCGAAGCCTTCCTGAGCACAACTGCCCAACGAGCTTACCTTGGAACGAGTACGTACGACACCGGTCTCAATTGTAATCCCAGCCACTAACCAGCGAGATAGTCGCCACCCGTTCGTGTCCACCCTTGCCTATCTCGGTCACTGACTCAACGCTCGTCCGCCTCCGCAGAAGCAGTCATTGTTCTGATCCTCGTCGGATTGGTGTTCAACTGGGTGCGATCGAGCCATCCCTCTGGCCGACTTCCACGCCTCATCGAATTCCCTCTGATCACAGGTAGATGCATGGGTAGACTTCTCACAGACAATCTACAAGGTCCGCCAGAACTCGTTTCCCCCCCTCGTTACTGGCGCTCACTCCTAACCCAGACCATACCATGTTACCTCGCCCTCTTTGCGTTTGGAGAGCAAGTTTTTCCCCCTTCCAACCACCCTTGTCACCCCCTTACACGCCTCCCAAACAGGATTTTTGAGATTCTAATGGCCGTGGACGGTTTACGTGCGCGTAACATCATCCAGTTGGCTGGAGTTACCAGTGCGTCTCCCTCCCTTCAAGCCGTCATAACCGGTTGACAACTCTTTGTAGTTTTCCACGGTTGCCTCATCATCTTTGCTGCAACACAAGTGCATGAAACCAGAAAGGCCCTGTCGACGTTAGGAAACTGCGACTACGACGGAACCCAGCCTTCCTACATCGTCGGTCGATTTCTTCGCACGGTGACATCGCGTACTAACCCCAGTCCGCCTAGGGATGTGCCGGCGCTGGCACCCTTTTCGCGAAAGTGCGACCCTTGTTGATTGCAGCACCCTGTGTCATTGGTTTATCCTGGCTGAGTCTCCTCTGGTGGACCAAGGTGCTATTTGACGAATTTGGGTACGCTACCGGTACAATTTTCACCTTGGCCACGACCTCTCAAAATCACTGTCCACAGTTGGGCAATCTTCCACATCGTCGGGGCGAACCCTGCCATGAAGGGTAAACCACCTCCGCTACCTACCTTTGTGCGATCTGATGTGACTCCCCTGTAGCGATGTACAGATGGTACCAAGTTATTATCTGCCTGCTCAAATTTGATTTCTTCTTCTTCGTTGGCGTCACTATGCAGGTAGCTGAAGTTCTGGACCCCTCTCGCGTCTTCATCTGAAGTATCATTCCATCTCTAGCTCTTGATTCTTGTGGTCTCCCAAAACTCCGCCGAGTTTGGCGTGACAATCACCGCGATTCCTATCGTCCTAGTGCTCCTGTCATTTGCTGCGATTGCGGTACAACGAGAGATCAGATGGCTGATGTCCATTTCACTCGTCCTAATGTTGGCTTCGGAAACATACTGTACGTGATCACAGTTACTGGGAATGACCCATCCACTAATCAGCATTTCGTTGGTGTGCAGTCGGTACGTCGATTCTCATTCTAGGTTCGTTGGTTTCATCCAAACCTGTTCTTAGTGTACAAGCTCGTCCGGTTCTTTTCGCCCGTGTCCAAGGCTACCTACACGACTACAAGGTCAACACTTGCGCTTTTCAGTACGTATCCGGCCCCCTTCCTCGCTCACAGTCTGCTCACAACGCACGGCCAGCTATCTGCGCGTTCCTGATCCTTTTCGCGACGTTCGTTGTCGGGTTACGTTGCTTCAGGGACTTCGACAAAGGTCTGAAGCCTTCGAAAGTCCACGGTCAGTCGTTGTTGCCCACATCAAATGCGGAGAAGATCAACTTAATCGGTGAATATTTCTTTTTCTCACCTGACACGCAGACATCAATTCAACACCCCAATCACCAGGCTTCAATTCTGAGGCCAAGGCCAGTGGTGGTTATACCGGGGGAGTACCATTATCATCAAGGATTTCTATCGAGTGAAGACCTTTTGAACACGTCGTGTCGGTTGGTCTTTTGGGGATTCATTGGCGTAGTCATGTACGATCCTCCTTTTTCTCTCACCCTATTCGATCCCTCGTACAGCTCATTCTACCCATTTTACATATTCATTTTCTTACTTGCTCATTATTCTAAGAGACGCTTCCGCAACCATAACTTTCTTTCTTCGCTAACTTTATTTAATACTATCTCACGACATACTCAGTACTACGCGGTTCCTCAACCAGAGTGAATGATACCAATCCTCCCCCTAACATGTATTACTTGGATCCTATTCTCTGTTTCTCGTAGTCCCCCCATCCGAGGTCCTGGAGTTTAGATACCTTCCCTAGCACCTCCTTTTCTTGTTCACGCAGGAAGACTTCCATAGCTTCAATCAATCTCGGGATACCTGCAGAGAGGATCCGAACAGCAAGTAGGCCGGCGTTCATGCCGTTGTTTATCGCGACCGTAGCTACCGGAATACCCCGCTAAAATCCGGTCAGATCAGAGCATGATCGGAAGATGAAATAAGTGGCATATATCTCACCGGCATCTGCACGATACTGTGGAGAGAATCCACTCCATCCAAAGAGCTCCCTTTGACAGGTACTCCAATCACTGGCAAAGCTGTTATCGCAGCGACCATGCCCGGCAGATGCGCCGCACCCCCTGCCCCAGCAATAATCACCCTCAGACCCCTTGCCGCCGCCGACCGTGCATACTGGACCATCCTGTCCGGTGTTCGGTGGGCAGAGACGATCGTAAGCTCGTACGGGACGCCGAACCGATCTAAGATTTTTGCTGCGGGGATCATCACTCCTAGATCCGAATCTGAGCCCATGATGACCCCAACTAGGGGATTCGGGTGGTCCTGCAGCGCCCCACTACCGGGTGGGTGTGGAACATACTTCCTGATCTCGTCGTGGGTCATCGGGATCGGTAGTTGTGGGAGGAGTGGACGGAGACGGTCATTGACTTGCGCGTCGGAATCGCCCACGATGGTGAGGTGACCCATTTTTCGACCTTTTCGACATTCGGACTTTCCGTACATGTGAATCGCAGCTCCGGGAACGTTGAGAGCATTGTTCACAAGCGAGGTGAGTTGGGACATGTCACTTGAACCTCCGATAAGGTTCAGCATGACCGATGAAGGGACCTTTAGCGAGGTAGACCCCAGAGGGAGGCCAAGGATGGCACGGAGATGGTTCTCGAACTGCGAGGTTTCGCAAGCCTCGATTGTGTAGTGACCAGAGTTGTGGGGCCGAGGGGCAATCTCGTTGACATAAAGAGTTCCTATGATGAAGTTAGATTAGGCCGGTGCCGGGGATATTTAGTAGTCGCTACCGTCTGAGAGCTGGAACATCTCAACGCCGAAGATACCGGCACCTTCAAAAGTCAGGACAGCGGATTCCGCAAGACTTTGGGCATTGGCTATCGTCGCTGGGTTGGAAGATCGCAATGGGGAGAATGTGAGGAGGCAAATATTATCCCTGTGGACGGTCTCGACAGCTGGGTACGAGGCAACTGTCCCGTTGACGGTCCGCACGACCATGACGGCAATCTCCCGCTCAAAGTTCACCCACTTCTCCGCATACAGTGGGCGATCTTTCAGGGTTGCGAGGGCCTCCTCGATCTGAGATGCATGACGGAGAACGATGTTTCCCCGTCCGTCGTACGCGAGAGTACGGCTTTTGATCATGAGAGGAAGTCCAAGCTTGTCTATCGCAGCATGGACGGCATCTGGGGTGGCCTCTGGAATTTCGAAGTACTCCGCCACGGCGATACCAGCCTTTTGAAGATGTTTCTTTTGGTTGAATTTGTCCTGAATGAGCCTGATCGCCAATGGGCT